>Ga0105090_10001019_pt1 | contig 14767 bp, 13 predicted proteins | sample PPLLak3March2015_FD_79110 | JGI IMG/M metagenome (GOLD analysis project Ga0105090, IMG submission 79110) | Freshwater sediment microbial communities from Prairie Pothole Lake near Jamestown, North Dakota, USA - PPLs Lake P7 Core (1) Depth... | ecosystem: Environmental > Aquatic > Freshwater >... | reverse complement strand
GCGAGCGGGCCGGCCGGCGCATGGATGAATTTCTCAAACCCTTCGCCGCGAGCTTGGCGGAAATCACATCCTCGGTTCTGTTTCTGGAGGCGGAGTGCCCGGCGGCGGCCATCACCGCGCATGTGGACGTGGCGGAAATCGATCTCACCGTGATGGGCTCGCGCGAGGGTTCCTGGGTCGCGGATTTCGTGCTCGGCAGCAATACCGAGCGGCTGCTCCACGACTCCGCATCCTCGGTGCTGATCACCCGCGCTTGAGCTACCCAACTGCCCGCTTGCAGTGCGCTTTTCCGGCGCGTTAGCCTCCGGCGCAATCCAACCGGAAAAACGCACATGGCACAGCACATCGGCATTCTGACAAGCGGCGGCGACTGCCCCGGCCTCAACGCCGCCATCCGCGGACTCGGCAAGGCCGCGCGCGATCATTTCGGCATGCGCGTCACCGGCTTTCTCAACGGTTTCCGCGGGCTCGCCCAGGACCAGACCGTGGAGCTCGACGGCGCGATGCTTTCCGGCATTCTAACAGACGGTGGCACCATCCTAGGCACCAGCCGCGACAAGCCGCACCGCATGCCCATCGGCGGCAAGATGCTGGACATGACCGACGCCGTGGTCGCCACCTATCACCGCCACCATCTCGACGCGCTGGTCTGCCTCGGCGGCGGCGGCACCCAGAAAAACGCCCAGCGCCTGGTGGATGCCGGCCTGAACGTCGTCACCCTGCCGAAGACCATCGACAACGATATCGCTCTAACAGACCGCTCGTTCGGCTTTGACACCGCCCTGCAGATCGCCACCGAGGCGATCGACCGTCTGCACTCCACGGCCACCAGCCACGAGCGCATCATCGTGGTGGAGGTGATGGGCCACCGCGCCGGCTGGCTGGCGCTGGAGGCGGGCATCGCCGGCGGTGCGGATGTGATCCTGCTGCCGGAAATTCCCTACGATGCGGAGAAAATCGCCGCCGCGATCCGCAACCGCACGCAGAGCGGCAAGCGCTTCAGCATCGTGGTGGTGGCGGAGGGCGCGATGTCCGTGGAGGAGGCGGCCGAGGTGGACGCGCTGGTCGCCGCGCGCGACAAGGCGGACTCCAAGAAAATGCGGGCCGGGATTTCCGAAAAACTGGCGAAATTCCACGATGAGCACGTCGGCCACACCATCCGCCTCACACGCAAGTTGGAGAAAATCACCGGCCAGGAAACGCGGCTCACCATTCTCGGCCACCTGCAGCGCGGCGGCACGCCATCGGCGGCGGACCGCGTGTTCGCCACCTGGCTCGGCACCGAGTGCGCCGAGGTGCTCAACGCGCGCAAATACGGCGTGATGCTCGCCCTGCAGGGCAACCGCATCAAGCTGGTACCCATTTCCGAAGTGGCGGGCCGCAAGCGCCTCGTCCCCATCGACCACCCGCTGGTCAAAGCCGGCCGCCTGGTCGGAACCTCCTTTGGCGATTGAACCGCTCTGTATCACACTCCACAAGATCATGACACGTTCCACCATTCTCGCCTCCTTCATTCATAGCCGCACAACCGGTCTGGCCCGCGGGCCGCGAAAAGGAGCGCAACCTGCAAGTCCGGTTCCGCGCGTCCTTCGAAGCTCCGGAAAACGGCGGGGCGACGCTTCGTCTAACAGGTTCCTCGCTCCACCGCGTCAGCGTGAACGGCGCCTTCGCCGGCCATGGCTTGTACCGGGTGGACGAACTGCCGCTGGAAACACTCCTCAAGCCCGGGAAAAACGAGCTGCTCATCGAGGTGGCCGGCTACAACTCCAACAGCTACTACCTGCTGGACCAGCCGTCGTTCCTGCAGGCGGAAATCGTTTCCGGAGACCGCGTGCTGGCCGCCACCGGTGGTGAGGGTTTTGTGGAGTTCATCGATCGCTCGCGCGTCCAGAAAGTGCAGCGCTACAGTTTCCAGCGGACGTTTTCCGAAGTCTGGCGGCTACCGGGCAGGGAGGAACCCGCCGTGTGCGCGGTGGGCCCCGCGCTGCCCTAGCCGTGCGCCGGGTGCCATATTCCACCTTCGAGCTGCGCAAGCGGCTGTGGAAGGACAGCTCGCTCAGTAATGCCGGGCCGAAGTTTGCCGGATTCCCGGAAAACGAACTCGAGACGATTCCATCCATCGAGTTGCAGGCGGTGAAGAACGCCACTTCCGGCCCGGCCACGGTGGAAATCAAGCTCATCGTGCTGGAGGGCGGCTGCGAGATCACCAAAACCCATCTGCGCGAATTCGCGAATCCCGATGCCGCGCGGCAGACCTTCCAACAGAATGCCACGGACATCTTCATGGACTGCCCGTCCCGCGAGCGCTCCGGCCGCGGGTGCTGGACTTGCTGGATTATTTCAAACCCTTCGAGAACTCCGATGGTTTGTTGGAAAAATTCGACAGCTGGATCTTTGTGGAATGGTCCAAGGCCAACGACTTCGTCCAGGATGTGAACTACCCGAGCAACATGCTCTACGCCGACGTGCTCGATGCCACGGCGCGGCTTTATGAACTGCCGGAACTCGACGCGAAAGCCGACCGCGTGTGCGAAACCATCCGCAACCAGTCGTTTGACGGCGCGTTTTTCGTCGATAACGCCCTGCGCAAGGACGGCAAACTCGAAGTGACGCGCAACCGCACCGAGGTTTGCCAGTATTGCGCATTCTATTTCGGCATCGCCACGCCGGAGACGCACGGCGAGCTGTGGCAAAAGCTCGTCACGGACTTCGGCCCGCAGCGCAAGCAGACCAAGGCCCACCCGGAGATTCATCCGGCCAACGCCTTCATCGGCAACATGCTGCGCTTCGAACTGCTCGCACACGATGGTCGCAGCCGCCAGATCCTGAATGAGGCCATCGGCTACCGGCTCTACATGGCGGATCTCACCGGCACGCTCTGGGAGCACGATTCGCATCTGGCAAGCTGCAACCACGGCTTTGCCTCGCACGCCGCCCATGTCTACTACCGCGACGTGCTCGGCCTGCACCGCGTGGACCGCATCGCGCGCAAGCTCGATCTCCGTTTCAGTGATCTGCCGCTCGACTGGTGCGAAGGCTCCGTGCCCACCGCCGCCGGCCCGCTCAAACTGCGCTGGTGGAAGGACGGTGAAAAATTAGCCTGCCGCCTGGAGTTGCCCGCGGGCTGGCAGGTGGAAGTGGAAAACCTGACAGGCAGGGAACTCATCAAGCACTGAGCACCGGTCAAGTGGCAGTCGGTGGCGCGGCGACTTGCGCCAGGGCGGCCATCACCGCGCTCACAGCGGCCGGCGGCAGCGCTTCCACCACCACCGCGCCGAGCACGAGGCAACCGTAGGCCGTTTCCACCGGGATCACTTCGAGCGTGGTGCCCGCGCCGATTTTCACATGCACATTGGCGGCCGAGGTTCCCGGCCGGCGCGAGGCCAGCGCCAGACTGCGGGCTAGGAAATGCAGGCGGCCGTGGTCGCTCTCGTCGAAAATGACCGCGCCCTCGCGATCCAGGATGAACATGCCCGTCGCCGCATACTCTCGGCTCATCCAGTCCCGGAAATGCTGGATCCGATCCAGAAACGGACCACGCGCCGCCGCGGCGGACGGCGCGACTGCCGGAGCCGGCGGCTTGACCGGCGTGAATGGCGCGGGCGGCGCTGGAGGAACCGGCGGGGCAGGGGGGGCGGGTCGCTCGCTGGCGTAACCGACAAAAGCTTCATCGAATCCGGCATCGGCCACGCTCACCGCCGGCTCGCGCACAGGCATCATCAGCCGCTCGGCCATGCGGCGGACCTCATCGGCATCGAGCCATGGATTGACGGGATCCATCAACCGAAGGTGGCGTGCGCGGCGTCAGAAGGTTCGAGTTTCGCTTCGATTTCCGCGCGCAGGGAATCAAAGACGAGTTGGGCCCCGGCCCCGTCGTCCAGCACGCCCACCGGCAGGCCGCGGGCGCTGGCGCGCACAAACAATCCATCGCGCGGGATTTGGGTTTTGAAGACCATTTCCGGCGGCAGCAACTGGCGCAGGGCGGCGGCGGCCTCGGTGCTTTCGGCAAGGTCTTGCTGCACCATCGTCAGGCAAACTCCCAGCACACTGAGGCGCGGGTTGAGCACCCGCAGGCGGTTGAGGCCTTCCAGCAGTTTCGGCACGGAACGGATGCCCAGCGGCTCCGCCTGCTGCGGGATCATCACCGCCTCGCTGGAGGCGATCACATCGCTGGTGACGCCGAACAGCCCGGCTGCGGTATCGATGATGCAAAGGTCGAAGCCACGAGCGTCGGCACCGCGCAGGAAGGCCCGGACGCGGGCGAGGTGCGCGCCCATGCCGCCGCCGGCCTCGTAGTCGCTGGCCTGGCCGCTGGCCACCAGCGAGAAGGTTTCCAGCCGGGTGGGAACGATCAGGCGGTCCATCGGAATGCCGGGGTCCTGCAGGTAATCGTAAAATCCGGTGAGCAGGCGCGATTGGCGGGTGAGGGAGAGGCCCACGGAGCCCTGCGGATCCGCATCCACGAGCAGGGTGCGCACGCCCGCGCGGGCGAAGGCATGGGCGAGATTGATCGAGACGGTGGTTTTTCCCACCCCTCCTTTCTGGCTTGAAACGGCGATGTTGATCACGCGGCGTCGGGAATTGATGCCGGAAGATAGCTTCCGCTTGCCACACCGGAAGTCTTTTCTTCATGCTGCGTCCACCACGGATGTGAAATGATGTTCGTTCCGCCTTGGTCTCTCATCATGAAAAACCGATCCCCCTTTCCCCGGCCGCTGGCCACCATGGCGTTATGCTTGCTGGTCTTGGCATCGGGTGCTTGCCGCAAAGAGCGCGTTGAAGATGCAAAGGAGGCAGCGCCAGTCACGGTGGTCGCGCCCGAGTTGCTGACCAACCAACTCGGCACGCTGCCCGGCGCGATTTACCGCAATCAGGCGCTCTCACCCATTCATTGGCAGCCTTGGACCAAGCCTACGCTTGAGCGTGCGCGCGCCGCAGGGCGGCTTCTGTTCTGTGTGGTGGCCATGCCGCAGCAGCCCGGCTATCAGCAAGTCCTGGCCTCGCTCGCCGCAGACATGTCATTGGTGCGGGAAATCAACGACACCTATGTGCCGGTGCTCGTCGATGGCGACGCGTCCCGCGAAATGAGCATCATCACCGCGGATTTGTGCGCGGAGATCAAACGCCCGCTGAACCTGCCGATGTTCCTCTGGATGACTCACGAGGGCAACCCGGTGGCATGGATGCCCGTGCCGGGCGCGGAACCGGAAGCCGTGCGTGAATTGTTCAGCCAATCCCACTCCATGGTTACCAGGATGTGGCAGGATGATCCCGAATATGTCTTGAAAAACAGCGCTCTCGACAACGAGGCCCGCCGCAGCCGCATCCTGCAGCGCAAGGTCACCAAGATGATGAGCGAGCAACCGGCGGTGGATGCGCTCCTCGGCCTGCGCCAGCTCGCCGCGCTGTATGATCCCTACTCCCGCAGCTTCGATGAAACGGGCGGCTTGTTTCCATCCAGTGCGCTGGAACTGCTGTCCTCCGCCTCGGTGCATCCGGGGCTGCCGGCGGAAGTGCGCGAGCGTTGCCATGCCACTCTGCGGGACTTGCTGGTGGATCTGATTCCCAGCGCGATGTTCGATCCGCTGGAAGGCGGGGTGTTTTCCTCTCGCCGGAGCGTTTCCTGGGCACTGCCGGCTTTCATCCGGGATTGTCAGGCCCAAGGGCGGGTGGCGGTGGCCTTGCTCGAGGCCTCCCGTGCGACCGGGAATGCGCGGGCCTTGGACAAGGCGCTGGAACTCATCGCCTATGCCGAAAAGGCCCATGCCACTCCGGAAGGACTGTTTGCCGCGGGCCTCATGCAAGAAAACGATCCGGAGCAGTGGATGTGGAGTGTGGAGGAAGTCACCAGGATTCTCGGCCCGGAGGACGCGGAGTGGTGGATCAAGGCCACCGGCATGAAGGGACTCGGCAACCTGCCCTCCGAGGTGGATCCGCGCCGCGAGTTTTTCCGCGCCAATACCCTCGGCATGACCATGACCCCCGCCGAAATCGCCGCCGGACTGGCTCAGCCGCTGGAATCCTTCATGCCGCGCTTCGAGGCGGCGAAGGCGAAACTCCTTGCCGTGCGCAACCAGCGTTTCGAAAAATCCCAGCGCGATGAATGCCCGCACGCGCCCTCCACCTTCCGCATGGTTTCGGCCTATGCCGCGGCGTTCAGCGCCACCGGCGATGAGGCCTACCGGCAAAAGGCCACCTCCCTGCTGCAGCGGGCGCGCGAGGCCTTCGCTGTGGGGCCTCGGCTGCGCGTCTTCGCCACCGACGCGCCGGAGTCGATCGGCGCAGGCCGGGCATTCCTTTACGCGCTGGCCATGCAGGCCATTCTCGATGTGGCCGCCATCACCTCGGATGACCAATGGTTGCTGTGGTCCGAGGATCTGGCCACCACCTCCGCCGAGTTGTTCACCGGCAATGAATTCCTCAAGGAATGTCCGGACGATGCCGCGCTGCTGGATATTCCGGTCACGGATTTGGTGATGTTGTTTGATGACTCCACCGCCGGCTTGGTTTCGCTTGCCGAGTGCCGTCTGGCCGAAATCGGCCGCCCGCTGGTGGCGAGCTTCAGCCAGCTGGTCACGCCGCTGCCCACCTACACGCTGGACCGCCCGGTGCTCCATACCGATCTGCTGCTGGCCACTGTCGCGCGCCACTACAAGGTCACCGTCGTCTATGGCGCGGATCTCACGCCGGAAATGAAGCTCGCCGTCGAGCGGCTGCCCTTGCGCGTCGTCCAGCGCCGCGCGGCCGGGGCTGCGGACCAGGTGCCCGCAGGCTCCGTGAAAATCCTGTTAGGCGAGAAAGAGGAAAGCCGCCTGGCGACCACGCCGGACGCGCTCAAAGAAGCGCTCTTGCCCTCGCCGGGAAATTCGTGAACCCTCGCCCGGGCACTCCGTTTCCCCGCAATCCAAGACATTCCGAATCATGAATTTCCGCCGCACCCTCTGTTGTTTGGTCACTTCCCTCGCGTTTCAGGCAAATGCCGACACCTTCACCCTTGCGGATGGCAGCACGCTGCAAGGCACGATCCTGAGCGAGGATGAAACCTCCTATGTGCTGGAAGTGCGGGTGACCAAGAGCATCAAGGACGAGCGCGTGGTGGCCAAGGCGGATGTCGTCAAAATCCAGCGCGAGAAAAAGGACCTGACCGCCTTTGAGCCCATCGCCAAGCTCGTGCCCACGCCGGACGCCCTCACTGCGGAGCAATACGCCAGCCGCATCAGCGCGGTGGAGAAGTTCCTCAAAGAACACCGCGGCAGCGCGAAATCCAAGGAAGCCCGTGCGATCCTCGCCACGCTCAAGGCCGAGGCCAACGAGGTCCAGGCGGGCTGCATCAAGATCAAGGGCAAGATGCTTGCGGCTTCCGATTACCGCGCCAACGCGCTTGATATCGACGCCGGGCTGCAGGAAGCGCAGATCCGCGAGTTCCTCGCAAAAGGCGCTTATGTCGCCGCACTGCGGGCCTTTTCCGGGTTCGACCGCGAGTTCAAGAACGCCAACGCCCATGCCGCGCTCAAGCCGCTGATTCTGCAAGCCATCTCCAGCTATCTCGCCCAGATCGAGCAGACGCTCGCCGGCTATGAAACGCGCCTCAAGGAGCGCGAAACCGGCCTCCAGCGCATGAACCTGGATGCCCGCCGCAACACGCAAAGCGCGCTGGCAGAGGAAGCCGCCGCCATTGAGGCACGCTTCAAGGCGGAAAAGGACGCCAAGCTCGGCTGGGTGACCACCGATCCGTATTTCAAGCCCTCGCTTGAGGAAACCCTCACCTTTGGCAAACAGGAAACCACCCGCCTCAGCGCCATCGCTCCCACTCCACTGGGCGGAGATGCCGGCAAAGCTTACCGCGAAGCCCTGCAAAAAATCCTCAACGCCGCGAATGCCGCCGCCGCCACCGCCGCCCTCACCGAGGCGAAAAACGCCATGGTTTCCGCCAAATACCTCGCCATCCTCCAGGCCGCCGCCAGCGCTCCCCGCTGAGGGCCCAGATCCTTTTTCCATGACCGCACCCCGCACCGCCAGCCGCAGCCGCAAGACGGCGGAAACCGCCATCGATCTCTCGCTCGATCTCGACGGCTCCGGAGTCTCCGCCATCGACACCGGCATTCCGTTCTTCGATCACATGCTCACGCTGTTTTCGAAACACGGCCTCATTGACCTCAAGGTGGAGGTCTCCGGCGATATCGCCGTGGATTTCCATCACACCATCGAGGACACCGGCATCGTCATCGGCGAGTGCCTGCGCGAGGCACTCGGCACCAAGGAGGGCATCCGCCGCTATGGCTGCTGCTATCTGCCGATGGATGAAACGCTGGCCCGCGTGGTGGTGGACCTCAGCAACCGCCCGCACCTCGAATTCCGCGCGCCCGCCGGCACGCCCTCCGCGCCGAACATGCCCTTCACCCTGGTGGAGGAATTCTGCCGCGCCGTGGCTGCCAACCTGCGCGCCAACATCCACGTCGAGCTGCTCTACGGCCGCGACGGGCACCACATCGCTGAAGCCGTTTTCAAGGGCCTTGCACGCGCCCTGCGGGACGCCTGCGAGCGCGACCCACGGGTGAAAGGCATCCCCAGCACCAAGGACGCGCTGTGAAAGTGGCCCTCATCGATTACGGCGCGGGCAATCTCCGCAGCGTCGCCAACGCCCTGCGCGAGCTCGGCGTGGAACCGATCATCGCCGCCGCGCCTGAAGCTCTCACGGACTGCACCCATCTCATCCTGCCGGGCGTCGGCTCGTTTGGCGATAGCATGGCGCAGTTGGAAAAACGAGGGCTCGTCCCGGCCATCCGAAGTTGGGTGGAGGCCGGCAAACCCTACCTTGGCATCTGCCTCGGCTATCAACTCCTGTTCGATTCCAGCGAGGAAAGCCCCGGCGTGGAAGGGCTCGGCCTGGTGCCCGGCACCGTCCGCCGTTTCCAGCAGACACCGGGCCTCAAGATCCCCCACATGGGCTGGAACTCCGCCGTCCCCCGCAATCCGGAAAACGGCCACTGGCAAGGCCTCGGCGCGGAACCGTATTTCTACTTTGTCCACTCGTTTTTCCCCGCGCCCGCTGACGATTCCGTCATCGCCGCGGAAACCACCTACGGCGCGGACACCTTTGCCGCCGCCATCGAGTTGCCAAACCTGCTCGCCTGCCAGTTCCACCCGGAAAAAAGCCAGGACGCCGGCCTGCGCCTGATCCGGAATTTCCTCGGGCAGTGATGCGGAGCGCCTCAGTCAGGGGCGGATAGCTCCCGGCCGCTTTTGGGGACATCTGGCCGTTATCGGGGCCAGAATTGCGTTTCGTTGTCCTGAATTTCAGGCACTCTGGGGTTTCCGTGAAACTTGAAATTCACGGAAAGGGACAATCCGGTCAGCTTCCTTCTCCACTGATTTTCCCCATCCCATGGCAACATCCAGAACCATCGCGGCATCGGGGAGAAAATCCGCCACAAGATTGCAGGCGGAAGAGGAGGCGCGGCGGGTCATTGACGAGGTGCAGGCATCCGCCGAAGCCAGGGCGGCCGCGCGGGCCAAGGCGAGGGCGGCCGCAATAGAAAGCGAGGCAATGCTGGCTGCTGCGACCAAGGCGCTCGTCGAATCCAGAACCGCCGAGGAAGCCAGAGTCGAGGCCAACGGCAAAGACGAGTGGTTTTATCTGCAGAATGGCGCGCGCTTCGGACCTGTCAGCCTGACCATCCTGCGCGAGCGGGTTTCCGATCCATCCACGGATCCTCCGGTCAAGTTGGTTTGGACCGAAGGCATGGATGGCTGGAAGCCCGTGTTTGAAGTCCGCAAAGTCTGCGAACCCACCGTCGCGTCCGATGTGCAAGCGAAGCCCGATCCGGCACAAGCGCACGCCCACGCCGCGACCGTTTTCCAAACCGTGGCGGATGTCATGGCCGAAACGGAAACAATAGCCGCTGCGGAAAAGGTGCAGGCCGAGGAAATGGCAGCGATCAAAGCCGCGGAACAAGACAAACTCCGGGTGATTGCCGAGGCCAAAGCCGCCGAGGAAGCCAAGACTGCCGCAGCACTGCAAGCGCAAGCGGAGCAGCGGGCGCGGGCCATCGCACAGGCCAAAGCACAAGCGGAACAGGAAGCGAAAGCCAAGGCCGAGCATGAAGCACGACTCCTCACGGCCGCGGAAGCCAAAGCTGCGGAGGAAACCAGGCTCCGAATGGCCGCCGAGGCCAAGGCGGCGGAGGAAGCCAGAGCCGCCGCTGCTGCCATGGCCCAAGCGGAGCACGAAGCCAGAACCAAGGCAGAGACCGAAGCCAGACTCCGTGCGGCCGCCGAAGCGAAAGCCGCGGAGGAAGCCAAGCTCCGAATGGCCGCGGAAGCCAAGGCGGCCAAAGAAGCCAAACTCCGCGCTGCCGCTGAGGCCAAAGCCGCCGCTGAAGTGAAACTGAATGCCGCCCAATTGGCGCGCGCCAAGGCCGCGGAGGAGGCCAAACGCAAGGCTCTCGCAGAAGCCAAGGCCGCAAGGGCAAAAGCGGAGCAAGCACGGCTTGCGGAGGAAAAGGCCAAGGCCGCAACCGCCAAACCATCCAGAAAAACCAGCATCCTGGCCGGTGCGGGCAAGCGCGTCTGGTTCTACACCTGCGAAGGCGAGCGGCTCGGACCGGTCACTTTCGACGATTTGCGCGCCATGGCGGCCGATTCTTCACTGGACCCGCGCTTGGACATGGTCTGGAAACAAGGTTCCGATGATTGGAAACCAGCCGGTCGGATTGACGGTTTGTTCGAGCGGCAAAACCTGCCGGTTGAAACACCGGAAGCATCCGCGCCGAGTGCCGGTTCGTGGGTGTTGTCACACGGGCAGTCGAAGCCTGTGCCGCGCAAGGATGGCCCTTGGTCGGGCACCCACCGCCTTGGTCTGTTTCTCGGCGTCGTGGTCTTTCCGTTCGCCTGGCAATTCGCCCTCGCGGCGGCCGGCCCCGTTCTCACCCAGCGCTTCGACCCTTTGATGATGGGAAAAATCCTGTCGGCCGCGGCGTTCGTGCCGCTCGTGGTATTGGTCTGTCTGGGGTTGGGACGCTTGGCGAACCTTGGCATGAGCCGCTGGTGGAGTCTCGCCGTTTTCGCTCCGCTGCTCAACTTGTGGCTGGGTTACCGCTGCTTCGCCTGCCCGCCCGGATACGGCCAGCACAAGAAAATGGATGGCGCGGGCATCGCCATGGCCATCCTCTATGGGATCGCGCTGCTGACAGCCCTTTCCCTGCTGGCTGCCGCCATCGCTCCAGGCATGGGCATGAGCGGCAGCGGGAATCTCCGGGAAACACTGCACGCCGCGATCCGTCTCGCGAGCGGGTGGCTTCGCTGATTTCCACCGCGCTGGCTGGAGTTGCAGGTGCGGCGGTCGATTTCCGGCCGAATTTCTCCTTGCCAAGCCAGCGGGCTTTCCCTACCTCCCGCGTCCCCCGTTGCGCCGCCCAGTCACCAACGAAGATCCCGGGGGAACCCTCATGCGGCAGGTCTTCAAGCATCGCCCGTCCTGATTCAAGGCGGGAAACCACACACATCCAATGATCAACGAACTGCTCAATGAAATGGTGGACGCCGGCGTCCACTACGGCCACCAGACCAAAAAATGGAATCCGCGCATGAAGCCCTTCCTCATGAAGGACAAAGGCGGCATCTACATCATCAACCTTGAGAAAACCATCCAGCAGCTCGACAAAGCTGCGGAGTTTCTCGGCGACATCGTCGGCAAGGGCAAGAAAGTCCTCTTCGTCGGCTGCAAGCGCCAGGCCCAGGACGCCATCCGCGAGGCTGCGGAAGCCACCGGCCAATTCTACGTCAACCACCGCTGGCTCGGCGGCATGCTCACCAACAGCACCACCGTGCGCAAGTCGGTGGAGCGCCTCAAGTATCTCGAAACCATCGAGAAACAGCCCGAGTTCAAGGCCATGTCCAAGAAGGAACTCGCCGCCCTCGGCCGCGAGCGTGAAAAACTCCTGCGCAACCTCCGTGGCGTGCGCGACATGGATAAGAAGCCCGACGCCGTGGTGATCGTGGACTCCGCCCGCGAAACCATTGCCGTGGCCGAAGCCCGCCGTCTCGGCATCCCCATCGTGGCCCTCGTGGACACCAATGCGGACCCCGCGCTGGTGCAATACCCCATCCCCGGTAACGACGACGCCATCCGCTCAATCCGTCTCGTCCTCCAGAACCTGGTGGATGCCATGGTCGCGGCCCGTAAGAACTGATTTTTCCAATTCCCCGCGGGTGGTCTGAACGAACCAGCCCACCCGCATTTTCCCCACTTCCCAACACGCTTATCTGCTCATGATCACCGCCGCCATCGTCAAAGAACTCCGCGACAAAACCAACGCCGGCATGATGGACTGCAAGAAAGTCCTCACCGAAACCAACGGCGACCTCGAAGCCGCCATCAAGCTGCTGCGCGAGCGCGGCATCGCCAAGGCCGGTGCCAAGGCAGACCGCGCCGCCAACGAGGGCATCATCACCGCCCGCATCAATGGCAGCGCCACCAGCGGCATCCTGCTAGAGATCAACTGCGAGACCGACTTCGTTTCCAAAAACGAAAACTTCCAGGCCTTCGTCGCGCAAATCGCCGATGCCCTCGCCGTTGCGAATGCCGCCGACCACAGCGCCGCGCTGACCGTCCAACACGGCGAGCACTCGCTCGAGGACACCGTCAAGGCCAAGGTCGTCGAAGTCGGTGAGAACCTCCAGTTCCGCAAATACGTCCGTTACGACGCCTCCCCCGGCGGAGTCATCGCCGCCTACATCCACCCTCCGGGCAAGGTGGGCGTGCTCATCGAAGTGGGCACCACCAAGGCCGAATCCGCCGACACCGAGGCCTTCAAGGAACTCATCAAGGACCTCTGCCTCCACATCGCCGCCTGCGCGCCCAAGGGCCTGTCCCGCAACGACATCCCCGCCGCCGTGGTGGAAGCCGAAACCGAAATTTTCCGCGCCCGCCTCGCGGAAAGCGGCAAGCCGGCCAACATCATCGAGAACATCCTCAAGGGTCAGCTCAACAAGTTCTTCGCCGAGAGCTGCTTCCTCGAGCAGGGCTTTGTGAAGGACGACAAGCAGACCATCACCCAGTTACTCGAAGCCAAGAGCAAGGAACTCGGTGACACGCTCACCGTCACCCGCTTCGTCCGCTTCGGCCTCGGCGAGTGATTCTGGTTTCCACAATCATTCCAAAACGCCCGTCTCCCGCGTGGAGCCGGGCGTTTTTTTTCGACCATCCACCGGAAACCGATGATACTGTCCCTTTAAATCCAGCGTCCCTTGCTTATGAAAAGCTCAATCCTGCGCCGCGTAGCCATGCTCTTGGCACTTGCCGCGGTAGTGACCGCCGCCATCTATCAGATGAAATTCCGGCCGCTGCCGGTGCACGCCCACACCATATCACGTGGTGAAATCGTCGCCGAGGTCATGGGAACGGGCACCTTGGAGGCGCGGGTGAAAACCACGGTCAGTCCGCGCATCCAGGAACGTCTCGCGGAGGTGCTCGCCGACCAGGGAGACAGCGTGACGGCCGGGCAACTCCTCGCGCGGCTCGATGATGCGGAGGCCAAACAACAAGTCGCCATCGCGGAATCCTCACTGGCGGCCGCGCGGCAGACATTGGAACGGGTGCGCGCCGATCTCGCCCGATCGGAAGCCGTGCTCACCCAGGCCAGTCTCTATCAAAAACGACTGATCAAACTCGCATCCACCCAAGCCATTTCCCAATCCGATGCCGACAAGGCGTCCGAGGCACTCTCTGTGGCGGAGGCGGACATGAAACGCTCGCAGGCCGCGATCTCGGAAGCCGAGGCGAATGCCGTCGTCGCGGAGAAAACCCTGTTGTTCCGCCGCGAGCAACTCGCCTTCACCGAGATCAAGGCTCCCTACGACGGTTTGATCATCCGTCGCGACCGCGATCCGGGTGATGTCGTGGTGCCCGGCGCTTCGTTGATGCAGATCATATCTAACAACGAATTATGGATCAGCGCCTGGGTCGATGAAACAGCCATGCCCGCGCTCGCTCCGGCTCAACCGGCGCGCATCCTCTTCCGCTCCGAACCGGCACGCGGGTATCCGGGCAAAGTCACGCGGCTCGGACGCGAGGCGGACCGCGAGACGCGCGAGTTTCTGGTGGATGTGCGCGTCAATGAGCTGCCGGAAAACTGGGCCATCGGCCAGCGCGCGGAAGTTTTCATCGAGACCGGGCGGCAGGCGGACGCCCTGTTGCTGGCAGCGGATTTCCTGATGTGGAAAGACGGCCGTGCGGGCGTCTTTGTTCACACCGGTGGCAAGGCTCGCTGGCGTGAAGTCACTCCCGGCCAGCGCGGACGCGATTTCCTCTCCATCACCGATGGCTTGAAGGCGGGCGAGCAGGTGTTGAAGGCATCCGCCAACATGAAGAAACCGCTCACTGACGGCCAACGCGTGAAACTGCCATGAACCTCGCCGTCCGCGACATCCGCCACAACGCGGGACGCTTTGTCTTCACCACGGTGGGCATCGGCATGCTGCTGATGATCGTCATGGGCATGGGTGGCATCTATCGTGGGCTCATCCACGAGGCGACCTTGCTGGTGGACCGCGTGGGCGCGGACCTGTGGATCGAGCAAGGTGACACGCGCGGGCCCTTCGCCGAGATTTCCCGCATTCCCGCCACGCTGGAGGACCGCGTCCGCGCGGTGCCGGGCGTCGGTCAGGCGCGGCGCTTCGTTTCCCACACCATCCAACGCCAGCATGAGGGACGGCCGCTGCGCATGGTCGTGCAAGGACTCGCCTGGCCGGATGACCGCGGCGATTG
>Ga0105090_10001017_pt1 | contig 14775 bp, 2 predicted proteins | sample PPLLak3March2015_FD_79110 | JGI IMG/M metagenome (GOLD analysis project Ga0105090, IMG submission 79110) | Freshwater sediment microbial communities from Prairie Pothole Lake near Jamestown, North Dakota, USA - PPLs Lake P7 Core (1) Depth... | ecosystem: Environmental > Aquatic > Freshwater >... | reverse complement strand
TGGATTCCCGTGGAGGGCGTGCACGAACTGCCGCTCATCCAGGCGCTGGTGGCGCAGCGTCGGCGCTTCGTGAAGCCGCTTCGCTACGAGGCGCGCAGCGCCGCCGGATTCGCGAATGCACTGCTGACCGACGCCGGGCCGGTCGTGGTGCCGCCGCATGTGCTCAGCCCCTTCATGCCCGAAAGGGAAAGAATGGCCAAGGAGCGTGCCATTGCGGCGAATGGCGCGCAGGCCTGGATGTGGTCGACCGAGCAGTCAATGCCGTTGTTGCCCGCGTCGCGGTGAGTGACCGCTCCTCTTGGCCACGAGCACCTGGTTTCGACCCATCAGCAACATCCGACCATGAACCGCTCGAGAGCCAATCGGGTAGGCGGCGCGGCGCTGCATGATTGCAATTCTCTCGCGGACTACGCTGCAGACCTCACTCACCGGATCGCGTTGTTCACCTCGTCCGCCGCGGTGCCGGTCAGAGCGCCTAGCAGCAGCAACCAGTCACCGGTGCCACCGAGGCGGCCGTCAGGGTTCCAGATCTGCAGGTCGGTGGCCGTCGTCGTGTCGGCCTGCGCCGGGTAGACGTTGGGCTGCACGCGCTGCAGGCCGCCGGCAAGGTTGAGGCGATGGATGGTCGCGCGCAGCTGCGCCATGTCGTCGCCGATCAGCGAGACGTCTATGCCGAGCCGGTCGGCGATCAGTTGCCGGCGCGCCTGGCGCAATGTCGCCGGCCGGCCGCGAGCGGTGGCTTCGTCGAACAGCGCGATGGCCAGCGAGCTGTCGAAGCTCAGGCCGCGCCGCCACAGGTGGGTGCTGCCGGTGAGTAGCCACACGTCGTCGACCACCACGGTGGTTGATGCCATGTGCAGCGGCCGGCCCGGTCCGGCGGTGGGCGTGAACAGCACGACGTTGCCCGGCGCGGCGTCGAGCAGCGTCTTCAGCGCCGCGCGCACGCCGGCGCTGCGCACCATGTCCAGCTTGCGCGGCTGGTTCGGCAGGAACTTTTGCGGCACGCACAACACAACAGCGAGCGCGGGGCGTTGCGCGAGGCGTGCGGTCAGGGCGCCAACTAGGTCGATCAGGGCGTCGCCGCTGCCGGCGGTCAGTTGATCGAGCGCGGGCGTCTCGACGTAGACGAAGTCCTCGGCGCGGCCGAGCGCGGCAGCAAGCGAGCGCGCGGCTTGCCCGGCGCCGTCGCGTGTCTTCAGGATCACTTGGTCGAGCGCGGCGGCGAGGGCGTCGTCGTCGAAGGTCGCGCTGTCGATCATGCTGTCGAAGTCGACCGTGGGCACGGCCGACTCGATGTTGTTCTTCAACGTCGCCCAGGTCGAGCCCGGCGTGAAGCTGCTGCCCAGCGCGAGGAAAGCGCGCAGCTGCGCGTCGCCGGTCACACCGTGGGCGAGAGTCTCGAGCACGGCGCTGAAGGTGGTAGTGCCGCCAGGATCGGCTGGCGTGTTCACCGGCCGCTGGGCCAGCGCGACGAAGCCGGCCAGGTCAGAAGCCGCACGCTCGCGCATCAGTGCTGCCAACGGTGCCGAGGCCGGGCCGGCCAGCGTCGCGCCGGTGGCATGCACTTCGGCGGCCGCCGGCACGCCCGGATGGCCGAGTTGCCCCGGCAGCGCTTCGTGCAGCGAGGCCCGGCCAGGTGCCGCACCGATCGCGCCGGTGCCGCCCGCAGGATCGATCGCCGCGGCTTCGCGCCGCTCCATCATCGCCACCGGCCGGCCGAAGGTCGTGATGCTGTCGGCGAGGCCGCTGCGACCACGGTGCAGCACTGTGGCACCGGTGCCGCCGATCGGCCCGGTCGCATCGACCACCTCACCCTCCGGCGTCGACAGGAAGGCCGGTGCCGTGACGATGAGCCGGTCGCCGGTGCCGGCGGCGTTGCGCAGCGTCGACGCCGCCGCATCGGTAGCGACGGTCGTCGCGGTGTCGATCAGCGCATAGGCACCGCTCGTTTCGTCCGACGGCACAGCCAGCAGCGTCTGCCCGCTGCCCCACTGGCCGCCGCTGCGCACCAGCGCAGCGCCCTGCTCGCAGATCCAGGCGGTGCGGCCGTCCCCCACGCCACCTGGCGGCGTGGCGAGCGGCGCGCGTGTGCCCGACGCGATGGCAGGCCGGTCGAAGCGCTGCTCGACGTGCAGCTTCGCATCCGCATCGGTGACCACCATCGCGTCGAAGCTCATGCCTGCGAGTGCTGCGGTGCCGTCGGGCAGCGGTACGACGGCAAAGCCGCGGCCGCTGCTGTCGGCGCGACCAGCTCCGCCGTCGAGCCGGAAGTGCTGGCCGCTCTCGGTGTCCAGGCCTTTGGCCCAGATGCGCACCCAGGCATTGGCTGGCAGGTCGGTGATGCGCACGACGATGCGCTGGTTCGCCGCGGTGCCACCGCTGGTCGTGCCTTCGCCCTGCAGCGCATGCACGCTGAAGGCCAGCGTCGCCGGCGGGGTGCTGCTGCCGAGGGTTGGCACGCTGAGCGAACCCCAGAAGGTGTCGAGCACCGGCGCCATCAGCTGTGCAGGTGCGCCGGCCGAGAGTGCAGCGAGCAAGGCGGCATGCGCGGCGTCGGAGGTGGCCAGGAATGGCGTGGCGGCGGTGTTGCGCAGCACGGCGATGCGCCGGCGAGGATCGTTCTGCGCGGCATCGTCGCGCCCGGCGCCGACGAGGTGGCTCTCCAGGTCCACCAGCGCGATGCGCACGAAGTCGCGCGCCAGACCAGCCGGCCAGGCGCTGCCGGTCCAGCCGGCAAAGGGCGTCGCACCGGGCGGCGCAGCGAAGCGGCCGTTGGGCAGCAGCGCGATGCGTGGCAGCGGCAGGTCGTCGGGAGTCGGGGCGGCTGTGAGCGCGATCGTTGGCGCGGTACCGGCGGTGTACAGCGCGCCGCTGCTGCCGACACGTGTCAGGTCGCCGAGGTTCAGGCGCAGGCGCTGCGCCTCCGCCAGCGAAGCCTCGTGCGCCGTGCAAAACAACACGCTGCGACTGGGGGCCACCGCGGCGGTGCGCTGGTCTGCCGCGTCGGAATGCGCCCACAGGTTGTCGAACACCGGTGTGCTGGCGAGGAAGGCCCACCACGCGGCCACCGCACCGGGGTCGAGCGCACGACCGCGTTCGTCGAAGGCCCACAGCGTGCACGACAGCGCCGCGCCGCTGCGGTTCTTGACGATCACCGCGTTCGACTTGTCGGGCCGGTGCAGTTCGCGCACCGGCTCATCGGCATTGGCCAGCGCAGGGCCGCCGGCATCGAGACCGAGGAAGGCGGCGCGCTTCTCATCGTCGTCGAGGTCGGAGGCGAAGTCGGTCTCGCGCAGGCGCTGCAGGTCCGTCACGCTCGCGGCCGAGGCCTGCGGGATCTCCAGCGCGAGGTGGCGTACCACCGGCCGGCCCGGCGCACCAGCGGGCACCGCCACGCCATCGGGCGACGGGATCTGCGCCGACAGCGTGGCAAGCCGCACTTCGGCCTCGGGCAGCAGCGTGAACAGCACAACGAGGTTGCCGTTGCCGAACGCGCTCGCACCGTCGCCGCCGCGCAGGGCTGCGAGCACCCGCGGCCGCGGCGCCGTGGCGAAAGCCCAAGAAGCGAGTCCGCCGGCCGGCGCGCGCCACTCCATGTTCGCCGGCAGGCTGAGCGGCACCGACAGGTTGGCCGCTGGCACCGCCAGCGTCGGTGCCGTCGCGCTGTCGTCGCGGAACCAGGGGCCGAGTGCCGGTGAGGCGAGGCCGAGAGTGTCGGGGTCTGGGGTCAGGGTGGCCATGACAGTCCTCGCTTCAAGCCAGCACGGTCTCAGCGGCCGCGCTCTCGCGGCCGATCGGATCTATCACGACGACGCGGTAGACGCTGCCTGCAGGTGCTTCATCGGCGGCGTTGGCGGGGTCCATGCCGTCGACGCTGTAAGGCCCATCGCCTTCGACGCTAAGCTCGCCGAGGATGCGCAGCGGCGTGCCCGGATCGCGTCGCATCACGCGCAGCGTGTAGGGGCCGAGCGCACCGCCGGCGAGACCGTGCGGATGCGTGAACGACAACTGCACGCTGACAAGGCCGCCACCCGCGCCGGCACTGCCGCCGGCCGCGAGGCCGCTGACCGGTGCCGGCGGCAAGGGTGGCACCAGCATCACGCTGACCGGGTCGGACGGCGAGCCCCAGGCGCCCGGCACCGGCCGGCCGGCGGCCACCGAGCCCGGCGCCGGCGCGCCCTGCGCCTCGGCGACCCAGAAGTAGCGCAGCCAGGGCTTGAGCGTCGCGCTGGCCGAGATCTGCACCGGCCCTTCGTCGACGTAGAGCGCGGTCTGCCGGCCCTTGTCATCGGGTGCGCCCATCGCGCCGAGCCCGACAATGGGCATGCGCTGCAGGTCGCGCGCACCGACCAGCGAGCGGCGCAGCCGCCACTGCACGGCTTCGGTCATGCCCTTGGTCAGCGTGATACGAATCTCGGCGGCGTAAGGCGCATCGTTGTCCGCCATCGCTGCCGGCTTGATCTCGAGCACCGGCCGGGGCGGCGGGTCGGCGTTCGGCACGGCGAAGATCAGCGGCGGCAGCGTGGTCAGCGCGACGCGCGCACCCGAGGCGCTCTCCGCCGCAATGCGGTAGACGTTGAGCACGCGCAGGCTGCCACTGACCGGATGGCGGAAGGTCTTCTGCCCAGCGGCACCGTCGAACACCACTCCTTGCAGCCGCTCGAACAGATGGTCGGGCACCAGCGCAGGCTGGTTGCGGATCAGCGTCGCGCGTGCCGCCGGGTCGGCGGTGGCGTCCAGTGCGGCGGCGAGTGCCGCCTCGGGCGAACCGCCCGCGGCCGTGCTCATGTGGCGCACGATGCGGTTCTCGTCGCTGTACCAGATCGCCACGTTGGCCTGGCCGGCGGCCGGTGTCCAGCTGTACTCGACAGTCGACAGTCCGGTCACGTCAGGCCGGCCCGAGTACATCAGTGTGTCGGGCACCGTGATCTGCACCGGCGGCCGCGGGTCGTTCATCGTGATCACCGCTGGTTCGCTCGTCTCGGAGAACCGGTTCGCGGTGTCGCGCCAGCGTGCGATGAGGCGCAGCTTGCGCACTTCGGTAGCCGCGAGCAGCGGGCCGGTGAAGCTGAAGTCGAGCTTGGCCGGTGGGGCCAGCGGCGCGGCGATGAGGCGGGTCTCGGTCGAGACGCCGCTGGTCGTCAGGTCGGTCACCACGAGTTCGAACTCGCGTACCGCGAAGCTGGCCGGCGCGAGGCTGGCCAGCGGCGGCACCTCGACGATCACGCGCACCGAACCTCCGCTGGCTGCCGGGTTGACCGCCTGCAAGTACATCGCGCGAAGCACCGGCCGCGGCGGCCGCGGCCGCGGCCCTGGCGGGTTCACCACCACCGCCCAATCGGACCAGCGGCCGAAGCCGTCCTGCTGCGCGACGCCGTAGCGGATGGTGTCGGCACTCGCCTGGCGGTCGGAGATCTGACCGGTGCCTGACGCTGGCGGCGGCTCAGACTCCTCGTCAGCGGCATTGCGCCCGAGCACAAGCGGCAAGTGAAAGCCATCGCCATTGCGCTTGTGCAGGCTGTCGCGCTGCGCGCCGCCGTCGGGCGTCTGCTTCTCGGCGGCAAGCAGCGCCGCGACGCCGACGTTGGCAAGCTGCAGCTCGACCTCGCGCCGCGCCCCCGGCACCGGCGTCGGCACCCAATCGACATGGCGGTGGCCGGTGATCGAAGGCGGTTGCATCGGTGCCGGGCTGGCGCTGCGGTCGGCGACCGCGAGCGCGCCGAGGCCGACCACGTTGCCCATCTCCTGCAGCGTCTTCAGCAGCTTCTTGTCCACAGGCACGTCCAGCCCCGAGGCGAGCTTGATCCAGGTGCCGACCCAGGCACTGCTGGTCGGGAAGCGGGCCTGCGTGCTGAGCTGGGCCAGCAGCGCGTCGAAGAAGGGGTCAGCGATTGCCGGGTCTTTCGCCGGAGGGAAGTCCTGGAAGAAGCCGGCGACCCAGTAGAAGACCAGCAGCGGCGCCGGCTCCTTGAACTCGGAGTCGAGCGCCTTGTGGCCGAACAGTGCGGCGCAGCCGGGGTCGAAGCGTGACTGCAGCACGCGGTCCAGGCAGCGCTGCGTGAAGCTGCCGAGCGGGCGGCCGCGGTCGTCGCTCACCGGCGTGGAGGTGGTCATCTCCAGCGGTGAGACCGACAGGTCGGTGATCAGCCGGTCGAGATCGGGCTGCAACGGCAGCGCCAGCGAGTTGACGCGCCGTGCTTCCCACAGCGGCGTCTCGCCGGGTGCAAGCGCTGGCGACAACATGCCCAGCGTTTCCTGCAGCGGGCGGCGCTGCGGTGCCTGCGTGAGCACACGGGCTTCGGCACGCACGATCGGGTTGGCGATCGGCAGATAGCGCAGCCCGCCCTTGTGCGGCAGGTTCAGCAGCGTGAACGGTGCCCAGTCGAGCCGGGCGACGTCGCGCTGCTCGAACCACACCACGCCGACCACCGTGCCGCGGCCCTGCAGCAGGATCTGCACGATGCCCGGTGCGCCGAAGGCATAGGGCGGCGCGGTGCGCGTGGCCACAGCGGCCGGGCCCTGCAGCGTGGTCACGAAGGCGGTGGCGGCGATGCCGCTGCTGGCCGCAGCCGCACTGGTGCTGGATGCGACGGGTGCGGCCGCCGCCGACAGGCGCGAGCCGTCGAGCCGCGTCGCCACGCGGGGCAGCGCCGGGCCGATGGTGGTCGGTGCCGGCTGCGCCGGCACCGAGCCGCCCGGGTCGGCGTTCACGCGCGCCCACACGCAGGTCTGCCCCGGCGCCAGCGCGAGGTGTGCCGTCACTGGGTTGTCCGGCGTCAGCGTGAAGGGCGCGGTCAGCACGCGGCCGCGGCTGTCGACGAACACCACGTCGTCGCGCAGCTTGATCGTCCGCGCGTCGCGCAGCACGGCGCGCCAGACGATGTAGGGCGCCACCGGCAGGCCGAGCAGCGGATGCGCGTCGACCCGCAGGTGGATTCCCGGCTGCAGGTGCGTGTCGGCCGGATCGGCCGGCAGCGCGTGCGCGTTGAAGAGCGTCGGTGAGACGATGGGCAGCGGCATCACAGACCCTCCCGTTCGAGCAGCGAAGGCACGGCGCGAAGCCGCCGGGTGCCGCTGACAGTTCCCTGCGGCGTGGTGAAGGCTAGGCTAAGCGTCGGCTCCGGCGACGCCGGCACGCCGAAGGGTGCGGCGGGCCGCAGCCACACGCGCGTCCAGCGGCTGTTCGCGCGGTACAGCGGCATGGCATGGACGCCCACCGCCGCCGAGGCAGGTGTGATGCGCACGCCCGGCGTCGCGACGCCACCGACGATCACCGTCAGCTCGCGCTTCATCGGTTCCAGGCTGTCGACCAGCAGGCCTTCGACGAGCCAGCTCGTCGTTATTGCATCGAAGCGCCACAGCACGTAGCTCTTCGGCTCGCGCTCGGGCAGCGCCAGCGTCTCGGCGTCGATTGCGGCGAGCGCGGCATCGAGCGCCGCATCACCTTCGACGAAGCCGCCGGCGGGCAGCACCGCGCCGTCCGGCACGATCAGGTCGTCGGGCAGGAACAGGCCGGTGGCGCTGGCGCCGTAGCCCAGTGCATCGAGCATCGCGGCCGGCGAGGCGTAGCGCGAGGTGCGGAAGCGTGTGGCCAGCACCACCGCACGGTCGCCGGCCTTGGTGGCGACGACGTTGAGGTCATAGTCGGCCTCGGGCTCCAGCGGTGCGGTCACTGCCACGCTGGCCCCGCCCATCGGGCCAGTGCCGGGGAGGCAGGGCGCCTCCTTCAGCGCCTCATGGATCAACTGGTAGCCGACCGGTTGCATCGCATCGGGCAGCGCCAACCAGACGAGCGTGACCGGCAGTGGCGCCAGCACGCCCTGCAACGCTGCAGGGGTGGACTGCGGCTTCGGATCGGTGCGGCGGATCTCGATGGCGAGTGTTCTGCCGTACTGCTCGAGCAGCTGCTTGACATGTCCGGCGTCGAAGTGCGCCCAGATCGGATCGCCGGTGAACTGCGTCGCGCGACCGTTGGCCGGCTCGACGCCGATCAGGTAGCGACTGACATCGCGGGCATCGAACACATGCTCGTTGGTGCCGTCCTGCTGCACCGGCGTCGCGCCGGCATCCGGCGCGGTGGAGAAGCGCAGCACGTCGGTGGTGCCGGCCACCCAGGAGGTCGGATCCGGGTCGGGCGGGGTTTCGTTCGGGTCGTCGGGCTGCCAGACCTGCCAGCTCCAGCCGATCTCGAGCTGGTACTCGGTGGCCGGTGCGAGCACGATCTCGCGCCGCTCCTCGACTGGCAGCGCCATCACCGTGGCGATGATGTTCAGCAGGCTGGTCTGTACCGCACTGTCGCTCTCGCGGGCGTCGGCAGCGCGCTGGTCGACGCCGCAGACGGAGACGAGGGTCACCGTCTTACCGACCGGCACCTGGATGCGCAGGCCGTTCCACGGGCCCACCATGCCGGTTCGCGGATGGAAGCGCATCAGCACGCAGAGGCTGCCGTCGCGGCCCTGACGCTGCTCGATCACCTCGCCGATCCAGCCGTCACGCGGACGCTCGCCGACGATGCCGGTGACCACTGCCTGTGGCAACACCGCGGCGATGGCGCTCGAGCTGGCGACCATCGCGTGGGCGCGCTCGGCGAACGGGGCGGAGAGTGCCGGCCGCGCAGTCTTGCCGCAGTCGTCGGGCGGCGGTTCGTCTTTCGGCACGTCCTTGTCGAGTTCATGGCATAGCTGATACAGCGCGACCACGTCGCTTGCGCCGAACAGCTCGATCACGCGGATGCCGCGACCGCGGATGTCCAGCTTCGCCGGTTGCTTTGCCTGTGCGGGCGTCTCGCCGCGCCAGACCCGCGCGCCGGTGGCATCGAGCGCATGGCCTTTGAGCGGGCCGGCGCCGAACAGCATCAGGTCGAGTGCGACGCGGCTGCAGGCGACAGGCAGCTCGATGCGCAGGCCGTTGCCGGCGAAGCGCAGCTCGCGGCGCTGGTCGCGGCCGCTGCGGTCGGGCTCGGCCACTTCGTCGACCATGTCGACCAGCGTGAGCTCGGGCTTGCCGGAAGACGCCTCGAAGACGATGCCCGCATGCACCAGCCGCGCCACCTTGCGCGCCGGCCGGTCGAGCTCGTCGAAGTCGACGCAGCGGTGCGCCCCTTCGCCGCCGAGGCAGCAGATGCGGTAGAGCAGTGCCTCGCCGTCACCGCCGTGGATCTCGATGACGCTGATCGCCTCGCCTTCCTTGGCGCGCAATGTCAGCACCAGCGGCTGGCCTTGCGGGCCGCTGTCACCGTCACCCGCCACTGCGCGGCCTGTGGCATCGAAGCCCACCGCCTTCACGCCGGACTGCGTGAACACCATCAGGTGCAGCTCGATCGCCACGCAGGCATGCGGCAGCGTCACGCGCATGCCGCCGGCCGGGAAGAAGATCTCGGCGTCGCCGTCTCTGCCGCGTCGCGGCGGCAGCGTGCGCTGGTCGACCGCATCGGTCAGCCGCAGCGGCTCGCCCTTCTTGAGCGGCTCGAAGACGTAGCCGTGGTGGGCCACGCGATCGGAAGCCTTGTCAGCCGGATTCAGGCCCTCGAAGGCCTCGCAGGTCTTGCCGTCGCCGTGCCCGCCTTCCACGCAGACCTTGAACAGCAGCGCCTCGTTGCTGCCGCCGGTCATCTCGACCACGACGATGCCTTCGGCGCGCAGGCGCAGCACCTGCGGCGCACGCGGCTGCGACGGGTTAATGAAGTCGCTGGCGATCTCGCGCCCCGATGCATCGAGCGCACGCGCCTTGACGCCACCGCCGAACAGCACCAGGTGCAGTTCGACTGCACGCACTGCCGAGGCGAAGCGGATCGCCACGCCGCTGTCGGGCAGGCGCGCTTCGGCACTTCCGTCGCGGCCCGGCACCAGCGGATCGACCGAGGTGTCGAGCTGGTCGACCAGGTCCATCGTGTCCTGGCGCTGCAGAGGCACGATGCGGAAGCCCTGGCGCACGACTTCGGCGACGTTATTGCGTGTCTTCAGGCCGCGGAACTCGTCGCACAGGCGGCCGCCATCGTCGCCGCCATTGCCATTGCCGTTGTCTCCGCCATCGGGCCGGCCGTGGCCAAAGGCGTCGCAGATCATCAGTGTGACGCTGGGCGCGGTGACCGGCTGGTCGAACAGGCCCTCCCAGGGCAGCGGCAGTTCAGCGAGCGTCGCACCTGCGACCGCGCGACGCAGCGCAGGTAGCCGGTAGCCACGGTTCAACGACTGGCCGTCTTCCAGCGCGGAGAAGGGCATATCGACCACTGCCCCGGGCACCAGCGTGCCGCCGGAGAGTCCCAGCAGCGTCATCAGCGCCTGGCCGCGGATGACTGCTGTGCCGGCGCGGATCACCGGCTCGCCGGTGACGAAGAAGCGGCTCGGGTAGGGCCCCGGCGCCGGTGTCTGCTGGCGCAGCCTCACCCTGTTCAGCCCGGCACGCTTCGCATCGCGGCCGAGCACGCAGGCGCGCGCCGGCTGCGGCTTCGGGTCGCAGATCGTGCCGACGGCGCCGCCCGGCGCGCCGGGCTGGCCAGCGCCGCCGTTGCTCATGTTGACCACCCAGGCCCAGGGGTTCCAGTCGAGCAGCTTGAGGTTCGGGCCTTCGTGTTCGCTGGGCAGCGGGTTGGTGCCACCGGAGGCATCCGGCTGGCGGTAGGGCGTGCTGGTCCAGACCGACTGCAGTGGCTTCGTGCCGGCCACTACTGTGCCGTCGCTGCGCTTCTTCAGCAGCACGCTGTCGAGCCGGTAGGCGTACTTGAGCTGACTGGAGCCGGTCCACTTCGGCTGCGTCGGTGTCGGGCCGGGCGTGAACTGCGTGATCGCCGGCATGGCGTTCTCGACGTAGTGCGAGAAGTGGATCACCGGCGCGGTGTCGGGCCAGACGGTGTTGTTGCCATTGACGCCGGCGGAGGCCGCTGCGGCCGCAGCAACCTGGGCCTCATCGGCGGGATCGGCCGGCACCACGACGACCGGGGCCGCCAGCGGCGCGCCCGTGGCGGCCACGCCCATGATCCGGTCGCGCCGGTCGGTCAGGCTGATGCCCTTGACCGGGCTGGGCGGCACCGGCGGCGTCATGTTCGGGCCGAAGTCGAAGCTCACGCCCACGCAGCCGGAGATCGAGAAGAAGAACAGGTCCACCTCGCCGCAGAACTCGCCGTCGATGCGGATCGCGATGTCGTTGCCGATCTGGCGCGCTTCGAGGATCAGCTCGCCACGTGCAGAGATGGAGACCACCACCAGGTCGAGCTCGCCGCGCACGAAGATGCCGCCCTTGAGCAGCAGCGGCGCGGTGCCGAAGCCGATCAGCACCTTGGCCGAGGCTTCCAGCTTGATCGGGCCGGCGCTCCACTTGATCTCGAAGCCGGCGCCGAAGCCGACCGAGAAGCCGTCGAAGGAGAAACGCACGTCGCCGCCGAGGCTGGGCAGGCCGCCTTCCTCGATCATGAGGAAGGTCCAGGCCTGCACGTCGATCGTGCCGGGCAGCAGCTTGAGCGTCACCGGCTCGCCGAAGCGGCCGAAGGCGGTCTGCCCGTCCGAGCCGATGCGCACGTAGACCTTCTTGCCGGTGCCGGGGTAGGGAAAGAAACCGGAGAACGGCACCTTCACCTCTAGCACGCTGGGGATCGTGTACTGCGCCGAGACGGCGAGCTTGACCGCCTCGTCGTCGATGACGATCAGGCCGGTGATGGTGCCGCTGGCGCCGCCCTCGTCGCTGACCTCGGTGTCGGGCACCTCGACGATGTTCACGTCGACGCCAAGGATCACCTCCACGTCGGGGAAGGCGACCACCACCATGCCGGCGCAACTGACGCAGAAGCTGACGTCGGGCAGCGTGCCGACGACCACGCCGACGCCGAGCGCGAACTGGTCCTTGTGCGGCTCGTACTTCTGCTCCGGCGGCGTGCGCCACCATTCGAGTTCGCGGCCGACCGGGTCGGGATTGGCCGGCAGCTTGCGCTGGCCGTTCATCACGAACAGTCCCTTGAAGCCGTAGATCGCCATGCCGGACTGCGCCAGTGGCAGCGGCGTCGAGAACTGCACGCCGAGGTAGAGTGACAGGAAGATCGAAGGTGCGATCTCCGGCGGCATGCCCATGGCCAGCGCCGCTTCCACGCCCAGTCCGAGCGGGATCAACTCGGCCGCGACGCCGGCGCGGATCAGCCCGCCGTCCTCGATGCGCAGCCGGCCCTCGCCCTTGAGCACCTGCGGAATGTCGGCCTTCAGCACGAAGCCGCGCAGCTCGAAGTCGGGCAGTGCCTGCCCGTCGCGGAAGGTCAGCCGGATGATCGCCTCGCTGATCTCGACGATGCCGATCTCCAGCGCGATCGCGATGCGGCCTTCGATCCACACCGAGCCGCGGCCCATCGCCACCTCGACAATGCGCAGCAGGCTGCCGAGCACACCCTCGATCTGCCAGCGGCCCGGGTCCTCGATCTCCATCGAGGTGGTGTCGTAGACCAGGCCGAAGCGCTCCCAGCCTTCCTTGGCGGTGTCGTACTGCAGGCCGACGCGCTTGTAGCGGATCTTCATCGGCTTGTCGGCCGCAGTCTTGATGCCGAGCACGCCGCCGTTGATGTGCAGCGTGCAGACGTAGTCCGTCACCACGCGCACCTGCATGGCCGCGCCGGGGTCGGCGATCGAGCGCATCTCGGTCTCGAAGGCGGCCGAGGTCACGGCGGCCTTGGAACCGTCGCCGACCAGCGGGCCGCCGCCGAGGTCGGCCTCGGAGAAGGCCACCGCGCCGATCAGCGCGGCGATGCGCGCGCCGCTGCCGATGAGGTCGGTGTCGGCATTGACGCCGGACAGCAGCGCCGGGCCGAAGGCCAGCGCCGTGACCAGCGGCTTGGTGGTGGTCGAGATCAGCCCGTCCGGGTCGCCCTCGCTGCGGATACCCAGCCCCGCCTTGGTGTAGCCGGTGCGCGGGTCGTGCGTCCAGTTGACGAAGACGGTCAGCACCTCACGGCTGAGTTCGACGTCACTGCCGCCGACCTGCGGCAGCGGCGCCTGCTGCGGCGTCCAGGCGAACTCGGCCTCGGCCAGCGTCGGGATCGCGTCGGACAGCTGGCTCACCGTCGGGCTGTCCCAGACGATGCGCAGCTTGACGCGATAGTCCATCGCCGGCGAGCCCGGCGGCACGGCGGCCGGGTCGCGGCCGGCGGCGGGCACCAGCGAGCGGCGCAGCGCGGCGCCGACGGTGGCAGCGTCGTCGGGCCGTGCGCTGCCCGGGGCGGGCGTGCCGCCGATGGCGTAGATGTCGACGCGGCGGAAGTCGTCGCGCTGCGCCTCGTGGGCGTCGTCGCGCGCATCGGCCCAGGTCAGCGAGGCGGGGATGTCAGCGTGGATGAGCCGACCATTGGCGGGCGTAGCCTCGGCGGCCTCGGAGAGTTCGGCCGCACGCATCGGCGGCTGGGCGTTCTCTTCCTCGTTGTCACCGGCAGCACTCGCACCGGCGAACTGACTCTGCTCGCCGCGCGAGTAGATGCTGGCGCCCGGCACCGGCGTGCCGCTCTCACCCGACTGCAGCGCGGAAAGCAGCGCGCGGCCCCGATCGGCGCGCTGTGTCGCCAAGTTGGCGTTGTAGCCGTCGCTGCCAATGTCGTCGCAGCGGCCGACGACGACGAACTTCGCGCCCGGGTAGCGCGCCGCCCAGGTCAGCAGCGCGGTCTGCGAGAACGACACCGTCGCGCCTTCGGGCGCTAGCGGGCCCCAGCTCAGTTCGACCGAGGTGTCGTAGTCCATCAACACCTGCACCTGGCGATCGGTCGCCGGCGGCGGCGGCGGCGCAGCTGGCGTGATCGTCACCATCGCCAGGCCGTCGGCCGGCACGTCGATCTGCGTGCGATCGGTCGCGTCGATTTCTGCCTGCTCGAGTGTCGGAAACAGCCCGCCCTCGGCATGGAAGTCGCTCAGGTCGAAGGTACCTTCGACGGCCGACAGCGGCAGCGCCGTGCTGGCATCGGCGGCATAGAACACCCCGGCCTGGCAGCCGATCAGCAAGTCACCGGTGCCCAGCGTGTGCAGCCGCGTTCGCGCCAGGCGGACCTGCTCTTCGCCGCCAGCGAGCGTGACGGTCTCGCGCAGGATCACGGTCTGGATGCCGATCAGCACCGCGGGGTCGATCGTGAAGCTCGCGCCGCTCGTGCGCTGCGGCACGTTGACGATCTCCCATTCGAAGCGCGAGCCGCTGCCGCCGCCCGAGGTGGCGGTCAGCGTCACCGTGCCCATCGCCTCGCGGGTGCCACCGACGTGGGTGACGTTGACGAAACTTTGCGTGCCCACCGTCACGCCGATGATGGGCGCGTCGCCTCCGGCGACGAAGCGAAAAGTGATCTCGGGGTGGCGGAAGTCGTTCTCGTCGGTACCGACGCGCACTGTCTCGATCGGCGTCACCTTCAGCGCCTGGCCATGGCGCACGCTGCCACTGGAGGCATCTCCGGCCTGCGCCGCACCGCCGTTCCAGCGCCACTCGGCGCCCCACTCGACGAGGCCACCGGCCGGCACCTCGGGGTCGGGCGGTGCGGTGCTGACGAAGCCGGCATGCACCGTCACCTGCTCGTCCTCGGAGGCCTCGATCTGCACGATGCGCGAGGCGCCGCTGCCGGAGATCGCCAGCGGCTGGTCGCCGCTGCCGGTGACCTGCTCGAAGTTGAACGCCGAGGGGTTCAGCGCGGTGCGGCCGAACTGCACCTCGATCTCGCCCTGCAGGCCGAAGGGCGAGCCGATCAGCAGGTTCTTCACGCCGCCGGAGAGGTCACCGATGCCGGGCAGGTTGCGCGGCGCATAGAGGGTGGCTTCGCGGATCGCCACGCCG
>Ga0105090_10001016_pt1 | contig 14784 bp, 13 predicted proteins | sample PPLLak3March2015_FD_79110 | JGI IMG/M metagenome (GOLD analysis project Ga0105090, IMG submission 79110) | Freshwater sediment microbial communities from Prairie Pothole Lake near Jamestown, North Dakota, USA - PPLs Lake P7 Core (1) Depth... | ecosystem: Environmental > Aquatic > Freshwater >... | reverse complement strand
GCGCGCGAGTTTCCCGAGGGCAGCAGGCTGGCGCGCGAGATGGGCTATCGCACCATCGTCGCCGTGCCGCTGATGCGCGAGTCGAAGCCGGTCGGCGTGCTGACGCTGCGCCGAAAGTCGGTGCGGCCGTTCGACGACAAGTCGCTTGCGCTGCTGCAGACCTTCGCCGACCAGGCTGCGATCGGCGTCGAAAACGTGCGGCTATTCAGCGAGATCCAGGACAAGAGCCGCCAGCTCGAGATCGCGAACAAGCACAAGAGCGAGTTCCTGGCCAACATGTCGCACGAGCTGCGCACGCCGCTCAACGCCGTCATCGGCTTTTCCGAGGTGCTGCTGGAGCGCTTGTTCGGCGAGCTCAACGACAAGCAGGACGACTACCTCAAGGACATCCTGACCTCGGGCCGCCACCTGCTCGCGCTGATCAACGACATCCTCGACCTCGCCAAGGTCGAAGCGGGGCGCATGGAGCTCGAGCCGTCGCGCTTCCACATCCCCACGGCCATCGACAACGCGATGACGCTGGTACGCGAGCGCGCGCAGCGGCACGGCATCGCGCTCGGCCACGCCATCGACGCTTCGCTCGATCACATCGTCGCCGACGAGCGCAAGTTCAAGCAGATCCTGGTGAACCTGCTGACCAACGCGGTCAAGTTCACGCCCGACGGCGGCAAGGTCGACGTGCTCGCGCGGCGCGCAGGCGACGTGCTCGAGGTGGCAGTGCGCGACACCGGCATCGGCATCGCCAAGGACGATCAGGAGGCCGTCTTCGAGGAGTTCCGGCAGGTCGGCCGGCACTACACGAACAAGCAGGAGGGCACCGGGCTCGGCCTCTCGCTCACGCGCCGCTTCGTCGAGCTGCACGGCGGCGCGATCCGGCTGGAAAGCGAGCCGGGCCGCGGCTCGACGTTCACGTTCGTCATCCCGTTCCGCGACGAGGCGGATGGGGAGGGGAAGGAACCGGAATGACAGCGAGGATCCTCATCGTCGAGGACAACGACAAGAACATGAAGCTCGCGCGCGACATCCTGCAGGCGCAGGGCTACGTCACGCTGGAGGCCGTCACCGGCGAGGAGGGCGTGCGGCTTGCGCGCGAGCACCTGCCCGACCTCGTGCTGATGGACATCCAGCTGCCGGGAATCAACGGCATCGAGGCGCTGCGGCAGCTGCGCGCGGAGCCGGCGACGGCGGGCATCCCCGTGGTGGCCGTCACCGCGTCGGTGATGCAGACCGACCGGCGCGAGATCACGGCAGCCGGCTTCGACGGCTACATCGGCAAGCCGATCAGCCTGCGACCCTTCATCGAGTCCGTCCGCGACCACCTGAAGAAGTCCGCCGAGTGATGTCCAGGGTCCTCGTCGTCGACGACACGCCGCAGAACGTCAAGCTGCTGGCGGACATCCTGACGGCGAAGGGGTTCGTCGCGATCACCGCGGCCTCGGGCGAGGAGGGGCTGGCCAAGGTCGCCGCCGAGGCGCCCGACCTCGTGCTGCTCGACATCATGATGCCCGGGTTGTCCGGCTACGACGTGTGCAGGCGGCTGCGCGCCGACCCGGCCACCGCGTTGCTGCCCGTCGTCCTGGTCACCTCGCTAGACCCGCAGGGCGAGCGGGTGAAGGGGATCGAAGCCGGCGCGGATGACTTCTTGCAGAAGCCGATCAACCAGCCGGAGCTGCTCGCGCGCGTGCGCTCGCTGCTGCGCGTCAAGGCGCTGCAGGACGAGGTGGCGCGGCAGGCCGCGGAGCTTCGCGCGTGGAACACCACGCTCGAGGATCGCGTGCAGGCCTGCGTGGCCGAGATCGAAGGCCTGGGGCGGCTCAAGCGCTTCTTCTCCGGCCCGGTGGCCGAGGCGATCGTCTCGGCGGGCGAGCGCTCGCTGCTCGCGCCGCATCGCCGCGACATCTGCTGCGTGTTCGTCGACCTGCGCGGTTTCACCGCGTTCACCGACAACGCCGAGCCGGAGGAGGTGATGGCGGTGCTGAGCGAGTTCCACACTGCGATGGGCCCGATCATCAGCGCGCACGAGGGCACGGTGCCGCACTTCGCCGGCGACGGCATCCTGATCTTCTTCAACGACCCGCTGCCGATCGACGACCCGTGCGGGCACGCTGCGCGCATGGCGCTGGCGATGCAGCAGGCGTTCGCGCCGCTGGCCGCGCGCTGGAGCAAGCTGGGCTACGACCTGGGGCTCGGCATCGGCGTCGCGCGCGGCTACGCCACGCTGGGTGCGGTCGGCTACGAGGGCCGCTTCGACTACTCCGCCATCGGCAGCGTGGTCAACCTCGCCGCGCGCCTGTGCGGCGAGGCGGCGGGTGGGCAGGTGCTGGTCGACCGGCGCGCGAAGGCGAGCCTCGAGGAACGCTTCGCGCTCGAGCTGCTCGAGCCGATGGTGCTGAAGGGCTTCGACAAGCCGGTGCCGGTGTTTCGCCTGAGGGGCCCTGCCGGAACCTAGCAGTCGTCGTCCCCGCGCAGGCGGGGTGCCGGGAAAGGGCACTCGTCGTCCCCGCGCAGGCGGGGACCCAGTGTCGTTCGGCCTCGCACCAGCAGGTCAGCACAAAGACACTGGGTCCCCGCCTGCGCGGGGACGACGACTGAAACACGAAGTGCGGCCCTGCATCGACGCGCCAACGCGGGTCCCCGCCTGCGCGGGGACGACGATCTCGTGGAGGAGCGTGGTGTGTGGCGCTGGCCGGTCAGCGGGGCCCGAGCGCGATGTCGGTCGCACTCTGCGCGGCGAGCGCGTCGAGGCCCTGCCGCAGCGCTTCGTTGGACAACGCCTGTGGCACCGCGAGCAGCGCTTGCACCTTGAAGGTGTGGCCGGCGCCGGCGCCATTGTCGACGAGCTCGGTGGCGAGCTCGTGGATGCTGACACCGCGCTCGGCGAGGCTGGTCGAAAGCTCGCGCACGATGCCGGGGCGATCGGGCGCCACCAACTCGAGGCGCACCATGCGCTGGCCGGCGGGCGCGGGCGGCGCCGCGCTCTGCTCGATCACGACGCTGATGCCCGACGACTCGAGCCCGCGCAGCGCTTCGGCGAGCGCCTTCGCGTTCTCCGCGGGCACCTCGAAGTGCACCATGCCGGCGAACTGCCCGGCGAGGCTCGCCATGCGGCTGCCCGTCCAGTTGGCGCCGTGGCCCCGCGCGCGTTCGGAAAGCAGGCGCACGATGCCGGGGCGGTCGGGCGCGATTGCGGTCACCACGAGCGACACGTTGCCGCTCGGCTCCTCGCTCAGGGCGACGCTCTTGCGGATCATCGGCGCACGCGTCGCGAAGCGGTCGTCCTGCGGCTCAGCCGGCAGCGTCCCCTTTTCGGAGGCGTGGCGAACGACTTGCACGAGCAACTTGAGCCCCATCGGCGCGAGCGCGCGCTCCCACAGCTCGCGCGCGGTCTCGCCCTTGCCCACGAAGCACCAGTCCTGCGCCGCGATCGCACCTGCGTCCCAGCGATCGGCGAGGTGGTAGACGGTGCCGCCGGCGATCGGGTCGCTTTCGAGAATCGTCCACTCGACGGCGGCAATGCCGCGATGGCGCGGCAGCAGCGAGGGGTGGTAGCCGATGCCGCCCAGCCCCGAGCGCGCCAGCGCTTCGACGGATACGCGGGCATGCGTGTGCGCGCAGACGATGAGGCCGGTGCCCTCGGGGATCGCTTCCCCGGGGACCACCTTCGGGTCGGCGAGGACGTGCACCGGCACGTTCGCAGCGCGCGCCGCGACGGCGAGCCTGTCGTCCGCTGCCGGCGCGACCACTGCCGCGACGTCGAGCCCGTCGTTGCGCAGCGCCTGGAAGACCTGGGCGCCGAAGAAGCGGGAACCGACCAGCGTGCACTTCATCAGGCGACCTCGCGTGGCATCGATGTGTTGTGATGGGTGGAGAGAACGGCGAGCGCAATTATCGCGCAGGCCGACATGCTGCGCGGACCTCCCAGCGCGATGCCGATTCCGCAGTCAGCGCGATCGACGTCCCTGTGCGCCGGGCGCATCCGTGGCGGTCGCGGGCACCTGATGCTCCGGCGCGCCGGCCGGCAGCGACGCGATGGCCGCGGCATACCGGCGGATTCCCGGCTGGGCACTCAGGCCGTGGGCGAGAATGCTGAGCAGCACCGTGGCCATGACAGCGAGCCGGATGGTCGACTCGCCGGCGAGTCGCGCCTCCTGCTCCAGGTACACGAGTCCCAGCACGATGGATGCGAGTCCGCGCGGGCCGAACCAGCCCATGAACAGCACCGTCGGCCAGGCGAGCCCGGTACCGCGCAGCGCGATGGCCACGGGAAGCATGCGGATCAGCGTAAGGCTCAGCACGCCATAGAGCACGACCGGCCAGCCGAAGTGCGCCCATTGCTGCGCGACGAGCACACCGAACAGGAAGAACACGAAGTCGTTGAGAAGCTGGCCCCACTCCTCGGTGAATTCGACGCTGTGCCGGCCGACGTCGGGGAATCCCCACTGCGTGGTCAGCCCGGCCACGAACGCGGCGATGAACATGCTGGCGCCCGTTGCGTGGGAGGCGATCGCGCAGGCCAGCGGCAGGGCCACGACGCCGAGTTGCGCCGAGGACTCGGCCATCCACGCGTTGCGCCTGGCGAGCGCGAGCAGCCAGCCGCCGCCGAGCCCGATGCCGGCGCCGACCAGCACCCCGTAGCCCAGTTGCTCGACCAGGAGGCGGGTGAGCACAGCGCTTCCGCTCGCGCCCTCCGCGGCGGACGCCGCCAGCGCGATGAACAGCATCAGGAAAGGCACCGAGAGCCCGTCGTTGAGGCCGGCCTCGATGTTCAGCGCCTGCCGGATGCGTTCGGGCACGAGCGCGCTGTTGACGATGACCTGGCCGAGCCCCGCGTCCGTGGGGGCGAGGATGGCTGCAATGATGCCGGCTTCCCACCACGTCAGCTCGGCGAACAGCGCCTTCGCCACCACCGCGCCGAGCGCGATGGTCGCCAGCATGCCGACGCTGAGCAGCCGCACGGGCAGGTTGGGACGTCCCTTGAGCACGCGCGGGCGGATGCGCGAGGCGTCGGTGAACAGCAGCATCACCAGTCCCAGCTCCGCCACGAGCAGGAGGCCCGTCCGATCGAGCGCCAGCCCGCCGGTGACGGCGGGCGACCCGCCCAGGAGCATGCCGGCCGCCATGAACAGGATCGGCGCGGTCAGCCAGGTCTTCTCCACCCTTCGCGACACGAGGCTGTAGAGGAAGACCATGACGACGAAAGCGGCGATCAGGGCCACGTTGCCACCGCCATGGGTTGTCGCGATGCGGTGCTCGTCACGGTGCCCATGATGTAACGCAACACCTCCCGTGTCCGCAACGCCTTTCTCGACAGGACCGCCAGGCGATGGTCCGCCGGGTGCGGCGAATCACGCTGACTCGAAGCGCGTGAGGAACTCGGGGAAGGCCGGCAGCAGCGCGTCGCCCTCGTCGTCCAGCGCCGCCGCGAGGTGCGCACGGGCAAGCGGCTCGGCAGCGCGGTAGACGTCGCGGCACAATTCGTAGGCAGCCGCGCCGGGCCAGTCGGCGGGGAGCAGGTCGGGCGGCAGCTGCGGGTCGCGCAGCCGCACGCGGCGATACTCGTGGACGAGGAGCGTGCGCACGACGAAAGCCTGCTCGGGCGCAAGCTCCGAGCAGTCGCGGAACGCCGCGGCCAGCGGGCGAAAGCGGCCGACGAAGCCGCGGTACTCGACCGCGAGGGCAGCCAGCGACCACGCCGCGTCGGCACGCGCGGCCAGCGACGCGCCGTTGGCGTCCGGCAGGTCGCGCGCGGCGAAGTGAAGCACCCCGGGGGGCCAGGCCACCGTGGTGGCCGGCACCGTGCCGGGCAGGTACGCAGGTCGCGCGTGGAGCCCGGGCGCGAAGGCCGCATAGCCGCTCCACGCAAGGTCGTCGCGCAGGCGCGCGCGTCCGGTGGAGGAGAGCGCCTCGGGCGGCACCAGGGCCATGTCCCACTGGCCGTCCCACGGCCGCGAAGGTGGCGCGTAGACGCGGCGATACGCGTGCGCAAAACGGCGCGCGCCATCGGCTGTGAGCCGGTAACGCGTGCGCCGGCCGCGCGCGATTCCCTCCAGCCAGCCGTCGCGCGCGAGGCGGAACACGCTGGTGCGGGTCAGGCGCTCGTTGACGCCGAACGGTTCGAGCAGGCGGATCAGCGTGGCAAGCCACACCTCGCCGCCGTGCGGCGCGAGCGTGTCGCCCCAAACCGTCACGATCAGCGAACGCGCGCGGGGCGGCTCGGCGGCGAGTTTGCGGCGGATCCAGCGGGCGACGGCGGGGTCGGCGCGCGGGGCGGGCATGGAAGAAATGATACAAGCTTTACATAGCCGCAACAATTTCCGTATCATGTCGTCCGTGCCGCGCCGCCCGCGCGCGAGGAGGCCCGATGTACGCCCAGATGGTCGAGACCGGTGTGCGCAAGGTGGAGGACGCGGCCGAGATGTCGCCGGAGGAGCGCGCGTTCCAGGCGCGGATCGACGCCGACGTCAGGGTCGAGCCGAAGGACTGGATGCCCGAGCACTACCGGCGCACGCTGGTACGGCAGATCCAGCAGCACGCGCACTCCGAGATCGTCGGCATGCTGCCCGAGGGCAACTGGGTCACGCGCGCGCCCTCGCTCAAGCGCAAGGCGATCCTGATGGCGAAGATCCAGGACGAGGGCGGCCACGGCCTGTACCTGTACTCGGCGGCCGAGACGCTGGGCGTGTCGCGCGACGACCTGATCGCGGACCTTCACGCCGGCAAGGTCAAGTACTCGTCGATCTTCAACTATCCGACGCTCAACTGGGCCGACATCGGCGCGATCGGCTGGCTGGTCGACGGCGCGGCGATCATGAACCAGATCCCGCTGTGCCGCTGCAGCTACGGGCCGTACGCGCGCGCGATGGTGCGCGTCTGCAAGGAGGAGTCGTTCCACCAGCGGCAGGGCTACGACATCATGATCGCGATGGCGCAGGGGACGGCCGAGCAGAAGGCGATGGCGCAGGACGCGCTGAACCGCTGGTGGTGGCCCTCGCTGATGATGTTCGGCCCGCCGGACGCCGACAGCGTGCACTCGGCGCAGTCGATGCGCTGGAAGATCAAACTGCTGTCCAACGACGAGCTGCGCCAGCGTTTCGTCGACCAGACCGTACCGCAGGCCGACTATCTCGGCCTGACGGTGCCCGATCCGGCGTTGCAGTGGAACGCCGAGCGCGGCCACTACGACTGCGGCCCGATCGACTGGAGCGAGTTCCACAGCGTCCTCAAGGGCAACGGGCCGTGCAACCGCGACCGCCTGCGCACCCGTGTCAAGGCGTGGGAGGACGGCGAGTGGGTGCGGGAAGCGGCGGTGGCGCATGCGGACAAGCACGCCGCGCGCAATGCGAGGGCGGCATGACGGCAGGGGCGAGCAGCGGGGCTTTTCGGGAGCACACATGAGCAAGGAATGGCCGCTGTGGGAAGTCTTCATCCGCAGCCAGCACGGCCTCGCGCACAAGCACGCCGGCAGCCTGCACGCGCCGGACGCGGAGATGGCGGTCCGCAACGCGCGCGACGTGTACACGCGGCGCAACGAGGGCGTGTCGATCTGGGTCGTGCGCTCGAGCGACATCGTCGCCTCGTCGCCCGGCGACAAGGAAGCGCTGTTCGATCCGGCGCAAAGCAAGGTGTACCGGCATCCGACGTTCTTTCCGATGCCGCCGGAAGTGAAGAACATCTGAACGGGCTCATGTCCACCGACGCTGCGCTGCTGGACTACCTCCTCCGCCTCGCCGACAACGGCCTCGTGCTCGCCCAGCGCCTCGGCGAGTGGGTGGGGAAGGGGCCGGTGATCGAGGAGGACATCGCCTCGACGAACGTCGGGCTCGACCTCCTCGGCCAGGCGCGCCTGTGGTACGCGTACGCCGGCGAGGTCGAGGCGCGCCTGACGGGGACGGGCCGCGACGAGGATGCTTTCGCGTTTCACCGCGACGCGGGCGAATTCCGCAACCTGCTCCTCTGCGAGCAGCCGAACGGCAGCTACGCCGACACGATCGCGCGCCAGTTCCTGTTCGACCAGTGGCACGTGCTGTTGCTGCGCGCGCTCGTGCGTTCGCGCGATCCGCGGATCGCCGAGATCGCGGCGAAGTCGGTGAAGGAGGCGAGCTACCACGCCGAGCGCTCGGCCGACTGGGTGATCCGGCTGGGCGACGGTACGGAGCTCTCCCACCGGCGCATGCAGGACGCCATCGACCCATTGTGGATGTACACGGGCGAGATGTTCGCGGCCGACGCCGCCGAGTCGGCGTTGATCGCGGAGGGCATCGCCACGGACGTCGCGGCGCTGAAGCACCCCTGGGACGAGGCCGTGGGCGCGGTCCTCGCCGAGTCCACGCTCGAGCGTCCCGCCGACGGCTGGATGCAGAAGGGTGGCAAGTCGGGCGTGCACACCGAGCACCTCGGCCACCTGCTCGCGACGATGCAGTTCCTGCCGCGCGCGTACCCCGACGCCAAGTGGTAGCACGATGCGCCGGGAAGCAGGGGCCCCGCCGTGCGGGGATGCGACCAGGCGCGTCGGGCAGGCGGCCGACGCGCTGCGGCGGGCATCTCGAGCAGGTTCCGGGGAGGCCGCCACGATGACGACGGCCGAGCAGGACGCGGTAGCAGCGGCCACGCGGGCGGCGGATCTCGTCGCTGCGCGTGCGGGCGCGCGCCCCACGATCGCTTCGATCTGGCAGGCGCTGGCGAGCGTTCCGGATCCGGAGATTCCCGTGGTGTCGATCGTCGAGCTGGGCATCGTGCGCGACGTCGCCTGGCGGCACGAGCGGCTGCGCGTGACCGTCACGCCCACCTACTCGGGGTGCCCGGCGACCGAGCTGATCATGCAGGACATCGGCGAAGCGTTGCGCAATGCCGGCGTGGCCGAATTCGACATCGCGACTGCACTGTCGCCGGCGTGGACCACCGACTGGATCGCGCCGGAAGGCAAGGCGAAGCTCGCGGCGTTCGGCATCGCGCCGCCGGGCCCGGCCCTTGCGCGCGTCGACGTCAAGGGCATCAGCCCGCTGCGCCGCGCGCGCGAGGCGATTGCCTGCCCGCGCTGCGGTTCGACGCACACCGCGCTGCTCGCGCAGTTCGGCTCGACCGCGTGCAAGGCGCTCTATCGCTGCGAGGCGTGCAGGGAGCCGTTCGATTACTTCAAGCCGTTTTGAAAGGCGGGGTGAGGGAGCGCCTTCCGCACCGCCACCCCTCACCCCGTTCCTACCGTGAGCAAATTCCACCCCCTTCGCATCGCCCGGCTCGACCGCGAAACCCGCGACGCGGTGGCGATCACGTTCGACGTGCCGCCCGAGCTCGCGCCGCAGTACCGCTTCGAACCGGGCCAGCACCTCACCGTGCGTGCGCGGGTCGGCGACGCGGACGTGCGCCGCTCGTACTCGATCTGCTCGGGGACGGGTGACGGCACGTTGCGCATCGCGGTCAAGCGTTGCGCCGGCGGGCTGTTCTCGAACTACGCGAACGAGCGGCTGAAGGCGGGCGACACGCTCGAGGTGATGCCGCCGATGGGCCATTTCGGCGTGCCGCTCGACGCGGGCACGGCGCGCCACTACGTGGCTTTCGCGGCCGGCAGCGGCATCACGCCGATCCTGTCGATCGTCCGCTCGACGCTCGCCGCCGAGCCGCGCGCGCGGTTCACGCTGTTCTACGGCAACCGGGCATCCGGAACCGTGATGTTCCGCGAGGAGCTGGCCGAGCTCAAGGACGTGCACATGACGCGGCTCAACCTCGTGCACGTGCTGTCGCGCGAGGAGCAGGACGTCGAGGTGCTGCACGGTCGCATCGACGGCCAGCGCGCGTCGGCGCTGCTCGACCGCTGGGCGCCGCTCGCCGACGTCGACGTCGTGTACCTGTGCGGGCCCGACGCGATGATGCGGTCGGTCCGGGAGATGCTCGAGGCGCGTGGCTGCCCGGCGGCCCGGGTGCGCGTCGAGCGCTTCGCCAGCAGCATCCCGCGCCACGAGCACAAGCCGGCGGCCGCCGCTCCCGGCAGCGCGACGCAGAGCGAGGTCACCGTGATCCTCGACGGCGCGCGGCGCACGTTCACGCTCGACCGCACGAAGGAGAGCATCCTCGAGGCCGGCCTCAAGCACGGCGTCGAGCTGCCGTATTCGTGCAAGGGCGGTGTCTGCTCGACGTGCCGCTGCCGCGTGGTCGCCGGCGAGGTCGACATGGACGTCAACTTCGCGCTGGAGGACTACGAGGTCGCGCGCGGCTTCGTGCTGGCGTGCCAGAGCTATCCCGCGACCGACAAGGTGACGGTCAACTTCGACGAGACCGGTACCGGCTAGGAACGCAGGGTCAGACCCTACTTTCCGGTACCGTTGGGGTCCGGGGTCTGACCCTACTTCCCAGGGGCGGTGCTAAAGTCGCAAGTCCACAGGGAATCGGCAGGAGAGCACGCTGTGACGCACCCGCTGTTCGACAAGCATCAGGCCACGCTGGACCGCGCGCTGCAGGCGATCGCCGAGCGAGGTTACTGGAGCCACTTTCCCGAGTCCGCGAGCCCCAAGGTATACGGCGAAGGCACGGCCGAGGCCGGGCGCGCGGCGTTCGAGGCGCTGCGTGGCAAGCCGTTCGACCTCGCCATGCCGGGGACCGTCGGGCAGGTCGGCAGGGAACGCTCGCCCTACGGCTTCGACCTCGGCGTCACTTATCCGAAGGTCGGCCTCGACGCGCTGTTCGCCGCTGTCGCCAAGGCGCAGGAAGGCTGGCGCAAGGCGGGGCCGCAGGCGTGGGTCGGCGTGAGCCTCGAGGCGCTCGAGCGCATCAACCAGGCGAGCTTTCCCATCGCCAACGCCGTCATGCACACGACGGGGCAGGCGTTCATGATGGCGTTCCAGGCCGCAGGGCCCCACGCGCAGGACCGTGGTCTCGAGGCGGTCGCCTACGCCTGGGACGAGATGCGGCGCATTCCGGCCAAGGCGCTGTGGGAGAAGCCCCAGGGCAAGGGCGATCCGATCCGCATGGAGAAGCGCTTCCGCATCGTGCCGCGCGGCGTGGGGCTGGTGATCGGCTGCTGCACGTTCCCGACGTGGAACGGCTACCCCGGCCTGTTCGCCTCGCTCGCCACCGGCAACGCCGTGGTCGTCAAGCCGCATCCGGGCGCGATCCTGCCGCTGGCGATGACGGTGAAGATCGTGCGCGAGGTGCTGGCGGATGCCGGCTTCGATCCGAATGTCGTGACGCTGGTCGCGCACGAGGTGGGCGACGACACCGCCCAGAAGCTTGCGATGCGACCCGAGGTGAAGCTGATCGACTTCACCGGCAGCAGCGCGAACGGCACGTGGCTCGAGCGCAACGCGACGCACGCGCAGGTGTTCACCGAGAAGGCGGGCGTCAACCAGATCGTGGTCGACTCGGCCGACGACCTCGCCGCCGTCGCGCGCAACGTCGCATTCTCGCTGTCGCTGTACACAGGGCAGATGTGCACGGCGCCGCAGAACATCTACGTGCCCGCGGGCGGCATCGAAACGAAGGCCGGACACGTCGCGTTCGACGACGTTGGCAAGGCGATCGCCGAGGGCGTGGCGAAGCTGCTCGGCGACCCGGCGCGCGCGGTCGAAGTGCTCGGCGCCGTGCAGAACGACGGCGTGACGAAGCGCATCGACGCCGCCCGATCGCTGGGGAGCATCGTGCTCGACAGCCAGGCGATCGCGCATCCCGCGTTCCCCGGCGCGACGATCCGCACGCCGCTGATCGTCGGGCTCGATGCCTCCGAGCGCGACAAGTACCTCGCCGAGTGGTTCGGCCCGATCTCGTTTCTCATCGCCACGAAGGACACGGCGGACAGCCTTGCCATCGCGCGCAAGGCGGCGAAGGAGCACGGCGCGCTGACGCTGTCGCTGTACTCGACCGATCCGAAGGTGCAGGAGGCCGCGATCGATGCCGCCGAGGACGCCGGCGTCGCGCTGTCGATCAACCTGACCGGCGGCGTCTTCGTCAATCAGTCCGCGGCGTTCTCCGATTTCCACGGCACCGGCGCGAACCCCGCGGCGAACGCGGCGCTGACCGACGCAGCCTACGTGGCAGGGCGCTTTCGCGTGGTGCAGCATCGGAGGCACGTGTAACGTATTTCATGACCTACCACCACATCCACTTCCACACCGCCGACGGCATCGCCCGCCTCACGCTGAACCGCCCCGAGCGGCTCAACAGCTTCAACGACGCGATGCACGGCGAGGTGCGCGACGCGCTCGGCAAGGTGCGCGGGGATGCCTCGGCGCGCGTGCTGCTGCTCACCGGCGCGGGACGCGGCTTCTGCGCCGGGCAGGACCTGTCGGATCGCGCCGTGGCGCCGGGGGGCGCTGCCGTCGACCTGGGCGCCTCGATCGAGCGCAACTACAAGCCGCTCATCCTGGGCTTGCGCGCGCTGCCGATGCCTGTGGTGTGCGCGGTCAACGGCGTGGCGGCGGGCGCGGGCGCGAACCTGGCGCTCGCCTGCGACGTGGTGATCGCGGCGAAGTCGGCGAGCTTCATCCAGGCGTTCTGCCGCATCGGCCTGGTGCCGGATTCAGGCGGCACGTACTTCCTGCCGCGGCTGGTGGGCACGGCGCGAGCGCTCGGCCTCGCGCTGACCGGCGACAAGCTCTCGGCCGAGGACGCAGCGGCCTGGGGACTGATCTGGAGGTGCGTCGAAGACGAGGATCTGCCCGAGGCGACCGAGGCGCTGCTCGCGCAGTTCGCCAACGGGCCGACGCGGGGGCTGGCGGCGATCAAGCAGGCGATCCACGGCTCGGGTGCGCGGACGCTGGAGCAGCAACTCGACGTCGAGCGCGACATGCAGCGCGAGCTGGGCTTCGGCGACGACTATCGCGAAGGCGTGGCGGCGTTCGCGGCCAAGCGCCCGCCGCGGTTTTCGGGGCGCTAGACGCCGTGGCCGAGGCGCTGCCGGCGCACGCTGTCGTCGCGGTCTTCGGCGCCGGGGCGATGGGCGCGGGCATCGCGCAGACTGCGGCCGCGGCCGGGCATCGCGTACTGCTGTTCGACGCGCGCATCGGCGCCGCCGACGACGCGCGGAAGAAGCTGCAGGCGACGTTCGCCACGCTTGCCGACAAGGGCAAGCTGGCCCTCGCCGACGCGACGGCCGCCGGAGAGCGCATCAGGCCGATCCATGCCCTCGGCGACGCGGTCTCCGCGGGACTGGTGATCGAGGCCATCGTCGAGGACGCCGCGGCCAAGCGCGAACTGCTCCACCAGCTCGAGGTCGTCGTCGCGCCGGAGGCGATCCTCGCGTCGAACACCTCGTCGCTGTCGATCACCACGCTGGCCGCGGGACTCAAGCATCCGCGTCGCGTCGCGGGCATGCACTTCTTCAACCCGGTGCCGCTGATGCCGCTGGTCGAGGTCGTCAGCGGTTTCGCCACCGACCCGGAGGTGGCGGCGACGCTCTACGCCACCGCGCTCGCCTGGGGCAAGTCCCCGGTGCACGCCCGCTCGACACCGGGATTCATCGTCAACCGCTGCGCGCGGCCGTATTACGCCGAGGCGTGGCGCCTCCTCGCCGAGCACGCGGCCGATCCGCCGACGATCGACGCGGTGATGCGCGAGGCCGGGGGCTTCCGCATGGGACCCTTCGAGCTGATGGACCTCGTCGGCCACGACGTCAACCACGCGGTGACGCAGGGCGTGTGGGAGGGCTGCTTCCACGACCCGCGCTTCACGCCCTCGGTGGCGCAGCGCGAGATGGTCGCCGCCGGGTTCCTCGGCCGCAAGTCGGGCCGCGGCTTCTACGACTACGCACCCGAGGCGGTGCGACCGCAACCGCGCACGCTGCCGCCGGCGAGCGCGCCGGAGCGGGTGGTCGCGTACGGCGACCTCGGGCCGGCCGAAGCGCTCGCCGAGCGTCTGGTCGCGCGCGGCGTGCCGATCGAGCGCGGGCCGCCGCAGGAGATCTTCCCGGCCGGCGTGCTGGCCGCGGGCGGTGCCTGGCTCGCGCTCACCGACGGCCGTACGGCGACGCTGCGCGCGGCGGTGACGGGTGCGCACGACCTCGTCGTCTTCGATCTCGCGTTCGACTACGGCAAGGCGGCGCGCATCGGCGTCGCCCGCGCCGACCAGTGCGGCGAGGCTGCGTTCGGCGCCGCGGTCGGCCTGCTGCAGGCGGGCGGCCTCGCCGTGTCGCAGTTCGACGACGTCGCCGCGCTGGCGGTGATGCGCACGGTGGCGATGCTGGTGAACGAGGCGGCGGACGCTGCCACCCAGGGCATCGCCTCGCCGGCCGACATCGACGTCGCGATGCGCAAGGGCGTGAGCTATCCGGCCGGGCCCTTCGCATGGGGCGATGCGGTCGGCTGCGCGCGCATCCGCGAGGTGCTGCGCAACCTGCACGCGCACTACGGCGATCCGCGCTACCGCGTCGCGCCGCTCGTCGAGCGGCGCAGCGCGACCGGCGGCAAGCTCACCGAGCGGAGTGGCGGCCATGGGTGAGCACCATCCGTTCCGCGCACCTGCCGAGGCGGCTGCGCTGGCGCGGCGCGTGGCCGACCACATGTGGGCGAACGACCACGCGTCGCAGGCGCTGGGCATGCGGCTGGTCGACGTGGGTCCGGGCACCGCGCACCTCGCGATGTCCGTGCGCCGGGACATGCTGAACGGCCACGAGATCTGCCATGGCGGCTTCATCTTCACGCTCGCCGACAGCGCGTTCGCGTACGCCTGCAACAGCTACAACCTGGTGACCGTAGCCTCGGGCTGCGGCATCGACTTCGTCGCGCCGGCGCGTGAGGGTGACGAGCTGCACGCGCACGCGCACGAGCGCAATGCGACCGGGCGCACGGGGGTGTACGACAT
>Ga0105090_10001015_pt1 | contig 14788 bp, 12 predicted proteins | sample PPLLak3March2015_FD_79110 | JGI IMG/M metagenome (GOLD analysis project Ga0105090, IMG submission 79110) | Freshwater sediment microbial communities from Prairie Pothole Lake near Jamestown, North Dakota, USA - PPLs Lake P7 Core (1) Depth... | ecosystem: Environmental > Aquatic > Freshwater >... | reverse complement strand
GTCAGGTCGCCGCCCTCCGCGCTGTCGCGCAGCCGCACGTTGATGACGCCGGCGATGGCGTCGGAGCCGTACTGCGCCGAGGCGCCGTCGCGCAGCACCTCGATGGAGTTCACGGCCGCCGTCGGGATCGTGTTGAGGTCCACCGCGGACGCGCCGCGGCCGATCGTGCCGTTCACGTTCACGAGCGAGGAGGCGTGACGGCGCTTCGAGTTGAGCAGCACCAGCGTCTGGTCCGGCGACAGGCCACGCAGCGTCGCGGGGCGGATGGTGTCCGTGCCGTCGGCAAGGCCGGGCCGCGGGAAGTTGAACGAAGGCAGCGCGATGGACAGCGCCTGGTTGAGCTCGGTGACGCCGACGTTGGCGAGCGCTTCCGCCGAGACGATGTCCACCGGCACGGAGGTCTCGAGGGCGGAGCGGTCCGCGACGCGCGTGCCGGTGACGATGATGTTCTCGAGGTCGTCCTTCGCGCTCTGCGCCACGGCGGCCTGGGTGACGGTGGCCGCGAGCACGCCCGAAACGATGCGTGCCAGCACCTGACTCGACTTGTTGCTCATTCGCATCCCCCTCCGAAGAGCGCCCTGCGGGATACAGGGCGCAAACGTCGTGATTACGCAACAGCCGGGGCTGCTCGTCAACCGCAGCGGCGAAGCGGGGTCTCCGGCTGGGTGCCGAAGGGTGGGCGCGCTCCGTGGTTGAGCGGGCCGGCCCGGCTGCTGCACAGTGCCGTCTGCCGGGCCGTTCCCGAGGATCCATCGCCGTGCCCACACTGCTGCGCGCCGTCGAGGCCGACATCACCACGCTGACGGTGGATGCCATCGTGAACGCGGCAAACAACTCGCTGCTCGGCGGCGGCGGCGTGGACGGCGCCATCCATCGCGCTGCAGGACCCGGCCTGCTCGAGGAGTGTCGCGCACTCGGCGGTTGCCCGACCGGCGAGGCGCGCATCACGGGCGGACATCGGCTGCCCGCGAAGTTCGTGATCCACACGGTCGGGCCGGTGTGGCACGGCGGGCAGCGCGGCGAGAGCGGACTGCTGGCGTCCTGCTACCGTCGCTCGCTCGAGCTCGCAGCCGCGCACGGCCTGCGAAGCATCGCCTTTCCCTGCATCAGCGCCGGCGTGTACGGCTACCCGATGGAGCAGGCCGCGGCGGTGGCGATCGCGGCGGTGCGTTCGGCGGTGTTGGAGCTGCCGTCGATCGAGTCGGTCACCTTCTGCTGTCACTCGGACCGCGACCTCGCGATCTACGCGCGCCTGCTCGGCGCGGAGTGACCGTGTGACCCGCCGGACCGGCGCATTGGTGAGCCCGGCGCCGGCGACTAAGATGCCCCGAGCGGATCCGACGCGGAACGCGCGGCATCGCTCGCCTGAAGACCGCAGACCTGCACAGGAGTGCTGCTCATGAATTCGCTCTCTTTCGGGGTGTTCGCCGTCTACCTGTTCGTCGTGCTGTTCATGCTGGTGGTCGGGCCACTGGTGATGCTGCTCGAGCGCCGGCGGCGCCGCGCCGGGGGCGGCAAGCCGGGCCCCGGCCACGGCGCATGAGCGGCGCGGACGCCGGCCTCGGGACGGCCGAACCCGGCGCGACTCGGCACCATCGCCTGCTGCTCGATCCGGACACCCGCGTCACCTGCCCGCACTGCGAGCGCGAGTTCGGCCTGGCCGAGGGCTTCGCCAGGCGCTCCCTCGATGCGCTGGCGCGGGCCAGCGAGGAAGCGCTCGCGGGCGAGCGCCAGTCGGTCGAAGCCGAACTCGGGCGGCGCCTCGCGCGCGAGGCCGCCGAGCGCCAGCAGCGCGCCGAGGAGGAACTCGCGGCGCTGCGCCAGCTGCTCGCCGACAAGTCCGGACAGGTTGCGGACCTGCAGGGCCGGGAGCTCGAACTGCGCCGCGAGCGCGCGCGGCTCGAGGAAGCCCGCCAGACGCTCGAACTGGAGACGCAGCGGCGGCTCGACGCGCAGCAGCGCGAGATCGAGGAGCGGGTGCGTGGCGCCGAGGCCGAGCGTGCTCGACTGCGCGAGGCGGAGCTGCAGAAGACCATCGACGACATGCGCGCGCGTCTCGAGGAGGCGCAGCGCAAGGGCGCCCAGGGCTCGCAGCAGCTGCAGGGGGAGGTGCTGGAGCTGCTGCTGGAGGAGCAGCTCGCGCAGGCTTTTCCGCTCGATGCGATTGCCGAGGTCAGGAAGGGGGCGCGCGGCGGCGACGCGCTGCACACAGTCATGAGCCGCTCGGGGCAGGCGGCGGGCGCGATCCTCTGGGAGGCCAAGCGGGCGCAGAACTGGGGTGCCGGATGGCCGTCGAAGCTGCGGGAGGACATGCGCGCCGCCGGTGCGGAGGCGGGCGTGATCGTCACGACCTCGTTCCCCGCCGACTGGCCGGCCGGCCAGCCCTTCGGCCTGCACGAGCACGTCTGGGTGACCTCGCCCACGGCGGCGATCCCGCTCGCGAGCGCGCTGCGCGAAGGCCTGCTCGAGGCCTACCGCGTGCGCGTGGCCAGCGCGAACAAGGGCGAGAAAATGGAGGCGGTGTACGACTACCTCGTGAGCCCACAGTTCGCTCTCAAGCTGCGCGCGGTGTACGAGGCCTTCACGAAGATGCGTGCAGAACTCGACAGCGAGCGGGCGGTCACGCAGCAGCGCTGGAACCGCCGCGAGAAGCAGATCCATCTCGCCACGGCGCAACTGCTCGGGATCGCGGGCGACCTGCAGGGTCTCGCGCAGCACGACCTGCCGCAGCTCGAACTCGAGCCCGCGGCGCTGCCGGCCACCGCGGCGCAGCGCGGCGACGACGCGGACGGCACGGCGTGAAGCGCGGTTTCTGCACGACGCGTCTCGGGCAGGTGCACTACGTCGAGGCCGGCGCCGGCGCCGCAACGCCGCTGCTGCTGCTGCACCAGACGCCGCGCTCCGTGGACGAGTTCGCCGAGGTGCTGCCGCTGCTCGCGGGGCGCCGCCGAGTCATCGCGATCGACACGCCGGGCTACGGCTGCTCCGACCGCGTGGCGGGCGCGCCCGGCATCGAGGATTACGCCGCCGCCGCGGTGGACGCGCTCGATGCGCTCGGCATCGACCGCGCGGTGGTGATCGGCCACCACACCGGAGCGGTGATCGCGGTGGAACTCGCGGCCGCGTGGCCTGAGCGGGTCGAGCGCGTGGTGCTGTCGGGTCCCGTGTACACGGATGCCGTGGGGCGAGCGGAGCTCGCCCGGCACTTCAGGCAGTGGACCGTGGCGGACGACGGCTCGCACCTGCTCGACAAATGGCGCAAGTTCCACGGCTGGCTGCCGCGGCCCGGGCTGGTGCAGCGCCTGGTCGTGGATCTTTTCCGCGCCGGTGCAGACAGCGAGCAGGGACACTTCGCGGTGGCCGGTTACCGCATGGAGGAGCGGCTGCCGCGGGTGAGCTGCCCGGCGCTGCTGCTCTACGGTCGCGACGATCCGTTCGCGAGTCCCGAGCGCGCGGAGCCACTGCGCGCCGCTTTCCGTCCCGCCCGCGAGGCGACCCTGGCCGCGGGCATCTTTGTCGCCAACGAGGCGCCGGAGCTGTTCGCGGCGGCGGTACTCGACTACCTCGACGGCCCCCCCTGAGCGGGCCTCAGAACCACGCCGACACGAACACGCGATACACGTTGGCGTCGAAGCCGTAGAGCGGCTCGGCGCCCGGCGCGCCTCCGGAGAGGATGTCGCGGAAGTCGTCGTAGTCGAAGCGCATGCGGTCGTAGAACAGGTTCACCGTGGTGCGCTTGAGGAACGACCAGCGCGAGGCCCCGAACTCGTAGGTCGCGCCGATGCTCAGCATGTGGCTCGTGAAGGTGCTGAGTTCCTTGTCGCGCGCCAGGAAGTTCTGCGCGTCGCGGCGCGGGAAGAGGTCGGAGTAGAAGTCGGCCGAGGACTGGTCGTACCAGCGGTAGCCGCCCTCGAGCACCCAGCGCTCGCCGAGCGGGTGGGTGTAGCCGAGGCGCACGGTGTTGGCGTCGATGCCCCAGGTGTCCGTGAACCAGCGGTACTCGCCGAAGGCGACGGCCCGGTAGGGCAGGAAGTAGCGGGCGTTGAACGCCACGGCGTTGCTGGTGCGCGTGGCCGGGTACGCCTCCGGCTGGAACGCGAACCCGGCCGGGTTCTCCGCGTCGAGGTAACGCACCGAGCGGTAGGGGTTGTTCAGGAACCCCTCGTCGGTAATGGTCTCGAAGGCGAGGCCAAGCATCATCGTCGGCGTGACGATCTGCGACAGGCCGACCCGGTAGCTGCGGCGGTCCACGGGCTCCTCGAACTCCGAGTCGCCGCGCTTGCGTACCTCGTCCCAGCCGCGGCTGAAGCCGAGCGAAAGCGTGGTGAGGTCGCCGAACAGCTCCTGGCTCACGTCGAAGCTCGCCGTGTTGGCGGTGTAGTCGTTCTCGTCGCTGTTGGTGAAGCTGAGGCTGTACTGGGTCTTGCCGTTGAGCGCGTCGAGCGCCAGGCTGCCCTGGGTGCGCGTCTCCTCGTAGGGGCTCGCCGTGGTCAGCACGTCGATGGACGCGCTCGACACCATGTCCACGTAGTAATTGGCCGACACCGAGTAGTTCTCGGCGACCTTCTTGCGCACCAGCAGCGACGGACCGTCCACCGTGACGCCGCCGCCCTCGTAGCGGTGGTAGAGCACGTCGGCGCGGTCGTCGGGCAGCACGGCGGCAGCCGCAGGCCACGCGAGCGGCGCGAGCAGGACGGCGAGCAGGCTGCGGGTGGTGGAACGGCCCATGGTGTCCTCAGTTGCAGCCGCAGCCGCCGCCGTGGGCGCCGAGCGCTCCGCGCGCGCCCTCCCGGGCGTCGAACACGTGGTTGAGGTAGCTCGTGGACACCGGGTTACGGTCCGCCGCCATGAGCGGGTCGGCGAAGTTCTGCCGCTCGTAGGGTTTCACCCAGGGCTCGACGCCGCTGCAGCCCGAGGTGGCAGCGAGGCAGGCGACGAGCAGGAACCTGCGCAGGAACATGGTGTTCACTCCTTCACGAGGCTGCGTATCAGGTCGGCGTACTGCGCTTCGTCGCCCGGCTTGTAGCCGCGGTGCACGTAGCGCACGCGGCCCTCGCGATCGACGAACACCGAGCTCGGCATACCCTCGACACCGAAACTCGCGGCGACTTCATTGGCGGTGTCGAACAGGATCGGGAAGCTAACCGGCACCTTCTCGAGCCACTTCACGGCGCCGGCGCTGTCGGGCTCGACGTTCACGCCGAGCAGCGTGAAGCCGAGCGGCTCGTATTTCGCCTGGATCTGCTCGAGCAGCGGCATCTCCTGGCGGCAGGGCCCGCACCACGTGGCCCAGAAGTTGATCATCACGACCTGGCCCTTGAGGTCCGCGAGCCGCACGGCGTCGCCGCCGCGCGCGGGCAGCTCGAAGTCGGGCGCCGGTTGCGGTTCCGGCGTCGCAGCCGAGGCGAGACTCGCAGCGAGGAACAGGCAGGCAAGGATCGGGACGGTCGTCAGAACCGGTCGCATGGGCGGCTCCTGAGTGCTCAGAAGAAGGCCGTGAGGCCGAAGGTGAACTGCAGGTTGTGCGTGAGCTTGTTGTCGCCCAGCAGGTCGCTCTCGAAGGCGAGGTTGCGCGCGTCGAGGTGGACGGCGAGCCAGTCGTTGGCGAGCAGCCGCAGGCCGGCTCCGAGTGCGACGGTGAAGTGGTCGTCGCCCGCGAAGCGCGTGCTGCCGGCACCGAGCGTGAAGTACACGGCGGCGGGCATCGCCCGACTGCCGCCGAGGAACACCTCGCCCGGCAGGGCGTTCCAGCCGATGGCGAGGTCGTAGTGCGTGAAGCGACGCTCGCTGTCGGTGAGCAGCTCGGCCGAGCCACTCAGCTCCTCGTAGCTGGTGCGCCCGGCCTCGGCCGATCCGATGGTCGCCTCGGCGAAGAAATCCTCGGTGAAGTGGTAGGCGAGGCGCGCGCCGTAGGAGAAGCTCGAGCCGAAGTCCTCGATGCTCACGACGCCGAGGAATGCACCGGCCTCGAAGTTCTCGGTGTCGATGCCCGCGGGACTCACCTCGCGGCGCTTCACCCGCGGCTCGACCACCTGCGGCGTGGCGGTCGCGGCGCCCACGGCCTCCTGCGCCTGCGACCGCAGCGGCGTCGCCAGCGCGACGAGCGCGAGGCCGCTCAGAAGAAGTAGGCGAAGCCCAGGGTCCATGCGTCGATCTCCTCGTTGTCGTCGCGGCTGGTGAACACGACGTATTGTCGGTACTCCGCCTGCAGCAGGAAGCGGTTGGTGAGGTAGCCGCGCAGGCCGATGCCGGCGTAGGCCGTGGTGTCGGTGCGGTCCTCGGTCTGCACCAGCGTCGCCTTGGGCTCGACGTGCAGCACGCCGCCGCCGAGGCCCACGAAGGGCGCGACGCGCCACTCGGGCCTGAACACGTGGGCGATGCCGACCGTGCCCAGCCAGCCGTTCGAGTAGTTGCCGAGCAGGTGCGTGACGTCGGCGCGCAGCAGCAGGTTCGGCGCGGGCAGGTAGCCCACGCTGGCCGACACCATGCTCGCCCCGTCGAAGTCGCCGGTGGCGAGCGTCGCCTCCCAGCGGTGCTCCGTGCGCGACTCGGGCGCGGGACCGGGCAGCACGAGCGGCTCGCCCGACGGCGTGAGCGTGCGCTCGAGCTGCGTGCGATGCGCCCAGCCCTCGGTGCCGTCCGCGCCGCGCACCTTGATCCAGTCGGTGCGCCGGCGCAGCAGGCTCACCGGTGCGCCGCGGTCCAACACCTGCGTCACCGGGAACCCGCGCCCCGGACCGGTGCGCAGCTCGAGGTACGGATCCTGCACCACGGCCTGCACGGCCGCGGCCCATGCCGCGGGAGCAGCCGCGAGCAAGCCCAGCAGCAGGCTGGTCACGAGTCTCGCGGGTCGGCGGGGGCGGCGCGTCTTCAACGGCGTGTCTCAGTCCACCGGCACGGCGAAGGGGTCGTTGAAGTATTGCGCCCCGAGGTCCAGCCATTCCGAGACGAGCCGCAACTCTGCGGCGCTCAGCCAGCCTGCGTGCGAGCCGCCGGCCGCGAATTTCGAGAAGAAGGTCACGGAAGCGCGCGCACCCGCGGCGCTCATGGAGGGACGCACCGGCACGGTCGAGAACACCGGGCGGCCCTGGTCGTCCACGCCGGTCTGCACCAGCCGGTCCTGCAGCGCGCCGCCCACGAGTTCCTGCTCGGCGTCGCCGGCGAGCAGCTCGCGGTAGGACTTGAACTGCTCCGCCACCTGGTCGGAGAGCCCGTCGGTCAGGTCGAGCTGGCCGGCGGGCACCTGCGGTGCGCCCGCGGCATTGGCGGTCGTGTGGCAGCTCGTGCAGGTGTGGTCCGCGATGAGCACGCCCATCGCGTCGAAGGTCTGGCGCGGCAGGCCCCACAGCGGGTGCAGGTGCGCCTCGTAGTGGATCACCACGCGACAGCTGGCGTTCCAGGTTGCCTGGCAGTCGGCGCTGACGGGCGCGAGCGTGCCGAGGTCCGCGTAGCGATACGCGAAGGCGGCATCCGCCGGGCGGCCGGCCTTCGCGGGATCCGTCCAGACGTCCTCGTACACCACGTCCACCTTGGGACGGATCGAGGCGCAGTCGTCCTGGCAGCTTATCCGGCCGCGGGCCTGGGCCATGGTCTCGCCGAAGTCCGCGAAGATCTCGTCGACCGTGTTCGGGAAGGGCAGGCCGGTGGTGGTCGCGCCGGAGTTCGCGGCGGCGAACAGCTCGCGCCGACCGTGGGAGCGTCCGTTCGCCGGATCGTGGCAGCCGTTGCAGCTCACGATCTCGCCGGCCTTCACCTGCAGCCAGTTCTGGTGGCGTGGCGAGATGCGCCGGCCGTCCGCGTCGAGCACGGTGATCGCGAGCGGCACGCCCGCCGGGACCTGCACGCGTACCGAGCCGTCGGGCTCGACGGGCGCGTAGCCGATGATCTCGCGCATGCCCTGCGCGGCACTCACGCCGAAGGCGAAGCCCGGCAGCTCGAGCACCTCGTCGTCGGGGAGACCCACGGCCTTCTCGATGCGCAGGAAGCGTGCCGGGCGCTGGGCCGCCGTGGTGCGCGCCGGATCGGCGAGCACGGTGATCCCCGCGACCGAGGTGTCTACGCCCGCGACGTCGTACACGCTGCGGATGTCGAGCAGGCCCGTGTCGGCCTCGGCGAGGCGCGTCTCGAGGCCGGGCGCGGGCAGCCGATCCGTCAGCACCGCCGGCAGTGCGCGCGGCTGAAGCGCCACGACGTCGGAAATCATCGTGCCTTCCTCGGGCGCAACCACCGGCAGCTGGGTCTTCTGCCGCGGGTCGTACATCCACACCCCGTAGAGTGGCGGCGCCGGCTGCGGCGCGGTGCCCGCGAGTCGCTCGGCGGTGCAGGGCACGATCCGTCCCAACTCGAGCAGCCGGCACTGCGTCCAGCTCACGAGGATGCGGCCCGTGCCGTCGTCGAGCGGGTAGGCGGCGCTGAAGCGCCCGCCGGGCGAGGGACCGGGGATGGTCGTGACGACGTTGGCGGTGACCGGCACCTGTGCAGGTCCGGCGAGCACGCCGAGGTTCGGGCGCGTGGGCTGCGTGTCGTTCACGTAATTGGCGACGTCGATGGCGAGCAGGTCGCCGCCGAGCTCGGTGCCGGCGTACGGTCGCACCAGCGCGAGCACGCGCCCGTCCGGCATCGGGCGCGGGTCCAGGAACTGCACGGTCGCGCCGTCGGTGCCGGTCGCGTGGCTGTCGGCGCCGTAGAGCAGTTCCATCCCCGAGCCGTCGGGATTGACGGTGTAGAGGTGCATCGCGTCCGTGCTGCCCGCATTGTCCCAGCGGCTGAACAAGATGCGTCCGTCGGGCAGCACCGCGGGGTCGAGGTCGTGGCTCTGGTTGAAGGAGAGCTGGCGGACGTCGCTGCCGTCGGCGTTCACGACGTGCAGCACGAAGGCGGGCTCGGCGCGGTTCTCGTCGAGCGCCGCGAACTGCGGCTTGCCCTCGTCGAGCAGCACCGCCTTCGACTGGCGCTGGCGCGTGGAGGCGAACACGATGCGCCCGTCCGGCAGGTAGTGCGGCGCGAAGTCGTGGCCGTCCTCGGCGACGGTGTCGGAGACGATCACGCGCGCGAGCGTGCGGGTCGCGACCTCGTACTCCCACAGATTCCAGGTCGGCTGGTCCTCGGGCTCGGCGCCCTCGATCAGCGGTGCACGCATCGCGAACACAAGCTTAGTGCCGTCCCAGGACGGCTCCACGTCGCGCACGTCGCCGAGTCCCTGCGTGAACTCGAAGGTGACGTTGCGCTCCGGCGCGCTCGGCGAGGCGCGGTCGCGAACGTAGAGGTCGCCGCCCTCGAGGAACGGCAGCATCCGGCGCGCATCCGGGGGATTCCCGGGCACGGGCCGCTTCACGTAGGCGATCGGGAAATCCACGGTTGCCGCGTCGGGCGCCTGACCGCTGCCGAGGTCGATGTCGCCGCCGCCGTCGTCGCTGCTGGTGCAGCCCGAGGCCAGCGCGACAAAGGTGGCGGCAACACAGGCGAACCGTGCGCGCAGGCACGCGGGAACGCTGTTGGAGCGCGGGAGGGTCGGCGACATGGGGCGGAATGTGGCCCAGGCGCCCTCGTACATGCACGGATTGCTGCACGAAGCGTGAAGCGAATCGCAGAAGCGCCGAGTGCGCTTGGCGAACGCGGGTTCGCGGGAGACAGTCGCGCCGCCTGGATCGCCGGCGAAGGCGGACAGGGGGAGGTGCCGATGCAGACCCGGGGACTAATCGCCTTGATCGCCGCTGCGAGCCTGCTCGCCGCGGCGGCGCAGGCCGGACCGCGCGAGCAGGCGCGGCGCCTGCACGACCGCATCGCGGGCGTGCCGCCGAGCGCGGCCGTGCTCGATTCGATGGCGGACGACATCGCCGGCGGCCGCCAGCTCGACGCGGCCTACAAGGCGATGGAGCACCGCGCCTTCTACGATGTGACGCTCAAGAACTTCGCGACGCCCTGGACCAACCGCGACCAGACGGTGTTCGCGCCGCTCAACGACTACACCGCCACCGTGATCGGCATGGTGCGCGACGATGTGCCCTTCAACCTCGTCCTGTCCGACGACATCCTCTACACGGGCAGCGGCGCGGGCGTGCCGGCCTACTCGCCGTCGAGCAATTCCCACTACGAAGCGCTCGAGGCCTCCGGCGCCAACCTCAAGGCCGTGCTCACCCGCAGCACGCAGTCGGCGCTCACGGGATTGCCACCCGACGCCACGGCCGGCGTGATCACCACCCGCGCCGCCGCGCAGTCGTTCTTCGTCGCCGGCACCAACCGCGCGATGCTGCGCTTCACGCTGCTCAACCACCTGTGCGTGGACCTCGAGCAGGTGCAGGACCCGACGCGTCCGCCGGATCGCGTCCGCCAGGACGTGAGCCGCAGCCCGGGCGGCGATGCGCGGCTCTACCTCAACAATTGCGTCGCCTGCCACGCGGGCATGGACCCGCTCGCCCAGGCCTACGCCTACTACGACTACGACGAGACGGGCGGCCGCCTCGTCTACACGCCGGGGCAGGTGCGCCCCAAGTACTTCAACAACGCCGACACCTTCCGTCCGGGCTTCGCGACGCCGGACGACCGCTGGGACAACTACTGGCGCGCCGGTCGCAACGCGCTGCTCGGCTGGGACGCGGCGCTGCCGGGTGCCGGCCAGGGCGCCAAGTCCATGGGCCGCGAACTCGCCGGCTCCGAGCGCTTCGCGCGCTGCCAGGTCGAGAAGGTGTTCCGCAACGTGTGCTTCCGGCCGCCGAGCGACGCCGCCGACCGCGCGCGCGTCGAGGCGATGACGAGCTCGTTCCGCGGCAACGGCTACCGCCTCAAGCGCGTGTTCGCCGAGGCCGCCACATACTGCATGGGCGAGTAGGGGGCGACATGGCCAGCACCACCGTGCACACGCTTGCGCCCCGCCTCGTGCGGATCGCGTCCCTCGCGCTCGCCGCGGTTGCGCTCGCCGGCTGCGGCGGCGGCGCCGAGACCGTCGAGAACCCGATCACCACGCCCGCGACGCCATCCGCCTATTCGGGCCCGGCACCGGCGACCGCGGACGTGCAGGCCTTCCGCATCAACGTCTGGGACAACCTCAAGGCCGCGAACCGCTGCGGCCAGTGCCACACGCAGGGCGGCCAGGCGCCACCGTTCGTGCGTAACGACGACGTGAACCTCGCCTACGCGGCCGCCAACACCGTGGTGAACCTCGGCTCGCCGCGCGACTCGCGGCTCGTCACCAAGGTGGCCGGCGGCCACAACTGCTGGCTCGCGAGCGCCGCGGCCTGCGGCGACATCATGACCACCTGGATCGCCGCCTGGGCCGGCGCCACCGCCGGCGGCACCGCCGGGGTCGAGCTCAAGGCGCCGCCGATCCGCGACGCCGGCGCCAGCAAGAGCTTCCCGACGGCGCCCGACCTCTTCGCGGCGACCGTGCACCCGCTGGTGGAGGAGTACTGCGCGCGCTGCCACGCGCCCTCGGCGGCGAATTCGCAGTCGCCGTTCTTCGCCTCGGCCGACGTGAACGAGGCCTACGCCGCCGCGCGGGTCAAGATCAACCTCGACAGCCCCGAGGCCTCGCGGCTCGTCGTGCGGCTGCGCTCGGAGTTCCACAACTGCTGGAGCGACTGCACCGCGAACGCCGCCGCGATGGAAGCCGCGATCGCGGCCTTCGCGGGTTCGGTGCCGCTCTCGCAGCCCGATCCGACGCTGGTGCTGTCGAAGGCGCTGCGGCTCTACGACGGCACCGTGGCCAGCGGTGGCAACCGCTACAACGGCGCGCAGATCGGCCTGTGGGAGTTCAAGACCGGCGGCGGCAACGTCGCCTACGACACCAGCGGCGTCGAGCCCGCGCTCAACCTGAACCTCTCGGGCGACGTGACCTGGGTCGGCGGCTGGGGCATCAACGTGCGCAGCGGCAAGGCGCAGGGCTCCACCACCGCAAGCCGCAAGCTGCACGACCGCATCAAGGCCACGGGCGAGTACTCCGTCGAGGCCTGGGTGGCGCCCGGCAACGTGGCGCAGGAGGACGCGCGCATCGTCTCCTATTCCGGCGGCAGCTCGACGCGCAACTTCATGCTCGGGCAGACGCTCTACAGCTACGATTTCTACAACCGCTCGAGCACCACCGGCGCCTCCGGCGAGCCCGTGCTCACGACCGCCGCGGCCGACGAGGACCTGCAGGCCACGCTGCAGCACGTCGTGGCGACCTACGACCCGGTCAACGGCCGTCGCCTGTACGTCAACGGCGAGGCCACGGGCGACACCGATCCGTCGGCCGGCGGCACGCTCGCCGACTGGGACGACACTTTCGCCTTCGTGCTCGGCAACGAAGTGTCGGGCGACCGGCAGTTCCAGGGCATCTTCCGCCTCGTCGCGGTGCACGGCCGCGCGCTCACGCCCGAGCAGGTCCGGCAGAACTTCGACGCCGGCGTCGGCGAGCGCTTCTACCTGCTGTTCTCGGTGGGCCACCTCGTCGACATGCCGCAGTCCTACGTGATGTTCGAGGTGAGCCAGTTCGACAGCTGGTCGTACCTGTTCGACAAGCCGGTGTTCCTGAGCCTCGACCCAGCGGCCAAGCCCGGCAGCATCCCCGTCGCCGGCATCCGCATCGGCGTGAACGGCGCCGAGCCCGAGGTCGGGCAGGCCTACCGCACACTCGACACCGCCGTCACCGATTCGCTGTACGGCCCGCAGGGCCAGCCGCTGTCGAACATCGGCACCGTGATCGGGCTGCAGAAGGGCCCCGAGTCGGACGAGTTCTTCCTCACCTTCGACGTGCTCGGCTCGCGCACGAATGTGCGCACCGAGCCCGTGCCGCTCGCGCCCGCTCCGCCGCCGGACGTGCAACGCGCCGCCGCCGTGGGCCTGCGCGTGTTCGACGAGATCAACGCCACCATGTCGGAGCTGACCGGCGTCGCGCCGACCCAGGCCGACGTGAAGGCCACCTACGAGCAGGTGCGCCAGGCGCTGCCGACCATCGACAGCATCGACACCTTCGTCTCGGCGCACCCGGTGGCCATCGCGCAGCTTGCGATCCAGTACTGCGACGCGCTGGTGGACGACCCCGGTGCGCGCAGCGCGTACTTCCCCGGCTTCGACTTTGGCGCGAGCCCCGCGACGGCGTTCGCGCCGGCCGGGCGCGGCGTCGTGCTCGACGCGCTGTTGGGCCGCATGCTCGCCCGCGAGGTCGCGACCGAACCCGAGGCCGCGGGCGTGCGCTCGGACCTCGACGCGCTCATCACGCGCCTTTCGTCCTGTGGCGGAAGCTGCCCCGCAGGACGCACCGAGACCGTGGTGAAGGCGAGTTGCGCCGCGCTGCTCGGCAGCGCCGTCACCCTGGTGCACTGACCGTGGCTGCCAGCCACGTCCGGAGGCCCTGCCGATGATCATCCGCAAGACGCGACCCCGCACCCTCAGGCCCGACGAGCCGATTCGCCACGAGGGAACGCACAAGCGACCGGTGACGCGCCGGGATTTCCTCGCCCAGGGCTTCGCCGCGGGCATGGGCACCGTGATTGCGCCCACCGTGTTCGGCCTGTTCGCGAACCCGCGCGAGGCGGCCGCGGCGCTCTCGCCCGACCTCGAGGCGCTGCGCGCGAGCTGCGGCATCGAGGTGATGGGCGCGGGCAAGATCCCGTTCATCTGCATCGACCTCGCCGGCGGGGCGAACATGGTCGGCTCGAACGTGCTGATCGGCGGGCAGGGCGGGCAACTCGACTTCCTCACCACGCCCGGCTACGCCAAGCTCGGCCTGCCGGGCGACATGATCCCCGGACTCATCAACCCCGCGACCGGGACGAGCTTCACCGACACGCGCCTCGGGCTCGCCTTCCACTCCGACAGCGCCTTCCTGCGCGGGATACTCGACAAGGTGTCGCCCGCGACGGCGGCGAGCATGAACGGCGCCGTGATCGCCGCGCGCTCCGAGAACGACACCGGCAACAACCCGCACAACCCGATGTACGGCATCTACCGGGCGGGGGCGGACGGCTCGCTCGCGACGCTGATCGGTTCGCGCGCCTCGGACTCCGGCGGCAACTCGATGGCCCCCGCGGGCCTCATCGACCTCTCGGTGCGACCGACCAAGGTGGACCGCGCGAGCGACGTCACCGGCCTCGTCGACACCGGCCAGCTCGCGAACCTGCTGAACGTGGACGACACCGTGGCCGTGATGGAGGCCATTCAGCGCATCAGCCACCGCAAGCTGCAGGTCGTGGACCCCGGCCAGCCCTGGCCCGACGCGAAGAAGACACCCGTCTCGCGCAACGAGGTGGTGCGCGAGCTCGTCAACTGCGGCTACGTGAAGGCCGCCGACGTCGTGGACCGCTTCGGCGACCCCACCAGCCTCAACCCCGAGCTCGACCCCGACCTCGTCGGCACCTCGGGTGTGTTCAGCCGCGCCGAATACGACGCCGACGGCGAGTTCCGCAAGACCGCGGCGGTGATGAAGATGGTGCTGTCGGGCTACGCCGGCGCCGGCACCATCGCCATGGGCGGCTACGACTACCACGGCCAGGGCCGCGCCACCGGCGAGCTGCGCGACCTGCGCGCCGGGCGCTGCATGGGCGCGTGCCTCGAGTACGCCGCGCGCCGCGGCATGCCGCTGATGCTCTACGTGTTCTCGGACGGCTCGATCTCCGCCGGCGGACAGGTGGACAACACGACCGACGGCCGCGGCAAGTTCATGTGGACCAGCGACAACCAGTCCACCGCGGCCTCGTTCTTCCTCGTCTACAACCCCGGCGGACGGCCGCAGCTCGTGGACACCGGCCCCGGCGGGGCGGCACGGCACCAGCAGATCGGCTACTTCCGGCCGGATGCCTCGGTCGAGACCTCG
>Ga0105090_10001014_pt1 | contig 14788 bp, 11 predicted proteins | sample PPLLak3March2015_FD_79110 | JGI IMG/M metagenome (GOLD analysis project Ga0105090, IMG submission 79110) | Freshwater sediment microbial communities from Prairie Pothole Lake near Jamestown, North Dakota, USA - PPLs Lake P7 Core (1) Depth... | ecosystem: Environmental > Aquatic > Freshwater >... | reverse complement strand
GGCCGAATGGAACGACAAGTACCGCGACACCATGCGCGCCTACTGGAAGGGCGAAGGCGGCGTCATCGGCGAGTTCGCGCAGCGCCTGACCGGCTCCAGCGACCTCTACAACCGAAGCAGCCGCCGCCCCTATGCCAGCATCAACTTCGTCGCCGCCCACGATGGTTTCACGCTCGCCGACCTGGTGAGCTACGACCACAAGCACAACGAAGCCAATGGCGAAGGCAACCGCGATGGCCACGGCCACAACCTGTCGTGGAACTGCGGCGTCGAAGGACCGAGCGACGATCGCGCGGTGCTGGCGCTGCGTGCACGCCAGCAGCGCAATTTCATCGCCACGCTCCTGCTGTCGCAGGGGGTGCCGATGCTGCTCGCCGGCGACGAGTTCGGCCGCAGCCAGGGCGGCAACAACAACGCCTATTGCCAGGACAACGAGACCAGCTGGCTCGACTGGACCCGCCGCAGTGACGGTGAAGCGCTGCTCGAGTTCACACAGTACGTGATGTCGCTGCGCGCCGCGCACCCGATCTTCCGCCGGCGCGACTTCTTCCAGGGACGTCCGCTGCACGGCAGCACGGTCCACGACATCGTCTGGCTGATGCCCGATGGCACCGAAATGACCGAGCAGGAGTGGCGGCGACACCACGCCCGCGCATTGGCGGTCTTCCTGTCGGGCGAGGGCCTCAACGAGGTCGACGGGCGCGGCCGGCCAGTGCGCGACGACAGCTTCCTGCTCATGTTCAACGCCGACGCGACCACGGTCGACTTCGTGGTTCCGGCCAGCCTCGGACAGACGGCGGGCACCCTGCTGATCGACACCTCGCTGTCGGTGGCGCCGGGCGACACGCCCGTCGATGCCCGCGGTCCTTACACGCTGGCCGGCCGTTCGCTGGCGCTCGTGCGCTTCGAACGCAGGGCGGCCGCATGAAGCGCATGCACGCGATGCCCTTCGGTGCCGAGCCCACCGCCGGTGGCGGGGCGCGGTTTCGCCTCTGGGCGCCGGCTGCCGGCCGCGTCGACCTGGTCCGCAGCGGCGGCGGGCTCGACCCGGTGGTCCAGGCCATGCAGCGCTTGCCGGAGGGCTGGTTCGAGTGCACGCTGGCGCAGGTCGGCATGCGCACCGACTATGCATTTCGGGTCGACCATGGGCAGGTGGTGCCCGACCCGGCCTCGCGCAGCAATCGCCACGGCGTGCATGGCCCGAGCACGCTCGTCGACCCGCGGGCCTTCGACTGGCCGGACGGCCACTGGCGCGGGCGGCCCTGGCACGAGGCCGTGGTGTACGAACTGCATATCGGCTGCTTCACCCCCGAGGGCAGCTTCACGGCGGCGGTCGACCGCCTCGACAACCTCGTCGCACTCGGCGTGACCGCGATCGAGCTGATGCCGGTGGCCGACTGCCCGGGGCGGCGCGGCTGGGGCTACGACGGCGTGCTGCTCTATGCGCCGAAGTCCGCCTACGGCACGCCCGACGACATGAAGCGGCTCATCGCCGCCGCTCACGAGCGCGGGCTGATGGTGCTGCTCGACGTCGTCTACAACCACTTCGGCCCCGAAGGCAACTACCTGCACGCCACCGCGCCGGCCTTCTTCGACGTCGACGTGGCCACGCCCTGGGGCGCGGCGGTCAACTTCGACGGCGCAGGCAGCCGCACCGTGCGCGACTTCTTCATCCACAACGCGCTGTACTGGATCGAGGAGTTTCATCTCGACGGCCTGCGCATCGACGCCGTGCATGCGATGCACGACCGCAGCACGCCGCACTTTGTCGACGAACTGGCGCAGGCGCTGCGCTGCGGGCCCGGCCGCGAGCGGCAAGTGCACCTGGTCCTGGAAAACGACCACAACGACGCGGCGCGTCTGCGCCGGGGCGACCGGGGCGAGCCGCAACTCGCCGACGCGCAGTGGAACGACGACGTGCACCACACCCTGCACGTCATCGCCACCGGCGAGACCGACGGCTATTACCTGGACTTCGCCGACCAGCCGCTGCGCCTGTTCGGCCGCGCGCTGGCCGAGGGCTACGCCTACCAGGGCGAGCCTTCACCCTACCGTGGCGGCGCGGCGCGCGGCACACCGTCGGCGCAGCTGCCGCCGCTGGCCTTCGTGAATGCGCTGCAGACGCACGACCAGGTCGGCAACCGCGCCTTCGGCGAGCGCATCGCCACGCTGGCAGCGGCGGCCGGCCGCGAGGATGCGCTGCGGGCTCTGCTCGCCTGCGTGCTGCTGGCGCCGTCGCCGCCGCTGCTGTTCATGGGCGAGGAGTGGGCGGCCGGCACGCCCTTCCTCTATTTCTGCGATTTCGACGGCGAGCTCGCGATGGCGGTGACCCGGGGCCGGCGCAGCGAATTCGCCCGCTTCACCCGCTTCGGCGACCCGGCCGTGCGCGACCGCATTCCCGACCCCAACGCCGAAAGCAGCTTCTTGCGCAGCAAGCTCGACTGGGGCGAACGCGATGCCGAGCCGCACGCAGGCTGGCTGGCGCTGTACCGCCAGCTGCTGCTGCAGCGACGCGTGCACCTGATGCCGTGGCTGGCGGGCGCACGCAGCGGCGAAGTGGCGCTGCCGGCACCCGGCACGCTGCAGCTGTCCTGGCCGCTGGGCGGGGGGCACCGCTGGCACCTGCGCGCACAGCTCGCCGCCCACGCCGGCCCGGCCCGGCTGGCGGGCGACCTGCGCGGCGAGATCGTCTACAGCAGCCACCCCGACGCGGCCCGGCTGCCGGCCTGGTCGGTGCAGGTGGCGATCGAGCGCACATGACGGATATCGCCAGCACGCCGGCTGCACGGCCCGCACGGCCGCAGGCCACGGTGCCGCGGGCGACCTACCGCGTGCAGCTGCACAGCGGCTTCGGCTTTGCCGACGCCATGCAGCTGGTGCCGTATCTGGCGGAACTCGGCATCAGCCACCTCTACATCTCGCCGCCCTTGCGCGCCCGTGCCGGCAGCCAGCATGGTTACGACGTCGTCGACCACGGCGCGTTGAACCCTGAGCTCGGCAGCCGCGAGGACTTCGACCGCCTCGTCGATGCACTCCATGCCCACGCCATGGGCCTGCTGGTCGACATCGTGCCCAACCACATGGGCGTGCTCAGTGGCGACAACGCGTGGTGGCTGGACGTGCTGGAGAACGGCGCGGCGTCGGCCTGGGCCGACTATTTCGACATCGACTGGCACGCCGCCGACCCGGCGCTGGCAGGCAAGGTGCTGCTGCCCATCCTGGGCGACCAGTACGGCGTGATCCTGGAGCGTGGCGAGCTTCGGCTCGCGTTCGACGCCAGCCGCGGCTATTTCACGCTGAGCCATCACCAGCACCGGCTGCCGATCGATCCGTCCGGCTATGGCGCGCTGCTCCGGCGCGCGCTGCGTGCGCCGCCGGCGCAGTTGCTGCCGACCGGGGCGGCGGCCCTGGTGACGCGTCTCGCCGACCGCTTCGACCGTCTGCCGCCTCACACCAGCGAGAACGACGCCCTGCGCAAGCTGCGCCAGCTCGAGAAGACCGTCCTCAAGGCCGCGCTGGCGCAGCGGATCCGCGAGTTCCCCGCGCTGGCGGACGCGATCGACGCCGTCGTGACGTCGATCAACGGGCAGCCGGGAGAGCGCGGCAGCTTCGACGCGCTCGACGCGCTGATCAACGCCCAGCCCTACCGCGTGGCCCACTGGCGCATCGCCGCCGACGAGATCAACTACCGGCGCTTCTTCGACATCAACGAACTGGCCGCCCTGCGCATGGAGCGTGCCGAGGTATTCGAGGCCACGCACCGCCTCGTGCTCGAGCTGGCGGCCAGCGGCGCCGTCGACGGCCTGCGCATCGACCACCCCGACGGCCTGGCCGACCCCGCCGGCTACTTCCTGCGGCTGCAGCAGCGCTACGCCGAGATGGCCGGCCTGCCCGCGCCGGTGCAGGGGCGCGAAGGGGCAGCGCCCGAGCTGCCGCTGTTCGTCGTGGTCGAGAAGATCGTCGCGCCGCACGAGCAGCTGCCGCCGGGCTGGGCCGTGCACGGCGCGACCGGCTACCGCTTCGCCAACCTCGTCAACGGCCTGATGATCGACGGCGACGCCAGGAACCGGCTGGACAGGGCGTGGCGTGCCTTCGCGCGTGACGAGGCGCAGGACTTCGATACGCTGGCCTGGCGCTGCCGGCAGCTGGTGATGGACGGCACGCTGGCCGGCGAGCTCACGGTGCTCAGCGCGAACCTGCTGCGCCTGGCCCGCGAGGACCGCCGCACGCGCGACTTCACGCTCAATTCGCTGCGGCAGGCGCTGGCCGAAGTGGTGGCCGCGTTCCCGGTCTACCGCACCTACATCGTCGACAAGCCGAGCGCGCAGGACCGCCGCCACGTCGACTGGGCCATCGGCCGCGCGCGCCGCCGCAGCCTCGCGGCCGATGCCGGCGTCTTCGACTTCCTGCGCCGCGTGCTGCTCGGCCGGCCCCTGCCGGGGGCGCCGGCCGGCCTCGGCGAGCGCTACCGCGTCTTCGCGCGCCGGCTGCAGCAGTACACGGCGCCGGTGGCGGCCAAGGGCATCGAGGACACCGCGCTGTACCGCCACCACCGCCTGGTCTCGGTCAACGATGTCGGCGGCGAGCCGGACAGCTTCGGCACGTCGGTCGCGGCCTTCCACGCCGCCAGCCTCGAGCGCTCGCTGAAGTGGCCGCACACGCTGCTGGCGACATCGACCCACGACGCCAAGCGGTCGGAGGACGTTCGCCTGCGCATCGACGTCATCAGCGAGATGCCGGCCGCCTGGCGCCTGACCGTGCGGCGCTGGAGCCGGCTCAACCGCAGCCACCGGCGCACCGTCGACGGCAGTCCGGCGCCGACGCGCAACGACGAATACCTGCTCTACCAGCTGCTCGTCGGCAGCCTGCCGCCGGGCCCGCTCGACGACGAGGCGCTGGCCGCGTACCGCCTGCGCATCGTGCAGGCGATGCTGAAGTCCGCGCGCGAAGCGAAGTCGGTGACGAGCTGGATGAATTCCAATGTGGCCTACGAAGCGGCGCTGACGGCCTTCGTCGAGGCCCTGCTGGGCCGCCGCGACAGCAATCTGTTCCTCGGGGACCTGCAGACCCAGGCCGCGGTCTTCGCCTGGCACGGGGCGCTGAACGGTCTGACCGTGGCGCTCGTCAAGACCCTGTCGCCGGGGGTGCCCGACTACTACCAGGGGCACGAGGCGATCGAGTTGTCGCTGGTCGACCCCGACAACCGGCGCGCCGTCGACTTTTCGCGGCGCCGCGCCATGCTGGCCGAGGCGCGCACGGTCGCCGCCGGCCCCGACCGCGCGGCGTCGCTGCGTGAATGGCTGGCGCATGCGGTGGACGGGCGGGCGAAATTCTGGGTCACGTGGCGCGCGCTGCAGCTGCGGCGGCAGCACGAAGCCATGCTCGGGCGCGCCGCCTACGTGCCGCTCGAGGTGCGCGGCGTACGCAGCCGCCATGCCGTGGCCTTCGCGCGCCGCGATGGCCGGCACTGGCTGGTGGTCGTCGGCATGCGCCTGAGTGCAGCGCCCGCGCTGGCTGCCGGCCAGGCGGGAGCGCTGCCCGACTGGGGCGACACCGCGATCGTCTGGCCCGCTGCCGACGCGACGCAGAGCACGACCGCCGTGCCCTGGCTCGAGGATGCCATCGGCGGCCGCCGCCACGCCCTGCGCGACGGCTTGCTGCCGCTGGCCGAAGTGCTGCGAGAATTTCCGGTGGCGGCGCTCCACGGCGACGACAGCGGAACCGATGACGAACCCCGACGCGCCGACGCTGGCACGGATTGAAGCCTGTGCCCAGGCCTCGCTGGAACTGCTGCGGCGCAACCTGACGCCGCACGGCATCCTGGCCGCCAGCCCCACCGAGGCGGCGATCGCCCGCCGCTACACCCGCATCTTCGGCCGCGATGCCGCGGTCTGCGCGCTGGCGATGTGCGGCAGCGGCGACGCCGTGCTCGAGCGGGGCGCCGTGGCCGGCCTCGACGCGCTGGCGGCGCAACAGGCGGCCAATGGCCAGATCCCGAAGTATGTCGATCCGGAGGGTCGCGACCCCGACTTCTGGTACCTCGGCTGCATCGATGCCACGCTGTGGTGGCTCATCGCGGTCGAGCACGTGCGCCGCCGCGGCGGCGTGGCGCCGGCGCGCTGGCGCCGCGAGGTCGATCGTGCGATCGACTGGCTGCTCGCCCAGGAGCACCAGCGCTTCCGGCTGCTGCAGCAGAACGAGGCCAGCGACTGGGCCGACATCATGCCGCGCTCGGGCTACGTGCTCTACAGCAACGCGCTGTGGCACGAGGTCAAGCAGCGCTATGCGCTGGCCGATGCCGAGGCGACGCGCCACCACTTCAACCACCTCTTCAACCCCTTCCAGCGCGACCTGCCCGAATACCATCGCGCCCGCCTGCTGCGCCACTATGCCCGCCGTGGCCGGCGCGACCCGGGTCTGTACCTCAGCTTCGTCAACCTCGCGGTGGCCGGCAACGAGGGCGACGTCTTCGGCAACGTGCTGGCGATCCTGTGTGGCCTGGCCGACGACGAGATGGGCCGGCGCATCGTCAAGACGATGGTGACGGCGAAGCTCAGCCAGCCCGGGCCGGTGCGTGTCGTGCTGCATCCGCTGTCGCGCCGGCACGAACTGTGGCGGCCCTACATGGCGCGTCACCAGCAGAACAGCGTCCACCAGTACCACAACGGCGGCGTCTGGCCCTTCGTCGGCGGCTTCTGGGTCATGGCCCTGGCCCGCCTGGGCCTGCACGAGCTGGCGGCGACCGAACTCGGCAGGCTCGCCGGCTTGAACGAGCTCGGCGACTGGCGATTCACCGAGTGGTTTCACGGCCAGACGCTGGCGCCGATGGGCATGGCCGGGCAGAGCTGGAATGCAGCCGCCTTCCTGATGGCGCGGCGCGCGCTGCTGGGCGACGGCGTGGCGTGGTGAGCGCGCCTCGCCACGGGCCTCAAGCGCGCCGATGGCAGGTCGATAACAGCGCCATGCACTCGGCTCACCGCGGCAGCGCCTCATGCTGAAGCAGATTGCCGTCGGCGAGCTGCGCATCGGCATGCACGTGCACAAGCTGGACGGTCCCTGGATCGACCACCCGTACTGGAAGACCCGTTTCGTCATCGCCGGCGGCGACGAGCTGAAGCGGCTGCAATCCTGCGCCGTCCGGACCTGCTGGATCGACACCCGACTGGGGCTGGACGTGGCCACGGTGCCCGACCCGGCGCCGACGGCGCCGGCGGTGCCGCGGCCGCTGCCGGCCTCGCCGCAACCGGCAGCCACCCCTGCGCCGTCGGCATCGCCGTCCGACGAAAGGCAGCGCGCCGCCACCATCTGTCGCAGCGGTCGCGAGGCCGTGCTGGCGATGTTCAACGAGGTGCGCATGGGCCGCACCGTCGATGCCGAGAACTGCCTGTCGCTGGTGGAGGACATCACGGCCTCGGTCTGGCGCAACCCGGACGCCCTGGTCAGCCTGGCGCGGCTGAAGACGCAGGACAACTACAGCTACATGCACTCGGTGGCGGTGTGCGCGCTGATGGTGGCCCTGGGGCGCACGCTCGGCATGGACGAGGCCACCTGCCGCCGCGCCGGGCTGGCCGGACTGATGCACGACGTCGGCAAGGCGCTGATGCCGCTGGAGGTGCTGAACAAGCCCGGCAAGCTGACCGAGGCCGAATTCGCCATCATGCGCAGCCACCCCGAACGCGGCCACGCGCTGCTGCTCGAAGGCCGCGGTGCCACACCCGAGATGCTCGACGTCGTGCTGCATCACCACGAACGCATCGACGGCACCGGCTATCCGCACCGCTTGGGCGGCGACGCACTGACGACGCTGGCGCGCATGGGGGCGATCTGCGACGTCTACGACGCCATCACCTCCAACCGCCCCTACAAGGCGGGATGGGACCCGGCGCAGTCGATCGCCCGCATGGCGGGCTGGAAGGGGCACTTCGACCCCGCACTGTTCGGCGCCTTCGTGCAGAGCCTGGGCATCTACCCCACCGGTTCGGTGGTGCGGCTCGAATCGGGCCGGCTGGCGGTGGTGGTCGAACAGAATGTCGGCAGCCTGGTGACGCCGGTGGTCAAGGTCTTCTATTCCATGCGCACCGAGATGCCGATCATGCCGGCGCGGCTGGACCTGGCGCGTGCCGGCTGCAGCGACCGCATCGTCGGCCGCGAAGCCGGTGCGGCGGCCCGCTTTCCGCACCTGAACGAGCTCTGGGTGGACGACCCGGTGCCGATGTAGCTGAGCAGCTGAACATCGGGCCGGCGCGGGCGGCAGGCTGCGCCAGCCGCACTGCGCGCCTCAGCGTGTCGCCCGCCGCCGCACGGCGTCGATGTAGGCCAGGCCGTCCGGTGGCAGCCCGCTGCGCTGCGACGCCCAGATCATCTCGCCCAGGCACTCCATCACCTCGTGGTGCGCCTCGTGCATCGAATGGCGGCGCGCCGCCAGCAGCTGCACCGCCTGGCGGATGCCGGTGGGCTGGTCGATCGCCAGCTGCTCCTCGATCGTGAGGTGCATCGACAGGTGCAGGAAGGGGTTGCTGCGCCCGCCCTCGACGGCATACACGGCCTGCAGCGCCGCCGCCTCGTCGGCGAGTTCGGCGTGGTACTCGGGGTGCTCGGCGATCCAGCGCGCAGCGATCGTTGCCATCGGGTCCAGCGGCAGGCCGTCGCGCCGCCCGGCATAGGCGGCGCAGAAGAATCGCCGCACATCCGACTGGTTGGGCTGGAACATCGGAGAATTGTCGCCCCAGAAACCCGCCCCCACCCGATGAACGTCACCACCGCCCAGCTCTTCACCGAAGCCCGCACGCAGAACGGCTACCTCGACACCCCGGTCGCCGACGAGACCTTGCGCGAGCTCTACGAACTGCTGAAGTGGGGACCGACCTCGGCCAACAGCTGCCCGGCGCGCTTCGTCTTCGTGCGCAGCGGGCCGGCCAGGGAAGAGCTGCTGGCCTGCATGAGCGCGGGCAACCAGCCCAAGGTGCGCGAGGCGCCGGTGACCGCCATCATCGGCATGGACATGGCCTTCCACGAACAGCTGCCCAAGCTCTTTCCGCACACCGATGCCCGTTCGTGGTTTGCCGGCAAGCCCGATCTCATCGCCACCACGGCGATGCGCAATTCCAGCCTGCAGGGCGCCTACCTGATCCTGGCGGCACGCGCGCTGGGCCTGGACTGCGGCCCGATGAGCGGCTTCGACGCCGCGAAGATGGATGCTGCCTTCTGGGCCGGCACCACGGTGCGCACCAACTTCGTCTGCACCCTGGGCACCGGCAACCCGGCCAAGGTACTGCCGCGCAGCCCGCGCCTGGCTTTCGACGAGGCCTGCCGGCTTGCCTGAGGCGGCGACGCACGGCGACCGCGCGCGCCGGCGCGGTCTCGCATGATCCCCATCGTCAGCGACCCCTGGTTCTACGCCGTCGCGATCCCGGCGGTGCTGCTGACGGGATTGGCCAAGAGCGGCTTTGCCAGCGGCTTCGGCGCCCTGGCCACGCCGATGATCGCGCTCACGATGCCGGTGCCGCAGGCCGCCGCGATCATGCTGCCGCTGCTGATGGCGATGGACGCCACCGGGCTGCATCAACTGTGGCGCGATCGCGACCCGGCACTCGTGCGCCTGCTGCTTCCCTGGGGGTTGCTGGGGGTGGTGGTCGGGGCGCTGCTGTTCGGCATGCTGACGGCAAAGGCGGTGGCCGGCCTGGTGGGTGCGCTGACGCTGGCCTTCCTGGCCCAGCGGCTGCTGTTCCCGCCGCGCATCGGCGCGCCGCAGGCCTCTCCATGGGTCGGCCGGGCGTGCGCCACGGTGTCGGGCTTCACCAGCTTCGTGGCTCATGCCGGCGGGCCGCCGATCAGTGCCTATACGTTGCCCTTGCGGCTCCAGCCGCGTGTGCTCGCCGGCTCGATGGCGGTGTTCTTCGCTGCCGTGAACCTGGCCAAGTGGCTTCCGTATGCGGCGCTCGGCCTCATCGACCTGCGCAACATGGCCACCGCGCTGGTGCTGCTGCCGCTGGCGCCGCTGGGGGTGTGGGCGGGCGTCTGGCTGGTGCGTCGGGTCAGTCCGAGCTTCTTCTACCGTATCGCCTACACCGGCATGGCACTGACCGGCTTCAAGCTGCTGTGGGACGGGCTCGAATAGCGCCGCCCCGGGGCGGGCAACGCTGGCGCTACCATACCCGACAGCTGCCCCGCCGTGGCGGCAGGAGGAGCCCGAATGCCCGTGATCGTGGTCGCCAACCCGAAGGGTGGCGTCGGCAAGAGCACGCTGGCCACCAATATCGCCGGCTGCCTGGCCAACGCCGGCCATGCGGTGATGCTGGGCGACGTCGACCGCCAGCAGTCGGCACGCCAGTGGCTGGCCCTGCGCCAGGCCCACGGGGCGCCGCAATTGCCGACCATCCGCAGCTGGGAGGTCGCCAGGGACGACATCGTGCGCCCGCCCAAGGGCACGACGCATGTGGTGCTCGACACTCCCGCAGGCCTGCACGGCAAGCGGCTGGAGGCGCTGATGCGCATTGCCGACCGCATCCTGATCCCGCTGCAGCCGAGCCTGTTCGACATCCAGGCCACGCACGGCTTCGTCCTCGCGCTGCGTGAGCACCGCCGCGCCGGCGAGGTCGAACTGGGGCTGGTCGGCATGCGCGTGCGTGAGCACACCCGTGCCAACGAGCAGTTGCATCATTACCTGTCGACGTTGCCGGTGCCGGTGGTCGGCTGGTTGCGCGACACCCAGAACTATGTGCAGCTGGCGGCGCGCGGCCTCACGCTGTGGGACGTGGCGCCGAGCCGCGTCGAGCGCGACCTCGAACAATGGGCGCCGTTGGTGGCCTGGGTGCAACGATGAAGCACTATGCACAACTGGCCGAGTTGCAGGCCCTGGTCGGGCAGGACCTGGGTCACAGCGACTGGCTGACGTTGGACCAGGCCCGTATCGACCAGTTCGCTCAGGCTACCGGCGACCACCAGTGGATCCATACCGATCCGGCGCGCGCCGCCGCCGGGCCTTTCGGCGCCACCGTCGCACATGGCTATCTCACGCTGAGCCTGCTGCCGTTGTTGTTCGAGTCGGGCTTTGCCATCGACGACGTGCGCATGGGCGTCAACTACGGCCTGAACCGCGTCCGCTTCGCGGCGCCGGTGCGCGCCGGCAGCCGGCTGCGCGGTCACTTCAAGCTGCTGTCCTTCGAGCCGCTGGACGGGGGTGCACAACTGACGGTGCAGGCCACGATCGAGCTCGAGGGTGCGGCCAAACCGGCCTGCGTGGCCGAGACGGTGTCGCGCCGCTACGTGTAGGCCTCGGTCTCCCCCAAAGTGGGGGGATGCGGGTCGCGCTGCTGAACCACAATGATCCGGGGCCACGAATCCCGGGACACGGAGACGACATGAAGGTGCTGCTGGTCGACGACCATCCACTCATCCTGGCGGCGCTGCAGGCAGTGATCCAGGGGCTTGGCAGCGATGTCACCGTGACCGGCGTCGACAGCGCCGCGGCAGCGCGCGCCACCATGCGCGAGGACCCCGGGCAGGACCTCGTGCTGCTCGACCTGGCGCTGGGCGACGCCGACGGCTTCGACGTGCTGGCCGAGTTCCGCAGCGCCTACCCGGCCGCGCCGGTGGTGGTGGTGTCGGCGTCCGACCGCGCCAGCGACGTCATCCGCGCCATCGACCTCGGCGCGATGGGCTTCGTGCCCAAGCGGTCCTCGAATGCCGAGCTGCACGAAGCGCTGCGCATGGTGATGTCGGGGTCGATGTATGTGCCGCCGTCGATGCTGGGGCTGGACTTCTCGCCCGGCAGCCGCAGCGCCGGCGACACCGTGCCCGACGTCATGCGCACCGCGGCGCCGGCGCCGTCCGGGGCCGCGGCCGCTGCGCCGCCGCTGGGCACGGCGGTGCAGCCCGAAATGCACCAGAAGCTGCCGTCGATCGAAGACGTCGGCCTCACGCCGCGCCAGGCCGAGGTGCTGTCGCTGCTGCTGCAGGGCCTGCCGAACAAGCTCATCGCGCGCCAGCTCAACCTTTCGGTGGAAACCGTCAAGGACCACGTCGCGGCGGTGCTGCGCGCGCTGGGCGTGAGCTCACGCACGCAGGCCGTGCTGGCGGTGAGCCAGATGACGCAGGGGCAGGGCGGCTTCTTCACGCGCCGGCCGCCACAGCGCTAGACCGGCGCCGCGACCGCCCAGCCACCGTCACGGGGCCGCATGGACGCCGAGACTGCGCCGTTGCAGGGTCTGCAGCCGGCCCGGCCACGCTGGTCGGTCGGCAGCGACGTCGACCACATGCGTGCGCTGTATGTGCAGACGCCGGCCACGCTCATCGGCTACGTGCTCGGCGCCGCGGTCGTCATCTTCCTCTATGCACCCCTGGCCGAGCGCTGGCGGCTGTGGGGCTGGGTCGGCGCGGTGGCGTTGCTGTGGCTGGTGCGCCTGCTCCACTACCTGCGCTACCTGCGCCAGCCGAATGCCGACGAAGCCACGCTGCTGGCCTGGCGCCGCAGCTGGCGCGTGCTCGTGCTGCTGCAGGGCAGCATGTGGGGCATCGCGGTGTGGCTGTTCTGGGGGCTGGGCACGCCCTACGACAAGATCGCGCTGATCCTGGTCGTCTACACCTACTGCGTCAGTTCGGTGCAGCTGCTGGCCACGCAGGCCTGGGTCTTCCTGAGCTTCATCAGCCTGGTGCTGGCGCCGGCCATCGTGCGCATCGCCAGCGATGCCAGCCAGGCCGGCCACCTGCCGCTGGCGGTGATCGTGACCATCCTGTTCTGCGCCACGGTGCTGATGGCGCGCACCTACGGCAGCGCGCTCGGCCAGGCGATCTCGCTGAAGGCGCGCACCGACGAACTGGCGGCGCAACTGCGCACCGAGGTCGCCGCCACCGAGGAGGCGCGGCGCCTGGCCGAGGACGCGCGCCGCGCCGCCGAGGCCGCGAATCGTGCCAAGACGCAGTTCTTCGCCGCCGCCAGCCACGACCTGCGCCAGCCGCTGCACGCCATGGGTCTGTTCGCCGAGGCGCTGCGCCAGCGCAGCCACGACCCCGAGGTGGCCTCGCTGGTGAACAGCATCAACGAGTCGGTGGACGCGCTCGAGGGCCTGTTCGGCGAATTGCTCGACATCACGCGCATCGACACCGGGGGCGTCGACGTCAACCCGGCGCCGCTGCGCCTGCGCGAACTGTTCGCCCGCCTGCGTCTGCATTTCGAGCCCACCGCATTCGAGAAGGGCCTGATGCTGTCCTTCCGCGGCGAGCAGCATGTCGCGCACGCCGACCCGGTGCTGCTCGAGCGTGTGCTGCGCAACCTCGTCAGCAATGCCATCCGCTATACAGACGACGGCGGCGTGCTGGTGAGCTGCCGCCCCAGGAAGGGCAGCAGCAAGCTGCTGTTGCAGGTGTGGGACAGCGGCATCGGTATCTCCGAAGCCAGCCTGCCGCGCATCTGGGACGAGTTCTACCAGGCGCAGAGCAACCGGCCGCTGCAGGCGCACCAGCGCAAGGGCCTGGGCCTCGGGCTGGCCATCGTCCAGCGCCTGGCGGAACTGATGCAGGCGCCGATCAGCGTGCGCTCGCGGGTCGGGCGCGGCACGGTATTCTCGATCGAGGTGCCGGTCGGCAAGGCGCCGCGCAGCATCGAGCCGCAGCCCGGCGGCACGCGGGTGCCCATCGGCCTGACGCTGCAGGGGCGCTTCTTCGTCGTCGTCGAGGACGAAGCCGCGGTGCGCGAAGGCCTGGTGGTGCTGCTTCAGGCCTGGGGTGCGCACGTCGCATCCTTCGACAGCGTCGAGGCGGTGCGGGACTGGGTGGCCGGCGGCGCCGGTGCGACGGCCGATGCGCCGGCCGAGCCGCCCGACCTGCTGCTGGTGGACTACCGCCTGCCGCAGGGACGGACCGGCGTCGACGCCCTGGTGGCGCTGCGCGCACACTGGCCGACCCGACGCCTGCCGGCGATCATGATCACCGGCAGCAGTCTCGTCGGCCACGAGGACGAGGCGGTCAACCACGACTACCACCTGCTGATCAAGCCGGTGCTGCCGAACAAGCTGCGCGCGATGATCGCCTTCAAGCTCGCGCTGCGGCCCGACGCCGGCCGCGCCTGAAGCGCAGCCATCGCAGAGGTCGGCAGCGGTCGGCAGCGGGCGCAGCGACCCGCCGCTACACTGGGTGCATCGAGGAACCGCCATGTTCAGCCGCCTGCGTGAAGATATCGACTGCATCCTCGAACGCGACCCCGCGGCGCGTTCGACGTGGGAGGTGCTCACCTGCTATCCCGGCCTGCACGCGCTGGTGCTGCACCGCCGCGCCCACTGGTGCTGGCGCCAGCGTTGGCACTGGCTGGCGCGTTTCATCTCGCACCTGGGGCGTTTCTTCACCGGCATCGAGATCCACCCCGGCGCCACCATCGGCCGCCGCGTCTTCATCGACCACGGCATGGGCGTGGTCGTCGGGGAGACCGCCGAGATCGGCGACGGCTGCACCATCTACCAGGGCGTGACACTGGGTGGGACTTCGCTGGCCAAGGGCGCCAAGCGCCACCCGACGCTGGGCCGCGATGTCATCGTCGGTGCCAATTCTCAGGTGCTTGGCGGCTTCACGGTCGGCGACGGTGCGCGCATCGGCTCCAGCGCGGTGGTCGTCAAGCCGGTGCCGCCGGGGGCCACCGCAGTGGGCAACCCGGCACGCATCATCCAGGCCGAAGCCGAAGCGGCACGCGAGGTTGCGGCGGCGAAGATGGGTTTCTCGGCCTACGGTGTGACGCAGGGCGACGACCCGGTGTCGCAGGCCATGAAGGGCCTGATCGACAATGCCTCGGGCCACGAGC
>Ga0105090_10001013_pt1 | contig 14815 bp, 9 predicted proteins | sample PPLLak3March2015_FD_79110 | JGI IMG/M metagenome (GOLD analysis project Ga0105090, IMG submission 79110) | Freshwater sediment microbial communities from Prairie Pothole Lake near Jamestown, North Dakota, USA - PPLs Lake P7 Core (1) Depth... | ecosystem: Environmental > Aquatic > Freshwater >... | reverse complement strand
GGGGAGTGCCGAGTAACCGGACGAGGGGCTTGAACATTTGAGGAAGCGAAGTTTGCGGAGCACAGCGAATGAACTTGAAACCTTGTAACGGACCATTTTCACGGCGGTCGTTTTTACAAATGGGCGCCCTTGGGGTCGGCGGGCTAGGGCTTGGCGACGTGATGCGGGCGCGGGCAGCGGCGGGACAAGTGATGGCGGCTCCGGACACGTCGGTGATCTTCATCTGGTTGGCGGGTGGGCCTTCGCACATGGAAACCTACGACATGAAACCGGACGCCCCGGAAGAATATCGCGGGCAGTTCTTGCCGATTTCGACCAACGTGCCAGGGATGGATGTTTGTGAACTCTTGCCGATGCACGCCAAGTGCGCCGACAAGTACACGTTGATTCGCAGCATCTGCCACACGTTTAACGATCACGGCGGTGGGAGTAAACGCGTAATGACCGGACGCATCCCCGCCACACCCACGGAAACGGTGAACGACGCGCCGTCGGTGGCTTCGATCGTGGCAAGGATGCGGGAGAAGTTCGAAATCGGCTTGCCCAACTGCATCGCCGGCGCCGATGGCGGGCGAGACCGAGTGGATACCTACGCGATGGGCTCGGCGTATCTGGGACCCAAGTACGTACCGTTCATTTTTGGTGGCGACCCCAGCAGTGCGAAGTTCGAGGTCAAGAATCTGTCCATTAACGCCAAAGTCGCGGAACGGCTTGATGATCGCATGCAATTGCTCCAAGGGTTTGACCGACTGCGTCGCGATGTCGATTCCAACAAAGTGTTCTCCTCGATGGACAGCTTTAATCAACAGGCGATCAGCCTCATGACCAGCCCGAAGGCTCGCGAGGCGTTCGACCTGTCGCGCGAACCGCAGACGCTGCGTGATCGTTATGGCAAACACGCGTGGGGGCAGCGAGCGCTCTTGGCTCGGCGGCTGGTTGAGGCGGGTTGCAGTTTCGTGACGATGGTCTTCGAGAACCCGAACATCAACGGCTGCTTCTACAACTGGGACACGCACGCCGTGAACCACGATCATTTCAAAGACGCTGTGAAACGTAGCCCGGTTTACGACCAAGCCGTCACGGCGCTGATCGAGGACCTGCACGCGCGGTCGCTGACGAAAAAAGTGTTGCTCGTGGTGACCGGCGAGTTCGGTCGTTCACCGCGCATTAGCAAGGCGAGCGACGGGCCGAAGGGGATGCGGTACGGACGCGAACACTGGCCGCAAGCGATGTCCGTGCTGGTCTGCGGTGGCGGGATGCGGCACGGCCAAGTGATTGGTTCGACGAACGACAAGGGCGAACATCCCGTCGACCGGCCGCTGACGCCGAACGATCTCTGGGCGACCGTCTATCGGCATCTCGGCATCAACCAGCACGACGCGATCCTCGACTACACCGGCCGGCCGCAACACATCCTGCCGTTTGGCGAGCCGATTCGGGAGTTGATCTGATGACCAAGCTCCCTCTCCAGAAAATCTCCGTGAGTACCAACGGTTTGAAAATGCTGACTCCGGATCACCTCGATCGGCGGATGGTCCTCAAAGGTGTCACGCTCGGCGCGGGGGCGGTTGTGCTGCAGCCGTTCTTGAATGCCTTGGCGGCCGAGGCGGCTGGCGAGGCTCCGCCGTTGCGGGTCATCTTCGTGATGAATGGCAACGGGCTGTGGCCGCATCACGTTCAACCCAAGGGCGTGGACCGAAAGAAGGCCGATCGGCTGGTCGACTTGCCGCTCAGCGAGCTTGAATTGCCGGAGCCGATCGCGCCGCTGGAGCCGTTCAAGAGTCGGTTGGGGATCATCCAGAAGCTGTCGCACAAGATTTCCGGCGGCGGCGATCACGGCAAGCATTACGGGGCGCTCGGCTGTTTCAACTGGCGGCGCGGGCCGCTCGGACAGACGATCGACCACGCGATCGCGTCGGCACGGCCGAGTGTGATTCCGGTGGTCGGGCTGGGACTTCAGCCATCGCCGGAAGCGGTCATCGTCAACACGGTGTCGGCCAGCGGCCCCAAACGACCGCAGCCGATGGTGTGCCAGCCGGACATCGCGTTTCAGTCGCTCTTTGGCAGCGTGGCCGAAGGGAACGCGGGCAAAACGTTTCAGGCGCGGAACAAACTGCTCGACTGGATTCGCTCCGATATCAAGCGCGTCGAGCAGGCACTCCCCGCGATGGACCGCGAGAAGCTCGACATCTATCTCGACACGTTCGAGCAGATGCGGACGCGGCAGGATCAGATCGCGGCGCTGCGGGACCGGCTGAAGGCCAACGTGCCGGCGATCGACAAGTTCAACGGCAAACTCGCGACGGAGCGATTCGAGGCTCAATGTGCGATTGCGGCGGCGGCGATTGCGTCGGGTCTGACGAACGTGGTGAACCTCGATGCCTCGGGGCTGGCCTACTACACCTGGAAGGAACTTGGCGTGATGACCGACGGCCACGCCATCGGCCACATGCATCCAGACCAGCCGCAACGGGACCAACTTTGCGTTCCGATTCGCAAGTTTCATGCGGAAAGGATCGCCGACCTCGCCCGTCGGCTCGACGCGGTGAAGGAAGGGAATGGCACGGTGCTCGACAACACACTGATCGTCTGGATGAGCGACTCGGGCGAAGAGCACCACGGCTTCTGTGCGGAGTGGCCGCTGGTGACGCTCGGCAACCTCGGCGGGCGACTGAAGACTGCGGGGCGGTTCCTGCAATTCCCGGACTATCAAGAGGGCGCGAAGGAAACGGCAAACCGGACCGTTCGCAATTTTTACTTGGCCCTGCTCCACGCCGTAGGCGACAAGCGCGAGTCCTTTGGCGAGCTGGATTCGCAGATGCCCGCCGCCGCTCAAGCCGGCCCGCTGGCGGAGATCATGGCCTAGGAGCAACGTGACATGCGAATTCGCAGCGATTCACACCAGCCCGACGCGCCAGCGAGGGAATCGGGTTTCGCCCATCCGCGAGTCGGCACGCGAATTCCCTTGCTTGCGCTGCGGGCGAGTGTGCTTTGCGCCGCGATCTACTTTCCGGCAGGGGCAATGGCTGCTGAGACGGTACTGCGCGACACCATCGATCGCGAAGTGCAAGCTGGCTGGGAGAAGGAAAAACTCGCGCCGCCGGCACACTCGACCGATGCCGTGTTTCTGCGACGGGTGTATCTGGATCTCGTCGGCATGGTGCCGTCGTACGAGGAAGTGAACGCCTTTTTCAACGACAACGGTCCGAAGAAACGTGAACTGCTGATCGACAAACTGTTGGCCGATCCGCGTTTCTTCTCGAATCAGGCGACGGCGTGGGACCTGGTCCTGCTCGGTCGCAATCCGCAGGGCATCCTGCCACAGCAACGCACCGCGTTTCGAAAGTGGCTGGCCACGCAGTTCGAGAAGAACGAGCCGTACGATCGGATCGTTCACAAGTTGCTCACGGCCGAGGAGGAGAATTCGCAACTGTACTACGCTCAGTTTCGCGGCTCGGCGGACGACACCACGACCAGCGTGATGCGAGTGTTTCTCGGCACCCAACTTCAATGTGCCAAATGCCACGACCACCCCTTCGACATCTGGACGCAGCGGGACTACTACGGCATGACCGGGTTCTTCGTGCGGACGCTCGTCGTCGAGGTGGCCGGGGCCAACAACGACAAGAAATTCGTCGTCGGCGAGAAGAGCACTGGCGACGTCACGTTCACCGGTTCGCTCTCGGGCACCAAAGCGGGCGAGGCGCCGAAGAAAACGCCGAACGCCAAGGCCGAGCCGGTCAAGCCGAAGTTCCTGGGCGGCGCGGAATTGGACGAGCCGGAACTGCCGCAGGATTTTCAAGAGCCGAAACTGAAGGACAAGGAAGTCCCGCCAAAGCCACTGTTTTCGCGTCGCGAGAAGGCCGTCGAGTGGATCACGGCCAAGGATAACCCGTATCTGGCGAAAGCGGCCGTGAATCGGATTTGGGCGCAGTTCATGGGACGCGGGTTCGTTCATCCGGTCGACGATTTCAATTCGAGCCACGAACCCAGCCTGCCGGAGTTGCTCAAGACGCTTGAACAGGCGTTTGTCGCGCACAACTACGACGTGAAGTGGCTGATCCGCGAGATCGTCAACAGCGAGGCGTATCAAGCGGCGGACGTCGGTCCGTCGGAGGACGCGATGCCGAAGCTCTACGAGCGGGCGCGAGTCCGGCCCCTTTCGGTCGAGGAGTTGCTGGCGTCGCTGCACGTGGTGACGGGGCTCGGCGTCGATTCGGCGCTGAAGAGCATGCCGAGCAAAGACATGCTGCAGTATCTCGGCCAGCCGACCGACGGCCAGGGTACGTTCCAGGGCAGCCTGTCGGAGCACTTGTTCCTGCACAACGGCGACACGTTTCGCGGTTTGTGCCGTCCGAACAAGGACAACCTGCCCGACCGGTTGCTCAAAAGCACCGCCGGTTGGGAGGCCAAAGTCGACCAGATGTTCTTGTCGGTCCTGAGCCGGATTCCAACGTCGGAAGAGCGCGACCGTTTCGTGAGTTATTTGAATGGAGAGCCCAAGGATCCCAAGGTCGCCGCACAAAGGATGGAAGAGGCAATGTGGGTGCTGGTGTCGGGTTCGGAGTTTCGATTTAACCGGTAACACCAACTCAAACGATCTCAACAAGCCAAATTGAAGTTGGAGAATCTATGGATACCGGTCTGCAACCTGGAACTTGCAACGTTCAACAGCACCTCAGCCGACGAAGCCTCCTGAAGGGCACGGTCCTCACGGCTGGCGGCATGGCGGTGGCGAATTGGGGCGCGCTCACGCATTCGCAAACGATCGCCGCGGAGGCCAAGCGAACCGGCAAACGCTGCATCATGCTGTACATGGAAGGCGGAGCTAGTCAGAGCGACACGTTTGACATGAAACTGGGTCGGCCCACCGCCGGACCCTTTCGTTCGATCAAGACCAATGTCAACGGTATTGAGGTCTGCGAATACCTCCCGAAGATCGCGAAGCACGCCGACAAACTGGCCATCATTCGCAGCATGAAGACGAAGTCGGTCGATCACGGGATCGGTGGCTATCACATGCATACGTGCTACCCGTCGAACGAAAAATTCCCGCATGCGGAAATCGGCGCGATGATCGCCAAGTATTGCGACAACCCCGAGAGCGATCTGCCGAGCTTCATCAAAATGGGCGTCCTCGCCTGTTCGGCAGGGTCGGGATATCTGGGTCCGCAGTACGAACCGTTCTCCGTCGCCACGGATGGCACCTTGCCGTCGTTTGCCAACCCGAATGTGCCGCAGGACGTGCAGGATCGGCGCGGCGAACTGCTGAAGTTCATGGAAGAGCAGCATGCCAAAGAACATCGGGCTCGGCCGTTCGCTTCGCATCGCGAGGCCGAACTGCGGACGATCCGGCTGATGCGGGCGCGCAAGGCGTTCGATGTGGCCGACGAATGGAACAAGGCTCGCGAACGTTATGGCAACACGCAGTTCGGCCGCGGCTGTTTCACGGCGGTGAAGCTGGTCGAAGCGGGCGTGCCGTTCGTCGAAATCGGCCAGGACGGCTGGGACAGCCACAACGACAATTTCCCGGTGCATAAGGCCAACATGAGCGTGCTCGATCCCGCCTGGGCGTCGATGCTGCACGACCTTCAGGACCGCGGACTGCTTCAGGACACGCTGGTCGTTTGGACGAGCGAATTCGGCCGCACGCCGGCCATCAACGGCCAGGGTGGGCGAGATCACTTTGGTCGGGCCTGGACGGTCGTGCTCGCGGGCGGCGGCATCAAGGGCGGACAAACCTACGGCGCGAGCAATCAGGACGGTTTCGAAGTCGAGGACAAGCCGGTCGATGAGGGCGCCTACTTCGCCACGATTTACAAGACGATGGGGGTCGACCATCGCGCCGTGCATTACCTCGGCGCTCGTCCGATCTGGGCAACGCCGGAAGGATCGAAGCCGATTCCCGAATTGATTGGCTGAACCATTCACTTGTGACTTGAAACCATGAACGACTTCGCCAGCGCCAAAGTGCTCCACACGCTCCCCTGGAACTCGGCCTACATCACATCGCTCGCGTTCATCGGCAACGACCAGGTTGCCGCGGCGAATAAGAAGGGCGACATCCTCGTTTGGAACCTCGCCGTGCCCGAGGGGAAAACGCCCGACCCGGTGCGGCGGCTGGTGGGGCACACCAACGAGATCAATCGCATTCTGATCACGCCCGACGGCAAGACGTTGATCTCGGCCAGCAGCGATCACACGGTCAAGTATTGGGATGCGCTCAGCGATCAAGGCGAACCGGGCAGCGTTGTGCTGAACGACGGGTTTCTTCCCAAAGGGGTCACCGAGAAGGTCGATAAGGTTCCCCCTCCGCCTGCACCCGTCGAAGTGAAAGTGATCGTTCAGAAACCGATTCGCGACCTGACCAATCACGCGGAGTGGGTGTTGGGGCTGACGCAGACTCCTGACGGCAAGACGTTGGTGACGGGCGATGACCAGGGCGTGATCATCGTGTGGGATCTGCCGGCGGGCAAAGAGCTGCGTCGTTGGCAGGCCACGCAATGGATCAGCAGCTTGGGCGTTTCGCCCGACGGCAAGACGGTGGCCGCTTCGCAGCACACACCGTTCATTCGCTTCAAGCAAGGGCTGGAAGCGTTCGTTCCACACTTTCATTTCTGGGATGTCGAGTCCGGCACATCGAAGCTCGACCTGAGCAAAGAGATCCCGCAAGGGATGTCGACCGTTGTCTATTCGCCCGATGGTAAGTGGCTCGCGGCGGCTCACGGCAATGTGCAGACGGAAAAAGACCAAGGCAAGATCATGCTGCTCGATCCGGCGACCGGCAAAAAGGTTCGCGAGCTGGCCGGTCATCCCGTGGGCACGAACGATCTGGCGTTTCACCCTGACGGCAAGCACCTGTTCTCATGCGGTCGGGACCAGCAAATCAAGATTTGGAATCTCGAGGACGGCAAGCTCGTGCGCGACTTCGGCAAGTTCGCGGATCGGGGTGTCTGGATTGGCGCCATCTCGATTTCGCCCGACGGCCGCCTCCTCGCCGCCGCCGACCGCGCAGGCCAGATTTTGATTTATTTACTGACAACGTGAGACCGTCAGGGCGGAGCTGCAACGAACCCGAGCCCGCCGCGTTAGCAAGGGAATCACGCACATCCCCTTGCTGACGCGTCGAGCCAGTGAATTGAAACGGCAAGTGATGCACCTATGCGAAACCTACTGCTCAAGTTGTTCGGTCTGTGTGTGATCGGCGTCGGGACGCTCCGCGCGAATGACCTGCAGCAGTGGCAACAACTCACGGTCGAAGAGTCCCAGCGGCTGGCGCAAGACAGGTCGAGGCGGCTGACGCCCGACGGGCTCACGGAGGTTGCGGAGGACGTCGCGGCGGCGCTTGGACAGCACAAGGGAAAGTTGCATCTGGATGGGCTGGCTGAGGCGCATCCCAAAGACGACCGCCGTCGCATGGACGAATACCTGCCGGCCATTTGCGAGATCGAACAGCGGATCGAGCGTGCCGCCAGCTTCCCTGCTGAGCCGAAACCGGCGTTGTCGATCGAAGCAGGCATTCCGAAGGATTGCCAGGAGCAACCAGATAAGGTATCGGAGGCGGACAATGCCAGGGAGGTGACGAACAGTCTGGGCATGAAGCTCGCGTACATCCCGCCGGGAACATTCCTGATGGGCTCACCGGAAAGCGAATCGGGGCGCGAGGCTCAAGAGGTCCAGCACGAGGTGAAACTGGTCAAGGGGTTTTACCTGGGAGCGCATGAAGTCACGTTCGGCCAGTTCAAGCAGTTTGTCGTCGACACGAAGTACCAGACTGACGGCGAGCGCGACGGCAAAGGCGCCTACGGCGTCAACGAGGCGGGCAAGATTGAGGAGATGCACGCTCGTTTCACCTGGAAAACCCCCGGATTCGTGCAGGCCGACGATCATCCTGTGGTCGCTGTGTCGTGGAAAGATGCCAAGGCGTTTTGTGATTGGCTGAGCCAAAAAGAGAAGAAGACCTACCGCCTGCCCCGCGAAGCCGAATGGGAGTATGCGTGTCGCGCCGGCACGAAGACGGCGTACGTGCATGGCGACGATCCTGAAGGCTTGGCAACCGTGGGCAACGGAGCCGACGCCACGGCGCGAAGTAAGTTTCGCGGCTGGTCCATCGGCATCAAGGGGATGGACGGCCACCTCTTCACAGCCCCCGTGGGCCAATTCAAAGCGAACGCATTCGGCCTGTTCGACATGCACGGCAACGTGTGGGAATGGTGCGAAGATTGGTACGTACCGAACAGCTATCCGAAAGAGAAGCAGATTGATCCGACCGGGCCGGCGACAGGAAAAGCGAAGGTGCAACGCGGCGGCGGCTGGTCGAGCGACTTCAAGCGTCTGCGTTCCGCCGCCCGCGTTGGTCGCGACCAATCGGCCTACCGAGGATGCTACCTCGGCTTCCGCGTGGTCTTGGAAACATCGCCAGCAATAATCCTCAAAGAATCGGAAGCCACTCCGAAAACTCCTGCCGGCGGGCGATTTGCCTACAAGCTGCTCGTGAACGGCGCAGTAACCGACGCCGTCGTCAAGTCCGCGAATATCGAAGGCCACAAGAGCGTGGACGCGCCGTACGTCGGCACGTGGCATTCGTTCGTTAAAGGGATGGATCAAATCCAGAAAGGCCGGCTCGATCCGGTCGAGCGAGGCACGATCGACTTGATGCTGATCGGCACGCTGACCCGAGTTCCCCAAATTCTTGCCGACGCTTGTGGAGTTGGGCTCCAAGCACAATCCGAACTTCCGCGTTCTCATGCAGATGCCTGGGCGGTCGAAGGATGCCGCCAAGCCGTCCCTGGTCGCCGGTGTCGGTGCGACCGCCGTGACCATTAGACGGAAGGACGGCTCTCGAAGTCCGTCCGAGGATGTCTTCCCAAGATAGCGACATGCGATCATGCAAAAGCTGGTGCTCAACGTATTCTGTTTGTTCTGCCTCGGTGTGATTGGCGTTAGGTCGCTACTTGCGCATGACACGCAGAAGCTCCAACAACTCACAGTCGAAGAGTCCCAAAGGCTGACGCAAGACAAGTCGGGGCGGCTGGCGCTCGATGAGCTGAAGACGCTCTCGCCCGAGGTGGCCGCGGATCTGGCGAAGCACGAAGGCTGGCTGTCGCTCAACGGGCTGACGGAGATTTCGGAGGACGTCGCGGCGGCGCTTGGGCAGCACAAAGGGCCGTTGCATCTGAATGGGTTGACCAAGGTTTCGGACGAAGCGGCCCAGTCGCTCGCGGGGCAGCGAGGCGAGTTGTCGCTGAATGGGTTGACCGCCATTTCGGACGAGTCGGCGCGGGCGCTGGCCAAACACGCCGGCGGGCGGTTGCTGCTCAACGGGCTGACGACGTTGTCCGGGGAAGCGGGCAAGGCGTTCGCGGGACGCAAAGGGGGAGGTCCGACCTATCAGACAGTTGTGGACGGCCTGACCTCGCAGTCGCCCGCAGCGGCGGCGGCTCTGGCGGAGTCCCATGGTCATAACTGGCAGGGCAATCTGCCCGCATTCAAGACCATTCCGGTCGAGGTGGCCCAGGCGTTGGCGAAGCGGCAAGGCGTGCTGTCGATGCCGGGCCTGACCACGATCTCGGACGAGGCAGCCAAAGCGCTGCAAGGAAAATTGGGAGGCAATCTGCCGCGATTGACTTCGCTCACCGTCGAGAGTGCCAAGGCGATTGCCGGCCCCGTCCCTGGGCAGTTTCATCGCACGCTCAATCTTGATGGCCTCACGTCGCTGCCTGACGAAATCGCCCTGGCCATCGGCGGAAAGGACAATCGCGGCGACCTGCATCTCAATGGACTGACGTCGCTCGCGCCCATCGCGGCGAAAGCGATCAGCCAGCGCGAAGGAGATCTGTATCTCAACGGATTGACGACGATCTCCGACGAAACCCTGACAGCGATCGCCGAGCACAAAGCTCCAGGCTATGCACGGCCCATCATTCATCTCCAAGGTCTGACGGCGATATCGGGCGACGGCGCCGCGATTCTGGCGGCGTGGCCCAAGTGGAGCGGCGAACTTCCTGCGTTGCCGACGCTCTCGGAGAAGGTTGCTGCCGCGCTCGCGGCGTCGCGGAAATGGGACGGGAAGCTCCCAGGGGTGAAGACGATTTCGGTCGAAGCGGCTCAAGCCCTCGCACAGCGCGAGGGCAATCTCGCGCTCGACGGGCTGACGACGCTGCCCAATGACGTCGCGGAGGCGCTGGCAGGACACCATGGCGGTACGTTGTCGCTGAACGGACTCACGAGTCTTTCGGACCAGGCGGCCGCAGAGCTGGCTCAGCACACCGGCCGGCTGTCGCTCGGCGGACTTGCTACGCTCTCGCCCGGCGCGGCCCCGGCGCTGGCCGGTTACAAGGGGGACTGGCTGCTTCTGGACGGTTTGCAAACGCTTGACGGCGCGGCGGCGAAGGCGCTCGCGCAACGGAAGGGCGTCGTGTCGCTGCTGGGATTGAAATCGCCGACGCCGGAGTTGGCCGCCAATCTGATGGTCGTTCTGAACACTAGCCCGACGCGCCAGCGAGGGACGGTGGGCGACAATGTCCCGGACAATTCCCCTCGCTCGCGCGTCGGGCTAGTGTCCGACGAGAAATTCGTCCGTTCGTTTCTCACGTCGCACTGTGCCGACTGCCACGACGGCGGCGCGAAGGAAGGTGAGTTTACGCTCGACCGGTTGGCGAAAGACGACGTCGCCGGCCGAGTCGCGTTCGCGTCGATTTTCGAGCGGCTCCGCGCGGGCGACATGCCGCCGCCGTCGGAACGGCAACCGTCGGCGATTGACGTGGCTCAAGTGGTGCGCTGGATTCAAGCGAAGCTCGATTCGCCGCTCCCCGCGCCCCCCACGTACTACGCCGTCAAGGAAAAGCCGATCGACGGCAATCGCCTGCCGAACGCGATTCTCTTCGGCGGGCCGCGCGGACCGAGTGTCCCGCCGCCGCCGCGACTATGGCGGCTGTCGCCGTCGGCCTACACCAAGTGGACCGGCGAGTTCAACTCGTCGGCCAACGGTCTGCAACAGCCGTTCGGCGTCATTCAGGAAACGGGCATCCGGGATTTCGCCGCGCTCTATACGCCCGATGAAGGAGCGACCGGCCTGCTGCTCACGAATGCCGAACTGATCGTCGCCGCTCAGACGCGAGGGCACGGGCTCGTGAACGTGAACGATCCGGCCGCCGCGAAGGAAAACCTCTGGCCGAACGAGTCGCGAGCGAAAACGGCGTCCGCCGCCGAGCAAGAGGCGCTCAAAGCGGGCATGCGTGTCCGCGGTGGCAACGGCACCTTCGCGCCGCTGCTACACCCGCAGATCAGAGCGACGCGCGAGGAATTGGAAAAGGCGCTGCGTGGGCAATATCAGACCGCTCTGGCCCGTCCGCCGAGCGAGCCGGAACTGGCGAGCGTGGTCGCGCTGTACGACGCCATCGCCGCCGACGGCGATTATTCGATCGCCGGTAAAACGATCTTAATGGCGCCGCTGATGACGCCCGAGGCGATCCTACGATTCGAGGTCGGCTTGGGTCCCGAGGTGCGTCTGGGAGTCCGTTCGCTTTCACCGCGTGAGGCGGCGCTGGCGATCAGCCTGGCGTTGTCGACGAAACGCGATCCTGGCCTTCTCAACGCCGCCGCCGAGGGCAAGCTGACGACGCGCGAGGAAGTCGCCGCGAGCGTGCGTCGCATCCTGGTCGATCCGAAAATCAGCAAGCCGCTGGTGCTGGGGTTCTTCCGCGAGTACTTCGATTACCACCGCGCGCCCGAGGTCTTCAAAGACCCGCTTCCCGATTACCAGCAGCGGCGCGGCGTTTACTACAACCCGCGCGGCCTCGTCGATGACACGGACGTGTTAGTGCTCAGCATCTTGTCGCGTGACACGGATGTGCTGAAGGAACTGCTAACGACGCCCGAGTCGTTTTCCACGCACGAGTTGTTCGGCCCGAACGGCACGCTCGACGGACTCCGCAGTGGCGAGGCGTTGTTTCGCTCCTTCGGTCCGTATGCATTGGAGCACCGCAGGACGGGGCTCCAGGCCCGTCCGAACTCAAGCGTGAACGGGCCTGGAGACCCGTTCTACAGCCGGCGCATCGGCATCCTGATGCAGCCGAGCTGGAACGTGGCCTGGTCGACGAATTTTCATAACGACATCGTCCGTCGCGGCCGCTGGGTGCGCGAGCATCTGCTGGGCGGTCGCGTGCCCGATCTACCGATCAACGCGGCGGCGATGGTTCCCGACGATCCGCACCGCACGTTGCGCCAGCGGCAAATGGTCACGCGCGCCGCCGAGTGCTGGAAATGTCACAACAAGATGGACGAACTCGGCCTGCCGTTTGAGGACCTCGACCACTACGCCATGTTCCGTCGTGGCGAAGAGGTGCTCGACCTCGAAGCGACGGCACAGGCGAACGAAAAGTCGAAAGACAAGAACCAAAAGCTCTACCGCGAGGCGCCGCTCGACACGACCGGCACGATCGCCTACAGCGGCGACCCGGCGCTCGACGGCCCGGTCCGCGACGCGCCGGAGTTGCTCCGCCGTCTGTCGGAATCCGACCGCGTGCGGCAAATCTTCATCCGCCATGCGTTCCGCTACTTCCTCGGCCGCAACGAAACCCCCGGCGACGCCGTGAGCTTGCAAGAAGCCGAGATGGCATACGTGGTAAGCGGTGGCAGCTTCAAGGCGCTTCTGGTCTCGTTGCTGTCCTCCGAATCTTTCCTGTACCGAACGGTTCCCGCCAAGGAGACGAAATGATCACCCCACCGCGCATGCTCGCCCTCGACTAACTCGATCAGGTCGCAGGAGTGATTGCCGTCGCGCGGATCGACCGACAGAACCAGCAAGTCGCCTTTCTCAACCTTGAGCGACTTAGCGGGCAGCTTCACCTCTTGAGTGCTGTCGAGCGAACCTTCTCCGAGCATCGTGGCTCGATCGCCGCGACGATGTTCCAACGGCCAGCACCTTGACCCACTGTTTGAGAAAGGTCGCATCCAGCTCGTTCTTCTGCGCGATCGCATCCGGCGATCCGTTCGCCGTGTGAGCCAACTCCGCCACGGCCGACAAGTACTTGGCCGTGTTGGCAAATGCAGAGGGCAAAGAGGTCTCGAACGCCGGACCGAAGTCGGCGGGAATTTGCCGCCGGATCATCGCAAGGAACCTGCCGCGCGAGGTTCTCGGTGACCGAACTGCTTTGCACATGCACTTTGCCGTCCGTTGACCGGATGGTCGAGTGGCAGCCGAGACAATACTTCGCGAGCAACGGCTTGACGGTGCCATCAAACGTCGCCTGAGTCGCAGCCGCCGTATCCGCTGCCTCAGCAGCTCGTCCCGCCAGAACAACCGTTCTGTCAAAATGATTCCAGTCCGACTCGCCAATACCGACAGGCAGGATGCCTATCCCACCTTTTTCGGCAGCCTCTGACGTTTGTGGTCGAACGCCTTCAGATGCCGGTCAGTCGTTCCTTCGAATCGCCGAAGCGGTCGAGTTCCAGACCGCCCCATTCCATGAGGCTGAGGAACAGGCTGCACATGCGGCGGTTCGGCGAATTCAGGTAATCGAGCACTCGACCGCCGCGGAGTTTGCCCCCTGCGCCGCCCAGCAGGACGATCGGCAACTGCTTCGCGTCGTGGTTGCCGTGCAACATGCTCGAACAGTGCATGATCGAGGTGTTGTCGAACAACGTGCGATCCCCTTCCTTCACCTCCGACATTCGTTCGCAGAGGTAAGCCAACTGGGACATGAAGAAGTGGTTGAGCGGGATGAGTTCCGGCGGCTGGGTGTGGGCCATCTGGTGATGCTGATCCTTGGCGCCGCAGTGAGTGTGGGTTTCGGCGGAGCCGTCGTTGCAATACTTGAGGGTCGCGATCCGAGTGGTATCCGTGCGGAAGGCGAGCAGCACGATGTCGTTCATCAGCTTCCAATACTCCGGAATGTCGGCGGGAATCCCCTCGGCGGGTCGCGGACGATCGGGGACGGCCAGGGTTGGCTGCCAGCCGTTAGTATCGCGCTGCGTGTCGGCTCGCTTGATGCGCCCTTCGATCTCGTGGACGCTGCCGAGATACTCCTCGAACCGCTGACGATCCGAGAGGGAAAGCCGCCCACGCAGTGACTTGGCGTCTTCCAGCACCGCATCGACGACGCGGCGGTCGCCACGATTGCGGTCGGTGCGGAAGAGTTGATCGAACGCCAGCGCCGGCCGCGTCTCGGTCCACGTCGGCGACACCGCCGTGCTCCATGAAATGTGCGAGCTATACAGCAAGGGAAGCCCGTCCTGGAGACCCGGAATGGGTCCTTCACAGCCCAGCACCAGCGACGGGATTCGCGTGCGGTTGCCAATCCGCTGAGCCATCACTTGATCGAAACTGACGCCCGTGTGGACTTCGGTCCCAGACAACGGCGCGCCGCTGAGCATGTTCCCTGTCTGCATGCAGTGGATGGCGCCCTTGTTGGCTTGTTCGTTCCACAGGCCGCGAAGGAAGACCAAACGTTCCTTCCAGGGCTCCAGCGGCTTGAGGCACGGACCGAGTTCCATGCCAGTTCCCTCGCCCTTGGCCCACCAGTGCTGCGAGTGAAAACCCATTCCGGTGAAGGTGACCAGCGTGCGAGTCGGCGGCTGATCGGCGGCGGCGGTTTTTTCGCCAGCCGCGAACGACAGCGATTCGAGCCACGGCAGAGCCATTGATACGCCGACCCCGCGCAGCAACATGCGTCGCGAGAAGGTCGAAGCGGATGTGATGGACATGGGAATGTTCCTGTGGTGGAGTGGAGTATTTGATTGTCGGCTTTCGCGTGAAGCCTTTGGATAAATGGTGGCGCAGGTTTGTGGGGAGTGCCGCGAAAGAAGCAATGAT
>Ga0105090_10001012_pt1 | contig 14823 bp, 15 predicted proteins | sample PPLLak3March2015_FD_79110 | JGI IMG/M metagenome (GOLD analysis project Ga0105090, IMG submission 79110) | Freshwater sediment microbial communities from Prairie Pothole Lake near Jamestown, North Dakota, USA - PPLs Lake P7 Core (1) Depth... | ecosystem: Environmental > Aquatic > Freshwater >... | reverse complement strand
TCGAGACCTCGTTCCTCTCCGAGCGCGAGATCCAGGACCTCATGGAAGGCCTCGTGCGCCACGTGTTCAAGCGCGTGCTCGACGTGGACCTGCCGCCGTTCCCGCGCCTCGCGTACGCCGACGCCATGGCGAAGTACGGCAGCGACAAGCCGGATTTGCGCGTGAAGCTCGAGCTCACGGAGCTCACGGACCTCGTGAAGGACGTCGACTTCAAGGTCTTCCGCGCCGCGGCGGCGCTCCCCGACGGCCGCGTGGCGGCGCTTCGCGTGCCCGGCGGCAACACCGCCTTCACGCGCAAGGAGCTCGACGACCTCGCGCCCTTCGTGGCCATCTACGGCGCCAAGGGCCTCGCGTACATCCGCGTGAACGACCGCACGAAGCCGAACGAGGAGGGCCTGCAGTCGCCCATCGTGAAGTTCTTCAAGCCGGAGCAACTCGCGGCGATCCTGGAGCGTACCGGCGCGCAGGACGGCGACGTGATCTTCTTCGGCGCGGACCGGTGCAAGATCGTGAACGACGCGATGGGCGCCCTTCGCGTCAAGGTGGGCCACGAGAAAGGCCACGCCGAGAGCGCGTGGCGCCCGTGCTGGGTGCTCGACTTCCCCGCGTACGAGTACGACGAGGACGGCAAGCGCTGGCTCGCCGCGCACCATCCCTTCACCAGCCCCAAGGACGAGCACGTGCCGCTCATGGCGACGGACCCGGGAAAGGTCCTCGCGAAGGCCTACGACATCGCTCTCAACGGCTGGGAGATCGGCGGCGGCTCCGTGCGGATCCACCGCGCCGAGATCCAGGCCCAGCAGTTCAAGACGCTCGGCATCGGCGACGAGGAGGCGAGGGCGAAGTTCGGCTTCCTGCTCGACGCGCTGGCGTACGGCGCGCCGCCGCACGGAGGCATCGCGTTCGGATTCGACCGCCTGGTGGCGATGATGTCCGGCGTCGACCAGATTCGCGACGTGATCGCCTTCCCGAAGACGCAGCGCGGCCAGGACCTCATGGTCGAGGCGCCGAGCCCGGTCACGGAGAAGCAGCTGCGCGAGCTGCACATCCGCCTTCGCGGCACGTCGGCGCCGGCCTGACCCGGATCATGGCGATCGCCCTCATCGCGCACGGCGGCGCCGGCAAGTGGCGGCCCGGTTCCGATGACGACGCGCTCGCCGGCCTCGCCGCGGCGGCGGAGGCCGGCCGGCGCATCCTCGCGGGCGGCGGCAGCAGCCTCGACGCGGTGTGCGCCACCGTGGTCGCGCTCGAGGACAACCCCATCTACAACGCGGGCACAGGCGCCGTCCTCAACTTCGACGGATTCTGCGAGCTGGACGCGTGCGTCATGGAAAGCCGCGAGGCGCGCGCCGGAGCCGTTTCGGGCCTGCAGCGCGCCAGGAACCCCATCCTCGTCGCCCGCAAGGTGATGGAGGAGACCGATCACGTGATGCTCACGGGCGACGGCGCGCAGCGCTTCGCCCGCGTGATGGGCTTTCCCGACCACGACCCGATCACCCCCGAGCGGCGCGCCGACTGGTTCGACAAGCGCAACCGCCTCGACGAGGTGCTCGGCAAGCACGCGCTCAAGATGCGCCGCTTCCTGCAGGACCATCCGGAATACGCCGGCGGCACCGTCGGCGCGGCCGCCGTGGATGTCCGCGGCATGCTCGCCGCCGCTACCTCGACGGGCGGGGTCACGCTCAAGATGGTGGGCCGCGTGGGCGATTCGCCCGTGCCCGGCGCGGGCAACTACGCCTGCGCCCGCGTCGCCGCGTCGGCCACCGGCACCGGCGAGTTCGTGCTGCGATCGCTGGCGACCCGCGCCGTCGCGGAACGGGTCGAGCGCGGCGAGAGCCTCGCCGCCGCGATGGAGTCGGTGCTCGAAGGTCTCGGGCGTGACTACGACGCCGACGTGGGGCTCATCGCCGTGGACGCCGCCGGCATGCCCGTCGCCCGCCACCGCACGCGCGACATGCCGCACGCCTGGTTCTCGGGCGACGGCCCGGTCGCCGCCCGCATGCGGGTCTAGCGCTTGGAGAATCCGCACAAGATCCCGGTCTCCACGCTCGTCGTCGTGCACACCCCCGGCCTCGAGGTACTGCTCATCGAGCGCGCCGACCGGCCCGGCTTCTGGCAGAGCGTGACCGGCAGCCAGGACCCCGGCGAGAGCCTGCGGCGCACGGCCTTGCGCGAGGTGGGCGAGGAAACGGGCATCGTGGCCGCGCAGGACGACCTGGTCGACTGGGAGACCACGAACGTCTACGAGATATTCGCGGTGTGGCGCCACCGCTACGCCCCGGGCGTCACCCACAACACGGAACACGTCTTCAGCCTGTGCGTGCCCCCGGGAACCCCCGTGCGCCTCGCGCCCGGCGAGCACGTCGCCCTGCGCTGGCTTCCCTTCGAGCAGGCGGCCGGGGAAGTGTTCTCGTGGAGCAACCGTCAGGCCATACTGATGCTTCCCGACAAGGCCTCGCGCGTCCCCATGCGGCCATGACAGGCATCCGGCGCCCGCTCACCGTCGTCACGTACAACATCCACAAGGGATTCTCGGCGCTGGGGCGCCGGCTCGTGGTGCACGAGATCCGCGAGCGCCTGCAGTCCCTCGAGCCCGACATCGTCTTCCTGCAGGAGGTGCAGGGCATCCACCACCGCCACTCGAACAAGCACGAGACGTGGCCGGCGGGTTCGCAGCACGAATTCCTCGCCCGCGAAGGCGCGCACACCGCCTACGGCATGAACGCCGTCTACCAGGACGGCCACCACGGCAACGCCATCGTGAGCCGCTATCCCATCGTGCGCAGCGAGAATCTCGACATTTCGCACCACGCGCTCGAGAGCCGGGGTTTGCTGCATTGCGAACTCGAGGTGCCGGGCTGGGACGTGCCGCTGCATTGCATCAACGTGCACCTCGGGCTCTGGGCCCGCAGCCGGCGCCTGCAACTGGGCTGGCTGCGCGACCGAATCGTCGCAGCGGTGCCGCCGGATGCGCCGCTCGTCGTGGCGGGGGATTTCAACGACTGGCGGGGCATCGCCTCGGCCCTGCTCGAGCGGGAGCTCGGCCTGGTCGAGGTCTTTCGCAACGCGCTCGGGCGCCATGCGCGCAGCTTCCCGGCGCGGCTACCGCTGCTCTCGCTCGACCGCATCTACGTGCGCGGACTCGAGGTCGGCGGGGCGCGGCGCCTCGCGGAGGCTTCCTGGTCGCGCTTGTCGGACCACGTGGCGCTCGCCGCCACCCTGCGGCGCTGACGGGGCGCGCCGGCCGTGAATCTCGTCGCCGGCAATCGACTCACGCTCCTTCGCAACGGGGCGGAGTTCTTCCCCGCGCTCGTCGCGGCCATCGACTCGGCCATGGCGGACGTGCGCATCGAGACCTACATATTCGAGGACGACGATGCCGGCCGCTTCATTGCCGACGCGCTTTCGCGTGCCGCCGCGCGCGGCGCGCGGGTGCGGCTGCTCATCGACGGTTTCGGCTCGCGCGACCTGCCGGCGGCATTCATCGCGCGCATGGAGGCCGCGGGCGTCGTCGTCCGGCGCTTCCGTCCCGAGCGCGGGTGGTTGCGGTTCCGCCGCAGCCGGCTGCGGCGCCTGCACCGCAAGATCGCGCTGGTCGACGGGCGCGTGGGCTTCGTCGGGGGCATCAACATCCTCGACGACCGCGCGGGCCACGAAGGCGTGGGCCCGCGCTTCGACTACGCGGTCCGCGTGGAGGGACCCCTGCTCGCGGACATCTACCCGGTGGTCCATCGCCTGTGGTGGCTGGTGGCGACCCTTTCGCGCAGGGAGCGCGAGGCCGGAATGGGCCCGCCACCCGTGCACCCCGGTCCGGTGGGCGAGACGACCGCGGCCTTCGTCCACCGGGACAATTTCCGCCATCGGCACGACATCGAGACGCTCTACCTGGAGGGCATCCGCGCGGCGCGGCGCGAGATATTCATCGCCTGCGCGTATTTCATGCCCGGTTGGCGCGTGCGCCACGCGCTCATGGAGGCCGCGGGGCGTGGCGTGCGGGTGGCCATCGTCGTGCAGGGTTGGTCTGACCACCGGCTGTTCCAGCAGGCGAGCCGCGTGCTCTACGGCGCGCTCCTGGACCACGGCATCGAGATCTACGAGTACGAGAAGAGCGAGCTGCATGCGAAGGCCGCGAGCGTGGACGGACGCTGGGCCACCGTCGGCTCGTCGAACCTGGACCCTTTCAGCCTGCTGCTCGCGCGCGAAGCCAACGTGGCGGTGATGAACGAGCCGTTCGCGCGGGAGCTGCGCGAGTCCATCGACCACGAGATCCGCCACGGGGCGAGGGCCGTGCAGCGCCTTCTGTGGAAGCGGCGGCCCTTCGCGAAGCGCGTCGTCGGCTGGCTCGCCTACGGCTACGCGCGCCTGGCGATGGGCATCGCCGGCATCGGGGACCGCTGGTCCTAGCGGTGGTCCGCGCGGTTCGCCGCGGCGCCCCGGATGAGGGTGCCCACGCCGGACGTGGTGAGCACCTCGAGCAGGAGCGCGTGCGAGACGCGCCCGTCGATGATGTGCGCGCTCTTCACGCCGCTTTTCACCGCGTCGAGCGCGCACTCCACCTTGGGCAGCATGCCGCCGGAGATCGTGCCGTCGTCGATCATCTCCTTCACCTTCTTCGAGGTGAGGCCGGTGATCACCTTGCCCTCCTTGTCGAGCACGCCCGTGGTGTTGGTGAGCAGGATGAGCTTCTCGGCCTGCAGCGTGATCGCGAGCTTGCCGGCGGCCACGTCGGCATTGATGTTGTAGGCCGTGCCGTTCTCGTCGGCGCCGATCGGGGCGATGACGGGGATGAAGTCGCGCTCGTCGAGGAGCTGGATGATTTCCGGGTCGATGCGAACCACCTCGCCCACCAGGCCCACGTCGATCTTCTTCTTCTTGTCTTCCTTGCTCGTGATCTTGAGCTTCCTCGCGTGGATGAAGTGGCCGTCCTTGCCCGTGAGGCCCACCGCCTTGCCGCCCGCCTTGTTGATGAGCGTGACGATCTCCTGGTTGATCAGGCCGCCGAGCACCATCTCCACGACGTCGAGCGTCTCGTCGTCCGTGACGCGCATGCCCTGGATGAACTCGCTCTGCTTGCCGAGCTTCTGCAGCAGCGCGCCGATCTGCGGCCCGGCGCCGTGCACCACGACCACGTTCATGCCGATGAGCTTGAGCAGGACGATGTCCTCGGCGAAGTCCTCCTGCAAGGCGATGTCGGTCATCGCGTTGCCGCCGTACTTCACCACGATCGTCTTGTCGTAGAAGCGCTGGATGTACGGCAGGGCCTCGATGAGGACTTCGGCTTTCTGGGCGGAGCTGACTTTCGGGGGCATGGAGGCGGGCGCGGGTAGGGGGAGGGGGGCTGACTGCGTATTGTAGGCGGGCACACCTTCCGGAAAAAGGGGGGGGCCGCGATGCTATGATCTGCCGCCCGTCGCCCGCGATGCGCTCGCGCGACAGCGACCCCCAGGAGATCACCATGAACTCGAAGCGAAACCTCATCCGCAGCGCCCTCGCTGGCGTGATCGCCCTCGGCGTGGGCTCGGCCGCCGCCCAGGCCCACGACGGTCCCGCCCCGGCGGGCAAGGAGAAGTGCTACGGCATTGCCAAGAAAGGCCAGAACGACTGCGGCACCGCCACCCACGCCTGTGCCGGGCTCGCCAAGAAAGACAACCAGCCCGACGAATGGAAGCTGGTCGCCAAGGGCACCTGCGAGAAGCTGGGCGGCAAGCTGAAGGCGCCGGCAGCGTCGAAGAAGTAGCGCGCGCGTTGGACTCCGCGCGCTTTCCCCCGCGCGCGCCGGACCTTCGCCGGGCCGGTATCGGCCTGCGCACGCCCCATTTCGAGGCGCTTGGCGCGAGCCGGCCCGCGGTCTCGTTCCTCGAGGTCCACAGCGAGAACTACTTCGCCGACGGCGGCCCGGCCCTCGGCTGGCTCGAGCGCTTCCGGGCGGACTACCCGGTGAGCCTGCACGGCGTCGCCCTTTCTCTCGGCAGTGCCGACCGGCTCGATCCGGTGCATCTCGACCGCCTCGCCCGCCTCGTCGCGCGCATCGAGCCCGCGCTCGTCTCGGAGCACCTGTGCTGGTCGCGCATCGGCGCGCGCAACCTGGGCGAACTGCTGCCGTTGCCGTATTCCGAGGAAAGTCTCGCCGTCGTCTGCTCGCGCGTGGACGAAACCCAGGAGCGGCTCGGCCGCCGGCTGCTCGTCGAGAACGTCTCGGCCTACCTGCGCTTCCGCGAATCGACGATTCCCGAGGGCGAGTTCGTCGCCGAGGTGGCGCGGCGCACCGGCTGCGGGGTCCTTCTGGACGTGAACAATGCTTACGTGAACGCCGAGAACCACGGCACCGACGCGCGCGCCTTTCTCGCGGCGATCGATCCGGCCAGCGTCGGGGAGATCCATCTCGCGGGCCCCGAGCGCACCGAGGACGGCCTCATCGACAGCCACGGCACCCGGGTTCCGCCCGAGGTGTGGACGCTCTACGAGGAGACGATCGCCCGGTTGGGCCCCGTGCCGACGCTGGTGGAATGGGACACGAACATCCCGGCCCTCGACGTGCTCGTCGCGGAGGCCGGGAAGGCGTCGGCCGTGCTTCTGCGCGCTGGCGATCGCGCGAAGGTCGACACGTGAGCGCCGGCGACCTGCGGGCGCTTCAGGAGGCCTTCGCGCGGGCCGTGCTCGGCGAGGACCCGGATGCCGTCACTGCCCACCTCGAGACCGGCGCCGAGGATGCGAAGCGGCGCCTCGCGATCTACCGTCGCGCGGTCACCGCGAATCTCGTGGGGGCCTTGCGCGGCGCCCATCCGGTGGTGGTGCGCTTGGTGGGCGACGCGTTCTTCCACGAAGCCGCGAGCCGGTTCGCCCACGCGAATCCGCCGCATTCCGGCGACCTGAACCGGTTCGGCGGCGGGTTCGCGGGTTTCCTCGCGGGCTACGACTCCGCGACCTCGATGCCGTGGCTCGCGGACGTCGCGCGGTTGGAATGGGCCTGCCACGAGGCTTCGATGGCCGGTGACGGCGAACCACTCGACATCGAAGCGCTCGCGCACGTGCCCCCCGAGGCCCAGGGCGAACTGCGCTTCTCGTTCCACCCCGCCGTGCGCGTGGTGAAGTCGGCCTGGCCGATCCTCGCCATCTGGGAATCCAACCAGCCCGACCGCGACGGGACGCCGGATCGGGACGAAGGGGAGGACTCGGTGCTCGTCTGGCGGGAGTCGGGCTCGGTGCGTGCCGTGGCGCTGGGGTTGCGGGAAGCCGCCTTCGTCGAGGCGCTGGCGGCGGGCCGCGGCCTGGACGATGCCGCCGGTGAGCCCGACTGGGACTTGCCCGGGTTTCTCGGGCAACTCGCGAGCCACGGCGTGCTGGGCGCCTTCCGGACGGAAACTCCCGGCGGGCCGTCGCCTATTTCGCCTTGACTTCGTCCACCGCGTCGAGCGCGCCGGCGCAGCCGGCGGTGACGTGACGGAAACTTGCAGGACTAGAGGACGTACCGCGCGAGGTCCTCGCGGCGGGCGAGCCCGGCAAGACGCGAGTCCACGTAGGCGGCGTCGATGCGGATCTCGCGCGCGCCGCTGCCTGCGTCGAACGAGATGTCCTCGAGCAGCTTCTCCATCACCGTGTGCAGCCGCCGCGCGCCGATGTTCTCGGTGGACTCGTTCACCGCGAAGGCGATCTCGGCGATGCGGCGCACGGCCTCGGGGGCGAACGCGATCGCGACACCCTCGGTGGCGAGGAGGGCGCGGTACTGCATCGTGAGGCAGGCGTCCGTCGAGGTGAGGATGCGCTCGAAGTCCTCCACCGAGAGGCTCGAAAGCTCCACGCGGATCGGCAGGCGCCCCTGCAGTTCGGGGATGAGATCCGAGGGCCGCGAAAGATGGAAGGCGCCGCTCGCGATGAAGAGGATGTGGTCGGTGCGCACCACGCCGTGCTTGGTCGTGACCGCGGTGCCTTCCACGAGCGGCAGGAGGTCGCGCTGCACGCCCTGGCGCGACACGTCGGCCCCGGCGAGCTCTCCGCGGCTCGCGATCTTGTCGATCTCGTCGAGGAACACGATGCCGCTCTGCTCGACGGCGCGCATCGCCTTCACGCGGATCTCGTCCTCGTTCACGAGCCGGCCCGCTTCCTCCTGCGCGAGGGCGGCGAGGGCCTCGCGAATCGGCAGCTTGCGGCGCACGCGCCTTGCCTGGCCGAGGTTCGCGAAAAGGCCTTGCAGCTGCTGAGACAGCTCTTCCATGCCGGGCGGGGCGAGGATCTCGGCGCCGCTGGCCTGGGAGAGGTCCACCTCGATTTCCTTGTCGGACAGCTTCCCCTCGCGCAGCATCTTCCGGAAGCGCTGGCGCGTGGTGCCGGTTTCGCCGGTCTCCACGGACGGCACGCCGGGCAACAGGGCGTCGAGGATGCGTTCCTCGGCGGCATCCTCGGCGCGGGCGCGCACCTTCTGCATCTCCTGCTCGCGCGTGTTCTTGATGGCGATCTCCGCCAGGTCGCGGATGATCGTGTCGACGTCGCGGCCGACGTAGCCGACCTCGGTGAACTTGGTGGCCTCCACCTTCACGAAAGGGGCGTTCGCGAGCCGCGCGAGGCGCCGCGCGATCTCCGTCTTGCCCACGCCGGTCGGCCCGATCATGAGGATGTTCTTGGGCGTGATCTCGCCGCGCAGGGGCTCATCGACCTGCGAGCGGCGCCAGCGGTTTCGAAGGGCGATGGCCACCGCTTTCTTGGCCGCGTTCTGCCCGACGATGTGCTTGTCGAGCTCGTGGACGATTTCCGGCGGCGTCATCATCGACGCGGGCGGCACGGGGGCGGCGGGCGTTTCGTCGGGGCTCACGGGGTCTCGAGCGTCTCGATCACGTGGTTCTGGTTCGTGTAGATGCAGATCTCGCCGGCGATCTCGAGTGACTTCTTCACGATCTCCCCGGGCTCGAGCGCCGTGTTGGCGATGAGCGCGATGGCCGCGGCCTGGGCGTACGCGCCGCCGCTACCCATGGCGACGATGCCCCGCTCGGGCTCGAGCACGTCGCCGTTGCCCGTGATGAGCAGGGACGACTCGCGGTCGGCCACGGCGAGCATCGCCTCCAGCCGGCGCAGCATGCGGTCGGTGCGCCAGTCCTTGGCGAGCTCCACCGCCGAGCGCAGCAGGTGCCCCTGGTGCTTCTCGAGCTTGGCCTCGAAGCGCTCGAAGAGCGTGAAGGCATCGGCGGTCGCGCCCGCGAAGCCGGCGAGGACGCGGTCCTGGTAGAGGCGCCGCACCTTGCGGGCGGTCGCCTTGATGACGACGTTGCCGAGCGTCACCTGGCCGTCGCCGCCCATGGCGACGCGCTCGCCGCGGCGCACGCAGACGATGGTGGTGCCGTGAAAGCTTTCCTCGGCCATGGGTGGGGTCCTAGTTCGCCTTGCGACGGATGAGGATGGCGTGGCGATTGAACCCGAAAGCCTCGAGGAGGGCGGCGTTCAATTCCGAAAGATTCGAAAGGATTACCCGCTTGCCGCCGAGCTGGATCGCCTTCACCACCTCGAAGAACTGGTGGCAGGCGGCGAAGTCGATGCGCAGGACCTTGCCCATGTCGATCACCGCCTCCTCCTGGGCGGCCGCGAAGCCGGCCAGGTCGGCGAACTGGTTGCCGCTCGCGGGCGAGATGACGCCCTTGAGCGAGAAGCCCGGCTCGGGCACGGCCGCGGGCGGCGCCTTGGTGGCCGCGTGCGCGATCGAGTTCACGTACGTTTCCCAGTTGGGCGGGGACACCTCGTATGCCACGGCGAATTCCAGCCCGAGCTCCTCGAAGGCCTCGCCGTTGCCCTGCACGATGTAGAGCTCGAAGAGCAGCAGCCAGAAGGGCTTGGTCGCCTCCGAGACCCGCTCGTTGAAGGCCTCGCGCAGCACGCGCTCGAGGGTCTCCGTGGCGTTGAACCACATGGGCGTCTTCAGGCGCCGCAGGCGCTGCAGGGCCACGGTGAGAAGCTCGGACTCGGTGGCCGTGATCGACACCACCTTGCCGAGGTCGAGCCGGACCGTGCCCATGTCCTCGGCGAACGCGAGGAACCGCTCGATCTCGATCGCGAGCTCGCCGGATGCGGAGGGCTTCAGCGCGAAGAAATCCTTGCGCTCGCGGCTCTGGGCGCGCCGGGGGTCGTTGGCGGTTTCGGCGCCGCCAGCCCACACCGGCGGCGACTGCTCGAAGCGGACGGTGTAGAGCATGGACAGGGCGTCGAACTCGGTGCGATTCTGCCCGACCTCGAAAAGGTCGAAGAGCATGAGCCAGGCCTGGCGGTTGGTGCGGCCGGCGGGATCGCGCGTCTCGGCGCGCAGGACGGACTCGGCCGCCGCCGAGTGACCGGCCGCGTAGAGCACGGCGGCTTCCTGTGCGACCGATAGCGGGGCGGAGTGGAATTCCTCGTTGCCGGTGCGGCCCGTTGGCCGCGCGGCGGGCTTCGGGTCCCCGGTGGAAGTGGTGCCGACGCTCGTCGGGGCCACGGCCTGCCCCGGGTCAGGGCTTGACCGACGAGGCGCCGGTGAGCCGGTAGTAGACGACGTCGTCGTCCAGGATGGCCATGCGGCCGGCGACGACGATGGGCTCGAAGGTGAATTCGATGGGTTGGTCGGCGATCACCTCGACGAGCGACTCGGCGCCGCCCGGCAGGCAGAACGAGCAATGCGGAGGAAAGGCGGCGAGCAGGAACCGCTTCTGCTTCTTGGCCTGGTCGAGCGGCATCATGAAGCCGTAGAGCTTCACCTGCTTCTTGTCGAGGTCCCGCACTTCCTTCGGAAAGGACGGGCCGAATTTCTTGTCCGCCTTCTGGACCGTCTTGGTCGACTGCAGCACCTGCCAGGGCACGGTGCCGGGCGGCGCGGGGTCGGGCCCGATCCAGAAACCCGGCTGGCCCGGGGCCTGCTTCGGATCCTGCGGAGGCGGGGCGGAGATCGCCGTGCCGGCCACGAGCAACGCGGCGGCGGCAAGGACGGGAAGACGAAGATTCGACATGGTTCGAAGGGCCTATCGTTTCGCGAGAAGGCTCGCGGGGTCGCTCAGGTAAGCCTGCACGGCGGGCACGAGGCAGGTTGCGATGCCGCCGGCGAAGACCGCGGCCACCAGGATCGTCTCGCCCGGCGCCCACGCGAGGCCGGCGAGCGGCCAGGATCCGGACTGCGCGAGCCAGAGGCCGAGCGCGTGCGCCGCGCCATGCCCGAGAGCCAATCCGAGTATAACCCCCGACACCAGGAGCGTCACGCCTTCGGCCAGGGTGAGCGAGGCGAGCCGCAGGGGCCGCGCGCCGAGGGTGCGCAGCAGGGCGAGGTCGTATCGCCGTTCCTGGAGCGCGGACGTGAGCGCGACGAACACCGACAGCGCCGCGCTCGCCATCATGATGGCCGCGAACCATTGCAGCGTCTGCACGCCGACGCCGACGAGGTCCAGCAGCCTTGCGCTTTCGTAGGCCGGCGACGCAGCCTGCATCGATGTCGAGGAATTCACGAGGCGCGGCAGCATCGCGGCCGCGAGCGGCGTGCGGTACTTGACGAGGAGCGCCGTGATCTCGAGCCGGCCGCCCTGCGAGGGCGCCATCATGGCCTGGGGCATGCCGGGCGGGATCGCGACGGGCGCGGGACCGGCCGGCGGCGCCTTTGCCGGCTTGTCGTCGTGATCGTGCTTGTGTTTCTTTCCGGGAGCCTCGGCGGGGTCGGTCTTCGCGGGCGAGGCCCCGGGAGCCGGCGAGGGCGCAGCGGCGGGCGCCGCCGCCTTCGCGCCCCCATGGTGCTCGTGCACGTGCCACACGCTTTCGACGGGCGTGAGCACGAGGCGATCGATGACGGTGCCCGTCGGCGCGAGGACGCCCACGACCTCGAAGGGGTCCTCGCCGTGGTCCGGGCCGGTCTGCGCGAGGCCGTGCGAGCCGACGATCTTCGATCCCGGCGCGAGCTGGTGGCGCCGCGCCACTTCGCTGCCGACGACGACCTCCATCTCGTCCTTGAAGGGTCGGCCGGCGGCGACTTTCGCGTCGTAGAGGCCGAGAAAGGACTCGTCCGTGCCCACGATGCGGTGCCCGCGGTACGAGTCGCCAAGCGCCACCGGCGTCGCCGAAGCCACCATCGGGTGGCGCGAGACCGCCTTCGACTCCTCGAGGCCGATGTTGCCGTTGGGCACGTCGACGTGGAAGACCGAGGAGAGGATGAGCTGCAGCGGGCTGCCCTTCGCGCCCACCACGAGGTCGACGGGCTTCGCGTCGCGGGCGAGGCGCTCCTCGGCCTGGCTCGTGAAGAGCATGAGGAAGGCGAGCGTGGCGACCCCCAGGGCCAGCATGAGCACGTGCAGGATCGTCGCGAGCGGGCGGCTCGCGAGGTACGCGAAGGCGAGGCGAAGGGTCATCACAGTTCGAGCCTCCTCGCGAAGTGCTCGCGGATGCGGTTGTCGTGCGTGGCGACGACCAGCGTCGCACCCGTGGCCTTCGCCTGCTCCAGCAGGAGCGCGAGCGCCTTCTCGCAGTTGGCGTCGTCGAGCGCCGAGGTCGGCTCGTCCGCGAGTATCAGCGGAGGGCGGTTCACGACCGCGCGTGCGATGGCGACGCGCTGCGCTTCGCCGACGGACAGCTGCCTCGCCTTCGCGCCGGCGAGCTTCCCGATGGCGAGACTCGCGAGCACCTCGTCGATGCGGGCGTCGTCGGGCGGCAGCCCCGCGAGCTGCTGCGCGATGCGCAGGTTCTCGCGGACGGTGACGACGCCGATCAGGTGGAGCGTCTGCAGCACGAGACCGATGCGGCGGGCCCGGAGCGCGTCCCGCGCGGCCGGTGCGATGCCGGTCATGGCCTCGCCCGCGACCCGGATGGTGCCCTCGGTGGGCTTGGCGAGACCGGCGATGGCGTTGAGCAGGGTGCTCTTGCCGCTTCCGGAGGGCCCGAGCACCAGGCTCGCCTCGCCGCGCGGCACGTCCCATTCCGGCACCGAGAGGACGGTGCGGCCGTCGTACTGGTGGCGCAGGCCGCGGATCTCGAGCATCGTGGGCTCGCTGGGCACCGCCTCCGAACCGTCGAGTGCACGGGTCATGGCGTCTTGTCGGCGGTCGGTGCCATTCGTCTTGCCGTCGATCCCGCCCGCGGGTCCCTCGCCGGGTGACTCATGGCGCCACACAGTAGGCCAGCCCTTCTTCGAAAAGCCGGCGCGGGATGCGCCGGCCGATGAAGACCATCACGCTCTCGCGCGTCTCGCCGGCCTCCCAGGGCTTGCCCGGCGTGCCGCCCATCAGCATGTGCACGCCCTGGAAGATCATGCGGCGCGGCTCGCCCTGGATGTTGAGGACGCCCTTGTAGCGCAGCAGGTCCTCGCCGTAGTTCTGCACCATGAGCGACAGGAAGGTCTCGATCTTCTCCATGTGCAGCGCTCGCCCGTCCCTCCACACGAAGCTCTTCACGTCGTCGTCGTGGTGATGGTGCGTGTCCTCGAGGAAGGCGGGGTCGATCTCGAGCGCGGCGTTGAGGTTGAAGCCGCGGATGTCGAGGATTTCGCGGATGTCCGTCTCGCCGAAGTGGACCTTCTTCTGGTGGGCGCGGGGGTTCATGGCGCGAAGGCGCTCCATGAGGTCCTTCGTCTCCTCCCCGGCCGCCAGGTCCGTCTTCGACAGGAGCAGCCGGTCGGCGAAGCCCACCTGCGCGCGCGCCTCGTCGTGTTCGTCGAGCTGCCGGTTGCCGTGCACTGCGTCGATGACCGTCACCACGGCGTCCAGCAGGAACTCGTCGTGGATCTTTTCGTCCATGAAGAAGGTCTGCGCCACGGGACCGGGGTTCGCGAGGCCCGTCGTCTCGATGATGACGCGGTCGAACTTGAGCGTGCCCTGCCTGCGCTTCGTGGCGAGCTCGCCCAGGATGCGCACCAGGTCGCCGCGCACGGTGCAGCACAGGCACCCGTTGTTCATCTCGATGATCTGCTCCTGCCTGTCCTGCACGAGGATCTCGTTGTCGATGCCGGTCTCGCCGAACTCGTTCTCGATGACCGCGATCTTCTCGCCGTGCTGCTCGTGGAGGATGCGGTTGAGCAGCGTCGTCTTTCCGCTCCCGAGGAAGCCGGTGAGGATGGTGACGGGGATGAGTTCCTTCTCGGGGGTGGGGACGGCCATGGTTACCTCGGGGAGATGGCGGCGACGGCGGGGCCGGTGGCGGATTCCCGGGCGGGAGCCTGGATGAAGGAATCGAATATCTGGGCGACGAGCGCGTCTTCAAGGTCCCTCGCGATGACCACGAAGCGCGTGCGCCGGTCCGCGTCGGGCCACGCCGCCAGCCGCGCAGGCGGGTAGAGCGTGTGCTGGACGGCGTGAAGGGCGACCGGGCCGGGCTCGTCGTCGGTGGCGGCGAGCCCTTTCAGGCGCAGGATCCGCTCGCCCGCCAGCTCGAGCAGGGTCTCGAGCCCGTCCTCGACGTCGGCGAGCGAGGCGGCGTTGCCGCCCCACCACGCAAAGGCGCGAATGCGCGGGTCGTGCACCGGCGATCGCGTGCCTCCGGCGAGGCGGTAGGCGCCGGCATTCAGCCAGGACGCCGGGTCGGGCAGGCGTGCCGCGCCGCGGGTGAGGCCCGTTTCCAGCAGCCAGTTCGCGTCGACGGCGCCCTGCACCGCGCGGACGCGCCCGGCCCCGGGGTTGATCCCGTCGAGCCTCGCCTCCAGCCGCGCGAGCGCACCGCGCGGGGCGGCATCGCACTTGGTGATCACGATGCGGTCGGCCACGGCCGCCTGCTTGACCGCCTCGGGATGCGTGTCGAGCTGCTCCATGCCGTGGACGCCGTCGATCGTGGTCGCGACGCCGGCCAGCGAATAGCGCGCGGCGACAAGCGGGAGCTCGACGAGCGTTCGCAGGAGCGGCGCCGGGT
>Ga0105090_10001011_pt1 | contig 14832 bp, 13 predicted proteins | sample PPLLak3March2015_FD_79110 | JGI IMG/M metagenome (GOLD analysis project Ga0105090, IMG submission 79110) | Freshwater sediment microbial communities from Prairie Pothole Lake near Jamestown, North Dakota, USA - PPLs Lake P7 Core (1) Depth... | ecosystem: Environmental > Aquatic > Freshwater >... | reverse complement strand
GCGGCCGCGCACGCCGCGGCCCGGAAGATCGAAGAGTCGGCGCTTCTCAATGCGCGACTGTTTCCGGACATGTTCCCGCTGACGCGGCAGGTGCAGATCGCGACCGATTTCGCCCGCGGAACAGGCGCCCGGCTTGCCGGCGTCGAGCCCCCGGCGGTCGAGGACAGGGAGCAGAGCTTCGCGGAGCTGGTGGCGCGCGTCGACGTGGCGATCGCCTACCTCCACACGCTGCCAGCCGTGAAGATCGACGGCTCGGAAGCGCGCGAGATCAAGCGCAAGGTCCGCGGCGTCGAGAGGACCTTCGCCGGGATCGATTACCTGCTCCAGTATTCGCTGCCCAACTTCTACTTCCACCTGGCCACCACGTACGCGATCCTGCGCCACAACGGCATCGAAGTCGGCAAGGGCGACTTCGTCGGATCGTTCGGCTGACGCGGTCTGGCCTTTGCAGGTGCGGAAGCGTTGCCGCCGCGACGATCGAAATCACGCTCCAGGAGCTGCGCCATGAACGACACCATCAAGTACGTCCTCGACGAGTCGAGGATGCCGAAGGTCTGGTACAACCTGCAGGCCGACTTGCCGCAGGCGCTGCCGCCGGTGCTGCACCCCGGCACGCTGAAACCCATCGGCCCGGACGACCTGGCCCCGCTCTTCCCGATGGAGTTGATCCGGCAGGAGGTGTCGACCGAGCGCGAGATCGAGATTCCCGGGCCGGTGCGCGAGGTCTACCGGCAATGGCGTCCCACGCCGCTCTACCGCGCGCGGCGCCTCGAGCGCGTGCTGCAGACGCCGGCGCGCATCTACTACAAGTACGAGGGGGTCTCTCCCGCCGGCAGCCACAAGCCGAACACCGCGGTCGCGCAGGCGTTCTACAACCGCGAGGCGGGCGTGAAGCGGCTGTCGACGGAGACGGGTGCCGGACAGTGGGGCAGCTCGCTCGCCTTCGCCGGCGCGCTGTTCGGCATAGAAGTGCAGGTGTTCATGGTCCGCGTGTCGTACGATCAGAAACCGTACCGGCGCGCGCTGATGGAAACCTACGGCGCCCGCTGCATCGCGTCGCCGTCGAGCGAGACGCAATCGGGCCGCGCGATCCTCGCCCGGCGCGCCGACCATCCTGGCAGTCTCGGCATCGCCATCTCCGAAGCGGTCGAGGTCGCGGCGCAGCGCGACGACACCAAGTACGCGCTCGGCAGCGTGCTCAATCACGTGCTGCTCCATCAGACCGTCATCGGGCAGGAAGCGATGACGCAGATGGAAATGGCCGACGATTATCCGGACGTGATCGTCGGCTGCACGGGCGGCGGATCGAATTTCGCCGGGATCGTGTTCCCGTTCCTCGGCGCGCAGCTGCGCGGAGGACGCAAGATGAACATCATCGCCGTCGAACCCGCGGCCTGCCCGAGCCTCACCCGCGGCACCTACGCGTACGACTTCGGCGACACGGCGCACCTGACGCCGCTCACCAAGATGCACACGCTGGGCTCGACGTTCACCCCGCCCGGCTTCCACGCCGGCGGGCTGCGCTATCACGGCATGGCGCCGCTCGTCTCGCACCTGAAGGAATTGGGGCTCATCGACGCGGTCGCGTACCAGCAGACGAGCGTATTCGAGGCGGGCGTGCAGTTCGCGCGCGCGGAGGGCATTCTCCCCGCGCCGGAGGCGAATCACGCGGTGAAGGGCGCGATCGACGAGGCGATCCGCTGTCGCGAGGAAGGGGTTTCGCGCGCGATCCTGTTCAACCTCTGCGGCCACGGCCACTTCGACATGCAGGCCTACATCGACTATTTCGGCGGCAAGTTGAAGGACCTCGATTACGACGAAGCGGAGCTCGCGCTGGCGCTGGCGGGATTGCCGTCGGTGAAGGCAGCGTAGTTGCGCGCGGGGGACAGACCCCGGAACCGGGGTCTGTCCCCAATCAGCGCGGCAGCACGATCGCGGCGTCCGGATCGAATGCCACGCCGACCCGCGCATCGCGCGGTCGCGGTTGCCGCGCCTGTTCGTCGAACACCAGCAACTCGCCCCAGGGTGTCTCCACCATGTACTCGATCCGGCTGCCGAGGTAGGCGGCGCGCTTGCACACGCCCGGCACGGTGCCCGGCCCCGGCTCGGCGAGGCGCAGCCGGTTCGGCCGCACCGCGAGCGTGGCGGGACCCGGGGCGATGCCGTCCGTGCGCACGGGCATGCCGGCGCCGCCCGCGGTAAACGTCGGGCCGTCCGCGCCCGCGGTGACCTCGCCGTCGACAAGGTTGGCGTCCCCGATGAAGTCGGCCAGGAACCGGCTCGCGGGGGTCTCGTAGAGCTCGTGCGGCGTGCCCTTCTGCGCGATGCGCCCGTTGTCCATCACGATGATGTGGTCGGAGACGGCGAGCGCCTCCTCCTGGTCGTGCGTCACGTAGATCACCGTGAGCGACAGCGACTGCTGCAGGTCGCGGATCTCCTGCCGCACGCGCCGGCGCAGCTTGGCGTCGAGGTTCGACAGCGGCTCGTCGAACAGCAGCACGGCCGGCTCGAGCACGAGCGAGCGCGCCACCGCGACGCGCTGCTGCTGCCCGCCGGAGAGCTCCGACGGCAGGCGGGTCTCGAGCCCGGTAAGGCCCAGCATTTCGAGCTTCGCCCGCGCGAGCTCGCGCGCCTTCCCCTTGTCGGAGGACGTCGACAGCGGCCCGTAGCAGACGTTCTGCAGCACCGTCATGTGCGGAAACAGCGCGTACGACTGGAACACCATGCTGACGTCGCGCTCGTTCGCCGCGCGCAGCGTGACGTCGGTGCCGCCGATCGCGATGCGCCCGCTCGTCACCGGCTCGAGGCCCGCGACCATCCGCAGCGTGGTCGTCTTGCCGCAGCCGGAGGGCCCGAGCAGCGTGACGAGCTCGCCCGGCGAGACCGTGAACGACACCTCGTCGACCACGGTCACCTCGCCGTAGCGTTTCGACACCCGGTCGAAGACGACCCCGCCCGAAGCTTTGCTCATGTCAGTTTCCCGTTGCCAGCACGTTGGCCTCGCGGCGACCCAATCGCGCTTCGCCGACCGTCTTCTGCACGATCAGCAGCACGGTCAGCATGAAGATGATCAGGACGGTCGAGTAGGCGATCGCCAGCGGGTATTCGCCCGCCTCCACCCGGCCGATGATGTAGACGGTGGCGAGGTTGTACTTCGCGGTCGCAAGGAAGATCACGGCGCTCACCGCGGTCATCGCGTGCGTGAAGCTGAAGACGAGCGTGGCGAGAATCGCCGGCCGCAGCAGCGGCACGATGACCTCGCGCAGCGTGGCCGAAGCCTCGTCCAGCGTCTTGTCGATCTGCGCCAGCGCCGCGATGCCCGCGCGCACGCCAACCGGCATGTTGCGGAAGACGAAGCAGAGCACGAGGATCAGCATGCCGCCGGTCAGCTCGAGCGGCGGCACGTTGAACGCGACGATGTACGACACGCCGATCACGGTGCCGGGTATCGCGAAGCTGACCATGGTCAGGAACTCAAAGGAGCGCCGCCCGACGAACCGGTGGCGCGTGATCACGTAGGCGGCGAGCAGGCCGATCACCGCGGTGAGCGGCGCGGCCACCGCGGCGACCTCGATGGTGGTGAAGAAGCTGTCCCACGCCGATCCGGTGAAGAGCGGTCCGCGCGCGCCCCACTCGAAGCCGAAGCCGGCCGCGAAGTGCGTCAACGACACCGTCATGTCGCCGCGGCCGATATCCTTGACGAAACCGCCGATCAGGATGACCGCGTAGCAGACGACGGTGAACAGGATCCAGAACGCGGCGATGCCGAAGCACGAGTACCACAGTGCGCGCGGCAACTTTGCCGGGATGCCGCCGTCGCCCTTGCCGCTGACCGTCACATAGGAGAGCTTGCCCAGCCAGCGCTGCTGCAGCCAGAACGCGACGATGGTGAAGCCGAGCAGCACCGACGCCAGCACCGCGGCGCGGCCCGGATCGTGCTGCGCGCCGGCGATGGCGAAGAAGATCTTGGTCGACAGCACCTCGTAATTGCCGGCGAGCACGATCGGATTCCCGAAGTCGGCGAGGCTCTCCACGAATCCCAGCAGGAACGCGTTGGCGAGGGCCGGGCGCAGGAGCGGCCAGGTGACCGTGCGGAAGACGCGGCCGCGCGACGCGCGCAGCGTCTGCGCCGCCTCCTCGAGCGCCGGGCTCACGGCGGCCAGCGCGCCGTGCAGGATCATGAACGCGATCGGCGTGAACGACAGCAATTGCGCCAGCGTCACGCCCGGCAGCCCGTAGATCCAGCGCGAGCGCGGAATGCCGAACGCCGCGTCGAGCCAGCCGGTGATGAGGCCGGTCCGGCCGAACAGGACGACGAGCGCCAGCGCGATCACGAACGGCGGCGTGATGATCGGCAGGATCGACATCACCTTGAGCAGACCGGCGAAGCGCTGCCCGCCGCGCTGCACCACCAGCGCCAGCACGAGGCCCAGCAGCGTCGACAGCACGCCGACGATCGTCGCCAGCACCGCCGAGTTCACCGCTACCCCGCACCGGGTACCGCCGCGCAGGCAGTCGATGGACCAGATGTCGGCCGTGAAGAGCCGCTCCGCGGCGAGGCCGGGCGCGAAATTGCCCTTGGCGTCCAGGACCGCGGACAGCAGCGACTTGCCGACCGGAAAGAAGATGAAAAGCAGCAGCAGCGCGGCAATGACCACGACGATCGTGGCGACCGCGGGATCGCCGCCGAAGAGGCCCCGCCGCGCGATCGTCCGGGCCAGACAGACCGTCAGCGCGAAGAGGGCCAGCGCGGCGCCGATGCCGAACGCGGCGCCGGCATTGCCGGCGGCAAACCCGGAGCCGATGCCCCACGCCACCGCGAACGCCGCGGCGGCCGCCGTCCAGGCATCGCGACCCCAGGCGGCGAACACCAGCGTGGCGACGGACGCGGCGAGCAGCGGCCAGAACAGGGCCTCGCCGGAAACGGCCCGCAGCAGCGCCGACGGTCCGCTGAGGCCGGACCACGGCAGGACGGCGAGCGCGGCGAGCGCAACGGCCGCGACGACCGCCGTCGCGCGATCGCGCGCCATCGGCACGAAGACGGCCCGCGCAAGCGCGGGCGCGGCAGCCGCCACTCCCGATGCCTATCGGCTCACTTCGGCAGCGTCGAGACTTCCTTGTCCCACTTCGTCAGCAGGCGCGAGCGCTCGGCGGACGAGCCGTATTTGACGAAGTCGTAGTTGATGAGCTTGACTTCGGAGAGCTTGGGCGCCTGGGGCGGCGCGCTGGCGCTCTTGTTCGACGGCACCTGGTAGGAGACCTTCGCCTGCGCCCCGATGCTCTGCGCCTCCGGGGTCAACGCCCAGTCGTACCATTTCTTGGCGTTTTCCATGTTTTTTGCGCCCTTGATGATGCTCATGCTGCCGATCTCGTAGCCGGTGCCTTCGCACGGCGACACGATCTTGACGGGCGCCCCGCCGATCGCCTGGACCACCGCGTCGTGCTGGAACGTGATGCCGACGAGGCTCTCGCCGGTGGCTGCCGCCCGCGCCGGCGCCGCTCCGGACTTCGTGTACTGGTTGATGTTCTTGTGCAGCGCCTTCAGGTAGTCGAACGCCTTGTCCTCGCCCATCAGCTGCACCAGCGTGGCCAGCATCGTGTACGAGGTACCCGAGGAATTCGGGTTCGCCACCTGGATCTCGTCCTTGAAGGCGGGCGCGACGAGATCCGACCAGCACTTGGGCTCGGGCAGGTTCTTCTTCTTCAGCTGGTCGGTGTTGTAGCTGTAGCCGAGCGCGCCGGCATACACGCCGACGGTCCGGTACTTCGACGCCTCCGCCTGGCGCACGGCCCAGTCCTGCAGGTCGGCGAGCTTGGGTGACTTGTACTCCTGGGTCAGGCCTTCTTCGGCCGCCTGCAGGTGCGGGTCGCCGGTGCCGCCCCACCAGACGTCGCCGCGCGGGTTCGCCGCCTCGGCCTTCAACTGCGCGTAGAACTCGCCCGAGCTCTTGCGCGTCATCAGGACCTTGATGCCGGTCGCCTTCTCGAACGCGGCGACCATCGGCCGGCACCACTCCTCCTGCACCGTGCAGTAAAGGACGAGCTCACCCTGGGCCGCCGCGGTCAGGGGTGTCGCGATTGCCAATGCGCCAACAATGCCGAACAGCCAGTTGCGTGGTTTCATGGTTGCCTCCTCCGGTCAGCGTGTTATGGGAATGCCGGTCAAGTCAGCTAGCTTAGCGCAAAGCGCGCCGTTGGTCGCAATGAGCGGATTGCCGGCGTTGATCCCCTCGCCGACGAAGAAGTCGTTGGTCCGCCCCCCCGCCTCGGTGACGAGGAGTATGCCCGCCGCGCAGTCCCAGGCGTTGATGTGCAGTTCGGCATAGGCCTCGCTGCGCCCGGCCGCGACGTCGGCAAGGCCGAGCGCGCCCGAGCCCACGCGCCGGATCGCGCAACCGGCAGCCATCACCCGCGCCACCAGCGCGAGATAGTCGGCGGTGCTGCGCCGGGTCGACCAGCCGCACTCGACCGTGGCTGCCCCGAGATCGGTACACGGGCTGACTGCAAGGCGCCTGCCGTCGAGCCAGGCGCCCTCGCCGCGCGCGGCCGAGTAGAGCCAGTCGTGGCTCGGATCGTGCAGCGCCGCGACCGTCGGCACGCCCTGCTCGAGGTAACCGATCGACACACAGTAGTGGGGAATGCCGCGCGCGTAGTTCGCGGTGCCGTCGATGGGGTCGATCAGCCAGACGCGCTTACCGCCGCGGCCCCCCTCCTCCTCGCCGATGATCGCGTCGTCGGGATAGGTCGCGGCGATCGCCTTGCGGATGAAGCGCTCGACCTCGCCGTCCATGGCGGTCAACACGTCGTGCCGTCCCTTCATCGAGGTCGCGGACGTGCCAAAGGCGGAATGGGCGAGCCGGCCGGCATCGCGCGCCAGCTTGCGGCTGAATTCGAGTCGGTCCATGGGCGGGCAGATTAACATCTATCGGTCGCGGCGCAACCGACCGGCCCGGAACCCGGCTCGAGACAGGGACGGGTGGCCGGCACCGCTCTGCGGCAATTTGCCACAATCCCCATCCAACCGGCATGGGCATACACTTGCATCGACCGGCCGCCCCGCCGGGGTGGTCGCCAGCGAATGGGGTTTGGTCAGGATGTCCATTGGGTCGCGCACGGTCCCCAGCCGCATGCCGGGCAGTGCGTCGAACATCGTCCCGATCGGCGAGTCGCGCACGCACTGCGCGTATTGCGGCATGCGCGAGCTCTGCCTGCCCGCCGGGCTCGCCGCGACCGAAGTCGAGGATCTGCAGGGGATCCTCGGCAAGCGCGTCAAGGTGCATCGAGGCGAGGCGCTGTACCGCGCCGGCGCGCCGTGCACCGCGCTCTACGCCGTGCGCATCGGGTCCCTCAAGTCCGTCACGCTGGCCGACGATGGTCGCGAACAGGTCACGGGCTATCACATGCCGGGGGATCTCGTCGGTCTCGACGCCTTGGGCATGGAGCGGCACGAGTCCGCGGCGAGCGCGCTGGAAGATTCGGAATGCTGCGTCATTCCGATCGATCACCTCGAGACCATGGCGCGTTTGCTGCCGGCGCTGCAGCACAGCCTGCATCGGATCCTCAGCCACGAGATCAGCATCGACCACGGCATGCTGTTGCTGCTCGGGAGCATGCACGCGGAAGAGCGGCTCGCGGCGTTCCTCCTCAGCGTTTCCGCTCGCTACAAGGCCCGGGGTTACTCGGCGACGGAGTTCGTGCTGCGCATGACCCGCGAGGAAATCGGCAGCTATCTCGGTCTCAAGCTCGAAACGGTGAGCCGCCTGCTGTCGAAGTTCCACGAGCTATGCCTCGTGCAGGTGCAGGGCCGCCGGATCAAGATCGTCGACATGCCGCGATTGCGGCTGCTCGTCGGCCGGCGGGTGTAGCCCGCCCCGGCGCGGTCATCTTGCGGCGCGGCAGTGCGACGCGCGGCGAGCGCCGTTGCGCACCGCGCGCGCCGTTTGACCTACGTCAACGGCCGTCGCAACCACCGGTGCACTATAGGTGCCGTGGCCCAAGGCAAGGCTCGACGCGCTGCCGCATGGACTCGCTTTTGGTGACCGATACGGCAGCGACGGAGACATGTACCAGATACGCATTCACGGCCGAGGGGGACAGGGCGTCGTAAGCGGCGCCGAGATGCTGTCCGTCGCCGCGTTTCTCGAGGGCCGCTACGCGCAGGCGTTTCCGACCTTCGGTGCGGAGCGGATGGGCACGCCGGTGACGGCGTTCTGCCGGATCGACGACCGGGAGATCCGGTCGCGCGAACCCGTGCATTCGCCGGACGCGCTGATCATCCAGGACCCCACGCTGCTGCACGAGGTCGATCTGTTCGACGGCCTGCAGAGACAGGGCTGCGTGCTGATCAATTCGGCCCACAGCTTCGAGCAACTGGGCCTGGGCGAATTCACCCGCGCCTTCCGTCCGGCGCACCTCTGCCTGGTGGCGGCGACGGACATCGCGCTGAAGCACACCGGGCTGCCCATGCCCAATGCCGCGCTGCTGGGCGGGTTTGCCGCGCTCAGCGGCCAGGTGAAGCTGTCGTCGGTGCTCGCCGCGATCCGCGAGAGGTTCCCGCGCCCGATCGCCGAAGCCAACGTCGCGGCCGCGCGCGAGGCCCACGCTTTGGCGGGCAAGGCCGAAGAGGCAGTCCATGCTTAAGCAGATCGAAGGCTCGCGGGCGGTGGCGGAAGCCGTCGCCCTCTGCCGGCCCGAAGTGATCTGCGCCTACCCGATCACGCCGCAGACGCACATCGTCGAAGGGTTGGGCGAGATGGTGAAAGCCGGCGAGCTCACCGGCTGCGAGTTCATCAACGTCGAATCCGAGTTCGCGGCGATGTCGGTCGCCATCGGCGCCTCCGCCGCCGGCGCGCGCTCGTACACCGCAACCTCGAGCCAGGGCCTGCTGTTCATGGCCGAGGCGGTCTACAACGCCTCCGGCCTCGGACTTCCCATCGTGATGACCATCGGCAACCGCGCGATCGGCGCGCCGATCAACATCTGGAACGACCACTCGGACAGCATGTCGATGCGCGATGCCGGCTGGATCCAGCTCTACGCGGAGACGAACCAGGAGGCGCTCGACCTGCACCTCCAGGCCTTCCGTCTGGCCGAGGAACTGTCGTGTCCGGTGATGGTCTGCATGGACGGCTTCATCCTCACGCACGCGTACGACCGGGTCGACATGCCGGCGCAGGCACAGGTCGACAAATACCTGCCGCCGTTCGAGCCGCGGCAGGTGCTCGATCCCGCCGAGCCCATGACCATCGGCTCGATGGTCGGGCCCGAGGCGTTCACCGAGGTGCGCTACCTCGCCCACCACAAGCAGCTGCGCGCGCTCACGCTGATTCCGCAGCTCTCGGCCGAGTTCACCGCGCAGTTCGGGCGCCGATCGGGCGGTCTGATCCGGCCTTACCGCACCGAGGATGCCGAGACGATCGTCGTCGCGCTCGGCTCGGTCAACGGCACCGTGCAGGAAGTGGTGGACGACATGCGCGCGTCGGGCGTGGCGATCGGGTCGGTGGCGATCTGCTCGTTCCGGCCGTTCCCGCTCGCCGCGCTGCGCGAGGCGCTGGAGCGCGCGCGACGGGTCGTGGTGCTGGAGAAGAGCCTCGCGGTCGGCCTCGGCGGCATCGTGTCCGACGGCGTGCGCAAGTCGCTGTCGGGCATCCAGCTCAACGGATACACGATCATCGCCGGCCTGGGCGGGCGGGCGATCACGCACGCGTCGCTGCGCCAGGTCTTCGAGGATGCCGGCGCCGACGAGCTGGAGCAGGTGACCTTCCTCGACCTCAACGCCGACGTGATCAGTCACGAGCTCGAGCGCGAAACCCTGGCGCGCCGCACCGGGCCCACCGCCGAAGCCATCCTGCGCCGGATCGGCACCGTAGCGTCGGGCGTCCGGTAGCCGCGCCCGGCGCCCCGATCCGACCATGCATGCGCAGCGCCAGATGCCCGTCACCCGCCAGCGCAGGAACTTCACACCGTGAGCCCATCCGGCAGGACCACGGATCAGCCTCCGGTAACGCAGACCGCCGGATGCGCCCAGGCCGCAGCGGCGCCGGGCCCTTCGTTGGACCCGTATCAGCGCTCCTGTGAAGGTTGCGGCGAGGCGCTGGGCGCGCGGCACGCGCTCGGCGCCGCGCTGCGCGCATCAGGCAACCGGCTGATCACCGTCAACGCCACCGGCTGCCTCGAGGCGTTCTCGACACCCCCCCCCGAGACGGCGTTGCGCGTACCGTGGATTCACTCGCTGTTCGGCAACGCCGCGGCGGTCGCGACGGGGGTTGCCGCGGCCCAGCGAATCAAGGGGAGGCCCGACGTGCGCGTCGTCGCGCAGGGCGGCGACGGCAGTACTGCCGACATCGGTTTCGGCTGCCTGTCGGGGATGTTCGAACGCAACGACGACGTGCTCTACCTTTGTTACGACAACGAGGCCTGCATGAACTCCGGCGTGCAGCGCTCGAGCACGACGCCGCCGGCAGCCCGCACCGCGACCACGCCCGCCCTCGGCCGGGAGCCGGGCAACGCGTTCGGCACGGGCAAGAACCTGCCGCTGATCGCCATGGCGCACCGGATTCCCTACGTGGCGACGGCCAGCGTGGCCGACCTCCCCGATCTCGAGCGGAAGGTCACGTATGCGACAAGGCTGCGCGGCGCACGGTACATCCACATCCACGCGCCTTGTCCGCTGGGCTGGGGCTCGGCGCCGGTGGACACGATCAGGATCGCGCAGCTTGCCGTCGCATCGGGCCTGTTTCCGCTGTTCGAGGCGCACGACGGCCGGGTGACGGCGTGCACGCCGCTCCGCCGGCAGGTTCCCGTCGACGAGTACCTCGGGCTCCAGTCGCGCTTCGCCCATCTGTTCGTCAACGCGGCGTCCAGGGGACGCATCGCGCAAATCCAGGAGATCGCCGACCGCAACGTGGCGGAGTTCGGTCTCCGGGCGAGGGACGCGGAATAGGGAACAGCCTTGGCACCACAGACAATTCAACGGAGGAAGGCAATGATCAACAGCAATCAGGACGGAGCACCGACCAGCGTTCCCGCGTGGTTTCCCAGGGGTGTAGCGCTGCTGCGCGATCCGACGCTGAACAAGGGCACGGCGTTCACCGACGCCGAGCGCGACGCGCTGGGACTGCGGGGGCTGCTGCCGCCACACGTCCAGACGTTCGCCGTGCAGGCGGACCGGGTGCTGGAGAATTTCCGGCGCAAGACATCGCCCCTCGAGAAGTTCATCAACCTCGCGGCGCTGCACGACCGCAACGAGGCGCTGTTCTTCCGGATCGTCATCGACCATCCGGACGAAATGCTGCCGATCATCTACACGCCGACGGTCGGCCTGGCCTGCCAGCAGTTCGGCCACATCTTCCAGCGGCCGCGCGGCCTCTTCATCAGCATCAACGACCGCGGGCGGGTCGAGAGCATCCTGCGCAACTGGCCCTACCGCGATGTCGCGATCATCGTCGTTTCCGATGGCGAGCGGATTCTGGGGCTGGGCGACCTCGGCGCCAACGGCATGGGCATCCCGGTCGGCAAGCTCGGCCTCTACACGGCCTGCGCAGGGGTGCACCCGAACCTGTGCCTGCCGGTCATCCTGGACATGGGCACCAACAACGAGGCGCTGCTCGCCGATCCCCTGTACATCGGCCTGCAGCAGAAGCGCGTGCGCGGCGCGGCGTACGACGAGCTGGTCGAGGAATTCATCGTGGCGACGCAGACGGTGTTCCCCGGCGTCGTCGTGCAGTTCGAGGACTTCGCCAACCAGAACGCGTTCCGCCTGCTGGAGCGCTACCGCGACCGCATCTGCACGTTCAACGACGACATCCAGGGGACCGCCGCGGTGGCGCTCGCCGGCATTTTCACGGCGCTGCGCGTCACCGGCGGGAAGCTCGCCAACCAGAAGATCCTGTTCATGGGCGCCGGCGAGGCCGCCACCGGCATCGCCGACCTGACCGTGGCCGCCATGGTGGCCCAGGGGACGGATGCGGCGGAAGCCCGCGAGCGCTGCTGGCTCGTCGACTCCAAGGGGCTCGTCGTCAAGAGCCGCGCCGATCTTGGCGCGCACAAGCTGCCGTATGCGCACGAGCATGCGCCGGTCGCCGACTTTCCGTCTGCGCTGAAGGCGCTCGCGCCGACGGTGATCATCGGCGTCGCGGCGGTAGGCGGCACGTTCACGCAGGAGGTCATCGCGGAAATGGCGCGGATCAACGCGCGGCCGATCATATTCGCGCTCTCCAATCCGACGTCGAAGTCGGAATGCACGGCCGAGCAGGCGTACCAGTGGAGCGAAGGGCGCGCGCTGTTCGCCTGCGGCAGCCCGTTCGACCCCGTCACCCTCGGCGGCAGGACGCACGTCCCGCGCCAGGGCAACAACTCGTACATCTTCCCCGGCGTCGGGCTCGCGGCGATCGCCGTCGGCGCGAAGCGCGTGACCGACGAGATGTTCATGGCGGCCGCGCGCACGCTGGCCGAGCAGGTCACCGCGGAGGATCTCGCCCAGGGCAGCCTCTATCCGCCCCTGGCGCACGTGCGCGACGTGTCGGCGCACATCGCGGCTGCGGTGGCGGAGGTCGCCTACGCGCAGGGTCACGCGACGCTCTCCCGTCCGGCCGATCTCCTGGCCTACATGCGGTCCCAGATGTACGAGCCGCGGTATGCCACCTATGCCGCCGACAGGTGAGTCCCCCCCGAAAACCCGCGCCGCGTTGATCTGCGTCAACCGGCCGCGGGCGCCGAGGCCCTAGTCTGCACGGACGATGAATCCCTACGCCGTCTTCCTGCTCTACCTGCTGGCGATCCTCGGCTTCGTGGCGGTCACGCTGCTGATGAACCGGCTGCTGGGCCCCAAGCCGGTTTCCTCGGCCATGAAGCTCGAGCCGTTCGAGTGCGGCGCCACGCCGGTGGACCGCCTGAACGTGAAGGCGATCCCGGTCAAGTACTACGCGGTCGCCATCATGTTCATCCTGTTCGACCTCGAGACCGTGTTCCTGTTCATCTGGGCGCTGGGCGCGCAGCCGATCACGAGCTTCATGCTGGCGCTCTTCGGCTTCTTCGTCTTCCTGCTCGTCCTGATCCTGCTCTACGTCTACAAGGCGAGGCTGCTCGAAGCGGTCACGGAATAGCCATGCCCTCGCCCACGATACCGATCCGGCCGGCGACGTCCCGGACCCAGGCCTTCGAATACCTGACGACCAAGAAGGACGAGCTGGTCGGCTGGGCGCGCAAGTTCTCGCTCTTCCCGTACCCGTTCGTCACCGCCTGCTGCGCGATGGAGTTCATGGCGGTGAGCTCGAGCCCGTACGACACCGACCGTTTCGGCGCCGCGCTGCCGCGCTTCTCGCCGCGGCAGGCCGACCTGCTGATGGTGGTGGGGACGGTGACGCACAAGCAGGCGCCCGTCCTGCTCAAGGTCTACGAGCAGATGTGCGAGCCGAAATGGGTGATGGCGTTCGGCGTCTGCGCCACGAGCGGCGGCTTCTACCAGAACTACGCGGCGGTCCTCGGCATCGACCGGGTCATCCCGGTCGACATCTACATTCCCGGCTGCCCGCCACGACCCGAGATGGTGATCGACGGCATCATGCAGCTGCAGGCCAAGATCGCCGGCTCGAAGCACCCGATCGTCACGGAGAACTTCTGATCGTGGCGAGCCCCGTCCTGGAACGACTGCAGCAGCGACTGGCGCCCGCCGTCGGCGAGACCTCGTTCGCCCACGACACGCTGGTCGTCCATCTTGCGCCCGCGGCGTTGCTCGCGACCGTGGCGCTCATGCGCTCCGAGTTCGGGTTCGACCTGTTTCTCGACGTGACCGCGGTCGACTGGCCCGGCCAGACGCCGCGCTTCGAGGTCGTCCATCACTTCTACTCGACGCAGCACTTCGGGCGCGTGCGGCTCAAGACCCGCGTTTCCGAACAGGATCCGACGGTGGATTCGCTGGTTCCGCTGTACGGCTCCGCCCGCTTCATGGAGCGGGAGTGCCACGACATGTACGGCATCGTCTTCCGCGGCAATGCCGACCTGCGGCCCATCCTGCTCTACGAGGGTTTCGTAGGCCATCCGCTGCGCAAGGACTACCCGAAGGACCGCGAGCAGCCGCTCGTGCCGTACCGGAAGTGACGATGCCGCCCGTGGAACTCAAGCTCCCCAACCCGGTCCGCTCGGCGTTCGACAAGCCGCTGCACGACGGCACGGTGACCGTCAACATCGGGCCGTCCCATCCGGCCACGCACGGCACCGTCCAGATCATCGCCGAGCTCGACGGCGAGCGCGTCCTGCGCACCGACGTGCACTGCGGCTACCTGCATCGCGGCTTCGAAAAGGAGTGCGAGTCGCACACCTGGCACAACCTGATTCCCTACGTCGACCGGCTGAACTACGTCTCAGCGCTGATCAACGACTTCGCCTACTGCGAGGCGGTCGAGAAGCTGATGGGGATCGAGATCACGCCCCGCACCCGGTATCTGCGCACGCTGCTGAGCGAGTACTCGCGGCTCGTCGATCACCTCACCTGCGTCGCGGCGAGCCTCATGGAGCTGGGCGCGATGACCGCGTTCCTCTACCTCGTCATGGTCCGCGACTTCATGTACGAGCACCTCGCCGACCTGACCGGGGCGCGCGTCACCTACTCCTATGGCCGGATCGGCGGCCTCGCGCGCGACCTGCCGGAAACCTGGCTCGTGCGCCTCGCCGACATTCTGGACAAGTACGAAGTGTTCATCGGGCGCGTGCACGGGCTCATGGACCGCAACCGCATCTTCATCGACCGGATGCGCAACGTCGGCGTGATCTCCACGGCCGAGGCGGTCAACTGGGGCTTCACCGGCCCGATCCTGCGCTCGACCGGCGTGCCGC
>Ga0105090_10001010_pt1 | contig 14833 bp, 12 predicted proteins | sample PPLLak3March2015_FD_79110 | JGI IMG/M metagenome (GOLD analysis project Ga0105090, IMG submission 79110) | Freshwater sediment microbial communities from Prairie Pothole Lake near Jamestown, North Dakota, USA - PPLs Lake P7 Core (1) Depth... | ecosystem: Environmental > Aquatic > Freshwater >... | reverse complement strand
GTTCCTCCGTCCAAGAATGGAGCGCGGCACGGGTGGCCAACCGGAACTGCTCTGGCAAGGCGTGAACGGCCGCACCTACAGCGTGGTGCGCAGTCTGGATCTCAGCGGCACGGCCTTTGATTTCATCCGCACGGAAGTCCCGGGAGCGGGAGTGGATTGCACGGTGGCCGATCCCGACACGGCGGTGAATCCGCGGGCGTTCTACTGGGTGGTGCCGGAATAACCCGAGCTCATTCCCGCAGCCGCTCCACTTCATCCAGCAGATCGAGCATGAGCCGCAAGCCGGTTTCATTCACGCCGCAGGTTTCGCGCAGATGCTCGATGCGACGCAGCGTGCGCAACGCCTCATCATCGAATCGATTGCCGGATTCGGGCAGCGGTCGGATGAGGCCTTGCTGCTGATAGTGCAGGATCGTTTCCAGATCCACGCCGCTGATGCTGGCGATGACTTCCAGCGTGTAAACGGTTTCGTCGTCCGGGTTCATGGCTGGGTGCGGGGGTTGAAGCGGGAGACCGAGCGGAGTTTTTCCCACAGCGTGCGTTCTTCATCCGTGGTGTGCGCGGGAGTCTGGACGGTTAGAACGACGTGGAAATCGCCGCGCCCGCCGGATTTGCCCATTGGCAGGCCGCGGCCACGGACGCGCAGTTGTTGGCCGTTTTCACTGCCGGGCGGGATGCGCAGTTTGACCGCGCCGTCCAGCGTGGGCACGGAGATGTCCGCGCCGAGCACGGCTTCCCATGGCGCGATGTCGAGTTCGTGAAACACATCCGCGCCCTGCGTGGTGAAATCCGGATGCGCGGCGTGGCGGACGCGCAGGTAGAGATCGCCCGCTTCGCCGCCGCCGATGCCGGGTTCGCCCTGGCCGGGGATGCGGATGCGTTTGCCATTGGTGACTCCCGGCGGGATGCGGACATGGAAGGTGTGGGTTTGCGCGCGGCCGGTTTGCGGATCGGTCATTTGCAGCGAGACCGGGCGAAGTGCGCCGTGCATCGCTTCTTCCAACGTGACGAGGATGTCGCCCTCGATGTCGTTGCCGCGGAAATGCCCGGTTCGTGCCTGCGCGCCACCCTGCATTCCGCCGGGGAAACCGTAGCGACTCGCGCCGCTGAAGTATTGCTCGAAGAAATCGCTGAAGCCGGTGCCGCCGAAGTTGAACTCATGCGCCGCCGCGCCGCGTCCGGGCGGGGGGGCGGCACCCTCATGCTGCCAATCCATGCCGAGCCGGTCGTATTTCCCGCGTTTCTCCGGATCGCCGAGCACCTCGTAGGCTTCGTTGATCTCCTTGAACTTCTCCTCGGCCGTCTTCTTGTCTTTCGCCACGTCCGGGTGGTGCTTGCGCGCCAGCTTGCGGAAGGCCTTCTTGATGTCATCCGCCGTGGCATCGCGCGGGACGCCGAGGATGGCATAGTAGTCTTTGAATTCGACGGACATGGGGGCCAAAGGATCTTTGCGGACAAGATGCCGAAGGTAGAGGCTCCTGTCGAGTTCACAGGTTACCGCGCTCGACAGAATCCGGCGGCAGGCCCATGTTGCACCCGCTTGAAGTTCGGCGCGTCCCATCTTTCCTACTGCACCAACATCCACCCGGCGGAGACCTGGGAGGAGACGCGGGAGATGTTGCAATCCCGCGTGCCCGCCGTGCGGGATTTGGTGGCTGGCGGCGAACCGTTCGGCATTGGCCTCCGTCTCTCCGCCCTCGCCGCTGCGGAATTGCTGGAGGAAGACCGTCTCGCCCGTTTCAAGGACTGGCTGGATGAGACGAACACTTATGTTTTCACGATCAACGGTTTTCCCTACGGCAGCTTCCACGGCACGCGGGTGAAGGAGCGGGTTTTCCAGCCGGATTGGACGGAGCGCGCGCGGCTTGACTACACCAAGGACCTGTTCCGCATCCTTGCGGCCATCGCGCGGCCGGAGACCGCTGCTTCGGTTTCCACCTTGCCGGGCTCGCACAAGACGTTTGGAGCGGATGAATCGTTGATCCGGCGAAATCTAATCGAACTTGCTGACTGGCTCGAAAACCTCGCCGCGGAAACCGGGCACGATTTCCACCTCGGGCTGGAACCCGAGCCGCTGGGTCATTTCGAAAACACGGCGGAAACCGTGGCGTTTTTCGAGCGGCTGCACGCCGGGGCTGCGGATCTGGAGGCCATCCGCCGGAGAATCGGCGTGAACTACGATGCCTGCCACTTCGCGTTGCAATATGAAGATGCCGGTGATTCGTTAGACCGGATGGCCGCCGCCGGCATCCGGATTTCCAAGATTCATCTTTCCAGCGCGCTGGCCTTTGACCCGCGTGATGCGGCGGCGCTTGAGGCGATCCGCGCCTTTGACGAGCCGGTGTATTTCCATCAGGTGATCGCGCGCGACGACGCGGGAGGAATCCGGCGTTTCATCGATCTGCCGGATTTCCTGGCGGCGGAAACATCCGCTCTAACAGAAGCGCGGGTGCACTTCCACATCCCGCTGGATGCCGAGCCCGCGCCACCGTTGCGCTCGACACGCGGCCATGCGCGCGAGGTGCTGGAGTGGAGGAAGAACCACCCGCAGGCCTGCCGGCATTACGAGATCGAAACCTACACCTGGAGCGTCCTGCCCGCTGAGATGCAACGTCCGGTGGAGCAACAGATCGCCGGAGAATACCGCTGGGTGCGCAATGGCTGAGCCGGGCATCCTCAAGCGGGCCGCGCTTGCGGGTTTGCCCCGGCCTTCATCCACAGCCATCCGAGCAGGATGAAGTATCCGGCGAATTCGGCCACCTTGCCCCAATAATGGATCTTCGCGTCGCCGCCATGGCAGCCGCAGGAAATATCGAGCTGGTGAACCCATGCCCAGCCGATGCAAATGGCGAACACGCAGACCAGGCCGGCGAGTGTGAGAATGGCCCCGCGCGTGAGGATGCCGAGCATCAGGCAAAGACCGGCGGCGATTTCAAACCATGGCACGGTGTAGGCCGCCAGCGCATCGAACGGCGGGCCGACGAGTTGGTAGTTGGCGATGTCCCGGGTGAAGCGGTCGAGCCCGCTGCCGAAGATTTTCATCCCGCCGCTGAAAACGAACCAACAGCCTAGGACGACCCGGGCGGCCAGCGCGCAGACTGCCATGTGCTTTGCAATATTCATCCTGCCTTGGCGCTTTCCTGCGCTCCGGGAGCGCATCTGCCAAGCCCAAAGCAAATCCGAAACCGCTCTTGCGGCGGCTTCCGCAATCCGCTAGAGACTCGCAGTCATGAGCGAATGGTATCACGCGCGCGGCGGTCAGCAAAACGGGCCGGTCACTTTTGAGCAACTCAAGGCGCTGGCCCGCAGCGGCGGGCTCGATGCCAAGGACCTGGTCTGGACCTCCACCATGAAGGACTGGCAACCGGCCGGGCAGGTGGATGGCTTGTTCGATGCCCCTCCGCCCGTTCCGTCCGCGGATCCTTCCAACCCGTATGCCGCGCCGCAGAGCGCTTGGAATGAACCGGCGGTGGTGACCGGCGCGGCCTTGCAGGAAATTCCTCCCGGCAGCGAACCGATCGATGTGGGGGCCTGTGTGAAACGGGGCTTTGAACTCACGAAGCGCCATTTCGGCACGATCCTGCTCGTAGGCTTGGCCTACTTCGGCGTGACCATCGTGGCGAGTTTGTTGCTGGGCAACATCGATTCCGCGCTGGGTTTTGGCACGACGCAGCGCCAGTGGCAAACGGAGGGCGGAAACATTCTTGCCAAATACCAGCAAACTGGCGGGCCGTTCAGCCTGATTTTGGGAAATGTGCTTTCCATCTTTCTCTCGCTGGGCCTGGTGCGCATCGGCCTGAATCTCGTTTCCGGCAGGGAGGTTTCGGTGGCGCAACTCTTCGGCGGAAGCCGCAAGCTGCTGCCCGCCATCGGCGCGTCGATTTTGTTCGGCGCGATGATGATCGTTGGCTTCCTGCTGCTGATCGTGCCGGGCATTTACGTCATTCTCAGATTCGGCCAGTTCATGAACGCCATGGTGGACCGCGATCTCGGCATGATGGAATCGCTCTCTTACAGTTCCTCGATCACCACAAACAACCGCCTCAATATCCTGCTGCTCGGGTTGCTTTCCATCGTGATCGTCATCGCGGGTGCGCTGGCGCTGGTGGTCGGCCTGATTTTCGCCTATCCGCTGGTGTGGATGAGCTGGATGGTCGCTTTCCGCTGGATGCAATACGGCAGCCGCGCGGCGATGGATCATCCGGGGACCACCACGCCGCTGCTGAGTGGCGGGCAGTCCGCGTGAACGTTGTGGAAACGGGAAAAGCCGCCGCCACGGTTACTTCGCCGCGGCGATGAGGTGCTCCTTGGTGATGCCGAGCTCCTTGAAGATGGTGCCGCCGGGGGCGCTCATGCCGAAGCGGTCGATGCCGAGCACTTTGCCCTGCGTGCCGACGTATTTCCACCACAGGCCGGTGACGCCGGCTTCGATGGCGATGCGCTTGGTGCAGGCGGCGGGCAGCACGCTTTCGCGGTAATCGGCGCTCTGGCGCTCGAAGAGTTCGAAGCAGGGCAGTGAAACCACCCGCACGCCCTCGCCGAGTTCCGCCGCGGCGGCCATGGCGTATTGCAGCTCGGAACCGCTGGCTAACAGAATGGTGGTGAGCGCGCCGCTTTCCTTTTTCGCGATGTAGCCGCCTTTGAGCGTGCCATCGCGGCGGGTCTCGACGCTGAGTTCGTTCATCAGCGGGATCGCCTGGCGGGTGAGGATCAGCGCGGTGGGTCCGTCGGTGCGGGCCATCGCGGCTACGAAGGCGCCGGCGGTTTCCTCGGCGTCGCCGGGGCGGATGACGTCGAGATTCGGAATGACGCGCAGGCCGCTCACCGTTTCCACCGGTTGGTGGGTGGGGCCGTCTTCTCCGACACCGACGGAATCGTGCGTGAAGATGTAGGTGACGGGCAGTCCTGATAGAGCGGCGAGGCGGATGGAGCCGCGGAGGTAATCCGCGAAGACGAGGAAGGTCGCGCCGCTGCAGCGGAAGATGCCGTCGTAGGCGATGCCGTTGCAGATGGCCCCCATGGCGTGCTCGCGGATGCCGAACCAGATGTTGCGACCGAGCGGGTTGGTTTTGGAAAAATCGCCGCCGTCCTTGAGGTAGTTCTTGGTGGAGCCGTAGAGGTCCGCACTGCCGGTGATGACCTGCGGCATGGCCTTGGCGATGGCGTTGAGCACAGTGCCGCCGGCGGAACGGGTGGCGTCCTTGTAATCCGCGGCGAAGGCCGGGATTTTTTCCGTGAGATCGGTGGGCACCGCCTTGGCGAGGCCGTCGGTGAGTTCATCGGCCAGCGCGGGGTTGGCAGTGGCCCAGGCATCGTAGGTCTTCTGCCATGCGGCGAAGGTGGCCGCGGAGGCGGCTTTTTTTTCCGCGAAGAAGGCCCGCGTTGCGGCGGAAACGTAAAAATGCTCGTCGGCCGGGAGTCCGAGTCCGGCGCGGGCGGCCTCGGCGAACTTGGCTCCGCCCTCGCCGTGACCCTTGGCGGTGCCGGCCACTTCCGGGATGCCCTTGCCGATCACGGTCTTGGCGATGATGACTTTCGGGCGGCCGTTGTCGTCCGATTTCGCCTTGGCGATGGCGGCGGCGATGGCGCTGAGGTCGTGGCCGTCGATGGTGACGGCGTCCCAGTTTTGCGAAGCGAAATATGCCTCGGCGTTCTCGCTCTGGGTGACGTCCGCCATGGCGTCGAGCGTGACGTCGTTGGAATCATAGATGAGGATGAGGTTATCGAGGCCGTTGTGACCGGCGAAGGCGATGGCTTCCTTGGCCACACCCTCCTGCAGGCAGCCGTCGCCCAGCAAGGCGAACACATGGTGGTCGATGATGGTGTGCTCCGCGGTGTTGAAGCGGGCGGCGGCGCGTTTGCCGGAGAGGGCATAGCCCACGGCATTGCCCACCCCTTGGCCGAGCGGGCCGGTGGTGGCCTCCACGCCCGGCGTTTCCGCATACTCCGGGTGACCCGGAGTGATCGAGTGAAGCTGGCGGAAATTTTTCACATCGTCCTTGGAAACCGCGTAGCCGGACAAGTGCAGCCAGCCATAGAGAAACATCGAGCCATGGCCGGCGGAGAGGATGAAGCGGTCGCGGTTGAGCCATTTCGGTGCATCCGGGCAGTAACGCAGTGATTCACCAAAAAGCACGGCACCGATCTCGGCGGAGCCGAGCGGCAGGCCGAGGTGGCCGGAATTGCAGGAGTGGACGGCATCAATAGCGAGGCCGCGGGCTTCGTTGGCGGCTTGGGCGAGCAGGGCGGTGTTCATGGGGATAATGCTGCGGAGCGCGGCAACCCTAGAAATCCTTTCCCCCATGACAAGCCGCCATTGCCTCAATCTGCGTGACAGGAATTCGTCACTTCCCGCCCACGGAATCGATGTAAGCGATGATCGCCGGAATGGCGGCATCAAGCACCTTGGCGACCTCCTCATAGGCGGCCGGGCCCATGCCGATGGGGTCCGGCACGTCGATACCCTCGCGCTTGTCAGTGATGCCGGAAAATTCCCGGACCAGGAAAAACTTGTCGGAATGCTGCGGGAAACAGGCTTCCAGCGCGGCCAGATGGCCCTCCGTCATCGCGAAAACATGGGTGGCGGCCTCCAGGATCGCGTCGGAAACCGGGCGGCTCTTGAAGTTTTCCAGCGAGGCCCCGCGCTTTTTGAGGGCATGCAGGGTTTCGCGGCTGGCGGGCGCGCCCTTGGCGGCCGCCACTCCGGCGGAGCTCACCATGAAATCCCCACGCCCGGCCACGGCCTTGCGGAACAGTCCCTCGGCCATCGGGCTGCGGCAGGTGTTTCCGGTGCAGACAAAAAGCACGTGCTTCATGGCGGACATCGCGGCGGAGCCTGCGTGCCGGAAAACGATCCGTCAAACCGCAATCAGCCGGAAACAAAGGCGCATTTCCTTCCTTGGCAGGTGGAAACGGCTGCCCTATGGCTCCGCCACGATGTCCAAAGCGATTCGTTTCCTGGTGTGGGCCGCGGTGATCCTGCTCGGCGTGACGGCGGTGGCGGTGGCCGCGTTTGAGCGCGACGAACCGGTCAATGCATTGTGGTTGGTGGTGGCGGGCGTTTGCACTTTTGCAGTGGGGTACCGGTTTTACAGCGCCTGGCTGATGGCGAAAGTGCTCACCATCGACGACACGCGCGCGCCGGCGGCGGTGACGCGGGCGGATGGGAAGGACTTCGTGCCCACGCCGAAGTGGGTGGTCTTCGGCCACCATTTCGCGGCCATCGCCGGGCCGGGACCGCTGGTCGGGCCGGTGCTGGCGGCGCAGTTCGGCTATCTGCCGGGCACGCTGTGGATTCTGATCGGCGCCACGCTGGGTGGCGGTGTGCATGATGCGGTGGTGCTGTTCGCCAGCATGCGGCGCGATGGCAAGTCGCTCGGCCAGATGCTCAAGGAGGAAATCAATCCGTTCATCGGCTTTGTGGCGATGGTTTCGCTGCTGGCGATCATGACGATTCTGTTAGCCGTGCTCGGGCTGGTGGTGGTGAAGGCGCTGGCGGAGAGCCCGTGGGGCCTGTTCACCATCGCCGCGACCATTCCGCTGGCGATGCTGATGGGCATTCTGCTGCGCACGGGGGCGATGCGGGTGACGGGCGTGTCCATTCTCGGCGTGCTGGGATTGTTTGCCGCGGTGGCGGCCGGGAAATACCTGCCGGCGAGCTGGAACCAGGCCCTGCTGTGGGAAGCGAAGGACCTGGCATGGGCGATCATGGTTTATGGCTTCGCCGCCTCGGTGCTGCCGGTGTGGCTGCTGCTCGCACCGCGCGATTACCTGAGCACGTTCATGAAACTCGGCACGGTGGCGGTGCTCGGAGTCTTCATCGTCATCGCCATGCCCCCGCTGCACATGCCGGCGGTGACGCCATTCATCGACGGCAGCGGCTTCGTGGTTCCCGGGCCGGTGTTGCCCTTTGTCTGCATCACCATCGCCTGCGGCGCGGTGAGCGGTTTCCACGCGCTGATTTCCTCCGGCACCACACCGAAATTGTTAGGGCGCGAGAAGGACATCCGGCTCATCGGCTACGGCGCGATGGTCACTGAAATGCTGGTGGCGTTGATGGCCATCATCGCCGCCTGCGCGCTGCCGCCCGGTCAGTATTTCGCCATCAACTCGCCGGTCAATCCGCGCGACCCGGTGGCCGTGGCCGCCCAGATTGAAAAGATCAACTCCTTTGGCCCGGCCTATCAGGTTTCGCTCGCGGAGATGGAGAAACTCGCCGCGGACCTGCAGGAGCCGACGATCATCGGCCGCACCGGCGGCGCGCCGACCTTCGCGGTGGGCATGGCCACGATGTTCGCCAAGGTGATCCCGGGAAACACGGCGCTCTCGCTTTGGTATCACTTCGCCATCATGTTCGAGGCGCTGTTCATCCTCACCACGCTGGACGCGGGGACGCGGGTGGGCCGCTTCATCCTGCAGGATCTGTTAGGACAGCTCTGGAAACCGCTGGGAGACACGCGCAACTGGCTGGGCAACGTCACCGCCACCGGCCTGCTGGTGGCCGCGTGGGGATACTTTCTCTATCAGGGTGCGGTCGATCCCGAGGGCATCGCCAAAAGCCTGTGGCCGATTTTCGGCATTTCCAACCAGCTGCTGGCGGTGATCGCCTTCTGCCTCGGCACCACGCTGCTGATCAAATCCGGCAAGGTGCGTTACTGCTGGGTCACGCTGGTGCCGCTGTTGTTTCTCGCCTCGGTGACCTTCGCCGCCGGGTGGATGAAGATCTTCTCGCCACGGGCGGCGGGCTTTCTGCCCGCGGTGCGGAAACTGGAGGCTCAACTGGCTGCCGGAGTGCCTGCGGAGAAGCTCAAGGCGGTGGAGACCGCGCTTTTCAACGCGCGGGTGGACATCGTGGTGGTGACGGTTTTCCTGTTGTTTGTCAGCATCATCATTCTCGGCTGCGCGTGGGAATGGTGGCGCATCCTCAGCGGCGCAAAGCGCGCGGAAAGCCATGAGTCGCCCTACGTGAAGCTGGCGGAAAGCCGGTGATGCCGGCGTCTCTCTAACAAAGCCACAGCACGGCGATCTGGGCGACGAGGATGCGCATGAGCATGGTGAGCGGATAGACGTTGGCGTAGGCCAGTGACGGGTAATCCGAGTTGGCGAGCTTGGTGGAAAACGCCAGCGCCGGCGGATCGGTCATGCTGCCCGCCAGCACGCCGGAGAGGGTGAGGTAGTTGAGCTTCATCATCTTCCGGCCGATGAAGCCGGCCAGCAGCAGCGGCACGGTGGTGACCACGGCACCCATCGCCATCCATTGCAGACCGGTGGCGGAGAAGGCGGTTTCCACGAATTTCCCGCCCGCACCGAGGCCGACGCAGGCGAGGAAGAAGATGATGCCGAGCTCGCGGAAGGCGGTGTTGGCATTGATCGGCATGTGGATGACCAGCGGCCCGATGCGGCCGATGCGGCCCATCAGGATGGCGATGATGAGCGGGCCGCCGGCCAGGCCGAGGCGCAGCGGCACCGGCATGCCGGGCAGGTTCCACGGATAGAGGCCGAAGAGGATGCCCACGGTGATGCCGATAAAGATCGAGGCGAAGCTCGTTTCATTGAGCTGATGCACCGAGTTTCCGAGAATTTTCGCCACCTGTTCGATGGCCGCTTCCTCGCCGACGAGGTTGAGCATGTCTCCGAACTGGAGCTTGAGGTCCGGCATGGCGGTTAGAATCATGTCCTGGCGGCTGACGCGGCTGACCGTGACGCCGAAGCGCTCGCTGATGCGGGTGGCGGCGATGGTTTTGCCGATCATGTCCTTGTGGGTGACGATGACGCGCTTTGAGGTGACGTTTCCGGGGGCCTTGCGCAGGTCCTCCTCCACGCGCCTGCCGATGCCGAGGGTGGCGCGCTCGAGTTGCTCCGGAGTTCCCACGGCGAGGATCACATCGCCGTGGTGAAGGATGGTCTCGGAGTTGGCGATCTGCACTTCCCGCTGGTCCCGCCTGCGGATGCGGGAGACGACCACGCCATCGTCGCCGAGGCCCGGGATGTTGCGGATGGCCACGCCCTCGAGGTTCGGGTTTTCCACGGAGAGGGACGCGCGCTGCGGTTCGCGGATGCCTTGGGCCAACTGGTGCTTGAGTGCCGCGAGTTCGTGTTTCGGATCGATGCGGAACACCATGCGGATGACGATGATAACCAGGATGATGCCGAGCACGCCGAAGGGATAGGTCACCGCATAGGCCATGGCCGCTTTGCTGGCGGAGTCCGCGTTTCCGGCTCCGCCCATCGCCTGCTGGGCGGCGCCGAGCGAGGGTGTGTTGGTGGTGGAGCCGGAGAACACGCCGGCCATCACGCCGGCGTCCCACTTCAACCAGAAGTGGCCGAGGCCAAAAATGAGCGCCGCGCCGGACAGGACGATGAGCACGGCGAGCGAGTTGAGCTTGAGGCCGTCTTTCTTGAGCGAGTTGAAAAACCCGGGCCCGAGCTGCAGGCCGACGGTGAAGACGAACAGCGCGAGGCCGAATTCCTTGAGAAAGGCCATCAAATGCGGTTCCAGCGTCAGTCCCAAGTGCCCGAGCAACAGCCCGCTGAAGAGCATGCCCGCCACGCCGAGCTTGATGCCACGGACCCGGATGCTGCCGATCAGCAGGCCCAGGATCGCCGTGAGCGAGATCACCAGGATCGGCTCCGCGTGCGGCGAGACTTGTTTGATTCCCTCCAGAAATTCAGTCACGCGGCGGATCATGCCCGCCGGCGGAGGAGTGGCAATGCATATGCTGCCAAAACCCGTGCAAGCCGGCTGGCGGCCGCGGTGGCGCAAACTCCCTGAAAATTCGGCTTCTCGGACATTGACGCCCCCGCCGTCCGGCACGTAGTTTCGGCTCACTCCAAGCACATCGAACCCATGACCCCAGCCACCCGCGGATTCCGCGAGATGAAATCAGTGGTAGTCCGCTTCGCCGGTGATTCCGGCGACGGAATGCAAATCGTTGGCGAACGTTTCACCGACACCAGCGTCACCGTGCCCAATGCGATCGCCACGTTTCCGGACTACCCGGCCGAGATCCGCGCCCCGGTCGGCACCATCGCCGGGGTTTCCGCCTTCCAGGTCCACTTCGGCAGCCAGACGGTGCTCACGCCGGGCGACGAGCCGGACGCGCTGGTGGCGATGAACCCGGCCGCGCTGGCGGTGCATCTCTACGACCTCGCCGAGGGCGGCCTGCTGATCGTGAATTCCGCCGCGTTCAACGCGGAAAACCTCGCCATGGCCGGCTTTGCGACCAATCCGCTCGACGATCCGGGTTTGCAGAAAAAATACGAAGTCATTTCCATCGACATCACCGGCCTGGCGGTGGAGTCGCTCAAGGACAGCCCGATCACCCAGCGTGAGAAACTGCGCACCAAGAACTTTTTCGCGCTTGGTTTCACCTACTGGGTCTATGGCCGGCCGCTGGAGCCGACCATCGATTACATCAACGCCAAGTGGGCCGCCAAGGCTCCGGACCTCGCCGAGGCGAACATCCGCGTTTTGAAAGCCGGCTATTTCCTCGGTGAAACCACCGAGACCACCCGCAACCGCTACATGGTCTCGCGGGCGGAAGTGGAACCCGGCACCTACCGCAAGATTTCCGGCAACGACGCCATCGCCCTGGGCCTGATCGCCGGAGCGAAAAAGGCGGGCCGCGAGATGCTTTTCTCCGGTTATCCCATCACGCCCGCATCGTCGGTGCTTGAGGCGCTGGCAGGATTCAAGCACTACGGCGTGAAAACCGTGCAGGCGGAGGACGAGATCGCGGCCATCGGTGTGGCCATCGGCGCGAGTTTCGCCGGGCAAATCGGCGTCACCGCCACCAGCGGCCCCGGCATGTGCCTGAAGAGCGAGTTCATCGGCCTGGCCATTTCCACCGAGCTGCCGCTGGTCATCATCAACGTCCAGCGCGGTGGACCGAGCACCGGCCTGCCGACCAAGACAGAGCAATCCGACCTGTTGCAGGCGCTTTACGGCCGCCACGGCGAGAGCCCGCTGCCGGTGGTGGCTGCGAATTCGCCGTCGGATTGCTTCCGCGCCGCGTTCGAGGCGGTGCGCATTGCGCTGGAGTATTCCACGCCGGTCATCCTTCTATCAGACGGCTACCTCGCCAACGGCTCCGAGCCATGGAAGATCCCCTGCGAAACCTCGCTGCCGGAAATTTCCAAACCCTTCGCGGAGACCGGCAAACCTTATGTCACCTTCGCCCGCGATCCGGAAACGCTTGCCCGCACCCAGGCCATCCCCGGCCAGCCGGGACTCGAGCACCGCATCGGCGGCCTTGAGAAAAACGAAAAGGGCAGCATCAGTTATGATTCGGACAACCATGCGGAAATGACCCGCCTGCGCGCCGCGAAGGTGGAGGCCGTTGCCAAGAGCCTGCCGCCGCTGCGCATCACCGGGGAAAAATCCGGCAAGCTGTTAGTGCTCGGCTGGGGAGGCACCCACGGGGCCATCACCTCCGCCGTCGAATCGCTGCGGGCGGAGGGCTTCGATGTCAGCAGCACCAACCTGCGCTACCTCAACCCGCTGCCGCCGGATCTCGGCGATCTGCTCAAGGGATTTGAAAAAGTTCTCATTCCCGAGCTCAACTCCGGCCAGTTGGCGCTGGTCATCCGCGGCAAATACCTCGTGGACGCCGTTTCCATGACCAAGATCATGGGCCGCCCCTTCAAGGTCAGCGAAATCCGCGGCCGCATCCTGCAACTCCTTAACGACTGATTTCCATGGCCACTGAAATTCAAAACGTCCCCGCCGTGCCCGGGCTCACCCGCAAGGACTTCGTCACTCCCAACGACGTCCGTTGGTGCCCCGGTTGCGGCGATTATGCCATTCTCAACTCGCTGCAGCGCACGCTGCCCGAGCTCGGCGTGCCGCGGGAAAACTTCGTCATCATCAGCGGCATCGGCTGCTCCAGCCGTTTCCCGTATTACATGCAGACTTATGGTTTCCACACCATCCACGGCCGCGCGCCGACGGTGGCCACCGGCGTGAAAGTGGCAAACCCGGACCTCTCCGTGTGGATCGTCACCGGCGATGGCGACGGCCTCAGCATCGGTGGAAATCATCTGCTCCACCTGCTGCGGCGCAACCTCAACGTCACCGTCCTGCTTTTCAACAACCGCATCTACGGACTCACCAAAGGCCAATACAGCCCCACCTCGCCGGAAGGCACCAGGACCAAGACCACGCCCGGCGGATCGATCGACCACCCGCTCAACCCGCTGCTGTTCGCGCTTGGCGCGGAAGCCACCTTCATCGCCCGCACCATCGACAACAATCCCAAGCACATGGTGGACACCTTCAAGGCCGCCCATGAGCACCAGGGCGTGTCCTTCGTGGAAATCTTCCAAAACTGCGTGATCTTCAACGACGGCGCGTGGGATGGAGTTTACGCCAAGGAAAACCGCGATCACCAGATGCTCTTCCTCGAGGCCGGCAAGCCGCTGCTCTTCGGCAAGAACAAGGAAAAGGGCATCCGCCTCAACGGACTGGTGCCCGAAGTCTGCGACGCCTCCGCGCCCGACATCCTCACGCACCAGCCGGACCATCCGAGCCCGCTCTATTCGCAGATGCTCGCCTGCATGGGCCTGCCGGATTTCCCCACACCCATCGGCGTGGTCCGCCAGATCCAGCGGCCCACCTACGAGGCCCTCGTCCACAACCAGATGCAGGAGGCCCGGGCCAAACGTGGAACCGGTGGCTGGAAGGAACTGCTCCACGGCACCTCCACCTGGACGGTGGAGTGACATCCATCACAGCGGCACGCTCAGTCCGGCATGCTCCGCCAGTTTGTGCTGGCGGGCATCAAAGGTGAGGAACTCCACCGCACCCAGATGCACGGCGGTGGACACATGCAGCACATCGAGCGTGCGGTGGCCTCCGAGCGCGGTGCGTTTCAGCGAGAAAGTGCGCGCGAGTCGCAGCACCGCGTCCATGTCGCAAGGCACCAGCACGTTCAGTCCCTTCGCCACATCGCGCTCCCAATCGGCGATCATCTGGTCCGCCTCGCGCTCGCTGTATCCTTTTTTCCGATCTGCCGCATGGAGCCAGACTTGCAGGCGGATCGCCTGAATGAACTCGAACTCCAGCAGGCTCGTGAAATGCAGAGGTTCGGTCATGGCCGCCCTGTAGGCATCCGCGCGCGGCGAGTGAACCTGTTCGCGGTAAACCGAGCAGAGGAAACTGGTGTCCGGATAGGCGATCATGGCTCGCCGGTTTCAAAGGCCCGCATTTCGTCCACCTCTTCCTGAGTGAAGACCCGGTCGCCCCAGATCCGCTTGCGGCGCGCCTCGTAGTCCGGATGCTGCGGCAGTTTCTTGACCGGTGCGGAAGCCGGTCCCGAGATCCGCGCCACCGGCTTCGAGTGCTTGGTGATCAAAATCTCCTCGCCCCCGGCAAGCCAGGCTTCGATTTTCGGAAAATCATAACGCAAGTCCCTCACGGTCGCTGTTTTCATAAGATCACAATATTGTGATGATTCATTTCCGTCAAGCACCCGATTTTCGTCATTGGCATTTCCAAAGGGGCGGTTGAAATGCCGGACATGCCCCATGTTCTCCTGGTGGAAGACGAGCCGGCCATCGCCGACACGCTGGTTTATGCCCTGGAAACCGAGTGTTTCACCGTGACGCACGCGCTCACCGGGACCGACGCCCTCGCCGCCGCAAGTCACGGGAATTTCGACTTCGCCATTCTCGACATCGGCCTGCCGGACATGACCGGTCTCGATCTGTGCCGCCGCCTGCGTGAAATTTCCGCAATTCCCATACTCTTCCTGACCGCCCGCGATGGCGAACTCGACCGCATCCTTGGTCTGGAACTCGGCGGCGACGACTACGTGAGCAAACCCTTCTCGCCCCG
>Ga0105090_10001009_pt1 | contig 14859 bp, 17 predicted proteins | sample PPLLak3March2015_FD_79110 | JGI IMG/M metagenome (GOLD analysis project Ga0105090, IMG submission 79110) | Freshwater sediment microbial communities from Prairie Pothole Lake near Jamestown, North Dakota, USA - PPLs Lake P7 Core (1) Depth... | ecosystem: Environmental > Aquatic > Freshwater >... | reverse complement strand
TCAATCCCCCTTTTTATCAACTCCCTTGATAAATTCAGGGCAACCCCAACGCCTGTCGCAGATAAAATATTTTCAATATTATACTCACCAACCAAAGAGGATCTAACTTGTAGCCCTCCGTAAGGTGTCGATATATCACAACGAATTCCATCCAAACCCAACTTACTTTTTTCCGGATAAACCATATTGAGCGGCGATTTGCCCACAGAGATTCCGTTTAGGGCAAATTCTTTAAGAAGCAATTTTCCCTTTTCATCATTGCAGTTGATTACAGCTCTTGCTCTCTCTTTTTTGGGCCCGGAAATCAGATAATGTGTAAACAAGCGTTTCTTGCAAGACCAGTAAGCCTCCATAGATCCGTGGTAATCGAGGTGATCCAATGTCAGATTCGTAAAAACAGCTATATCCATCCGACAGTTTTCGATTCGTCGGAGATCAATGGCGTGTGAAGAGACTTCCATGACCACATGCGAAATCCCTTCTGATATCATCTCGGCAAGGATCCGTTGCAAATCCGGAGATTCCGGTGTTGTCACCGGGTTGGTGAATATTTTTTTTGCAAAGCGATAGTTAATGGTACCGATAACACCAACCTTCAGCCCAGCCTCATTAAGAATGCTTTCAATCAGGTAAGATGTCGTGGTTTTGCCATTTGTACCGGTGATACCGATAATTACCAGCTTTTCGGAAGGGTTTCCGTAAAACCGTGACGACAAATGAGCCAGGGCTTTTCTCGAATCTTTAACAACAATATTGACGACGTTAGTCATGCTGACGGGTCGCTGGGATACAATAACCGATGCACCTTTTTCGATCGCTTGATCGATAAAATCATGGCCATCGGCTTTAAATCCTTTTATGGCTACAAAAAGCCCTCCATGGGTCATTTCCTGGGCTCGATAATAAACAGATGAGATTTCAATATCCGCAGTGGATTTGTTATTTGAAAACTTTGTGGAATGGGGTTGTGGTAATATTTCTAAACTGGTTTCGGGTTCTGAAATCCTGACTATGGAAAGCCCTTGAATGAGCGTGCCAAGTTTCATCCCTTTACCTCTCCCTGCCGGTCGGCGGTCAAATGCTCTGTATTGCCATCAGGGGGTATATTCAAAAAATTTAAGGTCTGAAGAGCAATCTTTTTAAATACCGGAGCAGCTACAACCCCTCCATAATGAGCTTTTTGGGGTTCGTCAATTACTACCAGTATGGATGCCTCGGGATTTTCAGCGGGAACAAACCCCACAAAAGAGGACATGTATTTGCCTTTGGCATAAGTCCCATTTTCATCTATTTTTTGAGCAGTTCCGGTTTTTCCACAGACCTTATATCCTGCAAGCGCAGCCTTTGTCCCGGTACCTCCCTCTTCGGTAACCTTTTCCATCATTTTTCCAACTGCTTTTGCAGTCTCCGACGATACAGCCCTGCGAACAGGATGCGGGTTAATCTTTTCAATTATTGTTCCATTCTTGTCGGTGATGGCTTGTACAACGTAAGGTTTCATTAAAATGCCATCATTTGCAATTGCACTTATAGCGGTAATCAGTTGAATAGCAGAAACCGATATGCCTTGCCCGAATGCTATAGCGGCATTATCAATTTTGGTCCACCGCTGATAAGGGGAAAGCATGCCGGGTGTCTCGCCAGGACAGTCAATTCCGGTTCTCTCACCGAATCCAAACCTTTTTAAAGTGTTGTAAAGGTTTTTGGTCTCAATGTTTTCGCTTAACTTAACGGTTCCGATATTGCTTGAAACCTTTATGATTTGCTCTAAAGAAAGCCATTTGTATGGATGTGTATCATGCACCACATTTCTTCCAATCCGATAAGCTCCATTCTCACAGTAAAAAATAGAATGAGGCCCTGAAACTCCCGATTCAATAGCTGCCGCAGCACTGAAAATTTTCAAGGTCGATCCGGGTTCATAAGGATCGGTAATGGCACGATTTCTCCATTTGTCCCTTGCGTATTGATTGAAAGTATTTGGATTGATAACCGGATAATGAGCCATAGCCAGAACAGCACCGGTTTTGGGTGACATCACTATCGCAATTCCATTTTTTGCGCCATTTTCGATCACTGCTTCAGCCAGTGCCGTCTCCGCTATGTATTGTATTCTCCTATCAATGGTAAGAATCAGATTTTTACCACTACGATCCCTTTCCTCATCAATTTCCAAACCGAGTCCGCGGCCCAATGCATCTCGGATTACCCTGAACTGGGCCTGTTCTCCTTCCAGGACACGATCATAGAAAAATTCAACTCCCTCAAGCCCGCGACCATCGACACCTGAAAAACCGACAATCTGCGCAGCCATTGTCTTGTAGGGATAAAAACGACTCCGCTCGGATTTAAATACAACACCATCTAATTTTAAGGTTTCAACCGCCTCTACCTTTTTGGGTGTAACATGTCTTTCGATCCATACGAAAGTTGTATTCGAAGACAACTTTTTATAAAGATCATTTCTGTCCAAACACAACGCTTTTGCCAAATCTGTGGCTGTAGCTGAAACATCTTTGATTTGTTTCGGATGGGCTCCGATTGAAGTCACATCAATACTCAACGCCATCTTACCCATATTGGCATCAAAAATGATCCCGCGCTCTCCCAGAGCCTTAACCGATCTCTTGACCTGACCATCTGCTTTCTGCGATAAGGACGGCCCCTTAAATAGATGTAAATCTACGGCTCTTGCAACAATCGCCGTAAAACAAATACTAAATAAAATCCCTATCACAAGGACCCGTATTTTTATTATATTGGGCTTTTTTGTTATCATTGCAATACGACGACCTGTTCAGAGGTTGGTGGTTGAAGACCTATCTTTTCACGTGCTATTTTTGAGATTCGTTCAGGTGATTTCAAACGTTCCGTTTCAATTTTCAGACGGCTTTGAAGCATTAATAGCTGATTTTGCTGATCCAATTCATGACTAATTTTGTATCCGGTGCTAATACATTGTACCCTGCACCAGGTATAAAAAAACAGCTCCATGATAAACAAAGTCAACAAAAATATTGATAACCATGTATACTTTCGGATTTTCTTGTTTATTTTTTGCTTTTTCATTTCTAATCAGTTTCCCGTTTCCAAAAAAAATCAAAAAGACAAGATTATATCCTCTCAGCTGCCCTCAACCTCGTGCTTCTAGCCATGGGATTTTCTTGCACCTCATGCTCGGTCGGTCGAACCGGCTTTTTAGTCAAAAAACGTAATTTTTTTTCAGACCGGCAAACGCATTGCGGAAAGGTCGGCGGACAAGTGCATCCTTTCTCCAGAGCCTTAATTCGATGTTTCACAATTCGATCCTCAAGAGAATGAAAAGATAAAATACACAATCTTCCCTTTGGATTTAAAATGTCCGCTGCTATGTCCAAAAATGATTCCAACCTTTCAAGTTCATGGTTTACGGCAATCCTTAAGGCCATAAAAATACGAGTTGCAGGATGAATCCTTTGTGGCTTGGAAATAAACTTTTTCGGAATCGAATCAAAGACAATCCGCACAAGTTCGAAACTTGTTTGGATCACTTTTACTTTTCTAGCTTTTATGATATTTAAAGCTATTTGCCTTGACCATCTTTCCTCGCCATATTTAAAAAAAATTTCGACCAGTTTTTTTTCATCCGCATTATTGATTATATCCGCCGCTGTTAAAACCGAGTCCGTATCCATGCGCATATCCAATGGTTCGTCCCTTTGAAAAGTAAAACCGCGACCGCTTTGCGCTAATTGATGAAATGAAATTCCCAAATCAGCAAGGATGCCATCCACTTTATTGATATTAAGCTGAGAAAGAACAGACTTGATATTGACAAAATTATCATGAAAGACAGCAACTTTTGGTGCATAGGGGCTTAGAACCTTTTTTGCATTCTCAATGGCATCCTCATCCTGATCAATACCTACCAATAAACCTTCCGGCATCATCTTATCAAGAATGGCTACGGCATGCCCCGCTCCCCCCATGGTACAGTCCACATATTTTTTTCCCGGCCTGACATTCAGGAAATGGACAACCTCATTGACCATTACGGGAATATGATTATAAGCCATCAGGGATTAAAGACCGAGCTTGGCGATCTCGTTTCTGACATTCTCCCCTTGCATGTCTTTTTCGAGGTCGAGATTTTCTTGTTCCCAATTTTCACGGGACCATAATTCGAAATGATCCAGAACACCAACAATTACAATTTCTTTTTCAAGGTGGGCATATTGCCTTAAAGCAGGGGGGATCAGGATACGATCCTGTTTATCACCGATACATTCGTGCGCTCCTCCAATAAATACTCTTCGGAATCGCCTCATGCTTTGACTCTTTTCAGCCAGAAAGAGAATGCGTTTTTCTATTTTACTCCATTCATCAAAGGTGTAGCCTACGAGACAATTATCCATACGCGAAAGCATAACCCCGTTTTGACCATTATTTTTTATCTGGTCTCGGAATCTTGCCGGAATAATGATTCGTCCCTTTTCATCAATGGTATGAAAGGAGCTACCCCTAAACATCCATTATCCTCCACTTTACCCCACCTTTTTTGCAATAATCTATTATTCAAATGTTCATGTCAAGAAAAATTAATTTTTTTTGAAAAAATATGCAATAATTTACAAATGTTAAGTCAAATGTAACCTATGCACCTTTCAGTGGAGTTTTTACCCCAAAAAGTACTTGCCTGATCACTGACATTGCGAAATAAAATAAAATAAAAAAACTTGAACCTATAAAAAAATTACTATAATTGAATTAACTTGTCGGCTTTAATCTGGAAACAATTAAGGAGGTTTCATGAATTACATTATCATCGGCAACGGGATCGCAGGTATTCAAGCGGCTGAAACCATCCGACAGATGGATAGTGAAAGCGGCATTACGATGATCGGAGATGAAACCTTCTCGCCTTATTGTCGGCCTATGATCAGCCTTGTTTTGGAAGGTGCAATACCCCCTGAAAAATTGGCAATTCGGGGAGAGGATTTTTATGAAAAACTCCATATTGAGCCTGTCCTGGGCAACCGTGTTACAAATATCGATGTTGCCGATAGGCAGGTGATCATTGACCATAGGCCAAAAGGGGGAAGGAAAACCTGCTTTTCTTTTGATAAACTTTTGATAGCCTCCGGTGCGGATGCTCGCCCTATAAAAGCTGAGGGGCTTAATCTGAAAAATATATTTTACATGCGGGGCCGGTCAGATGTTCTGGAAATGATGGAGACCTTGGCTAAAGCCAAAAGCGCGCTGGTATTGGGCGGTGGCCTGGTAGGATTCAAGGCGGCCTATGGCATGATGAAACGGGGGCTTGAGGTCACCATGCTGATCAAATCAGGTTATCCGCTATCCATGCAGGTGGATGAACCGGCTGGAAATTTAATCTTAAAGGAACTGGTCCGGCATGGTTTGAATGTTCGTGTCGGGGCGGAGGTGAGTTCTTTTGAAGGCGACCGCCATGTTACCGGGGCACATCTTTCAGACGGCTCCGTGATTAGGTGTGACATGGTGGTAATCGGTAAAGGTGTGTTGCCCTCTCTGTCGTTTGTCCCCCGAGACCGGATCAAAGTGGATCTGGGCATTATGGTGGATGAACATCTCGAAACCACATCACCTGGAATCTACGCGGCGGGTGATGTGGCCGAATATGTGGATATCGCCCGAAAAACGCCATGGGTGAACGCGATCTGGCCCGAGGCAGTCAATCAAGGCAAACTGGCCGGAATGAACATGGCCGGTCGATCGGTTGCATATAAAGGCAGTCTGAGCAGAAATGTGATCCGCATATTTGATATGGATGTCATGACATGCGGACTATTCCACCCGCCGGATGATTCTGATCATCAGGTCATCAGTGAAATTAATCCGCGCAAAAACCTTTACCGAAAACTGGTTTTCAAAAACGACACTTTGGTGGGTATGGTGATGGTCAACCAGATAGACCAGGGGGGACTTTTTGCAGCCCTGATTCAAAGTGAAACTCCCATCCGCATACCCAAAGAGGCCATGTTGAGCCCTGTATTTAATTACAAACAACTTCTTTAAACTATATCCCTGATTACCGGGCTGAAACTTTAACCCCAAAACATTAAGGAGGCCTTTATGAAAAAGGTAGTAGTACACCCGGAACGATGTGTCGGTTGTATGCAGTGCATGGTTGCCTGTGCAACAGCGCATTCCAGGTCCGGGGAACTGTTTTCAGCCATATGTGAAATTCCCCTTCCAAAACCCAGGATTCATGTGGGGGTTGGGCTTTATGGCGAAGGTTTTCCCAACAGATGCAGGCACTGTGATCCGGCACCCTGCATGCTTGCCTGCCTTCCGGGCGCCATTTATCGAAATGCTGATTTTGACACCGTCATGATTGATCCGGACAAGTGTATCAATTGTGCATCCTGTGCCATGGCGTGCCCCTTCGGTGTGATTCGATATCATGAAGATATTTTTGCACCGATGAAAAAGGTGGTGGCTGTAAAATGTGACAATTGTATCGGCAGGCAGGCAAAAGGACTCATTCCGGCGTGTGTGGAAGTCTGCAAATCCAATGCCCTTACATTCGAAACATCGGCAGAGGCCCTCAAACGTAAAACCAACGAGGTCGCCAGAACAGTATCGGCCGAGGCCGGAATCACTGCCGCTGCACCGGGATTTAATCTGTTGAATGCCATTAAAAAGACCCAAAACCAATTGAAAGCCAATTGAGCAAGGAGGGGCAACTGATGAGTAAAAATTATAATGAAAAAACAATCACGACAGATGGTCAACTGATGCTGAAAAAAGCAGAAAAAGACCAGCTTGAAACGGTATGGGATCGCTATGAAGCTCAGCTTCCTCAGTGTGGTTATTGTGAAATGGGCTTAAGCTGCCGAATATGCAACATGGGACCTTGCCGCGTGGACCCGTTTGGAGAAGGACCTCAGAAAGGGGTTTGCGGCGCGGATGCAGACATCATTGTTGCCAGAAACCTGGGTCGTATGGTGGCCTCCGGAGCTGCCTCGCATTCCGATCACGGACGGGATTTGGTTGAGGTTCTGGAAGCTGTGGCTGAGGGAAAGGCGCCGGGGTATCATATTAATGATGAAGAAAAGCTCAAGCGAGTCGCGGGTGAATACGGTATCGATATTGACGGGAAAGACATTCTTAAAATTGCGGGTGAACTGGCTCACGCCATGCAAGAGGATTACGGAACCCGTAAGAAAAGTTTAACTCTGCTGCAAAGAGCTCCGGAAGCACGCCGGAAAGTATGGGAAAAAGCCGGGGTAACTCCAAGGGGCATTGACCGCGAAACATCTGAAATGATGCATCGAACCCACATGGGCGTGGACAACGGTTGGGTGAGTCTGTTGCTTCAGGCGGTTCGAAATGCTCTATCCGACGGTTGGGGCGGCTCAATGATCGCCACCGATGTGTCGGATATTCTTTACGGTACTCCCAAACCGGTTCAAACCTCAGCAAATATGGGTGTTTTAAAGGCTGATCATGTGAACATTGTTGTTCATGGCCATAATCCGGTAGTATCCGAGATGATACTGCTTGCCTGCCGGGATTCCGATATTTTAGCTATGGCAAAATCCAAAGGTGCCGCGGGCATAAATCTGGCAGGGCTTTGCTGTACGGGAAACGAGCTTTTGATGCGACATGGTGTGGCCATGGCCGGAAACCATTTGATGACCGAACTGGTGATCGCCACGGGTGCCGTCGAAATGCTCTTCGTCGATTATCAGTGTATTATGCCGTCTTTGGGAAATATTGCCGGATGTTATCATACCAAGATGATCAGCACAAGCGACAAGGCCAGGTTTCCGAATATGGAGCATCATGAATTCCACCCTGATAATGCCGCAGACCTTGCTAAAATATTGGTACGAAAGGCCGTTGAAAATTTTGAAAACCGAGGTGAAGTCTACATTCCGGTGGATCCCGTTCCTGCGGTGGGAGGATTTTCCGTCGAGGCCATTATCGGTGCTTTAGGCGGCACTCCAGAACCACTGATTAATGCCATAAAGGCCGGTAAGATTCGCGGAGCGGTCGGTGTTGTTGGTTGCAACAATCCAAAAATTAAACACGACTATGGGCATATAACACTCATCAAAGAGCTCATTGGAAATGATATCCTCGTGGTAGATACGGGCTGTGTCGCTGTTGCCACAGCAAAGGCCGGGTTTAAAAATTCAGAGGCCGTTCAATTTGCCGGTCCCGGTTTAAAAGAAATCTGCGGGGCTATAGGTGTTCCTCCGGTGCTTCATATGGGAAGCTGTGTGGATAATGTGCGTATCCTCGTTCTTGCTTCCGCCCTTGCCGATGCGCTCGGAACCGATATCAGCGCCTTGCCTCTGGCCGGAGCCGCTCCGGAGTGGTACTCGGAAAAGGCTATTTCTATCGGAGTCTATGCAGTAGCCTCCGGAATTTATACCGTCCTTGGCCCTATGCCCCCCATCACCGGCAGCATGAACATCGTAAAACTGTTAACCGAAGGCTTAAATGACGTTTTGGGAGCTACTTTTGCCGTCGAACCTGATCCGGAAAAAGCTGCATTGCTGATCCGTAAGCACATCGAGAAAAAAAGAGCGGGGCTGGGTTTGGACAGCCGTGACATTAAATGATGCTTAATCTTAAATCATTTTTCCAATAGGCAGGACTGATGATCCTTTCCTGCCTATTTTTTTTTCCATAAGATCGGCTCGGTGCCCCTTAAGATCCTATTGATATTATCTTTGTGGCGTAAAAAAATCATAATTGCGAAAATCACCGTACAAACAGCCGGCACAGGCAGACCGGTTTCTATCCACACGGCTATCGGAAGCACCGCCGTAGCGCACATAGATCCGATGGAGACCCGGTTTGAAATGCATATCACAACAATAAAGGTCATAAGAGATGCCAGGCATGCCCAGGGAGATAAAACAAGAAAGCATCCGAAAGTGGTGGCAACCCCTTTCCCGCCATTTTTGAATTTGAGATAAATGGGAAAAAGATGTCCTAAAAAAGAAGACAAGGCTACAATGTATAGCAACAACTGAGACCCGATGCCTTCGACACCCAACATGCCCCGAGCCAAAAATACCGGAACCAGTCCCTTTAAGACATCTCCGACAAGCGTCATCAAACCAAAATGCCACCCCACCAATCTTTTGACATTGGTAGCGCCAATATTGCCGCTGCCCTGTTTCAGTATATTGACTGAAGAAAAACATCTTGTCAGCAATAAACCCCAGGGTATGGAACCAAGAAAATATGCGAATATAATCAATCCTACAATTTTATAGACCGGAGATAATTCCATAAATTACCATTCCCAAATTATCCGAACGATATTTTTCCAATGCAGCCGGTGTCCATCTGAAGTTTATCTTAGCCGGCAATTCATATCAAGGTTTAATGTTTTTGTATGTTTTATGATATATTTGCACTATACATGTTGTATTCCCTGGTTACATATGTATAATAAATTAATTGAAATAGGATCGATGGAACCAATCGTAATACCCATTCGGATTATCCGACAATACCTCAACAACATGAAAAATGACACAACCTGTTTATCTTGATTTTAATGCAACTACCCCTCTGGATTCCGAAGTCCTGGAGGCTATGAAGCCTTTTATTGAGCAAGAGTTCGGAAATCCTTCCAGCACACACTGGTTTGGAATAGCTCCCAAAAGAGCAATTAATAAAGCACGGGCTCAGGTAGCGGAAATTTTGAACTGTGAACCCGCTGAAATCATCTTTACCAGTGGAGGCACCGAATCAAATAATCATGCGATCATCGGCACGGCTCAAAGCCTTAAGCATAAAGGCAATCATATCATCACCACTGAAATAGAACATCCCGCCGTATCAAATGTTTGCAGCCACTTGGAATCTCATGGTTTTTCCGTTACATATGTTGCAGTTGACGAGGATGGCCTGGTAAGCACTTCCGATATCGAAAGGGCCATCACACCGGAAACGATACTTATCACCGTCATGCATGCCAACAATGAGGTCGGCACTATCGAACCCATTGAAAAAATTGCTCAGGTGGCCGGAAAAAGGGGAATCATTTTTCACACGGATGCTGCTCAGTCTGTTGGTAAAATTGCGACCAATGTCAAATCCCTTGGAGTTGACCTGTTGTCGATAGCCGGACACAAGCTTTACGCCCCCAAGGGCGTAGGTGCATTGTATATCCGAAAAGGCATCGGCCCAAATATTTTTATGCACGGCGCAGGGCAAGAGATGGGCAAAAGAGCAGGGACAGAAAATGTTCCTGGGATTGTCGGGCTTGGCAAGGCCTGTGAAGTAGCTATGCGAGACTTTGATATCAATTCAGCTCGTATGAAAAAAACTCGGGATGCTCTGTTAAAGGGCTTGCAACAAGGCTGGTCTGATTTACGGCGAAACGGTCACCCAGAAAAAGTTTTGCCCAATACCCTGAGCGTTTCTTTTAAAGGCCTTGAAGCCAATCGTATTTTGGAAGAAATCGGACTGGAAATAGCGGCATCGGCCGGCGCAGCCTGTCATTCCGACCTTGTCGAAATTTCACATGTACTATTGGCAATGGGGTTACCGAAACATTGGGCAAAAGGAACCATACGATTCAGCACAGGAAAAATCACCAATGACAACGACATTGAAAAAGCCGTCAGCGTCACTCTGGAAGCGTTGAAAAAATCGGCGGGGGAAACCGTAAATCATTGATATTGCTAACCGTAAGCAAGTTCAAATGCGTTTTTTATAATTTCAACAGTCCCCGAGCTTTTTCCGGAATCAATGGCCACTACATCGAATCTGGCTCTAACATTGGTCTGACGTGTGGTTTTCAGATAATATAAGGCAACCATGGAAATTTTTCGTTTCTTGCTTCCGGTAACAGCCTCTTTAGGGTTGTAAGCCGTGGACTTTCTCGCCTTGACCTCTACAAAAACAATTGTATCTCCATCCTTGGCAATGATATCGATCTCACCGAATTTTGTTCGATAATTGCGCTTGATAATTTGGTAACCATGCTCTTTCAGGCAATCTACCGCCATGGACTCACAGTCAATTCCGAATTGTTGCTCCTGGGTTTGCATGTTTTACAAGTGCTCCTTGACACCTTTGAAAGTTTTGCGGTGAATGGGGCAGCAACCATGGGATGTTATGGCGTCCCGATGCTCCTGTGTGGGATATCCTTTGTGCCTGTTAAAACCATAAACCGGATAAATTTCATGATATTTTCCCATTATCCGATCCCGAGTCACTTTGGCTATAACGGAGGCCGCCGCAATCGACATACTCAGGGCATCTCCTTTGATGATTGCCTGTTGAGGGTATTTTGCCGCGGTGATAAACTTGCCGTCGATAAGCAGGAAATCCGGCTGTGGTTGGAGGTTTTTCACTGCTATTACCATAGAAATCAGCGAGGCTTGGAGAATATTGATTCGATCGATTTCCGCAACATCAACGATTCCTATTCCTACGGCGTCCGCACCCTCATAGATTTTTTTATAAAAAATCTCGCGCTTTTTGGGAGTCAGTTTTTTGGAATCATTGAGCCCGGATGCGTGAAAGTCGGAAGGAAGAATAACCGCTGCAGATACAACCGGTCCTGCCAATGGCCCTCTGCCGGCTTCATCAACCCCCGCGATCAAAGAAAATCCTTTTTCTCTTACTCTTTTTTCATAGGCCCAAAGATCCGGTTTCATGAGGTACCATTCATGCTAAAATTTTGAACAGGGGGGGGGACTCCCCCCGCTCCGTAATCGTTAACTCAGGGTGCGGACCAGGTATTACGTACCGTCATTCTGAGGAGGCCGGCATCACGGTTTATCAGCCATCAAGCTACTGCGAGTCGCTCCCTCAGAATGACAGGCATATAATGGTTTCCAAACCTTGAAGCCCTCATTCCGAAAAGCCTTTAGCCGGCACATATGCGCAACCACCTGACTTTGTTCCATTAGGAATAGAAAATCATGGGCTTTTCATTCAAACACTAACCAAGTCGCTTTTCCTTAATTCTTGCTGCTTTACCACGAAGTTTGCGCAAATAGTAAATTTTTGCTCGGCGCACCCGGCCTTTGGTGACAACCTCAATTTGGTCTATAAATGGTGAATGTGCCGGGAAAACCCTTTCCACACCAACACCATAGGAAATTTTACGCACGGTGAATGAAGACTGAGCACCATTATTTCTTTTGCTGATCACTACACCTTGAAAAACCTGAATTCGTTCTTTTTCACCCTCTCTGATCTTTACATGAACTTTTATGGTATCTCCAGCTGAGAAGCTTGGAAGATCCATTCGAATCATTTCTTTTTCTAAATTTTTAATAAGTTCCATGGGTTCTCTCCATATGGTTCGGTTCCGCGCATGAACTGTTAATAGCGCTTTTTGCATTTAGTCATTTCTTCCCAATAGCCGGTCCAAAATAATAGCCGAAGCAGACCGAACTGAAAGATGGTTATAGCCAGATATTCCTGAAATCGGCCCAAGAAAATAATCAACCTGGGAAATCAATTCGTCTGAAAGACCCCAGGCGGTACCGAATAAAAGAAGGTAAGGATCCCCATCAAAAAGCAAGCTTTTCAACTTATCGTATCCGATACTTCCCGGAACATTTTTAGCACTAGTACCGACCATCTTTGGGTGTTTTTCTCGTCTTTGCCGGATATCATCCACAACAGCCTTTAGAGAGCCCATGACCTTGATCAATTCGACAGCCTCTTTTCTGTGTGGGTTATATTTTCCTCCAAAACCATCCAACCAATGGTCAATAATTCTTTTGGCCAAAACTTGTTGGTCCCCTAAAGGAGTAACCACATAAAATGTGTTGACCCCATAGGTTTTGGAAGACCGTGCTATGTCGTGAAGGTCCAAATTGGTCAGGGCAGACGCAATTGTATCACCGTGCTTGTTGAGCACCGGGTGGTGCACCAAAGCCACGGATAGATCGACTGCGAAATATTTTTCCTCCAATACTTTTTGTAAATGTACCGCCGGTATTTACTCCCTTTTAAACGCTTTTTGTTCCTTTTGCTGAAAATCAATAATAAATTGAATTTCTTTATGCCAGCTTTTCAGAATTTTTAATTCTTCACTAGTTAAAGCGTGCTTAAGCAAAAGATCTTTCCTTTTTATAAAAGTTCGAATGAGTGATGACTGCAAACGCCACTGCTCGATTCGCCCATGATCTCCCGAAAGCAGAACCTCCGGTACAGGTTCGCCTTCAAACTCAGAGGGACGGGTGTAATGTGCATGTTCCAATAGACGGTCCGAAAAAGAATCATCTTCAGGAGAATCGGCACATCCTAAAACACCAGGAATAAAACGGCTGACAGCATCAATAACCACCATCGCCGCAAGTTCTCCACCGGTCAGAATGTAATCTCCGATAGAGATTTCATCATCAATAAAATTCCGGCAAATCCGTTCGTCTATACCCTCGTATCTACCACACAACAAAATGAGATCCTTTTCCTTAGCCAATTGCCGAGCCAAAGTATTGGAAAATGGTCTGCCTTGTGGTGTCAGGTGAATCTTTCTGGCATCCGGAACCGTCATAATGGCTGCTCGCAGCGCGCCGGCAATCGGTTCAGGTTTCATGACCATACCAGGCCCCCCGCCGTAAGGCCTGTCATCGGTAACCTGATGTCTGCCTTCGGCAAAACCCCTGATTTGAATCGTTTGTACCGATATTTTTTGAAGCTCGACTGCCCGGTGAATCATCCCATGGTTTCGGAATGTGTCGAATAGTTCCGGAAACAGGGTTAGCACCACAAATCGCATTACAATCCCTCGGGAATCTCAACCGTCATGGTTTTACCAACCAAATCGATTTTCTTGACCACCGATTCCAATGCCGGAATCAGCTTTTCTGTTTTTTCGTTTTTAACCACAAAGACATCATTGCTTCCGGTAGAAAAAATATTTTCCAATATTCCGAGAAAAACACCTTCCATGGTAAAAACCGAAAGGCCTATCAGATCTACCCAATAATAGTCGCCTTCTTCCGGTTCCGGCATTTTTTGACGTTCAACAAGCAACTCGGCATGGACTAGCCTTCGGCACTCATCAAATGAGCAAGCTTCTTTGAATAAAAGAAGAAACCCCTTTTTATGGGGCTTGATCCAATCAATAGTCAAATGGAAAATTTCACCATTTATGCTTCGAACGCAAATTTGGGTTTCAGGCTTAAAAAAGTCCATCGATTCAACATAGGGCTGTAACTTTAATGTCCCCTTGAAGCCATGGAAACCTGTTATTTTTCCGATGGAGATAAAAGGATCGTTCTCCATGGCATTGCGCTCACTCAATTATTTCCAGAACAGTTCTTTTTTTGATTTTGGCCGATGCCGCGCTTAAGATGGTACGCATTGCCCGCGCCGTTCGCCCCTGCTTACCGATGATTTTCCCCAAGTCTTCTTTAGCGACCTTCAATTCGAGTACCGAAGTTTGGTTTCCCGAAATTTCGTCTACGAATACCTCTTCCGGCTTGTCTACAAGTGCCTGCGCGATGTACTTAATAAGATCTTTCATGTGTGTGACCTCTCTCCTTTGCTGGCCGTTGAGAAATGGGGCATAATCCTTATAAAGCGGTCTCGGGTGCTTTTTCTCTTTTTATAATGTTTCTGACCGTATCCGTAGGTATAGCTCCCTGTTCCAACCAATAGTCAATTCGATCATTTTTAAGCGAAACATCCGCTGGTTCCTTTAACGGATTGTAGGTACCGACAATCTCAATAAAACGGCCATCCCGGCGACTTTCCTGGTCAGCCACAACAATTCGATAAAAGGGTCTTTTTTTGGCGCCGTGTCTGGCCAATCTGATTTTTACTGCCATGCTTTTTCTTTCTCCTTGTTTACACTCCCTTTAAAAAGGCAACTTCATGCGGCCCAAACCACGCATGCCG
>Ga0105090_10001008_pt1 | contig 14868 bp, 13 predicted proteins | sample PPLLak3March2015_FD_79110 | JGI IMG/M metagenome (GOLD analysis project Ga0105090, IMG submission 79110) | Freshwater sediment microbial communities from Prairie Pothole Lake near Jamestown, North Dakota, USA - PPLs Lake P7 Core (1) Depth... | ecosystem: Environmental > Aquatic > Freshwater >... | reverse complement strand
GACCACAAGGATCACGCGCTGGTCCAGAAGTACATGGGCGGCCGCGCTTCCGGCATCCTCAACTTCGGCGTCAAGGGCGGCCGCGATGGCGGCGGCAAATTCCAGGACGCGCTGCAACTGGTCACCCGACTGGTCAATATAGGCGACTGCAAGACGCTGGCCTGCCACCCGGCGACGACCACCCATCGCCAGCTCGGGCCCGAGGAGATGGCCAAGGCTGGTGTCTCCGAAGACATGATCCGCCTGTCGGTCGGTATCGAGCACGTCGACGACCTGATCGCCGACCTCGACCAGGCGCTCAACGCCGCCTGAGCCGAGCGAAGTTAACCCCAGGGACCCGGCCGCGTGCCGGGTTTTTTCTACCTGCGCCCTGGTATTCCGGCATCGCCGCTGGCCAGCAACTCTTGGAGAAAGGCCCGCGCCGGCAGGGACAGCACCTTGCCTCGCAGGTGCACGACGCTCCACGGGCGACGCAGCGGAAAGCCGGCGACATCGAGGGCGACGAGGTCGCCACGCTCGAGGCTGTCGCCGAGTGCATGCCGCGACAGCACGGCGAGACCCATGCCGGCCGCCACCAGATCGCGAATTGCTTCGTTGCTGGCGAGTGAAAGGCGCACCTTTAGCGGCTCGCCGGTGGCGCGAACATACTCGTCGATGACCTTGCGCGACCCCGAGCCGACCTCGCGCAACAGGAAGGACTCACCGGCCAGATCGTCCAGCGTCACGCCGCGCCCTGCCGCCCAGTGCGTCGCAGGCGCCAGTACGACATACTCGTTGTCGAGGAAGGGATAGCTGACGATGTCGAGTTCCTCCGGCGGGTAGGCCATCACGTAGAGATCATCCTGGTTGCCGCGGATGCGCTCGACGATGCGCTGCCGGTTGGCGATCTCGAGTTCGATGTCGATGTCCGGGTAGCGGCCGCAGAAGGCACCGAGCATGCGCGGCAGGAAATACTTGGCGGTGGTTACCAGCGCCACGCGCAACTTGCCGCGGCGCATCCCTTTCAGATCGGCAATTACCGACTCGAAGCGGTTCCAGACGTCGTCGAGCGCACGCGCCGCGATCAGCAGTTCGTCGCCGGCTGCCGTCAGTGCCACATCGCGCCCGTTCTGCACGAACAGCGGCAGCCCCAAGGTGTCGGCGATCTGGCGAACCTGTATCGACACCGCCGGTTGCGTCAAGTGCAGCGCATCCGCGGCGCGCGTGAAGCTACCCTGGCGGGCAACTTCGGCAAAGGTTTCGAGCTGGCGCAGGGTAATTCGGCGGCGTGTCATATATAAGTCTTCATAAATGCAAACAAACAAATACTTTAATTGGATTTTATAATTGATCGCCGCCATAGTCACGCCATACCCGCAATGGCGGGGGACAAACCCAAGGAGAATCGACATGCGCAACTACCCCACCAACAGCCCGGAAGCCATGGCCAGGATCGTCGCCTGCGCGCTGCTGGCCGACGGCGCCATCGACCTCAGCGAGTTCGAGGCGCTCGAGCAGCAGAAGATCGTCGGCCAGATCGGCCTCGACCAGGCTGCGTTCGACCGCGTCGTCCATGAGTTCTGCGAGGACTTGATGACCTGCGCCTACCGGACGATGTCCGGCAGGCTCGACCTCGACCCGGAAAGCATCGAACTACTGCTCGGCGACATCGAAAACCCGGCGCTGCGCGCGCGGACACTCTGGATAATGCTCGGCCTGGTCAATGCCGACGGCAGCGTCACCGGCGACGAGGGCCGCCTGGTGTCTCAGGCCGCCCGCGTCTGGTCAGACCACACGGCGGCAACCCATTGACGGCGTCCCGCCAGCTCGGCCGGCTCCTGATGGTACGGGCCTGAAAGCACCATGCCGGCAGGCACCATCGAGCGATTCGACGCGAACCTGCTAGGGGCATTCGACGTGGCGCGCACGCCAACGCTCGACGCCATCTCCGCCGGGATCACCTGGCTGGGTTCCTTGTGGCTGCTGCTGCCGCTCGCGCTGCTTGCCGGCTGGCGCCTGGCGCCGCGGAACGGGGCGATCCGGGCGGTAATTCCGGCCGCCGCCTTGCTCGCCAGTTCGGGTATCTGTCATGCCGTCAAGGTCGTTGCCGACCGCAGCCGTCCCGGACTGCACGAGGCACTCGTCGCGCTCCCATCCGATGCCGCGTTTCCCAGCGCACATGCCGCGCAGGCCATGGCCCTGGCTCTGGCGCTGGCCCTGCTGCCGCCGCTGCGCCGGCACCCGACCTTGGGGGCGACCCTGGTCCTGCTGGCGCTGACGGTCGGCGTCTCGCGACTCTACCTGCAGGTGCACTGGCCGAGCGACGTTGTCGCCGGTTGGGGGCTCGGCGCAGCCGTCGCGCTCCTCGCGCTGCGCCTGACGCCTGCAACTGCGCGATGAGGAACAAGTTCCTCGGCACTGGCGACGCCGGCTACCACCCGCTACGCAAAGTGCGCACCGTGCTGTCGGGGCTGCGCTACGCCGTGGCCTACGACTTCAGCGTCGCCTACAAGCTGGTCCTTTCGGTCGTGGTGCTGGCGACCGGGCTGGTGCTCGTCGCCGAAATGTTCAACAGCGCGATCGAAGCCCTGTGCGACTTCGTCGAGGAGCGGCACAACGAAAAGATCAAGGTGATCAAGGACATCGCCGCGGCGGCCGTCGGCGTCACCATCCTGATGTGGGTCGTCGTACTCGCCTTCGAACTGGTGGAAGTCGCCGCCGCGCTGGATTGAGGCGTCGCCGATTCTGTGCTGTTTCAGCGGTCGACCGCGGCATCCTCGGCGAGCAGCGGCGGCTGCGGGCGGCTCATCACGTAGAGGAAGCCGGCACAGCAAGCGGGGAAGGCGACGCCCGCCAGCGCGCTCGGCGTCCAGTTGTCGGCGAGGCTGCGTCGCGCCAGAGTCATACGAAGAATCAGGCCATCAGCCGCATCAGCAGCGCGAACAAGACGCCGTGGCAAGAGGCGCCTGCTGGGCGATGTGTCAGTTCAGGATCATCTGACTTCCTCGACGCGCAGCCAGACGCTGCCCGCTTCCGTGCTGCTGCTGCCGCCGTGGCCAAGAATGACGCCCTGGCTGCCCGTCACCTGCCGGCTGCCGCCGCCCAGTTCGATCCATTCGCCGAGCCGGCCCGATACCGTCGTCGTCAGCCGCTGCGAATCAATGCCGCCGTAACCGGCGCGCTCCGCCTGCTGGCTGATGGCGATCGTCACCCGCTCGCCGTTGAGGCGCGGGCTGGCGTAGAAGCCGCTGCCGATGTCGTGGTAGACGACTGTCCCGCTGGCCGCGATCGCGCCGCCCGGACCGACCACCACCTGGTGCATCGGCACCGGCAGCGAACGGCCGACGTTGATGTAGGCCTGGCCGCCCTCGACGGTCTGCACCATCTGCCCGGCGCTCTCGCCGCGCGTGCCTTGCGTGTCCCACAGGCGGGCATCGACACGCGCCCGGCTGGCGCTGCCGATGACCACCTGCCCGCCGACGTCGGCGCCACTGCTCGCCATCGCGGCGTCGCGACGGGTGGCGACGCGGATGATCAGCCGGCGTGCCGGCACATCGATGGTCGCCAGCACGCGCTTGATCTCGTCGCGGTTGCGGCGGCTGGCGCGCAGGAAGATCTGGTCGTTCATGCCGGTCAGCGTGCCGCCCGGCTCGACCAGCGGCAGCAGCACGGGCAACACGCTGTCGAGCGTCTGGGCGCGCAGCGGAATGATTTCCATGTCCTGCTGCGCCGCCGCCGGCAGCGGCAGCGCCAGCGCCAGGACGAGCAGCCACAGACAGCGGTGCATCGGCCCTACCCTTCCGCCGCCGGGCACGGGTCACGCTCCTGACAGAGCGCGATGCGATGGCAGTTGGCGAGATCGCCGGCAATCGCCTCGACCACCCTCGCGTCGGCCCGCCCGAGCGCGGCGCGCTGGCGCAGGATGGCGATGATCTTCTCCGGCGGCAGCGGCTCCCGGTACGGTCGCTGCTGCGCCAGCGCCTGGAAGATGTCGGCGACATTGATGATGCGCGCCTCGAGCGGCAAGGCGGCGCCACCGACGTGGAACGGGTAGCCGCGGCCGTCCGGCGTCTCGTGGTGGTACGACGCCCAGCGGCTGATCTCGTCGATGGCATGCAGGCGCTTGAGCACCTGCCGCGTGCCGTAGCTGTGGCTCTTCATGACATTGAATTCCTGCGCCGTCAGCGCCGCGCTGCCCTCGATGATCTCGTCGGGGATCTGGAGCTTGCCGATGTCGTGCAGCAGGCCGGCGACCTCGATCTTCTCGCAGACCGCCGCGTCCAAGCCGAGACGGCCGGCGAGATGGCGCGACAGCCGGGCAACGCCGCGCGAGTGCTGTTCGGTGTAGGGCGACTTGGCATCGATGATGCGGGCGAAGATGTCGGCGCAGCGCTTGAATTCGTTCCAGCCGACCATACGCAGTTCGCCATGGCCTTCCATCTCGGCCTGGTACTCGCGCACCGCGTCCGGCTGCAGCGCGAGCCAGAACGCCTCGCCGGCGGAGAGCGCGAGGAAGGCGTCGACCAGTTCCGGCGCGAACAGGCGGCCGCGCTCGGCGGCGAGGCGGGCACGGATCTCTTCGGCATGGGCGAGCACGGTCTGGTCGGCATGGAAGGGCGCCGCCAGCACATCGATGCGGTCGGCGAGGAAGATCAGGTTGGCATGCAGGGCCGTGCCGGCCGCCAGCCACTGCTTCTGCAGCCACGTCCAGCGGCTGTGGTGGTAGCGGACGATCGGCGCGAGATGGGCGAGCGGGGCGAAATCGGCAAGCAGTTCCTCGCCGCGCAGGCAGTGCGCCTTGGCGCCCGCCCATTCGAGGTCGGCGACGAGACGGCGGTGAACGCGTGTCGACGAGACGCCGCAGTCGTGCAGCAGGCCGGCATCGTAGAGCAGGAGCCGGGTCTGCTCGTCCCAGCCGAGCTGGCCGGCCAGCTCGCGTGCGAGCATGCCAACCCGGCGGCCGTGCAGCAAGTCATCGACGCCGACGAGGTCGACCGCGTGGGCGATCGTCATGACCAGTTGGCGGAGGTCGATCGCGAGGTCGGCCGGCAGGCTCGGCATGTCCATGGCGGTCAGTTCGCCAGGTGCGGCAAGGCGAGGTAGGCGCGCGAGTTCATCTCGGTCAGCCGGCTCACCGTGCGGGCGAATTCGCGCGCCTGGGTGCCCTCGGTGTAGAGGGCTCCCGCGGGACAGTCGGCGGTGGCGATGAGCTTGACCCGGTGGTCGTAGAAGACATCGACCAGCCAGGTGAAGCGCCGCGCCTCGGAGGCCTGGTGCTGTGTCATCTGCGGAATGTGCGAGAGCAGCACGGTATGGTAGCCGCGGGCGATTTCGAGATAGTCGTTTTGCGAGCGCGGGCCGCCGCACAGGGTCCTGAAGTCGAACCAGATGACGCCGTGGCTGCGGCGGACGGTATCGATGTTGCGCCCGAGCACCTCGATGTGGCCGCCTTTCCTGCCCTCCTCGCCGGCGACCATGCGGAAGTAGTCGAGCATCTTGCGCTCGGCGTCGCCGGAGGCGGGATGGTGGTAGATCTCGACCCGCTCCAGCGCGCGCAGGCGGTAATCGACGCCGGCTTCGACTTCGAGCACGTCGAGATGGCGCTTGAGCAGCGCGATGGTCGGCAGGAAGCTGTCGCGCTGCAGGCCGTTCGGGTAGAGGCCGTCGGGCGGGTAGTTCGAGGTCATGACGAGGATGACCCCCTTGGCGAACAGCCCGTCGACCAGCCGCCCGAGAATCATCGCGTCGGCGATGTCGGAAACATGGAATTCGTCAAAGCAGAGCAGGCGCACGTCGCGGGCGATCTGCCCGGCGACCTTGAGCATCGGGTCGGGCTCGCCCTTGTATTTTTCCAGGTCATGGTGAATCTGCTGCATGAAGGCGTGGAAGTGGATGCGCTTCTTGCGCCGGTAGGGGACGGCATCGTAGAAGCAGTCCATCAGGAAGCTCTTGCCGCGCCCGACCCCGCCCCAGAAATAGATGCCGCGCGGGGGTGCGGGCGGTGCCAGCAGGCGCTTGAAGGTGCTGTTACGGTCGACCTTGAAAGCGAGCAGATTTCCGTAGAGCGCCTGCAGCGCACCGGCGGCGGCCATCTGCGCAGCGTCGGCGACATAGCTCCGGGCCTTGAGCAGGGCCTCGTAGGCGTCGAGCATGCCCCGGGGGGGGACATTCAGTTTCTTGTGCGGCATGGGACGAAATGATAACTCAGCCGGCGGCCGGCTGACGCGGCGCAACGAGCGGAACGATGACGCGGAAGGTGGTCCCGTGGCCGGCCTCGCTGGTGAAGGAGATGCTGCCGCCGAGCACGGCCGTGACGGTGCTCCAGACGATGTGCAGGCCTAGCCCGCTGCCGCCGCGCCCGAGCTTGCTGGTGACAAAGGGATCGAAGACGCGGTCGGCCAGCGCCGGCGGAATGCCGCTACCGTCATCGGTGACGGTCAGGCAGACGCGGTCATCGCCAAGCGGCTCGGCGACGATCTCGATCAGCCCGTGGCGCCTGCCCTCGAAACCGTGCGTCAGGGCGTTGTTCAGCAGGTTGGTCAGCACCTGTCCGAGCGGGCCGGGATAGCTGTCCATCTCCACGCCCGCCGGGATCCGCGCGCGCACCTTGTACGGCGTGCGCCGCATCGTCGGCTGCAAGGTCAGCAGGATCTCGTCGACCACCTCGCCGAGCCGGAAGCGCCGGCGCTGGACGCTGGTCTGGTCGACCGCGACCTGCTTGAAACTGGCGATCAGTTCGTTGGCGCGCTTCAGATTGCGCAGCGCGATCTCGCTGCCCCGTTCGACCCGGTCGACAAAGGCATCCAGCGCCGCCCGCCGCAGCCCCTTGGCAATTTCGCCGCGGAAGCTGCCGACTTCGTCGTGCAGCGTCGATACAGCCATGACGCCGTTGCCGATCGGCGTGTTCAGCTCGTGGGCGACGCCGCCGACGATGCTGCCGAGCGATGCCAGCTTCTCGCTGCGCACCAGTTCGGTCTGGGCCATCTTCAGCGTTTCCATCGCTGCCGAAAGCTCGTCGTTGGCGTGCGCCAGGTCGGCAGTCCGACGCTCTACCCGCTCCTCGAGTTCGAGGTTGAGCTGGCGGACGTTCTGCAGGCTCTGGCGCAGGCGCGCCTCGCTCTGCCTGAGCTCGCTCTGGCGCTCGCGGATCGCCTCGGCCATCGTCTCCATGTCGGTCGCCAACTGGTTGAATTCCCGGATCGGCCCGCGCGTGATGCCGCCGCCGAACTTGCCCGTGGTCAGCGCACGGGTCTCCGCGATCATCGCGCGCAACGGGGAACTCATCCGCGATGCCCAGAGTGGGGCGAGGACCAGCGCCAGCAGCATCGAGGCGAGGAAGCCGCCGAAGACGATCGCCACCGTCGCCCGTACCTGCGGATTCGCCAGTCCGGCCGGCACCGCCACCATGAAGGTCCAGTCCAGCTTGCCCGAGCGCGCGATGCCGGTATCGTGGAGTACGCCGGCAAAGCCGAGTTGGCGGACAGCACCGTCCCCGCCATCGGCAGTGGCGGGCAGATCACGCAGGTCGGCCGCCCAGTTGCGCAGCCTGTCGCTCTCCGCGAGGTTCCTGCCCGCCACGTATTCCCCGGCGCGATCGACCACCAGCACCGGGTTGGCCCGGCCCTCGGCGCCGCTGCCGATGGCGTACTGCGCGAAATCGGGCGCCACCTCGCCGAGCAGGACATGGTCGGCGAAGGGGATCGCCAGCCCGACGGTCGATTCGCCGGTCAGCGCGGACAGGTAGCGGTCGCTCCAGATCCGGCGGTCGAGATGACGGGCGGCGCTGAACAGCGGATTGCGCGACAGGTCGGCGCCCTGCAGGCTGGCCTGCGCGTTGGTCCAGCCGGGCGGCAGCGCGACATGCTCGACGCGCCCGTCGCGGCCGAGCAGATAGACAGCCTGAAAGCCGCCTTCGGCGACGACCGCATCGAGCAGGCGCCTGCCTTGTTCGGGCGGCAGTTCCGCATCGAGGCCCGCCAGCGCTCCCAGCCGGCCCTCGAGGCCGCTCAGCAACTGTTCCAGATGGTGCGCGAGGCGAACCGCCTCGCTGCGCATGCGCGCGGCATCCTCCGCGAGCGCCGCCGGCACGCGCCAGGCCAGAACGCCGGCGGCGATGACCCCGAAGGTGACGACGGTGGCGACGACCAGCAGTACGACCAGCGAGGTGCGCAGCCGCCACTCGCCGCTCGCCATCCACCCGCCGGGCAGCCTCAAGACGCCTCCTCAGTGCAGAACGACGAAGCGGCCGTCCTGCACCACCGTGATGTGCGGAACGCGACGGCTGTCGCCGGAACTGTCGAAGGTGAGGTCTCCTTCGGCACCGGCGAAGGGGCCGCGCTTCTGCAGCGCGTCGCGCAGCGATTCGTTGCCGCTGCGCCGGGCCGCCGCTTCGAGCACCGCGCGCGTCGCATCGTAGGCCGCCACCCCGGCAAACCCCGGCTCGCGCTGGAAGCGCTCGCCATAGGCGCGGCGCAGGCGCTGCAGACCCTCGGCCGCGCTCGCCTGATCGAAGTAATTGTGCAGCACCATCCCTTCCACGGCCTTGCCGCCTAGTTCGATCAGCCTCTCGGTGGTCGCCCTCTCATTCGCGAACAACAGCAGCGCCGGTTCCTGCGCGCGGACCTTCTGGGCGAAGCGCGCGGCGTCGACGGCGCTGGTGATCAGCAGCACCGCATCCGGACGGCTGTCGAGCGCCCGCCGGACGATGCCTTGGACATCCGCATCCTGGCTGGATTCGTAGGCAACCGGAACGACGTTGCCGCCGAGCGCCTGGAACGCGACGGTGAAATCCTCGAGCCAGCTTTCCGTGTAGGAGCGGTTGCGCAGGTCGTGGATCGCCGCCACACGCCGCGTGCGATTGTGCCGGAAGTGGAAGTCGGCGCTCAGCGCGGCTTCTTCCCGGGTGCTCGACATGACGAGGAAGAGATTGTCGTCGAGACCGAAGAACTTGCGCGCAGTCACCGTCGGACTGACCAGCACGACCCCGCCACGCTGGGCGATCGGCAGGACGACGTCGGCCATCGCGCTGGTCATCGGCCCGACGATCGCCGCGACCCGCATCGCCACCAGGTCGTTCACCGCGGCGATCGCCTTTTCCGGGTTCTGGCCGTCGTCGCGCACGATCAGCTCGACGGGAAGACCGTTGATGCCGCCGGCCCGGTTGAACTCCTCGACGGCAATCTGCGCGCCGTTGCGCCCCGCTTCGCCGAGGTCGGCGACACGTCCGCTCAGGCCGCCGATGAAACCGACGCGCAGCGGTTCGGGCGGCGAGCACGCCGCCAGCGCGGCCAGCAGCAGAACGAGGAAGGCGGCCCGCACCATCGCCTGTCAGCGCTCCCGGCCACGCAGCCAGGGGATGAGTTCGTCAACCGGCAGCGCCGGCGCGTACAGCCACCCCTGCCCTTCGCCGCAGCCCATGTCGACCAGCGTCTGCCACTGCGCGGCGACTTCGATACCCTCCGCCAGCACCCGCATGCCCAGGCGCTTGCCAAGTTGAACCACGAGATCGGCGATCTGCGCCCCGCTCAAGCGCTCGTCGAGGGCATGGACAAAGCTGCGGTCGATCTTCAGGCAGTCGGCCGGCAGGCGGTCAAGGTAGCTCAGCGACGAGAAGCCGGTCCCGAAATCGTCGATCGCGATGGTTACCCCGAGCCTCTTGAGGTCGTGCAGGCGCTCGCCGATCTGTGCCCCGCCATGGAGGGCGACCGACTCGGTGATCTCGAGTTCGAGCAGGGCGGGATCGATGGCCAGTTCGGCCACTGCTGCCGCGACCGTCGTGACGAAGGCGGGATGGCGGAACTGGACCGGCGACACGTTGACCGCCATGCGCAGCCGGAAACCCTGGGCCAAGAGTTCGCGCTGCGCGGCAAGTGCGGTACGCAGCACCCAGGCACCGATGCCGACGATCAGGCCGGATTGTTCGGCGACCGGGATGAAGCGTTCGAGCGGGACGAACTCGCCGCTCTCATCACGCCAGCGCAACAGTGCCTCGACGCCGAGCGCCCGGCCACTGACGAGGTCGATCTGCGGCTGGTAAACCAGGAACAGGCGCCCGCCCTCGAAGGCGGCGCGCAAATCGTGCAGCAGATGCACGCGTTCGCGCGTCTCTTCACCGACTGCCGGGGTGTAAAACGCTTCGTTGCCCGGCCCGCCGACCTTGGCCCGCTTGAGCGCGATCGCCGCGTTGCGCATCAGCTCGGCGCCGCCGGCGTCGGCCTCACCGGCGCGGACGAGGCCGATCGAGAAGGAAATCGTCTGCGGGCCGGCCTCGCTGTCGAACGCGGCGGACAGGATCGTGCGCAGCGGGTCACGGTCGACCACGACGGCGTTGCCATAGACGCCGAAAACATCGCCGCCGACGCGCGCGACATGGACGTCGACCGGCAACAGCGCGCGCAGCCGGGCGGCGACCCCCTGCAATTGCCGGTCGCCGAAGCTGTAGCCGAAGGCATCGATGGTTTCGGAGAAATTGTCGATGTCGACCAGTGCCAGCATGCGCTCGCCAGGCTGCCCCTCGCTCGTCAGGCGGTCGATCGCCTCGATCTGCGCGACGCGGTTGGGCAGGCCGGTCAAATCGTCGACATAGGCAGTCCGGCGCAGACGTTCGACCAGACCGATGTTGTCACCGCACAGCGCGATGTTGCTGCAGAAGATGTCGAGCAGGTGGCGGTCGATTTCCGGCATCGCTGCGGTCGACTCGAAACAGGCGGCGAGTTTCCTTCCCTGCCGCCCGCCGAAGTTGAGGGCGAGACAGCGCCCGCGGCGCTGAATGCCGCCCTCGCGCAGGCAGGCTGCGAGCGCCTCCTGCGCCGCCGGATCGGCTAGCGCCGCCAGCGGCTGGTTTACCAACCCGGCATGGCGCCCGGCAGCTGCCAGGATGACGCATTCCTCCCCGCCATCGCAGGCGCTGTCCTCGGCGGCGCCGATGCAGACCATGCCGGCCGGCGCCTCGCCGAGCAGCACCGCGGTCTGGGCGATGATGCCGTCAGTGAAGGTTGCCAGGCCACACTCGGCGTCGAAGCGGTTGGTACCGTCGATGATCCGCTCGAGCGTCTGGCGGTTCGCTTCGAGCCGCCTGATCTGCGCGTACGAGCGGATCGCCGCCGTCACCGTGGTGACCAGCTGGCTGCGGGTAAGCTCGCTCTTGGTCTTGTAGTCGTTGATGTCGTAGCGGCCGACCGCCTCGAGTTCGGGCGCATAGCCCGGCTGCCCGGTGTGCAGGATGATACGCACGGCGGCCATGTCCAGTTCGCCGCGGATGCGCTCCACCGCCTGCAGGCCGGCATCCTCGCTCTCCATGACAACGTCGAGGAGGACGAGGGCGACATCGTCCCGGCGGGCGAGCAGCGCGATCGCTTCGGCTGCACTGGCAGCGTGCACGAATTCGAGCGGACGGCCGAGGACGCGCAGGCCATGCAGAGCAAATTCGGTCGCATGGTGGACGTCGTCGTCGTCATCGACGACGAGCAGCGGCCAGCAGGCTTCCCGCTCCGGGTCGGCGTCCGGTTGCGCGACATCGTCGAGAAGGGCGAATCGATCACCGTCGCTGCGCATTCCGTTCGCCTGCCAAATGGTCATTGCCGATGGAACTCAGTATCGCCCGAAACACTGAAAAAACAAAGAGCCCCGCAGGGCTCTTCGTGTACTTTCAGAATTTCGTGCGGCGCGTCCGCGCGCCCTAATGGCGTACCGGCCGCTCAGAAGTTCAGCGCCCGCTTGTCGCAGGCCAGCGCCGCTTCGTGTACCGATTCCGACAGCGTCGGGTGGGCGTGGCAGATGCGGGCAAGGTCTTCCGAAGCGCCACCGAACTCCATCGCCACCACGCATTCGGAAATCAGCTCCGAGGCATTGGCACCAATGATGTGGACGCCGAGGATGCGGTCGGTCTGCGCGCAGGCGAGCATCTTGACGAAGCCGGACGGATCACCCATGCCCAGCGCCCGGCCGTTGGCCAGGAACGGGATCTTGCCGACCTTGCAGGCGATGCCGTCGGCCTTGAGCTGCTGCTCGGTCTTGCCGACCCAGGCGATTTCCGGGGCGGTGTAGATCACCCAGGGGATGGTGTCGAAATTGCAGTGGCCGGCCTGGCCGGCGATCAACTCGGCAACCATGACGCCCTCTTCATGCGCCTTGTGCGCCAGCATCGGCCCGCGCACGACGTCGCCGATCGCCCAGACGCCCGGCAAATTGGTCTTGCAGTGGGCGTCGACCGCAACGAAGCCGCGCTCGTCGAGTTGCAGGCCGACCGCATCGGCGTTGAGGCCGTCGGTGTTCGGGATACGGCCGATCGACACGATCAGGCGGTCAGCATCGAGCTTGTGCGCGTTGCCATCGACGTCGTCGTAGGCGATCGAGACGCCCTTGCGCGTCGTCTTGACCTCGCCGATCTTGACCCCGGTCTTGATGTTGAGGCCCTGCTTGGCGAACAGCTTGGCGGCTTCCTTGGCGACATCGTGATCGGCCACCGCGAGGAATTCCGGCATCGCCTCGAGGATGGTCACCTCGGCGCCAAGGCGCCGCCAGACCGAACCCATTTCGAGACCGATGACTCCGGCGCCGATGATCGCGAGCTTCCTGGGCACGGATTGCTGGTCGAGCGCCCCGATATTGTCCATGACGATGCTGTCGTCCACCGGCAGGTTCGGCAAGTGACGCGCCTTGGAGCCGGTGGCGACGATGACCTGCCTGGCCAGCACCTCCTCGTCGCCGACGGCGACCTTCCACAGGTCCCCTTCCCTGGCGACGAAAGCACCGTGTCCGGCCAGGAAAGTCACCTTGTTCTTGCGTAGCAGGCCCTTGATGCCGGCAGTCAATTGGTTGACCACGCCATCCTTGCGCGCCTTCATGACCGGCACGTCGATGGTCGGCGCGGAGATGCCGATGCCCTGGCCGGCGAAGCTGTGCGCGGCCTCCTCGAACAGGTGCGAGGTATGCAGCAGCGCCTTTGACGGGATGCAGCCGACGTTCAGGCAGGTGCCGCCGAGGCGCGGCTCACCCTTCGGGTCGGCATACGGGTTCGATTCGCAGCAGGCGGCCGAGAAGCCGAGCTGCGCGGCGCGAATAGCCGCGATATAGCCGCCGGGACCGCCACCGATAACGAGCACGTCGAATTGCTTGGCCATGTAAAAACTCCGAGAGTAATTGGCAAACAGGATCGAGGATCGAGCGAAACCGCTCTCTCACTCGATCCCAGGCAACTGGATCCTGATAACTGGATCAGACGCCGAGCAGCAGGCGGGTCGGATCTTCCAGCGCTTCCTTCATGGTCACCAGACCGAGGACGGCTTCGCGGCCGTCGATGATGCGGTGGTCGTAGGACATCGCCAGGTAGTTGATCGGACGCACGACGACCTGCCCGTTCTCGACCACGGCGCGGTCCTTGGTGGCATGGATGCCGAGGATCGCGGATTGCGGCGGGTTGATGATCGGGGTCGACAACATCGAACCGAACACCCCGCCGTTGGAGATGGAGAAGGTACCGCCGGTCAGATCCTCGATCGACAACTTGCCGTCCTTGGCCTTGTTGCCGAATTCGGTGATCTTCTTCTCGATCTCGGCGACCGTCATCTGGTCGGCGTTGCGCAGGATCGGCACGACCAGGCCGCGCGGCGAACCGACGGCGATGCCGATGTCGATGTAGCCGTGATAGACGATGTCGTTGCCGTCGACCGAGGCATTGATGACCGGGAATTTCTGCAGCGCGGCACAGGCAGCCTTGACGAAGAAGCCCATGAAGCCGAGGCGGACGCCGTGGGTCTTCTCGAACTTCTCCGCGTACTGCTTGCGCAGCGCCATGATCGGACCCATGTTGACTTCGTTGAATGTGGTCAGGATGGCATTGGTCGCCTGCGACTGCAGCAGACGCTCGGCGACGCGGGCGCGCAGGCGGGACATCGGCACGCGCTGTTCGGTGCGGGGAGCAGCATCGACGCCGGTCGGCGGCATCGGCAACGACACGGTGGCAGCGGCCGGCGCGGCGACCGGACCGGACGGCGCCGCTGCCTTCGGCTGGGCGGCGACGGCATCTTCCTTGGTCACACGGCCGCCACGACCGCTACCAGCGACGTCGGCGGCGGCGACGCCTTTCTCGTCGAGAATCTTGCGGGCGGCCGGGCTAGCCATGCCAGCCGGCGCTGCCACCGCCGGGGCGGAAGCTGCAGCCGGAGCCGCAGCCACGGCCTTGGGCGCTTCGGCAGCCGGGACGGCGGCACCGGCCTTGGCTTCGCTGTCGATACGGGCGATCAGTTCGCCCGAGACGACCGTCTCGCCGTCAGCCTTGACAATCTCGACGAGGACGCCTTCAGCTGGCGACGGCACTTCGAGGACGACCTTGTCGGTCTCGATGTCGATCAGGATCTCGTCGCGGGCAACCGCGTCGCCGATCTTTTTCTTCCAGGAGGCCAGCGTGCCTTCGGCAACCGACTCGGACAACTGAGGTACTTGGACTTCGATGATCATAGGGACTCCACTCTGCTGTAGTTATCAGTACTCGATCTTGCCCAGGGCGGACTCGATCAGTGCCTTTTGTTGCTCGTTGTGCTTGGCCATATAGCCAACCGCCGGCGACGATGAGGCCGGCCGCGACACCAGCAGCAGGCGCTGCTTCGCACCGAGCTGTGTGTCGAGGTGGTGACGCGACGCGATCCAGTACCAGGCGCCCTGGTTGCGCGGCTCGTCCTGGCACCAGACGATTTCGGTCGCCTTCGGATACTTCGCCAGTTCCTTCTCGAGGTGCTCCTTCGGGAAGGGATAGAGCTGCTCGACACGGGCGATGGCGATGTTGGCGATTTTCCTTTCGCGGCGGGCCGCCACCAGGTCGTAGTAGATCTTGCCGGCACACAGGACGACGCGGGTGACCTTCTTGGCGTCGACCTTGTCGACCTCGCCGAT
>Ga0105090_10001005_pt1 | contig 14887 bp, 11 predicted proteins | sample PPLLak3March2015_FD_79110 | JGI IMG/M metagenome (GOLD analysis project Ga0105090, IMG submission 79110) | Freshwater sediment microbial communities from Prairie Pothole Lake near Jamestown, North Dakota, USA - PPLs Lake P7 Core (1) Depth... | ecosystem: Environmental > Aquatic > Freshwater >... | reverse complement strand
TGCGCGCGTCTTGAAATTGAACCCGAACGAACTGCGCGACGCCATGTCGGAGAAGACGGGTGCTCAGGCCATCCGGACGCCGGAATCGACGGACGGCACCGGCCGGGCCGTCAGTGACTGACCCTGAAACACATGGGTCGCCACGTCAGATGGCGATGCGCAGGCGCGGGTGCGGAAGCCGCAAGAGGGTGACGAGCCTTACCCCCGGCACTGGTTACAACGGTTAGGGCTGCTTCGTTCCCGACCTGACCCGGTTGGCCGCGCTTCCATGCGAGGAGGCCCGTCGGGGCGCATTGTAGGTCAGCGCCCCCGTGGGGAGCGCGCGTGTGCGGAACGCGTGCAGGGCCGTCGTGCCGCGGCCGGGTCGCGGCTCAGCGCAATTGCAGCTCGTCGCCGGCAAAGCGCAGCCCCAGCGGCTCGATCAGCAGCTCCTTCGGCCCTTCCTCGACCACGCCGGCCAGCGTCGCTGGCATGCCCAGCTCGCGCGCCACCCGCAAGGTCTGCTCGGCCTGCCCGGCCGCGACGAACAGCGCGAAGCCCGCGCCCATGTTCAGCGTGCCGTAGGCCTCGTGGTCGTCCTGCCGCGCGTGCTGCTGTATGAAGCGCAGCACGGCCGGCACCGGGGGCAGGGTGTGCACGCGGTAGCGCAGCGCCTTGGGGTGGCGCAGCAGTTTTCGCCAGCCATGGCCGGTGATGTTCGATGCATAGTGCGGCGTCACGCCGGCGCGATGCAGCGCCTCGGTCACCGGCGAATACAGCAGCGTGGGCGCGAGCAGTGCGGCGCCGTAGCTGAGGCCCGGCTGCACTTCGCTCAGGTAGCCGCGGGGCAGCCGCTCGACCAGCTTGCGCGCCAGGCTCAGGCCGTTGGCGTGGATGCCGCTGGACGGCAGCAGCACGATCGCATCGCCCGGCCCGAGCTTGTCGCCCAGCGTCAGGCGCGCCTTCGGGTTGACCAGCCCGGTGCAAGAGGCGGCAAGGTCGATGCACCCGGCTTCCACGATGCCCGCCAGCGCGGGCGTCTCGCCGCCGCCCCAGGCCACCCCGCATTGATCGCAGGCCTGCTTCCAGCCCTCGACGAGGGATTGCGCCCGCGTCGCGTCGCCGAACCATTCCGACCCGCCGGCAGCCCAGTAGGCCTGGACCACCAGCGGCGTGGCGCCCACGGTGATCAGGTCGTTGATGGCCATCGCGATGGTGTCCTGCGCGATCGCGTCGTAGTGACTGCGGCCCGTGAGCCTTGCCATCTCGTCGGCGACCAGCGCCTTCGAGCCCAGGCATTCGACGATGCTCGCCAGGTAGAACGGACCGACATCGACGACGTAGGCCGACTCGCCGCGCGAGGCCTGCACCTCGGAGAAACCGTGCCGGCCCAGGTTCCCGGCGGTGGCGGCCGCAGCCCGCTGCGCGGCTACCTTCAACGGGTCGATGAGGTCGTAATCGACACCCGCCTGGCGGTAGCTGAGCATCGAATCCGCCGGCGGGCTGGCAGGGCTGTTCATTCGCGCGCATTATCCGGCACGCCCATCGGCCGAGCAGGGGCCCCCCGTAGAATGAAGCGCATGTCCTACGTCGTGCTTGCCCGCAAGTACCGGCCCCGCAGCTTCGAGCAGATGGTGGGCCAGGAGCACGTGGTGCGCGCGCTGACGAACGCGTTGCAGCAGCAGCGGCTGCACCATGCCTACCTGTTCACCGGCACGCGCGGTATCGGCAAGACCACGGTCTCGCGCATTCTCGCGAAGAGCCTGAACTGCACCGGGCCCGACGGGCGCGGCGGCATCACCGCGTCGCCCTGCGGCGTGTGCAGCGCCTGCGTGGAGATCGACGAGGACCGTTACATGGACTACGTGGAACTCGACGCGGCCTCCAACCGCGGCATCGACGAGGCTCGCGATCTGCTCGAGCGCGCGGCCTACAAGCCCAGCGTCGGTCGCTTCAAGGTGTTCATGATCGACGAGGCGCATCAGCTCACGAAGGACGCCTTCAGCGCGCTGCTGAAGACGCTGGAGGAGCCGCCGGAGTACCTCAAGTTCGTGCTCGCCACCACCGACCCGGAGCGCATGCTGCCCACGGTGCTGAGCCGCTGCCTGCAGTTCAACCTGCGGCCGATGGCGCCGGAGGTGGTGCTGCTGCATCTTCAGCAGGTGCTGCGCGACGAAGGCGTGGCCAGCGATGACGGGGCGCTGCGCCTGCTCGCGCGCGCGGCGCGCGGCTCGATGCGCGATGCGTTGTCACTGACTGACCAGGCGATCGCCTATGGCGGCGGCCGGCTGGACGAGGCGGGCGTGCGCTCGATGCTGGGTGCTGTCGACCACGGCCATGCCGCGGCACTGGTCGAGGCACTCTCGCGCCGCGACGGGCCGGCGCTGCTGGAGCGCGTGGACAGCTTGCGCGAACTGGGGCTTTCGGCCGACGGGACGCTCGAGAGCATGGCCGTGCTGTTGCAGCGCATGGCGGTGGAGCAGGCGGTGGCCGGAGCGCTCGATGCGGCGGACCCCGATCTGGCCGACGCGGCCCGTCTGGCTCACCTGCTGCCGGCTGACGAGACGCAACTGCTCTACAGCATCGTGCTGCAGGGCCGAGGCGAGCTGCAGCTGATGGCGGACGAATACGCCGCGCTGACGATGGTGCTGCTGCGCATGCTCGCCTTCGCGCCCGCGGATGCCTCGGCGAACGCGAACACCGCCCGGCAGGCAGCCGCAGGCACCCGGGCCAGGGCTGCCGCGCCGGCCGCAGCGCCCGCCGCTGCAGTGGGAGCGGCACCGCCGCAGCCGCAGGCCGCCCGGCCTGCCCCCTCGGCAACGCGCACCGAGGGGTCTTCCGAACCGCCGCCCTGGCTCGACGCACCGCCACCCGAGGCCGAAGCCGCAGGCGGTACGGGCAGCGCCGCGTTGCGCGCCAGCGCGCCGCCATCGCTGGCGGTGGCCGCGCCTGCGCCGCCGGCCGGCACTGCGCTGATCACCACGCCGCAGGGCGACGATTGGGCGCAGCTCGTCGGACGCCTGACAGCCCGAGGCGCCGTGGCGGCCCTGGTGCGCGAGCTGGCGCAGCAGGCCGGGCTCGACCAAGTCGACCCGGGCACCGAGCCGCCGACCTGGCACCTGCTGGTGGAGCGCGATTCACTGCGCACCGACGCGCTGCGCGACAAGCTCTGCCAGGCGCTGGCGGCCGAACTGGGCCACCCGCTGCAACTGGTGCTGCACAACCGCGTGCCCCAGGATTCGCCCGCGCGGCGCGAGGCGGCGGAGCGCGAACGCCGTCAGCGCGAGGCCGAGGCGGCAATCCGCGGCGACCCGCTGGTGGTCGACCTGATGGCACAGTTCAAGGGGGCGCGCATCGTGCCTGGCTCGATCAAACCGATCTGAAACTTCGAGGAAGCGACCATGATGAAGAACCAGCTGGCCGGCCTGATGAAGCAGGCGCAGGCGATGCAGGAGAACATGAAGCGTGCTCAGGACGAGCTGGCGAGCCTCGAGGTGGAGGGCCAGTCCGGCGCGGGCCTCGTCAAGGTCGTGATGACCTGCAAGCACGACGTGCGCCGCGTGACCATCGACCCGAGCCTGCTCGGCGACGACCGCGACATGCTCGAGGACTTGGTGGCCGCGGCCTTCAACGACGCGGTACGCCGCGCCGAGGCGGTCAGCCAGGAGAAGATGGGCAAGCTCACCGCAGGGCTGCCGCTGCCGCCGGGCATGAAGCTGCCGTTCTAGCGGCGCATGGCCGAGGCCTGTCTGCAGGGGCTGGTCGACGCGCTGCGTCGCCTGCCTGGCGTCGGCCAGAAGTCGGCCCAGCGCATGGCTTTTCACCTGCTGCAGCACGACCGCGGCGGCGCCGGTGCGCTGGCCAGCGCGCTGCAGCAGGCGTTGCAGCGCATCGGCCACTGCACACGCTGCCACACCTTCACCGAGGAACCGGTCTGCGCCACCTGCGCAGACACCGGCCGCGACGCGCGGCTGCTCTGCGTGGTGGAGACGCCTGCCGATCAGGCCGCCCTCGAGCGCAGCGGCAGCTACCGAGGGCTGTACTTCGTGCTCATGGGCCGGCTCAGCCCGATCGATGGTGTCGGGGTGCACGACATCGGGGTCTTGCCGCTGATCGAGCGGGCCTGCGACGGCACCGTCGAGGAGGTGATCCTGGCCACCGGCTTCAGTGCCGAGGGCGAGGCCACCGCGCACGCGCTGGGCGAAGCGTTGCGGTCCCGCGGGCTGAAGGTCACGCGGCTGGCTCGCGGCGTCCCCGCCGGCAGCGAACTGGAGTACGTGGACCTGGGGACGCTCGCCCACGCCCTCGTCGACAGGCACTGAGCGGCCGGCGACTTCGGGCGGTGCTTCAGAGATTGGAGCCGGGCTTGGTGGCCGCCACCTTCGCCGCGGTTGACGTCGACGCGGCGCGCGGCGCCGGTGTCGCCGCCTTCGTCTTGGCCTGGGACGACGAACTGCGCTGCGGCGCCTTGGCGGTCGATTTCGCGGCCGTGGTGCCGCTGGCCGGCTTGCGCGCGGTCGAATTCGCCGCTACCGCCTGCACGACCACGATGGTCTGCCCGGGCTTGAACTTCGCGTTCGCTTCGACGTTGTTCCACGACGCCACCTGTTGCGCGCTGACACGGTAGCGCGAGGCCACCGCAGCCACCGAATCACCCTTCTTGCCGGCCTTGAAGCTGATGCGCTTGCCGGGCAGGCGCTCGGGCGTGAGCAGCATCACCGCGTTGTCGGCCACGGCCTCGGGTACGTTGGAACTCTTCTGGGCGCTGCGCGGCACCAGCAGCGTGGCGCCGGCCTTGACAAGCATGCGCGGCGGAATGCGATTCACCGCGCGCAGATCGGTTTCGCTCATGCCCACCTGCTGGGCCACATCGGCCGGCTTCATCGTCGCCGGCGCGACCCATGCCGTCCAGCTGGCCAGCGGGCTCTTGTTGACCTGCAGGTTGTGCACGAAAAGCGTGGCGTTGTCGTACGGCAGCAGCACCTGGGGCGTGCCGGCCGCCAGGATCACCGGCTTGTTCATCTGCGGGTTGAGCTGCTGGAACTCCTCGAGAGAGATGTTCGCCATGCGCGCCGCCACCGCGACGTCAATGTCGCTGGTGATCGGCACCGCCAGGAAATAGGGGTGGTTCTCCAGCGGCGGCAGCTGGATGGCAAAGGCCTGCGGGCGCAGCACGATGTTCTTCACCGCCTGCAGCTTGGGCACGTAGTTGCGCGTCTCGTCGGGCATGCGCAAGGCTTCGTAGTGCACCGGCAACCCGGCCTTCCGGTTGCGCTCCATGGCCCGTTGCACGCTTCCCTGGCCCCAGTTGTAGGCCGCCAGCGCCAGTTGCCAGTCGCCGAACAGCTTGTGCAGCATCTGCAGATAGTCGAGCGCGGCCCGGGTCGAGGCGAGCACGTCGCGCCGGTCGTCACGGAAGAGGTTCTGCTTGAGATCGAAGTCCTTGCCGGTGGCGGGCATGAACTGCCACATTCCCGACGCGCGCGCCACCGAGAGCGCCTGCGGATTGAACGCGCTCTCGATGAACGGCAGCAGCGCGAGTTCGGTCGGCATGCCTCGCTTCTCGATCTCCTCGACGACGTAGAACAGGTAGCGCCCCCCGCGCTCGGTCATGCGCTGCACGTAGTCGGGCCGCGACGCGTACCACTGCTGCCACTTGACCACCAGCTCGTTATCGAGATCGGCCATGGCAAAGCCCTTGCGCACGCGCACCCAGAGGTCGGTTCGCGCGGCGGGGTCGTCGCCATCGATGATGACCGAGGGCCGGAAAGGATCGAGCGCAAACAGGTGCGGTTGTGCTTCGGACTGCGGTGTGGCCGGCGCCTGCGCGTCGGCTGCGGCCGGGGCGGGCATCTTGGCCGCGGCCGAGGAAGGCACGCTGCTCGGCGCTGCGGGCGATGTCGCGGCCGCCGTCTGCTCGTCGGGCACCGTGGCGCAGCCGGCCAGCGCGGCGGCGGTCAGCAGCGCAAGCAGTCGCTGCATGACGCCACACGACGCGCCACCGGCCCTGATCATCGTGCCGGCAGCCACGTGTTTGCGCCCGCAACTGCGCTGTGCGGCAGCGGCAAGCGGCCCGAGCCTATGATGCAAGCCGCTCGAGCTCGCAGGGCATGACAGTGTGCCGGGTCGAAGCGGCAAGGCACTGCCGCTTGTCGGATGTACCGATACCCGAGGCCGGGTTCAGCGTGGGAGACTTTGTCGATCATGGTTCGTGAGGCATCGATTATAGAGTTGGCCTCCTGGCTGCGAACCGCACCGGGCCAGTGTCTGCTGCGCTGGGAACAGCAACAAATGGATCAGGCTGTGGCGGACGTGTTCGGTTACCACGCGCTGCAGCTCGGCCTGCCCGAGCTGCAGGCCCTGCGCACGAACCGCATGCCGCATCGCTGGGTCGCGAGCGACACCTTGCAGAGCTTGGGGCCGATGGACGCGTTGCCGGTGGCCGAGGACGCGCCGCCGAGCCTGCCCTTCGATGCGCACGCCGCGCTGCATTGCCACTTCGATGCCTTGCCCTTCCCGAACCAGAGCCTGGACCTGGTGGTTCTGCCGCACGCACTGGAGCTCTCGCGCGATCCGCACCTGACGCTGCGCGAGGTCGAACGTGTGCTCGTGCCCGAAGGTCGCGTGATGATCCTCGGATTCAACCCGGCCAGCATGTGGGGCCTGCGCCAGCGCATGGGCCACGCGCGCAGCGCCGCCGGGCTGGCCGGCCGAGGGGCGCTGTACCTGCCGCGGGCCGGCGAGTTCCTGGGCTACTGGCGGCTGCGCGACTGGCTGCGGCTGTTGAGCTTCGAGGTCGAAGGCGGCCGCTTCGGCTGCTTCAGGCCACCGTATCGATCGCAACGCTGGCTCGAGCGCAGCGCCTGGATGGAGCCGGTGGGCGAGCGTTGGTGGCCGGTGTTCGGTGCCGCGTATTTCCTGACGGCCGTCAAGCGCGTCCGCGGCATGCGCCTGGTGGGGCTGGTACGGCACGAGGCGCGCCGGCCGCGCGCCGCCGCGGCGACGCTGGCGAGCCGGCAGCGTCAGCCCGAGGAAGTCTGCGAATGAAGGAAGTGGTGGTCTACACCGATGGCGCCTGCAAGGGCAACCCCGGGCCGGGCGGCTGGGGAGCATGGCTGCGCTCGGGCGAGCACACGAAGGAAATCTTCGGCGGCGAACGCCTGACGACGAACAACCGCATGGAACTCACGGCGCCGATCGAAGCCCTGTCCACGCTGAAGCAGCCTTGCCATGTCACCATCTACACCGACAGCCAGTACCTGCGCAACGGCATCAGCACCTGGATCCACAACTGGAAGGCCCGTGGCTGGAAGACCGCCGACCACAAGCCGGTGAAGAACGTCGATCTCTGGCAGCGGCTGGACGCGCTGGTGCAGCAGCACAAGGTGCAGTGGCGCTGGATCAAGGCCCACGCCGGCGACCCGGGCAACGAGCGCGCCGATGCGCTGGCCAACCGCGGCGTGCCCGTTCCCTGAGGCCGCCCCACGCGCGTCGCGCCAAACCGCTACAGTGCCGTCACGAGACGAAGGCCACGATTTGAACAAGCTGCACACATCGGTCGCCGTGATTGGCATTGCCGGCCTCGCGGCCGCCGGATGGTGGTGGCAGAACCGGCCGACGGGCCCCGCGGAGCCGGCACAGGCAGCCGCCGTGGCGAGCTCCGCGGCGTCGCGGGGCGGGGCGCCTGCCGGCGCACCTGGCGCGCCTGGCGGGCCGGTCGGTGTCGAGGTCGGCAAGGTCGAGTCGATGTCCCTGGCCGACGACGCGCAGGCGGTGGGATCGCTGCGCGCGAAGCAGGGCGTGATGCTGCGGCCCGAGGTCAGTGGCCGCGTGGCTGCGCTCGGCTTCCGCGACGGCGAGCGCGTGCGCCGTGGCCAGTTGCTGGTGCAGCTCGACGACACGCTGCAGCAGGCGCAGCTGAAGCAGGCGCAGGCGCAGGCCGGCATCGCGCGCACCAACCTGCAGCGCAACCGAGACCTGGTGGCGCAGAACTTCGTCAGCCAGAGCGCGGTGGACCAGAGCGCCGCCACGCTGGACGTGGCCGAGGCCCAGGTGGCGCTGGCGCAGGCACAGCTGGCGCGCATGCGCATCGTCGCGCCCTTCGACGGCGCGGCCGGCATCCGCAGCGTCAACCTCGGCGACTACGTCAAGGACGGCGCCGACCTGGTGAGCATCCAGGATCTGTCCCAGGTGCTGGTCGACTTTCGCCTGCCCGAGCGCTTCGTGGCCCGCGTGAAGACCGGCCAGCCCGTGGAGGTGACGCTGGACGCGCTGCCCGGGCGCCGCTTCGGCGGGCGGGTCGACGCGCTCGATTCGGTCGTCGACGCCGACGGCCGCTCGCTGCTGGTGCGGGCTCGGCTGGAGAACCCTGAAGGCGTGCTCAAGTCGGGGCTGTTCGCCCGCACGCGCATCGTCTTTGCCACGCGCGAGAATGCGCTCGTCGTGCCCGAGGAGGCGCTGGTGCCGCTGGGCGGCAAGCAGTACCTTTTCAAGGCGGTCGACGGCCCGAACGGCAAGGTCTCGCAGCGCATCGAAGCGCGCATCGGTTTGCGGCTGCCCGGCAAGGTCGAGATCCTCGAGGGCCTTGCGGCAGGCGACTTGGTGGTCACCGCCGGGCAGGCGCGGCTGGCACGCGGCGATGCATCGCCGCTGCGCGTGGTCGACATCGCCCGTGCCGGCGGCGGCAGGCCGGCCGGCAGCGCCGCGCGCCCGGCGAGCGCCGCGTCGGGCGCCAAGCCGTCGCCTTGATCGAGGGCCTCGCATGCGTCTGTCGGAGATCTCGATACGCCGTCCGGTGTTCGCCACCGTGATGTCGCTGATGATCCTGCTCATCGGCATGGTGTCCTTCGACCGGCTGGCGGTGCGCGAATACCCGCGCATCGACGAGCCGGTGGTCACGGTCACCACCCGGCTGGTCGGCGCCTCGTCGGAGGTCATCGAATCGCAGGTCACCAAGCCGCTGGAGGATTCCATCGCCGGCATCGACGGCGTGGACATCATCAGCTCGATCTCGCGCTCGGAGCAGAGCCAGATCACGGTGCGCTTCAAGCTGGAGAAGAACCCGGACGATGCGGCCGCCGACGTGCGCGACCGCGTCTCGCGCGTGCGCGGCCGGCTGCCCGATGCGGTGGACGAGCCGGTGATCGCCAAGGTCGAGGCCGATGCCACGCCGACCATCTGGCTGGCCTTCACCAGCGAGACCTTGAGTCCGCTGCAGGTCACCGACGTCATCAACCGCATCGTCAAGCCGCGGCTGCAGACGGTGCCCGGCGTGTCCAACGTGCAGGTCAACGGCGACCGCTTGTTCGCCATGCGCATCTGGCTCGACCCGGACAAGCTCGCCGCCTACCGCCTGACGGTGCAGGACGTGGAGGAGGCGATCCGCAAGCAGAACCTCGAGGTGCCGGCCGGGCGCATCGAAAGCCAGCAGCGCGAGTTCAGCGTCACGGCGCGCACCGACCTGAACACCGTGCCGCAGTTTGCCGACATCGCGTTGAAATCGGTCAACGGCTACACGGTGCGGCTGCGCGACGTGGCGCGCATCGAGCAGGCCGCCGCCAGCGAGCGCACCAGCGTGCGCCTGAACGGCGTGCCGTCGATCAGCACAGGCATCATCCGCAACGCCACGGCCAATCCGCTGGAAATCTCGGCCGCGGTGCGCAAGCTCATGCCGCAGATCCAGGCGGAACTGCCGCCGGGCCTGACCGTGCAGGTGGCCAACGACAACGCGGTGTTCATCGACCGCTCGGTCAAGTCGGTCTATCGCACCATCGCCGAGGCGGTGCTGCTGGTGGCGCTGGTGGTGTTCGTGTTCCTGCGCACGATCCGTGCGTCGATCATCCCCATGGTCACCATCCCGGTGAGCCTGATCGGCGCCTTCGGCATCATGGCCGCCGCCGGCTTCACCATCAACACGCTCACACTCCTGGCGCTGGTGCTGGCCATCGGGCTGGTGGTCGACGATGCCATCGTGGTGCTGGAGAACATCTTCCGCCACATCGAGGAGGGGCTCGAACCCTTCCAGGCGGCGCTGAAGGGCGCGAAGGAGATCAGCTTCGCGGTGGTGGCGATGACGCTGACCCTGGCCGCGGTGTATGCGCCGCTGGCCTTCACGCCGGGGCGTACCGGCCGGCTCTTCACCGAGTTCGCGCTGACGCTGGCGGGCGCGGTGATCGTCTCCGGCTTCGTCGCGCTGACGCTCACGCCGATGATGTGCAGCAAGCTGCTGCGCCACAACCCGTCGCCGAACGCCTTCGACCGCGGCATGGAGCGCGTGCTGGTGGCCATGGGCCACGGCTACGGCAGGGGGCTGGGCTGGGTGCTTACGCAGCGCTGGATCGTGCTGCTGGTCATGGCGGCCGCGGCCGGCGGCAGCTGGTGGCTGTTCAAGAACGCAAAGAGCGAGCTGGCGCCCATGGAGGACCGCGGCGTCATCCTGGCCACCGTGAACGCGCCCGACGGCGCCACGCTGGAATACACCGCCCGCTACCTGCGCGCGATCGAGTCCATCGGCCGCAGCTTTCCGGAATTCGACCGGGTCTTCGTCGTCGCCGGCAATCCGACGGTGTCGCAGGGCATTTCCTTCCTGCGCACGGTGGACTGGACGCAGCGCGAGCGCAGCACGCTCGAGTTGGCGCAGCTGCTGCAACCGCATTTCATGGGTCTGCCCGGCGTCACCGCCTTTCCGGTCACCCCGCCCAGCCTGGGCCAGGGTTTCCGCGAGCGTTCGGTGAACTATGTCATCGTCACCAGCGACAGCTACGAGAACCTGGCGCGAATCTCGCAGCAGTTCATGGCCGAGATCGCCAAGAACCCGGGTTTCGTGCAGCCCGACTCGGACCTGCGGCTGAACAAGCCGGAGATCTTCGTCGAGGTCGACCGCACCCGCGCCGCCGACATGGGCGTCAACGTCGACGCCGTCGCGCGCACGGTGGAAACGATGCTCGGCGGACGCGTGGTCACCCGCTACAAGCGCGATGCCGACCAGTACGACGTGATCGTGCAGACCGAGGGACGCGGACGCACCACGCCGGAGGACATCGAGCGGCTCTTCGTGCGCGGCCGCGGCGAGGCGATGGTGCCGCTGAGCTCGCTCATCAAGGCCCGCGAGGCGGTGAGTCCGCGCGAGTTGAACCACTTCAACCAGCGCAGGTCGGTGTCCATCACCGCCAACCTGGCGCCGGGCTACGCGCTGGGCGAGGCGCTGCAGTTCATGGATGCGACCGCGGCTCGCCTGCTGCCCCCGGGCTACGCCACCGAGCTGAACGGCGTGAGCCGCGAGTTCCGTTCGTCCGCGGGCGCGCTCGGCGTGGTGTTCGTGCTGGCGCTGCTGTTCATCTACCTGGTGCTGGCGGCGCAGTTCGAGAGCTTCGTCGACCCCTTCGTGATCCTGCTGGCGGTGCCGCTGTCCACCGTCGGCGCGTTGCTTGCGCTGCACTGGAGCGGCGGAACCTTGAATGTCTACTCGCAGATCGGCCTGATCACGCTGGTCGGCCTGATCAGCAAGCACGGCATCCTGATCGTCGAGTTCAGCAACCAGCTCCGCCAGCAGGGGCGCAGCGTGCAGGAGGCGGTGATCGAGGCCTCGAGCCTGCGCCTGCGTCCGATCCTGATGACCACCGGCGCCATGGTGCTCGGCGCGCTGCCGCTGGCGCTGGCCACGGGGGCCGGTGCCGAAAGCCGGCAGCAGATCGGCTGGGTGATCGTCGGCGGGCTGTCGCTGGGCACGGTGTTGACGCTCTTCGTCGTGCCGACGATGTACACGCTGTTCGCGCGCAAGGCCGTGCCCGGTGAGATCGTCACGCCGGCGGTCGACCAACCGTCGGCGGCGACGGCGACGCCGCATTGAAGACCTGCCGCTGATTGCGGCAAAACTCGGGTGGGCCGTCGATGTCTGGGCGGCGAACCCGATCAGACCAGCCCGTCGAAGGGCAGCACGTCGACCATCTCGCCGGCGGCCACGTTTCCCTGCCCGTGATGCAGCACCACCATGCCGTTGGCCAGGCTCATGCTGCGCAAGATGCCGCTGCCCTGCGCGCCGGTGATCGCCACCTGCCACTGACCGTCGTCGCGCCTGCCGACGATGCCGCGCTGGAACTCGGTGCGCCCCGGCTTCTTGCGGATCGGCTCGGTGCAGGCCGCGCGCAGCATCGGCAGCGGCTGCGGCGTGGCGCCGGACATGCGCAGCAGGGCGTCGCGCACGAACGCGTAGAAGGTCACCATCACGGCCACCGGATTGCCGGGCAGTCCGAAGAGCAGGGCTTGCCGGTCGGAGCCGGCCACGTCGAGGCGGCCGATGGCCATCGGCCGCCCGGGACGCATGGCAATGCGCCAGAACAGCACTTCGCCCAGTTCGGCCATGATGCGCTTGGTGTGGTCGGCCTCGCCGACGCTGACGCCGCCCGACGTGATCACCGCGTCGGCCTCGGCCGCGGCGCGCAGGAAGGTTGCGCGCAGCGCGTCGGGCTCGTCGCGCACCACGCCCAAGTCGATGGCTTGCACGCCCAGGCGCTGCAGCATGCCCCACACCGTGTAGCGGTTGCTGTCGTAGACCGAGCCGGCGTCGAGCGTTTCGCCGATCGAGCGGATCTCGTCGCCGGTGGAGAAGAAGGCCACGCGCAACGGGCGCCGCACGGAAACCGTGGGCAGGCCGAGCGAGGCCAGCAGTCCGAGGTCGGCCGGGCGCAGCAGGCGGCCGTTGGCCAGCGCGCCCTCGCCTCGCGCCAGGTCCTCGCCGGCAAGGCGCCGGTTGTCGCCGCCGCGCAGCAGGCCCGGCGGCACGAGCAACCGGCCGTCGGCGTCGAACTGCGCGAACTCCTGCGGCAGCACGGTGTCCAGCCCGGCCGGCATGACGGCGCCTGTGGTGATGCGCACGGCGCACTGCGGCGGCACCTGGCCCTCGAAGGCCTGCCCGGCCAGCCCGCTGCCGACGATGCGCAGGGCCGTCGGCTGGTCGCTGCGCATGTCGCTGCCGCGCAGCGCAAAGCCGTCCATCGCCGAGTTGTCGTGCGGCGGCACGTCGATGGCCGAGACCACGTCGGCCGCAAGCACGCGCCCCAGCGCGTCGCGCAATGCGCAGTCTTCGCTGCCCGGCACCGGTGTCGCCAGTCGTGCGATGAACTCCTGCGCCTGCGCCACCGCCAGCGCGTCGGGGTCGTAGCCGGCGACACGGGCGGCGATTTCCTGCAGGGAGAGCGCGGCCTGGCCGCTGCCTGCCGGAGGGACCGATCCCGTCATTGCTCTGGGCTCCTGGGCAGCAGCGGACGGCTGCACCGCGCGCGCAAAGGCGCGGCGCAGCAACGGGGTTGCCGACAGCGCCCGGGCATCGTCGCAGCCTCAGCCACCGATGTAGTGCATCTCGACGCGGCGCGCGCCAGCGGCCGGCTGGGCGCTGCCGCGCAACTCGGAATAGCGATCGGCACGCCGGCCCCAGATGCCGGCGATGGCGGCGTGCAACTGCGCATCGCTGGCGCCGCCGCGCAGCAGTGCGCGCAGGTCGTGCCCGGCGGCGGCAAACAGGCACAGGAACAGGCGCCCCTCGGTGGACAGCCGCGCGCGGTTGCAGTCGCCGCAGAAGGCCTGCGTGACACTGGAGATCAGGCCGATCTCGCCGGAGCCGTCGGCATAGCGCCAGCGTTCGGCGGTCTCGCCCGCGACCAGCGGCTGCAGGGGCTCCAGCGCGAACACCTGCTGCAGCCGCTGCAGCAGGTGCGCGGAGGGCAGCACCTCGTCCATGCGCCAGCCGTTGGTCGCGCCGACGTCCATGTACTCGATGAAGCGCAGCACGATGCCGCTGCCGCGGAAGTGACGCGCCATCGGCAGCGCTTCGTGGTCGTTGGTGCCGCGCTTCACCACCATGTTCACCTTCAGCGGCGCCAATCCCACGGCCTGGGCCTGCTCGATGCCCTGCAGCACGTCGGCCACCGGGAAGTCGACGTCGTTCATGCGCCGGAACACGGCATCGTCGATCGCGTCCAGGCTGACGGTGACACGCTGCAGCCCGGCATCCTTGAGCGCACGCGCCTTGCGCGCCAGCAGCGAGCCGTTGGTGGTGAGCGTGATGTCCAGCGGCTGGCCGTCGGGCGTTCGCAGCCCGGCCAGCATCTCGATCAGGCGTTCCAGGTTCTTGCGCAGCAGGGGTTCGCCGCCGGTCAGCCGCAGCTTGCGCACGCCGAGGGCGACGAACGCGCGGGCCGCGCGCGTGATCTCCTCGAAGCTGAGCAGTTCGCTGTGCGGCAGGAAGGCGTGGGTCTTGTCGAAGACCTCCTTCGGCATGCAGTAGCTGCAGCGGAAGTTGCATCGGTCGGTGACCGAGATGCGCAGGTCGTGCAGCGGCCGGCCGCGCCGGTCCAGCGGCGGGCGACCGTCCCAGGCCGCTTCGGGGGGCATGGGCGCTGACGGCGCCAACCGACCGCGCAGATCGTGAATCGGGATCACTTGCTCGCCCATGGCCGGTATTGTGCCGCGCGGCGCCCAGTCAGCGTGGCGCAAGGGCGGAAATGAAAACTGTCGCTCGCCGGCCCCACGGATTGCGGTGCATCAAGAAGGCGGCATCAGGAAGCGGCCATGCTGCGCGGTGCGCGCACACAAGGGCACGATTGCAGGAGACAAACATGAATTTCGAGCAGTTCCATCGCCGCTCCGTGGCGGAACCGGAGTCTTTCTGGCGCGAACAGGCGGGCTTGATCGATTGGCACAAGCCCTTCGACAAGGTCTGTGACTACAGCCGGCCGCCTTTCGTCCACTGGTTCGTCGGCGGCCAGACCAACCTGTGCCACAACGCGGTCGACCGGCACCTGAAGACCCAGCCCGACGCGAACGCGCTGATCTGGGTGTCGACCGAGGTCGACAAGGAGATCGTCTACAGCTTCCGCGAGCTGCACGCCGAGGTGCAGCGCATGGCGGCGAT
>Ga0105090_10001004_pt1 | contig 14888 bp, 12 predicted proteins | sample PPLLak3March2015_FD_79110 | JGI IMG/M metagenome (GOLD analysis project Ga0105090, IMG submission 79110) | Freshwater sediment microbial communities from Prairie Pothole Lake near Jamestown, North Dakota, USA - PPLs Lake P7 Core (1) Depth... | ecosystem: Environmental > Aquatic > Freshwater >... | reverse complement strand
GTGCACGCAGACCTTCTTCGCGTTCTTCTCCTTGGCCAGCTTCGGCAGCCAGGTGCGCATCTGGTCGTAGTAGGTCACCGCGAACGAGTACTTCAGCCGGTTGAAGGGCTCGTACATCTCGCGCGCCGCGGTCACCGGCAGGAAGTTGACGACGTTCTTCTCGAACTGCACCGGCATTGCCGCCATGTTCTGCGCCGTGCCGATGTGGCCGGCCACGATGAACACCTTGTCCTGGTTGACCAGCTTCTGGGCGGCCAGCACCGCACGCTTCGGGTCGTAGCCCGAGTCCTCTGCCACGAGCTTGAGTTTCCGGCCGTGCACGCCACCCTGTTCGTTGATCTCTTCGATGCGCAGCAGCATGCCCTGGCGCAGGGCCTTGCCGAACGCCGCGAGCGGACCGGACAGATCCTGGATCGTGCCAACCAGGATCTCGTTCTTGCTGACGCCCTGCGACTGCGCCAGTGCCGGGCCCGAGGCCAGCATCAGCGTCGCGCAAGCTACGGGGAGGAGCGTCTTGACGGGAAAGCGGTGCATGTCGTTCATGGTCTGGGTTCGGTAGGAGTGGAAGGGATTCAGCGGTACATGGCGTCGATGGCCTCGGCGTACTTCTTCTCGACCAACTTCCGTTTGAGCTTCATGGTCGGGGTCAGTTCCTCGTCCTCGGCCGTCAGCTGGTTCTGCAGCAGGTAGAACTTCTTGATCTGCTCGACGCGCGCGAACTTGGCGTTCACGCGCTCGAGTTCCTTCTGGATCAGGTCCTGCACCTCGCGAGTCTGCGTCAGGCTGGCGTAGTTGCTGAACGGGATGTCGTGGTCCTGCGCGAACTTCTCGACATTCTCCTGGTCGATCATGACCAGCACCACCAGGAAAGGCCGCTTGTCGCCCACCACCACCGCGTCGGTGATGTAGGGCGAAAACTTGAGTTCGTTCTCCAACTCGCTGGGCGTGATGTTCTTGCCGCCGGCCGTGATGATGATGTCCTTCATCCGGTCGGTGATGTAGAAGTAGCCGTCGTCGTCGACGTGGCCCACGTCGCCGGTGTGCAGCCAGCCGTCGGCGTCGATGGCCTCGGCCGTCTTCTCCGGCAGGTTCAGGTAGCCGAGGATGACGTTCGGCCCGCGCAGCAGGATCTCGTTCGTACCTTCGGCGATGCGCATCTCCAGCCCCGGCCCGGGCCGGCCGATGCTGCCGGGCTTGAGGCCGTAGCGCGGCGTCTGCGTGCCCGCGCCACAGGTCTCGGTCATGCCCCAGCCCTCGCGCAGCGGGATGCCCAGCGCCATGTACCAGCGGATCAACTCGGGCGAGATCGGCGCTGCGCCGGTCAGACCGACCTCGACGCGGTCCATGCCGATCATGCGCTTGACGTTCTCCAGAACCAGCGTGCGCGCCAGCCAGTAGCGCCAGCGCAGCGGCGCCGGCGGCTCGCGCTGCTCGAGTGTGCACTTGGCGTATTCGGTACCCACGTGAAGCGCCCAGCCGTAGGCCAGCTTCTGCATCTTGTCGGCTTCGCTCAGGCCGATCGCCACCTGCGAGTAGATCTTCTCCCACACCCGCGGCACCGCGAAGAACAGGTGCGGGCGCACCTCGCGCAGGTTCTCGAACACCGTCTCGGGGTTCTCGACGAAGTTGACCACCGAGCCGCGCTCGATGGGGATGAACGCGCCGATCATGCGTTCTGCGATGTGGCACAGCGGCAGGAAGGCGATGCGCTCGCCGCCGCGCTCCACGCCTTCGTACAGGGTCGTCGACAGGCCCGACAGCACCGAGATGATGTTCGTCTGGCTGATCATCGCGCCCTTGGGCTTGCCGGTGGTGCCCGAGGTGTAGACCAGCACCGCCACCTCCCCCGGGTCGCGTTGGCTGCTGCGCTCCAGCAGCAGCTGCGGATGCTGCTTCAGGTGGATGCGCCCGAGTTCGCGCAGCTGGTCCAGGCTGATGACGCGCTCGTCATGGAAGTTCGCCAGCCCGTCCATGTCGAAGACGATCACGCGGCGCACCCGTGGCAGCCGCTCGGCGATCTCGAGGTACTTGTCGAGCTGCTCGTCGTCCTCGACGAACAGGTACACGCTGCGCGAGTCGCTGCTCAGGTACTCCACCTGCTTGGCGGCATCGGTGGGATAGATGCCGTTGCACACCCCGCCCACCGACTGCACCGCCAGGTCGCACCACACCCATTCGCGGCAGGTGTTGGCCAGCACCGAGGCCACCTCGCCGAGCTCGAAACCCAGACTGACCAGCCCGGCGCCGATCTCCTCGACGATGGTTTGCACCTCGTTCCAGGTGTACGAGCGCCAGATGCCCAGCTCCTTCTGGCGCATCATGATCGCGTCGCCCAGCTCCTTCGCACGCAGCCGGAACATCTCGGGCACCGAGCGGTAGGGCAACGGGTCCGTCTTCCAGCCGAACTCCTCGCCGGTGACGATGCGGTACGGGTCCTTGCTCATCGCCAGGTCTTCTTCTTCTTCCAGCGCCGCTCGCCGCGCACGCCAGTGTCCTTCTTGCCGAGGTAGAACTCCTTGATGTCCTCGGCCTCGCGCAGCACGGCGCAGCTGTCGTCCATGACGATGCGTCCGCTTTCGAGCACGTAGCCGTGGTCGGCCACGTTCAACGCCATGTTGGCGTTCTGTTCCACCAGCAGCATGGTCGTGCCGCGCTCGCGGTTGATGCGCACGACGATCTCGAAGATGTCCCGCGTGAGCTTCGGCGACAGCCCCAGGCTCGGCTCGTCGAGCAGCATCACCTCGGGCGCAGCCATCATCGCGCGCGAGATCGCCAGCATCTGCTGCTGCCCGCCCGACAGCAGACCGGCGTCCTGCGTCGCGCGCTCCCTCAGGATCGGGAAGTAGGTGTAGGCCATCTCCATGTCGCGGGCCACGGCGTCGCGGTCGTTGCGCGTGTAGGCCCCCATCAGCAGGTTGTCGCGCACCGACAACAGCGGAAAGACCTCTCGACCTTCGGGCACGTGGCTCAAGCCCATGCGCACGATCTGAGAAGGGTCGAGCCCGGTGATGTTCTGGCCCTTGTAGGTGACGGTGCCGCGGCTCGGGTCGATGATGCCGGAGATGGTCTTCAGGATCGTGCTCTTGCCCGCGCCATTGCTGCCCAGCACGGTGGCGATCTCGCCGCGGCGCACCTTCAGGCTCACGCCGCGGATGGCCTTGATGGGCCCATAGGCGCTTTCCACGTTGGCCAGCGCCAGAATGACCTCGCCGGCACCTGCTCCCGGCGCGCTCATGAAGGCTGCCTCCGCAGGCTGGACAGGTCGTCGGTGCTGCCGAGATAGGCCTCGATGACGCCAGGGTGCGCCTGCACCTCTTCCGGCGAGCCCAGCGCCAGCAGTTCGCCCTGGTTCATTGCCAGCACGCGGTCGGACACCTTGGAGACCAGGCTCATGTCGTGCTCGACCATCAGCACGGTGATGCCCAGGTCGGACTGGATGTCCTGTATCCAGAAGGCCATGTCCTCGGTTTCCTCGACGTTCAGGCCCGAGGACGGCTCATCCAGCAGCAGCAGCTTCGGCTCGGCACACAGTGCACGTGCCAGCTCGACCACCTTGCGCACGCCGTAGGGCAGGCCGGCAACCATCGAGTCGCGATGTCGCTGCAGGCCGAGGAAGTCGATCACCTCTTCGGCCTTGCGCCGCGCGTGCAGTTCGGCCCTGCGCACCGCGCCGGTGAACAGGATGTCCTGCCACAGGCTGGTGCGCCGGTGCGTGTGCGTGCCGATCAGCAGATTCTGCAGCACGCTGGCGAACTCGAACAGCTCGATGTTCTGGAAGGTGCGCGCGATGCCCAGCGCCGCCACCGCATGCGGCGGCTGCGCGATCAGGTCCTCGCCCTCGAAGCGGATGCCGCCGGCGCTGGGCTGGTAGATGCGGCTGATCAGGTTGAACACGGTCGTCTTGCCGGCGCCGTTCGGGCCGATCAGCGTGAACACCTCGCCGCGCTGCACGTCGAAGCTGACGTTGTTCACGGCCACCAGCCCGCCGAAACGGACGGTCAGGTCGCGGGCGCTGAGCAGGGCTTCGCTCATTTCAATCGGTCGGACTTCTGGAACGCCTTCTGGCGCTTGAACATGCCGGCCCGGTAGAACGGGAAGATCTGCAGGTAGGTGCGGATCTTCAGCCAGCGGCCGTACAGGCCGTGCGGCTCGAACATGACGAAGGCCACCAGCACCGCACCATAGACCACCAGCTGCAGGCCCGGCGACTGGCCGACCGATTCGGGCAGGTAGTCCTTGCCGATGGAGATGAGCTGCGGCATGGTGATCAGGAAGATGGCGCCGAAGAACACGCCGTGCACCGAGCCCAGGCCTCCGACCACCACCATCAGCAGCAGGTCGATCGACTGGATGATGCTGAACTGCTCGGGCGACAGGAACTTGATCTTGTGCGCGTACAGCGCCCCGCCCAGACCGGCCAGCCCGGCCGACAGCGCGAAGGACATCGTCTTGTAGCGCGCCAGGTGGATGCCCATGCTCTGCGCCGAGATCTCCGAATCGCGGATCGCGACGAAGGCGCGCCCGGTGGGCGAGCGCAGCAGGTTCATGATCGCCAGCGTGGCCAGCACCGTCACCGCCAGGCACAGGAAGTAGAACTCCTCGTTCGAGTTCAGCACCCAGCCGAAGAACGACGGGTCCTTGACGTGCAGCCCGGCGTTGCCGCCAGTCACCGACTCCCAGCGCGCCATGCCTTCCTCGACGATGAAGCCGAAGGCCAGCGTGGCGATGCCGAGGTAGATGCCCTTGACGCGCAGCGCCGGCAGGCCGACGACGATGCCGACGATGGCCGAGAGCGTGGCCGCGCAGGCCAGCGCCAGCGGAAAGGGCCATCCGGCGGCGGCCAGCACCGCCTGCGTGTAGGCGCCGACGCCGAGGAAGGCCGCATGGCCGATCGAGAACTGGCCGGTGAAGCCGGCGAGCAGCATCAGCCCCAGGCCGACCACCGCATAGATCAGCACGAAGATCAGCTGCGCCAGCAGGTACTCGGACAGCAGCCACGGCGCCAGCAGCAGCGCCACGCCGAGCAGCCCGTACCAGAAGGCCTGCCCGCCGTGCTTGACCAGGCGGATGTCCTGGTCGTAGTCGGTCTTGAAGATGAATCGCATGGCGGGGACCGTTCCTCAGACCTTCTTGCGCAGCTTTTCGCCGAACAGCCCGTTCGGCTTGATCCACAGCATGATCAGCACCACGATGTAGGGCGCGATGTCCTTGAAGCCCTCGGGCAGGTAGAAGCCCGACAGGCTCTCGACGATGCCGATGATCAGCCCGCCGACGATGGCGCCGGGCAGGCTGCCGAAGCCGCCGACCACCGCCGCCGGAAAGGCCTTCAGGCCGATGAAGCCCATGTTGGCGTGCACGAAGGTGATCGGCGCGAGCAGCAGGCCGGCGATCGCCGCCACCGCCGCCGCCAGGCCCCACACCAGGCTGTTCAGCCGCTGCACCGGGATGCCCATGTAGTAGGCCGCCAGCTGGTTCTGCGACGAGGCCTGCATGGCGATGCCGAGCTTGGTGTAGCGGAACATCGCATACAGGCCCAGGCACAGCACCGCGGTGGCGCCGATGATCACCAGTTGCTCGTAGGCCAGCACCAGCTCGCCCAGGCGCAGCGTCATGTCCTTGTAGGGCACCGGCAGCGTGTGCGTCTCGGTGCCGATCACCGGCAGCATGGTGATCAGCCCGCGCACGATGAAGGCGATGCCGAAGGTCAGCATGACGATCGAGAACTGCGGCTGGCCCAGCACCGGCCGGATGACCAGCCGCTCGGCAAACATGCCGAACAGCGCCATGGCCGCGATCGCCGACGGCACCGCGATCCAGAACGGCATGCCGACGATGGTCATCAGCACCAGACCGCCGAAGGCGCCGACCATCATCAGGTCGCCCTGCGCGAATGTCACAGTCTCGGTGGCCTTGTAGATGAGCACGAAGCCCAGGGCAATCAGGCCGTAGATGCACCCCTGCGCGGCACCGCTGATGATCAGTTGGACGAATTGCACGTGGCAGGACAGGTCTGCTGAAGCGACGCGGATGCTAGCCGTGAAGTGCGCGGCCAGTACTTAAGGAAAACGCTGACCATGCCGTGCAGCGCCCCCTCGTTCGAGTGCTTCGCGCGCCGTACAGCGCGGACGCACCTAGCGAGGCGGCAGCAGCCTGGCCGGATCGACCGGCTTGCCCTGGCGGCGGATCTCGAAATGCAGCTGCACGCGCTCGGCGTCGCTGGAGCCCATGTCGGCGATCCGCTGCCCGCGGCGCACGGCCTGGTCTTCCTTGACCAGCAGCGTCTGGTTGTGCGCGTAGGCCGTCAGGAAAAGATCGCTGTGCTTGACGATCACCAGGTTGCCGTAGCCGCGCAGCGACGAGCCGGCATAGACCACGCGCCCGTCTGCTGCAGCCAGCACCGGATCGCCCGCCTTGCCGCCGATGGTCAGGCCCTTGTTGCGTCCTTCGTCGAAACCGGCCAGCACCGGCCCCGCTGCGGGCCAGACCCAGGCGGGCTGGTCGGCCGAGTCGGTCGTTGCCGGCGGCGGTGGAGCTGCCGGCAAAGCTGTGGCGGCTGGCACGGCCGTACTCGCCGGGGTTGCGGGCGCGGGCGCGGGCGCGGCCGCCGTCGCTGGCGCGGGCGCGGGCGCAGTCGTTGGCGCTGGCGCGGCACTGGCGCCGTTCGGCGCCCGTACCGCTGCCGTCGTCGGGACAGTGGCCGCCGCCGCAGGCGCTGCGGGTACTGCCATCCCACGCGCATCGAGCGGCCTGGACTCGACCCGTCCGGCCCCGGCCACTGCCTGCGTTGTCGCGGGCCCGGCGTCCAGCGACGGCGCCCGCACGCGCAGGACCTGGCCGACTTCGATCACGTTCGGGTTGTCCAGGTTGTTCCAGCGCGCCAGGTCGCGCCAGTTCTGGCCGTGCTCGAGCGCAATGCGCAACAGCGTGTCGCCCGGCTTGACCGTGTAGAAGCCGGCGCTGCCGGCGTCGCCAGCGCCTGGCAGCGGCGAGGCCACGGACGGCGCAGCCGGGGCAGCAGGGGCTGGTGCGGGCGACGCTGGGCGCACCGCCGCGCCCCGATCCTCGACCGGGGCCTTCTTTCCCGATGTACTGCAGCCGGCCAACGATGCCAGCGCGCACAAGGCCAGCAGCACGATCGGTCTGCCGTCGGGTCGCGTTCGCATGCCCGGGCCCCTCCCTATTCGATGCCGGATTTTAGGGGCACGAAGTGGACGGCCTCGAGAATCGAGCGCCTCACCTGGTCACCGTCGCGGTCGGCCACCAGAAGCCTCTGGCCGCCGCCGGAAGCTGCACGCATGGGCGCGACGAGGCGGCCACCGTCGGCCAGCTGCTGCAGCCAGGCCTCGGGCAGCTCGCCGCCGCCCGCTGCGGCTATGATCGTGTCGTAGGGGGCGTTCGGCGCATGCCCCAGGTGTCCGTCGCCGTACACTAGGCGGATGTTGGTGCCGCGCTCCGCGGCCAGGTGGGCCCGGGCCTTGTCGTACAGCGGCTTGAGCCGCTCGATGGAGACCACTTGCCGTGCCATGCGCCCGAGCAGCGCGGTCTGGTAGCCGCAACCGGTGCCGACCTCTAGCACCCGGCCGAGGGTGCCGCTTCGCCGCGCCTGGGCACCTTCGTGCAGCAGGCTCAGCATGCGCGCCACGACCGAGGGCTTGGAGATGGTCTGTCCCAAGCCGATCGGCAAGCTGGTGTCCTCGTAGGCCTGGGTGGCGAGGCCGCTGTCGACGAAGTAGTGGCGCGGAACGTCCGCCATCGCCTGGCACACCGATTCGTGGCAGTGGAACTCGGCGCGCAAGCGCTGCACCAGCGCCTGGCGCACGGTCGCCGAATCGAGCCCGATGCCGCTGGGCCGGTGCGTCTGCACCGAATGCCGGGCAGCGTGGTGCAGCGGCGCCTGCGGCCGCAGCGTCTTGGCGGCCGGCGAGGCCAGCGGCAACACGGCCGGAAACCGAGCGCCGCGAGGCGCGGACTTTCCGCTCATGCCAGCGCCGACCAGCGGCCCAGCGACGCGTGGTCGCTCATGTCCACCTGCAGCGGCGTGACCGAGATGCAGCCCTGCGCGGTCGCGTGGAAGTCCGTGCCCTCCCCAGCGTCGCGTGCGTCGCCGGCCGGACCGATCCAGTAGATGGTGTCGCCGCGCGGGTTGAGCTGCCGGATCACCGGCTGGCTCGCGTGCCGTCGTCCCAGCCGGGTGATGCGTCGCGGCAGTTGTGCCGCATCCGCGCGGTTGGGGATGTTGACGTTGAGCAGCCACGGTCCCTCCGGCACGCCGCCCGCAAGCACGCCTTCGATCAACGCGCGCGCCGCGGCAGCCGCGGCATCGAGTTCGCCCCAGCCCTTGACCACCTGGGAAAACGCGATCGCGCGGATGCCGAAGAGATAACCCTCGGTCGCCGCCGCGACCGTGCCCGAATAGAGCGTGTCGTCGCCCATGTTGGCGCCGTTGTTGATGCCGGAAAGCACGAGGTCCGGTCTGTGCGGCAGCAGGCCGGTGAGGGCCACGTGCACGCAGTCCGAAGGCGTGCCGTTGACCACGCGGAAGCCTTTGACGGCATCGCCGCTGGCCTCGAAGACCGAAAGCGGACGGTTCAGCGTCAGCGCATTGGAGGTGCCGCTGGCGTTCTGCTCCGGGGCCACCACGTCGATCTCTCCGAGGCCGGCGCAGGCGCGCACCAGCGCTGCCAGACCGGGGGCCAGATAACCGTCATCGTTGGAGATCAGGATGCGCATCGACTGATTGTAGGCACCCGGCCTGCGCGGCCGAACTGCCTATCATTCACGACCCCAATCAAGGAGACCATCGATGCGCGCCTGGATCTGCGAGACGCTGAGCGGCCCCGACGGACTGCAGTGGAAGGAAGTGCCGACGCCCGACCCCGGGCCGGGCGAGGTGCGCATCGCGATCCGCGCCGCCAGCCTGAATTTCCCGGACATCCTGATCGTGCAGGGCAAGTACCAGTTCAAGCCGCCCCTGCCCTTCGTGCCCGGGTCGGAGTACTCCGGCCATGTCGAGGCCGTCGGCCCCGGCGTCACGCGCCTGAAGGTCGGCGACGCGGTGGCGGCCATGGGCTCGACCGGCGGATTTGCCACGCACGGCATCGTCGAGGCGTCGCGCGTGCTGCCGCTGCCGCCCGGCTTCGCGCTGGAAGACGCCGCCGCGTTCGCACTGACCTACGGCACCTCGCACCACGCGCTGATGGACCGCGCCGCGCTCAAGCCCGGCGAGACGGTGCTGGTGCTGGGCGCGGCCGGCGGTGTGGGCACTTCGGCCATCCAGATCGCCAAGGCCGCCGGCGCCAGGGTCATCGCGGCCGCGTCCAGCGACGAGAAATGCGCCTTCTGCCGGCAGCTCGGCGCCGACGCGACGCTGAACTACGCCACGCAGAACGTGCGCGACGCCTTGAAGGAGCTGACCGGCGGCAAGGGCCCGGACGTGGTCTACGACCCGGTCGGCGGCGACCTGGCCGAGCCGGTGTTTCGCTCGATCGCCTGGCGCGGCCGCTACCTGGTGATCGGCTTCGCGCAGGGCGGGATCCCTTCGCTGCCGCTCAACCTGACGCTGCTGAAGGGCGCATCGATCGTCGGCGTGTTCTGGGGCGACTTCGTGCGCCGCGAGCCCGAGAACAGCGCGCGCGGCATGGCCGAACTCGCGCGCTGGTATGCCGAGGGCAAGGTCAAGCCAGCCATCGACCTGCGCCTGCCGATGCGCGAGCTGCCTGCCGCCTACGCGCGCATGGCCACGCGCAAGGTGCAGGGCAAGGTGCTGATGGTGAACGATTGACACGGCGTCACACCGTCCGCCTGCGGTAGCATGGCCCGGCGCGGAGGAGGACCGGCCCGATGGCGGTGAAGGTACTGATCGTCGAAGACAACCCTGTGGCCCGCAGCTTCCTGTGCCGCGTGGTGCGCGAGAGCTTCAGCGACGTGATCGCGATCACCGAGGCCGGTGACCTCGAGTCGGCGCGCCAGCAGATCGATCTGACCGGCGGCTCGCAGGGGCTGCATGGCACCGATCCCTTCAAGCTGCTGCTCGTCGACCTGGAGCTGCCCGACGGCAACGGCATGGATCTTCTGCGCGAGCTTTCGCACTACCCGGCGACCAAGATCGTCACCACGCTCTACTCCGACGACGATCACCTGTTCCCGGCGCTGCAATGCGGCGCCGACGGCTACCTGCTGAAGGAAGACCGCTTCGAGGTGCTGGTCGAGGAGCTGCAGAAGATCGTGCGCGGCCAACCGCCGTTGTCTCCGGCCATCGCGCGGCGGCTGCTCACGCACTTCCGCCCCGGCGGCGGTGGCGAGGCGGCGGCGTCGGACTCGGGCTTCAACCCGGCCGCGAGCTTCCAGAGCAGCCGGCCGGTACCGATCGAGAAACCGCTGGACCACGAGCGCCTGACGCCGCGCGAAAGCGAGGTGCTGACCTACCTGAGCAAGGGCTTCACGATCAAGGAGATCGCCTCGTTGATGGGCATCAAGTGGTTCACCGTCAACGACCACATCAAGTCCATCTACAAGAAGTTGAACGTGTCGAGCCGGGCCGAGGCCGCCGTGCTCGCCAGCAAGCAGGGACTGGTGTGAGACGCCAGCTCGCGACCAGGCTGCCGCGCCGCGCCCGCGGCGACCGCCGCATCGCGCTGCCGCCGCGGCGCTAGCCGCAGCGCGGGCCGCGCAGATGAATCCACGTGCCGCGCGCGACCTGCCGCCCGGAGGCGCGGCCGACGCCTCCAGCCCCGCGCCGGCACCAGGCGGTCGCGGCGAGATTCCGGCCGCGACCGGGTCCGGCTCGACGCCTGTCGCAGGCGGGTCGGTTCGGCAGCGCGAAGCGCTGCTCTTCGCTGCCGTGCTGGCCGTGGCCCTGCTCGGGCTGAGCTTCGGCCTGGCGCAGCAACGCTACATCGACGCGCGCTGGCGCCAGGAGCCGCCGGCCGCGGTGCAGCTGCTGTCCAGCCCGCTGCCCGCGCTGCGCGAGTTCCAGGGCGCCAGGCTGCAGCGCGTCGGCGACGCGGCCGGCCATTCGATCGACGTCGACGCGGGACTGCTGCACCGCTCGGCCCGGTGGAACGTCGACGACGCACAGCGTCGAGGTCAGCTCGAGCAGCGACTTCAGGTGGGGCGGATGCTGCAGCAGGGCCCGGTGACCCTGCACTTCGGCGATCGCGGCAGCACCGCGCTGCATGCCCAACCGCGCGGCCTGCCTGGCCTGGGCTTCTTCTACTGGCTGCTGAGCGCCGCGGCCGCAGCCCTGGTATGGACCGCCGCCGCGGTCCTGCGCACCGAACCGAAGTGGCGCAACCTGCCGTATGCGCTGATCGCCCTGAGCCAGGCCGCCAACCTGCTGCTCATCGCGGTCGAGACGCTGCCGGGCCTGGGCCTGCCAATCTGGCTGGGCAAGATGGGGGCCGGATGGCACATCGCGCTGGATCTTTGCAGCGCCGCGGCGCTGGTCCACCTGGCCACCCTGCAGCCGTTGCGCCTGCCCAGAGGTCGCTGGATCGCGGCCGCCGCCTGGACCGGCTGCACGCTCCTGTCGCTGGCGGTGCTGCGGGGCGCCCTGGCGGGGGCCTGGTGGTGGACGCAGGCAGCGATGCTCGCCTCCGGCGCCCTGACGGTCGCCTTGATGACCTCGGCCTACAGGCTGGAGCCCAATCCGTTCGCGTTGCTGATGCGCCGGCTGGCTGCCGCCGCCACGGTGACGCTGTTCCTGTTCAGCGTGGCGGTGCTGGGAGCAGATGCCGATTCCGCCGTCGCGCAGGGCGAGGCCGCGCTCGGCTCGGTGGCCTGGTACCTGTTCCTGGCGACCTTGATCCTGGTGCTGCCGGTCTTTTCGCGGGTCAAGCCCTTGATGCGCGAATTGATGCTGCTCGCCGGCACCAGCACCGTGGTGGTGTCGCTGAACCTGCTGTTCAGCGGCCTTTTCGGCCTGAGCAGCATCGTCGCCCTGGCCCTGTCCATGTTCGTTGCCCTGGCCACCTACTCCGGCACCCGCCGCTGGCTGCTGCAGCCGGTGCGAGGCCGGCACGCCCTGGGCCTGGACCGCATGTTCGGGCAGCTGTACCGCGTGCTGCGCGAGGTCGAGGCCCGGCCGCAAGACAGTGCCGAGTTGCTGACAGGGCTGTTGCGCGAGATGTTCCAGCCGATGCAGGTGCATACGCTGGAGCACCCGGCAAGCCGCTCGCGCGTTCTCGGCGAGGGTTCGGCGCTGCTGGTGCCGCTGCCGCGCATCGATGCCGCCCACGCACCGTCCAGCGAAGGCTCGATCGTGCTGCGTTTCGCCGAGCAGGGCCAGCGCATGTTCTCCCGGGACGACGCGCAGTTGTGTGACCGCGTCGTCGAGCAGCTGCGCCGCGCCGTGGCCTACGACAAGGCGGTCGAACGGGGCCGCAACGAGGAGCGCGCCCGCATCGCGCAGGACCTGCACGACGACATCGGCGCGCGGCTGCTGACGCTGATGTACAAGGCGCAGACGCCCGAAATGGAGGACTACCTCCGCAACACCCTAAAGGACCTGAAGACGCTGACGCGCGGGCTGGCGGCCAGCGAGCACCACCTGTCGCACGCCGCGGCGGAGTGGAAGGCCGACATCGGCCAGCGGCTGGCGGCGGCACAGATCGAGCTTCGCTGGAACCTGAGCTACGACCGCGACGTCGTGCTCGGCGTGGTGCAGTGGTCCGCGCTGACGCGCGTGCTGCGCGAACTGGTCAGCAACGTCGTCCAGCATTCCTGCGCGACACAGCTGGAGTTGTCCATCGCGCTCGACGCCGGGCGACTGCGGCTCACCCTGGCCGACGACGGCATCGGCCGCACGCCGCAGCGCTGGTCGCTCGGCCTGGGCCTGGGCGGCGTGCGCAAGCGCGTCAAGCTGCTCGGCGGCGACGTGCAGTGGCGCGAGAACGGCAGCGCCGGCATCGTCTGCACGGTGGTGATCGCCGAGCTTGCGGGGCGCGACGCCGGCCGTCCATAGAGAAGGTGGCGCGGATAATCGCGCGATGAATCCGCTCCTTGCCAAGCTGCACCCCTACCCGTTCGAGCGCCTGCGCGAGCTGAGCTCCGGCATCGTGCCGTCGGCCGGCCATTCACCGATCAGCCTGGGCATCGGGGAGCCGCGCCACGCGACGCCCGCGCTGGTCGAGGAAGCGCTCCTGGCCGCCTTGCCGGGGTTGTCCAGCTACCCGGCCACTGCGGGGTCGCCCGAGCTGCGAGAGGCCTTCGCGGGGTGGCTGCAGCGCCGTTACGGCGTGCCCGTGGACCCTCACACGCAGACCCTGCCGGTCAACGGCTCGCGCGAGGCGCTGTTCGCCCTTGCGCAGGCGCTGATCGACCCCACCCGCGCAGGCGCCACGGTCGTCTGCCCGAACCCGTTCTATCAGATCTACGAGGGCGCCGCGCTGCTCGCCGGTGCGCGCACGGCCTTCGCCAACAGCGACCCGGCACGCAACTTTGCCGCCGACTGGTCTCAGGTCGACCCGGCCACCTGGGCCCGGACGCAGCTGCTGTACGTGTGCTCGCCGGGCAACCCCACGGGCGCGGTGATGCCGCTGGACGAGTGGCGGATGCTGTTCGACTTGAGCGACCGGCACGGCTTCGTCATCGCCAGTGACGAGTGTTACTCCGAGATCTATTTCCGCGACGAGCCGCCGCTCGGGTCGCTGCAGGCCGCGCAGGCGCTGGGCCGCGGCGACTACCGCAACCTGGTGGCCTTCACCAGCCTGTCCAAGCGCTCCAACGTGCCGGGCCTGCGCGCGGGCTTCGTGGCCGGCGATGCGCGGCTGCTGAAGGCCTTCCTGCTGTACCGCACCTATCACGGCAGCGCGATGAGCCCGCTGGTGCAGCGCGCCAGCATCGCCGCCTGGGGCGACGAGCGCCATGTGCGGGAAAACCGGGACTTCTACCGCAGCAAGTTCGCTCAGGTTCTGCCGCTTCTGGCCGATGTCCTCGAGGTGCGTCTTCCCGACGCCGGCTTCTACCTCTGGGCGGGGGTGCCGGGCGGCGACGACGTGGACTTCGCGATGCAACTGCTGGCTCAATACAATGTGACGGTTCTGCCCGGCAGCCTGCTGGCGCGCGAGGCCCATGGGCACAACCCCGGGGCGGGGCGCATCCGCATGGCCCTGGTCGCGCCGACCGGCGAGTGCGTCGAGGCGGCGCAACGCATCCGGGCCTTCACCCTGTCCTACCGTCCAAAGCCATGACACACCCGCATCAGGACCTGATCGACCGCGCCTGGGAAGACCGCGCGCAGATCAACGCCGCTTCCGCCCCAGACGTCGCCAAGGCGGTGGACACGGTGATCGCCGACCTCAACGCCGGGCGCATCCGCGTCGCCGAACGCCAGGGCGTGGGCCAGTGGACGGTGAACCAGTGGGTCAAGAAGGCGGTGCTGCTGAGCTTCCGCCTGAGCGACAACAAGGCGATCCGCGCCGGCGAGCTCGGCTTCTTCGACAAGGTGCCGACCAAGTTCTCCCATCTGGACGAGGAGCAGATGCGCGCCACCGGCGTGCGCGTGGTGCCGCCGGCGGTGGCGCGACGCGGCAGCTTCATCGCCAGGAACGTGGTGCTGATGCCGTCCTACGTGAACATCGGCGCCTATGTCGACGAGGGCACGATGGTCGACACCTGGGCCACGGTCGGCAGCTGCGCGCAGATCGGCAAGAACGTGCACCTGTCCGGCGGCGTGGGCATCGGCGGGGTGCTCGAGCCGCTGCAGGCCAACCCGACGATCATCGAGGACAACTGCTTCATCGGCGCGCGCAGCGAGGTGGTCGAGGGCGTGATCGTCGAGGAGAACTCGGTCATCAGCATGGGCGTGTTCATCGGCCAGAGCACGAAGATCTACGACCGCGCCACCGGCGAGGTGCACTACGGCCGCATACCGGCCGGTTCGGTGGTGG
>Ga0105090_10001003_pt1 | contig 14893 bp, 12 predicted proteins | sample PPLLak3March2015_FD_79110 | JGI IMG/M metagenome (GOLD analysis project Ga0105090, IMG submission 79110) | Freshwater sediment microbial communities from Prairie Pothole Lake near Jamestown, North Dakota, USA - PPLs Lake P7 Core (1) Depth... | ecosystem: Environmental > Aquatic > Freshwater >... | reverse complement strand
CCAGGACGACCTGGCCTCGGGCGGGCATTGACATGGACCGGCTGCTGCTGTCCGCCGCGCACAAGTCCTCGGGCAAGACGACGGTCAGCGTCGGGCTGTGTGCCGCGCTCGCGGCCGGCGGCAGGGCCGTGGCGCCATTTAAGAAGGGCCCGGACTACATCGACCCGATGTGGCTCGGCCGTGCGGCCGGGCGGCCCTGCTTCAACCTCGACGCCTACCTGATGACCGACAGCGCGCTCGCGCGCTGCCTGCAGGACGGCTCGCGCGGTGCCGATCTCGTGCTGGTCGAGGGCAACAAGGGTCTCTACGACGGGCTGTCGCTCGACGGCAGCAACAGCAACGCCGCGCTGGCGCGGCGTTTCGGCCTGCCGGTGCTGCTGGTCATCGACGCGCGCGGCATGACGCGCGGCATCGCGCCGCTGATCCTGGGCTACCAGGCCTTCGATCGCGAGTTGCGCATCGGCGGCGTGATCCTGAACCGTGTCGGCGGGCCGCGCCACGAGGCCAAGTTGCGTGCGGTGATCGAGCACTACACCGACGTGCCGGTGCTCGGCGCCGTGGCCGAGGATCGGCGGCTGGCGATGACCGAGCGTCACCTCGGGCTCATGCCCTGCGCCGAGGTCGACGACGCCGACGCGCGCGTGCAGGTCATCGGGCACATCGTGGGCGCCCAGGTCGACCTGCACCGCGTGTGCGCACTGGCAGCCTCGGCCCCGCCGCCGAGCCGCGCGCCGCGGTCCGCCCGGCGCGCGCGCGCCCCGGCCGACGTGCGCATCGGCATCGCCCGTGATCGCGCGTTCGGCTTCTACTATCCGGACGACCTGGCGGCGCTGCGGGACGCGGGCGCCGAACTCGTGCCGATCGACACGCTTCGCGACCGGGCGCTTCCGGCGATCGACGGCCTGATCATCGGCGGCGGTTTTCCCGAGACGGCCATGCCCGAGCTCGAGGCCAATGTCGAGATGCGCGGTTCGATCCGCCTGGCCGTGGAGGCCGGGTTGCCGACCTACGCCGAATGCGGCGGGCTGATGTACCTGGCGCGCAGCGTGCGCTGGCAAGGCCGCACTGCGCAGATGGTGGGAGCCATCCCCGGTGACGTGGTGATGCACGAACGACCGGTCGGCCGCGGCTACGTGCACCTCGAGGAGACGGCCGCCATGCCCTGGCACGGTCGGGCGACTGCCCTGCGCGGTCACGAGTTCCATCACTCGAGCCTGGTCGGGCTGGACCCGGGCGTCGAGTTCGCGTATCGCGTGAAGCGGGGCCACGGCATCGACGGCGAGCACGACGGTGTGGTCGTGCACAACCTCCTGGCCAGCTATGCGCACCTGCGCGACGCGGGGGGCGCGCGGTGGGCCGGCCGTTTCGTGGATTTCGTCCGCCGGCAGCGGGCAGGCCGCGTCGCGGCCCGGCCGCCAGCAGCGCTGGGGGCGCGATGAACATCGAGCGTGGCGTGGCCGTTGCCGAGCGCCTGGTGTGGGTCGGCGAGCGCGCGGTGCCCACCGACAGCGAGGGCTACCTGCGGCACCTGGACGACTGGTCCGAGGATTTCGCCCGCGCCCAGGCGCGCGCCGAGGGGCTGACGCTGACGCCCAGGCACTGGGAGGTGATCCGCTTCCTGCGCCACCACTACCACACGCACGGCGTGCAGGCGCAGGTCCGGCTGATGGTCCGCCATTTCACGCAGGCATGGGGCCCGCAGGACGGGAGCAACCACGCGCTGCATGCCATGTTCCCGGTGGGCGGGCCGCAGAAGCAGGGCAACCGCCTGGCAGGCCTGCTGCGCACCAAGGGCGAGCATTGACCGATTGCCGATCCAGATGGGAGAGTGCATGAACGCCTTCACTGACCTGCCTGCGTTGCTGGCAGCCGCGCGCCAGCGCTGCGGCCGCGTGGCGCTCGTCGGCGCCGGCCCCGGCGGGGCCGATCTGCTCACGCTGCGGGCGGCGCGGCTGCTGGCGCAGGCCGAGGTGGTGGTCTACGACCACCTGGTGGGTGCCGACGTCCTGGCGCTGGTCAACCCTGGCGCCGAGCGGCTCTACGTCGGCAAGGAGCGCAGCCATCACAGCGTGCCGCAGTCCGACATCAACGACCTGCTGGTGGCGCGGGCGCTCGAGGGGCGGCAGGTCGTGCGGCTGAAGGGTGGCGACCCCTTCGTCTTCGGCCGCGGCGGCGAGGAACTGCAGGTCCTGGCCGCCGCCGGCGTGCCTTTCGAGGTGGTGCCCGGCGTCACCGCCGCGTGCGGCGTCGCCGCCTATGCCGGCATTCCGCTGACGCACCGCGACTACGCGCAGAGCTGCACCTTCGTCACCGGCCACCTGAAGGACGGCAGCTGCGACCTGGACTGGCCGGCGCTCACCCGGCCCCGGCAGACGGTGGTGATCTACATGGGCCTGTCCGGGCTGGAGACGATCTGCGCGCGGCTGGTCGCGCATGGCTTGCCCGCAGACTGGCCGGCCGCGGTGGTGGCGCAGGGCACCTTGCCCGAGCAGCGCGTGGTGTGCGCGACACTGGGCACGCTGGCCGACGCGGTGGCCAGGGCCGGCCTGCACTCACCCTGCCTGACGATCGTCGGCGAGGTGGTGCGCCTGCGCGAGGAGCTGTCCTGGTTCGCGTGCGAGCCGGCAACCGCCTTACCCGCAGCGGCGCTCTAGCGCGAATCGGCCACCCGGGCCTCGACCGCGAGCACCGCGGCCTCGACGCGCGAGCTTAGGTTGAGCTTGCTCAGGATGTGGCGCACGTGCAGCTTGACAGTGTCGTGGCTGATGTCGAGGGCGCGGGCGATCGTCTTGTTGCTCTCGCCGCGCGCCAGGTGTTCGAGGATCTCGCGTTCGCGCTCGGTCAGCGAGGCCAGGGCGCCGCGGCGGTCGTTGCCCTTGCCGCCGGCCTGCAGCAGTTGGGCGAGCTTGGCCGTCATCGCCGGCGCCACCGCCAGCTCGCCGCGAGCCGCCTGGCCAATGCCCTTGACGATGTCCTCGGGCTCCATGTCCTTGAGCAGGTAGCCGCGCACGCCGGCACGCAGCGCGGCCGAGAGGTCGGCCTCCGAATCGCTCATCGTCAGGATCAGCGCCGGCGTCTCGATGCCCTCGGCGCGCATGCGGCGCAGCAACGTCAGGCCGTCGGTCTGCGGCATGCGCAGATCGAGCACCGCCAGCTCGGGCCGGTGCGTGCGCAGCACGGCCAGCAGTTCGTCCGGGTCGGACACGGCCGCCAGCACCTCCATGCCACCGCGCTGGCGCAGCAGGTCGGCCAGGCCGTTGCGGCACAGCGCGTGGTCGTCGATCAGGGCGATGCGCGGCGCGGTCATCAGTGCAGGCCGGGCTGGGGGGCGGCGTGGGTCGAAACCGCCGGAAAGGACAGCTGCACCCGGGTACCCCCGCCGTCGCGCGCGCACACATCGAGCCGGCCGCCGATGCGCCGGGCACGCTCGCGCATGACCTCCAGCCCGTAGTGCGTCGGGCCGGCCTGCTGCGCGCCGGCCGGGCCGATGCCGTCGTCGTCGACGGTGACCTGCACCTCGTCGCGCCCGGCCGGCGCGATGCGCAGCCAGGCGTGGCGGGCTCCCGCATGACGGGCCACGTTGTTCAGCGCCTCTTGCACCAGGTGGAACACCTGGGCTTCGTGCTCGGCCGGCATCTTCAGCGACGGCAGCTCGTTGACGAACTCGAGCGTGCCCGAACCCATGCGGCGGAAGCGATCGACGCTGGCCTGCAGCGCGTGCATCAGGCCGAGCGGGTCCATCGGCGAGCGCAGGTGCGTGATGATGCTGCGCAGGCTGGCGTGTGCCTCGCTGACCGCCGAGCGCACCTCGCCGCAGTAGCGCTGCGCCTGGGCCTCGTCATGCGCGCGCAGCGCATCCTCGAGAAGCGGCAGGCGCATCTTCACGAAGGCCAGCGACTGGCCCAGCGAGTCGTGCACCTCGGCCGCCATGGCCTGCCGCTGCTCGGCCAACGTCGCGCGCAGGTGCTCGGCCTCGAGCCGGGCATTGTTCAAGGCCAGACCGAGGAGGTCGCCGATCGAGCGCAGCAGGCCCTGGACCGCGGCCGGCGGCTCGTCGGCGTCGGCGAAGAACAGGTTGTAGACCCCGAGCATCCGGCCCCGGTGCTGCAGCGGGACTGCCAGCAAGCGACGGCAGCCCTGGCCGAAGTAGTCGGCGCCGCTGCGGCGCGCGCAGTTGTCGAGCTCCGCGGCCCAGACCACCGGCTGGCCGTCGGCCGCGCTGCCGCAGTGCCCGCAATGGCGGTCCACGGCCCGCTCGGCTTCCCGGAGCCCGGCCGGCAGCCCGACGGCGCTGACCAGCTGCAGGCTTTCACCGTCGTCGGACAGCACACGCACCGCCCCGGCCTGGGCCCCGGCCAGCTGCACGATCGGGTTCAGGAAGCGCTCCAGCAGCACCGCCAGGTCGCCGCCGGTGGCCAGGCCGGCCGTGATCGCCGCGAGCAGCGAAGCCTCGGTCGGCGTCGACTCGTCCGCCTTGGGATCCGTGGCCACCGCTTCCGGGTGGTCGATGTTGATGGCACTTGGCATGGCAACGGCCTTGTCTCCGGGTGGCCGGGGCTGCCGCGCCGGCCGACCCCGTCCGGGCGTCGCCGGCGCCAGCCGCGCGCCCGGATTGCATCCTACGGCATTGGCGGCGAGCCGGCCTCGGGGTCGGCACGGAGCCCGTCGGCGCTACCCCGGCGGCAGCGGTCAGCGCCCGGGCGAGCCGCCGGCCCGCCTCATGCGGACACGGCCCGCGCGTGCAGTCGCCGCAGTCCGGCCAGATCGACGTCGCCGAGCGACCCGAACTCGGCGAGCACGCCGCGCAGGTCGTCGTCGCGCGTGTAGGCGCTGCGCACCGCCACCACCGGTACCCCGGCGGCGCGCGCCGCCGCCACGCCCGGGGCCGAGTCCTCGATCGCCAGAGCCTCGTGCGGCAGGAGGGCGAGCCGCTTCAGCACCCAGCGATAGATGTCGGGCGCCGGCTTCTTGCGCGGCACCACGTCGCCCGCGCCGATGCAGGCGAACCAGCCGACGGCGCCGGCGCCGAGCGTGTGCCCGAGCAGTGCCTGCACGTTCGCCGGTTGCGTGGTGGTGGCGATCGCCAGCGGCAGGCCCTCGGCGCGCGCGGCGCGCAGCAGGGCCTCGACGCCCGGCCGCAGCGCGACCGCGCCGACGGCCACCAGCGCCTCGTAGTGACGGGTCTTCAGCGCGTGCCACATCGCGATGCGCTGCGGCGCATCCTGCGCCGCCGCCGCGGCCGGGTCGACGCGCTGCCACCACCGCAGCAGCCGCTCCTTGCCGCCGGTGACGCGCAGCAGCTCGCCGTACTGCGCCTCGTCCCAGTGCCAGGGCAGCCCGGCGTCGGCGAAGGCGCGGTTGAACGCGACGCGGTGGCCGTCGCGCTCGGTTTCGGCGAGCGTGCCGTCGACGTCCCAGACCAGCGCCTTGAGCGCGTCGGTCATGGGCGCAGCAGCGCCTCGGCGCGCGCGGCCACCTGCTCGGGCGTCAGGTCGAAGTGACGGAACACCTCGGCCGCCGGCGCGCTCTCGCCGAAACGGTCGACGCCCATCACGTCGCCCTGCAGACCGACGTACTTGCGCCAGAAGTCGGGGTGCGCCGCCTCGATCGCCAGCGCCGGCAGTTGCGGGCGCAGCACGGCGTCGCGGTAGGCGCGCGACTGGCGATCGAACACGTTGGTCGAAGGCATCGAGACCACGCGCACCGGCACGCCCCGCTCGGCGAGCAGCTTCTGCGCCTGCACCGCCAGCGCGAGCTCGGAGCCGGTGGCCAAAAGCGTGGCGCGCGCGCCGGCCGGCTCGTCGAGCACATAGCCGCCGCGCTCGACATCGGCGGCACGGTCGGCCGGCACGAGTGCCGGCAGCGCCTGGCGCGACAGCGCGAGCGCGCTGGGCCCGCCGTGCTCGCCGCCGCGCGCCAGCGCCGCACCCCAGGCGACCGCGGTCTCGACCCCGTCGGCCGGGCGCCAGACGTCGAGGTTGGGGATCAGCCGCAGCGAGGGCAGGTGCTCCACCGCCTGGTGCGTGGGCCCGTCCTCGCCGAGGCCGATCGAGTCGTGCGTGAAGACGTGCACCACGCGCTGCCTCATCAGCGCCGCCATGCGCACCGCGTTGCGGCTGTAGTCGCTGAAGGTGAGGAAGGTGCCGCCGAAGGGGATGAAGCCGCCGTGCAGCGCCAGGCCGTTCATCGCCGCGGCCATGCCGAATTCGCGCACGCCCCAGCTGAGGTGGCGACCGGCCTGCTCGGGCGTGCAGGCGACGGCGCCCTTCCAGTCGGTGAGGTTGCTGCCGGTGAGGTCGGCGCTGCCGCCGATCAGCTCCGGTAGCCGGGGTGCGATGGTGTCGAGCACGAGCTGGGAGGCCTTGCGCGTCGCCACGCCACCAGCCGCTGCCAGCGGTTCCAACGCCTGGCGCAGCAGCGACTCGAACGCCGGCGGCAGCCGGCCCGCCACGCGCCGCTCGAACTCCTCGGCCAGTGCCGGGAACGCCGCGCGGTACGCAACGAACCGCGACTGCCATGCGGCATGCTCGGCCGCGCCTGCGGCACGGGCATCCCAGGCGCGGCGCAGGTCCTCGGGCACCTCGAAGGGCGCGTGCGGCCAGCCGAGCGCCTCGCGCATCGCGGCCAGTTCCTTCGCGCCGAGCGGCGCGCCGTGCACGTCGGCGCTGCCCTTCTTGGTGGGCGCACCCCGGCCGATCTCGGTGCGGCAGTCGATGAAGGTCGGCTTCGCATCGGGGCGGGCCGCCTGTGCCTTGGCGGCGGCGATGGCGCCGGCCAGCGCCTCCGTGTCGTGGCCGTCGATCGGCCCGATCACCTGCCAGCCGCAGGCGCGCAGGCGCGCCGGCGTGTCGTCGCGGAACCAGCCGCGCACGTCACCGTCGATCGAGATGCCGTTGTCGTCGTAGAGCACGATCAGCTTGGCCAGCGCCCAGGTGCCGGCCAGGCTGAGCGCCTCCTGCGCGATGCCTTCCATCAGGCAGCCGTCGCCGACGAAGGCATAGGTGAAGTGGTCGACGATGCGGTGCCCCGGGCGGTTGAACTCCGCGGCCAGCAGCCGCTCGGCCAGGGCCATGCCCACCGCGTTGGCAAGCCCCTGGCCGAGCGGGCCGGTGGTCGTCTCGACGCCGGGTGTCATGCCGTGCTCGGGGTGGCCCGGGGTGCGGCTGCCGAACTGGCGGAAGCGCTTCAGTTCCGCCACCGGCAGCTCGTAGCCCGTCAGGTGCAGAAGCGCGTAGAGCAGCATCGACGCGTGGCCGTTCGACAGCACGAAGCGGTCGCGGTCGGGCCACTGCGGACAGGCGGGGTCGTGCTTCAGGTGCCGGTGCCACAGCGCCTCGGCCATCTCGGCCATGCCGAGCGGCGCGCCGGGGTGGCCGCTGTTCGCCGCCTGTACGGCGTCGGCGGCCAGGAAGCGCAGCGCATGCGCGAGGTTCGGGTCGCTGACGCGCGGCTTGGGTGGTGGCGCTGCCGCCTCGACGGTCGAGTCCATCGGCAAGTCCTCGGATTGGTGAACCTGGGTCAGAGCGCGCCGAGCGCGCGCTTGCGGCGCTCGAGCATGCGCCAGATGTACGGCGTGAAGATGAGCTGCATCGCCAGCTCCATCTTGCCGCCGGGCACGACCAGCGTGTTGGCGCGGCTCATCCACGAGTCATGGATCATCGACAGCAGGTACGGGAAGTCGATACCCTTCGGGTTCGAGAAGCGGATCACGCACAGGCTCTCGTCGGCCGTCGGGATGTCGCGCGCGATGAAGGGGTTGCTGGTGTCGACCACCGGCACGCGCTGGAAGTTGACGTGCGTATGCGCGAACTGCGGGACGATGTAGTTCACGTAGTCGGGCATGCGCCGCAGGATGGTGTCGGTCACCGCCTCGGCGCTGTAGCCGCGCACGTTCTTGTCGCGGTACAGCTTCTGGATCCACTCGAGGTTGATCACCGGCACCACGCCGATCAGCAGGTCGGGGTAGCGCGCGACGTCGACCTCGGGCGTCTTCACCGCGCCGTGCAGGCCTTCGTAGAACAGCAGGTCAGTCTGGGCCGGCAGGTCCTCCCAGGGCGTGAAGGTGCCGGGCTCCTGCTTGTAGGGCGCGGCCTCGACCGGGTCGTGCAGGTACCTGCGGCGTTTGCCGGTGCCGCTCTCGCTGTAGCTGCGGAACAGCTGCTCGAGTTCGGTGAACAGGTTGTTCTCCGAGCCGAAGTGGCTGAAGTGCTTGTTTCCGGCCTTCTCGGCCTCGGCCTGGCGTGCGCGCATCTCCTTGCGGTCGTAGCGGTGGAAGCTGTCGCCCTCGATGATCGCGGCGCTGACGTTCTCGCGGCGGAAAATGTTCTCGAAGGTGCGCGTCACGCTGGACGTGCCTGCGCCGCTGGAGCCGGTGATGGCGATGATGGGGTGGCGTTCAGACATGTTCAGTCCCTGAAGAGCGAGCGTTCGGCGAACAGCGGCGCGCCGGGGTCGCGCGAAGCCGGCTCGTGGTGGTAGCGCTCGATGCGCTCGACCTCGTTGCGGCTGCCGAAGACCAGGCCGATGCGCTGGTGCAGCGCGCTCGGCTTGACGCCCAGCACCGGCTGCCGGCCGGTGCTGGCCCGGCCCCCGGCCTGCTCCATCACAAAGCCGATCGGATTGGCCTCGTACAGCAGGCGCAGGCGCCCGGGCTTGCTCGGATCCTTGGTGTCACGCGGGTACATGAAGACACCGCCGCGCATCAGGATGCGGTGCGCCTCGGCCACCATGCTGGCGATCCAGCGCATGTTGAAGTCCCTGCCGCGCGGGCCGCTGCGGCCGGCCAGGCATTCGTCGACGTAGCGCTTGACCGGCGGCTCCCAGAAGCGGCTGTTGCTGGTGTTGATGGCGAACTCGGTGGTGTCTTCCGGGATCCTGATGCTCGGATGCGAAAGCACGAACTCGCCCAGGTTCGGGTTGAGGGTGAACCCGGCCACGCCGTTGCCCACGCTGAGCACCAGCATCGTCGTCGGGCCGTAGATCGCGTAGCCCGCGGCCATCTGCGTGGCGCCGGGCTGCAGGAAATCGGCCTCGGTGACGTCGCGGCCGCTGGCGATCACCTCCTCGGGTGCACGCAGGATCGAGAAGATGCTTCCCACCGACACGTTGACGTCGATGTTGCTGCTGCCGTCCAGCGGGTCGAACACCAGCAGGTACTTGCCGCGCTGGTAGTTCGCCGGAATCTGCGCCGGCTGCTCCATCTCCTCGCTGGCCATGCCGGCGAGGTGGCCGTTCCATTCGTTCATGCGCACGAAGATCTCGTTGGAGATCACGTCCAGGGGCTTCTGCACCTCGCCCTGCACGTTGGTCTGGCCGCCGACCGCGCCCGCGTCGGGCAGCGCGGTGCCCAGCGCGTCGGCCAGCGGGCCGAAGGCGACGATGCGGGCGATGGCCTTGCAGGCCAGCGCGACGTCGAGCAGCAATGCATTGAAGTCACCGCTGGCGCCGGGGTAGCGGCGGCGCTCCTCGATCAGGTAGCGGGTGAGGGTCCAGCGTCCGGAGAGCGGCATGAGGATCTTTCGAGGATGTGAAACGGGCTCAGGGGCCGAACACGCGGCTGGCGCGGATGTCGCCTTCGGCGATCGTCGTCAGTTCGGCCGGCGTGAGCTCGCGCTCCCGATCGGCGAACAGGCGGCTCGCCTGCCGCAGCCGCGCCCGGTCGAGCGCGTTGCGCACGCTGCGCGCATTGGCGAAGTGCGGCTGCTGCAGCCGGCGCGCCAGGTATTCGTCGAACGCGCGCTCGGCGGCCGGGTCGAAGCGGTAGGCCATGCTGCTCAGCATCTTGCCGGCGATGGCCATCAGCTCGCCTTGAGCGTAGTCAGGGAAGTCGATGTGGTGCGCGATGCGGCTGCTCATGCCGGGGTTGGACTGGAAGAAGGTGTCCATGCGGTCCTTGTAGCCGGCGAGGATCACGACCAGGTCGTCGCGCTGGTTCTCCATCACCTGCAGCAGGATCTCGATCGCCTCCTGGCCGTAGTCGCGCTCGTTCTCCGGGCGGTACAGGTAGTAGGCCTCGTCGATGAACAGCACGCCGCCCATCGCCTTCTTCAGCACTTCTTTGGTCTTGGGCGCGGTGTGGCCGATGTACTGGCCGACGAGGTCGTCGCGCGTCACGGCCACCAGGTGGCCTTTGCGCACGTAGCCCAGGCGGTGCAGGATCTGCGCCATGCGCAGCGACACCGTCGTCTTGCCGGTGCCGGGGTTGCCGGTGAAGCACATGTGCAGGCTGGGCGTGGCCGCCTGCAGGCCGTGCGCCAGGCGCAGCTTGTCGATCACCAGCAGCGCGGCGATGTCGCGGATGCGCTGCTTGACGGGGGAAAGGCCGACCAGGTCGCGGTCGAGCTCGTCCATCACCGACTCGACCTGGCTCGCGCGCAGCACCTCGGCGACGGTGCGCGGCGCGGCCGGCGCCGCAGCGTCGGGTGCGCCGGCCGGCGGCGTCGGCGACCCGGCGGGCATGGCGGCCGGGGTCGAGCCGGGGATGGCGTAGAGCGGCGAGGCCATGGTCGGTGGTGCTGCTTCGGGATCGGGCCAGCGCGCGCTCAGGGCGCGTAGCGCTCGGCCTCGGGCCGGTCGGTGGCGTAGGAGTGCACCGTGTAGCGCATCGTGCGCCCCTCGGCCTCCTGGCGCACGAGGCCGAAGCCGGGCTCCACCGCGGGCCGGTTGACGATGAAGCACATGGCGATGGACTCGATGCCACGCGTGCTGTCGAACGCCATCAGCCGGATGTAGTGCTGCGGAAAGGTCTTGCGGCAGGCGTTCATCTCCTGCAGCACGCCTGCGGCGTCGGCCAGGTCGAACATCGGCATGCCGTACATCTCCCAGTAGGTGTTGCGCGGATGCGGGTCGTCGGTGTACTCGACGCTCCAGGCGTAGCCTTTCTTGAGGCCGTACTCGATCTGCGCCGTGATCTCGGCGTCGCTCAGGTCGGGCAGGAAGCTGAACTGGCCTTGGGTGACGCGGCCGGTCGGGTTGGTCATCATGATGCGGTGCTCCTCGGGTTCAGTTCGACACGGCGGGCGTCGCCGCGAAGTCGCTGGTGTCAGTAGACGTGTAGTTGAAGCTGATCTCGCCCCAGGTGTCGAGCGCCTGCTTCAGCGGCGTGCAGAACCGGGCGGCCTGGCGCAGGATGTCCGGGCCTTCGTTGACGATGTCCTTGCCCTCGTTGCGCGCCTTGACCATCGCTTCCAGCGCGACGCGGTTGGCCACGCCGCCGGCCTGGATGCCGGCCGGATGGCCGATGGTGCCGCCGCCGAACTGCAGGATGACGTCGTCGCCGAACAGGTGCAGCAGCTGGTGCATCTGGCCTGCGTGGATGCCGCCGCTGGCCACCGGCATCACCTTCTTCATGTCGCACCAGTCCTGGTCGAAGAACAGGCCGCGCGGCAGGTCCTGCTTCGTGTAGCTGTCGCGGCAGACGTTGTAGTAGCCCTGCACCGTCATCGGGTCGCCCTCGAGCTTGCCGACGGCGGTGCCGGTGTGCATGTGGTCCACGCCGGCCAGGCGCAGCCACTTGGCGATGACGCGGAAGCTCACGCCGTGGTTCTTCTGCCGCGTGTAGGTGCCGTGGCCGGCGCGGTGCAGGTGCAGGATCATGTCGTTGCGGCGGCACCATTCGCCCAATGACTGGATGCAGGGCCAGCCGACGATCAGGTCGATCATGATGACCACGCTGCCCAGGCTCTTGGCGAATTCGGCGCGCTCGTAGATCGCCTCCATGGTGCCGGCCGTGACGTTCAGGTACGAGCCCTTGACCTCGCCGGTGGCGGCGCTGGCCTTGTTGACGCCGTCCATCACGTACAGGAAACGGTCGCGCCAGTGCATGAAGGGCTGCGAGTTGATGTTCTCGTCGTCCTTCATGAAGTCCAGGCCGCCCTTCAGGCCCTCGTAGATCACGCGGCCGTAGTTGCGGCCGGATAGGCCCAGCTTGGGCTTGGTGGTGGCGCCCAGCAGCGGGCGGCCGAACTTGTCCAGGCGCTCGCGCTCGACCACCAGGCCGGTCGGAGGGCCCTTGAAGGTCTTGACGTAGGCCACCGGGATGCGGATGTCCTCCAGCCGCGCCGCCTTCAAGGGCTTGAAGCTGAAGACGTTGCCGATCAGGCTCGCCGTCATGTTGGCGATGGAGCCCTCCTCGAACAGGATGATGTCGTAGGCCACCCAGGCGAAGAATTCGCCGGGCCGGCCCGGCACCGGCTCGACCTTGTAGGCCTTGGCGCGGTAGCTGTCGCAGGCGGTCAGGCGGTCGGTCCAGACCACCGTCCAGGTGGCGGTGCTGGACTCGCCGGCCACGGCGGCGGCGGCTTCGACCGGATCGACGCCTTCCTGGGGTGTGATGCGGAACAGGCAGATGGTGTCGGTGTCCTTGGGCACGTAGTCGGCGTCCCAGTAGCCCATCTGGCGGTACTTGAGGACGCCGGCGCTGTAGCGCGCCTTCTTGTCCTGGATCTCGGTGGCTTGGCGGACCAGGCCGGCATCGACGGGGGTGTTCATGGGGCGGCTCCTTGACGCGACTTGAAGAGGGGTTGACGCAATGCTCGCTGGACAAATGAATAAGGTCTAGTCAAACTTGTTTACCGTTCGATTCAGGTTTGCTTAATAATGAACCTCAGTTTCCGCCAGCTGCGCGTCTTCCTGGAGGTGGCGCAGCAAGGCAGCGTGACCCTGGCTGCCGCCCGGCTGCACCTGACGCCTCCCGCGGTGTCGATGCAGATCAAGGCCATCGAATCGCAGGTCAACCTGAAGCTCTTCGACCGCGAAGGTCGTCGCCTGGCACTGTCGACGGCCGGCGAGTACTTCGCAGTGCAGGCGCGCCGCATGCTCGGCACCTTGCGCGACGCGGAGAACGCCATGGCGCACTTCAAGAGCCTGGACCGCGGCCAGCTCACCGTGGCCATGGTCAGCACGGCCAAGTACTTCGTGCCGCGCATGCTGGCCGGTTTCCGCGCGGAACACCCGGGCATCGACGTGCGGCTGACGGTGGCCGCCAACCGGGAGGCGTTGCTGGGCATCCTGGACGAAGGCGAGGCCGAACTCGCCGTGATGGGGCGCCCGCCGCGCGACCTGGCCGCGCGCGCCGAGCCCTTCGCGGCGCACCCGATGGTGTTCGTGTGCCCGGACCGTCATCCGCTGCTGGCGATGGAACAGCCCGAGGCGGAGTCGCTGACGCGCTTTCCGCTGATCGTGCGCGAGCCCGGCTCGGGCACGCGCAGCGCGATGGAGGCGTACTTCGCGGAGCGTCGCGTCGTGCCGCAGTTCAGCATGGAGATGAGCAGCAACGAGACCATCAAGCAGGCCGTCATCGCCGGCCTGGGAGTGAGCTTCCTGTCGCTGCACACGCTGTGGCTCGAGCTGAGGAGCAGCCTGCTGCACATCGTCGAGTTGCCGGGCACGCCGGTGATGCGCACCTGGAACGTCGTGCGCCTGCAGGGCAAGGTCCTGTCGCCGGCCGCCGAGGCGTTCCGCTACTACGTGCTCGAGCATGCCGAAGCGCTGCTGCTGTCGTTCGACCAGCCGCTGCTGGCGCAGGCTTGAGGCGCTGTGGGTCGCCCCGTACTCACGCACCGCTGCCCTGCGCAGTGCCCATCCCCCAGATGGATTAGTGGGCACTGCCCTTGCAGGTAATAGACTCCCCCCGCAGCGCTTGCGCCTAATAGCAACCGACGATTCCCGATCGAGGCGGCGGACGCCGCGGTCATCCCACCGAGAGCCGATGCCGTCCACACCGCTGCACGACCCGACCGCCCCGCCGCTGCCCGGGGCCGCCACCGAGGTCCGCGAGACCACCTGCTACATGTGCGCGTGCCGCTGCGGCATCCGCGTGCACCTGCGCCAGGGCGAGTCCGGCCCCGAAGTGCGCTACATCGAGGGCAACCCCGATCACCCGCTGAACCAGGGCGTGATCTGCGCCAAGGGCTCGTCGGGCATCATGAAGCAGTACTCGCCGGCGCGGCTGACCAGGCCGCTCAAGCGCCGGTCAGGCACGGCGCGCGGCGACAACGTCTACGACGCCATCGGCTGGGACGAAGCCTTTGCGCTGCTCGAGGAGCGGCTGCGCAAGATCCGCGCCACCGACCCGAAGCAGTTCGCGCTCTTCACCGGCCGCGACCAGATGCAGGCTCTGACAGGGCTGTTCGCCCGCCAGTTCGGCACGCCCAATTACGCGGCCCACGGTGGCTTCTGCTCGGTGAACATGGCCGCCGGCATGATCTACACGATCGGCGGCTCGTTCTGGGAGTTCGGCGGGCCCGACCTGGACCGCGCCAAGCTGTTCGTGATGATCGGCACCGCCGAGGACCACCACAGCAATCCGCTGAAGATCGCGCTGTCGAAGTTCAAGCGCGCCGGCGGCCGCTTCGTCTCGATCAACCCGGTGCGCACCGGCTACTCGGCGATCGCCGACGAATGGGTGCCGATCAAGCCCGGCACCGACGGCGCGCTGCTGCTCGCCCTGGTGCACGAGATCCTGCGCCTGGGCCTGTACGACCGCGACTTCATCGCCCGCTACACCAACGGCGGCCAGCTGGTGAACCAGGACGCGGCCAGCGACGACTTCGGCCTGATGCTGCGCAACCCGGAAGGCGACGTCGTCAACCCGCTGCGGCCGCAAAACTTCTTCTGGTGGGACCGGCTGTCGGGCCGGCCGGTGGCCGACCACACCGAAGGTGCCGACCCAGCGCTGCTCGGCCACTTCACGATGCCCGAGGGGCCGCACCAGGGCACGCCCGCAGTGCCGGCCTTCCAGCTGCTGCAGGAGCGCGTCAAGGCCTGCACGCCCGAGTGGGCCAGCGGCGTCACCGGCATCCCGGCCGAAACCATCCGCCGCCTGGCGCACGAGATGGGCATCACCGCGCGCGACCAGAAGATCGAGCTGCCCATCGCCTGGACCGACAGCTGG
>Ga0105090_10001002_pt1 | contig 14899 bp, 8 predicted proteins | sample PPLLak3March2015_FD_79110 | JGI IMG/M metagenome (GOLD analysis project Ga0105090, IMG submission 79110) | Freshwater sediment microbial communities from Prairie Pothole Lake near Jamestown, North Dakota, USA - PPLs Lake P7 Core (1) Depth... | ecosystem: Environmental > Aquatic > Freshwater >... | reverse complement strand
GCCGCTGCTCGCGCCGGAGCAGGCCATGAAGCGGATCAAGAAGCTCGAGGCCGAGATGTACAAGCACGCCCGCAACCTCGAGTTCGAGGAGGCGGCCCGGCTGCGCGACCAGATCGAGAAGCTGCGCCACCAGGCGTTCGGGGTGCCGGGGTCGAAGGCGGGCTGACGCCGCCGCGCGGCGGCGATCACTTCGTCGTGCGGGCGACCTCCAGGGTTCTCGCGATCATCTCGACGGCGGCAGCGTTGTAGAACGCCCCGCGCAACTTGCCCGTCGAGTCGACCAGGTAGATCTGCGAGGTGTGTTCCACGTCATAGCCGCCGGCCGTGTCGTTGGGCATGCCCTTGAAGAATACGGCCGAGAACTGTTCGGCAATCCGTCGCACGTCTGCCGGCGGCCCGGTCAGGCCCACGAACCGCGGGTCGTAGGTCGAGAGGAACTGCTTCATCGCCTGCGGCGTGTCGCGCTCCCCGTCGACGCTGATCATCACCACCGTCGGCGCGGTCTGCGGCGGCTCGAAGCCCCGCACGACCTGCAACAGTTTTTGCATCGCCGGCGGGCAGACACTCTGGCAGTGCGTGAAGCCGAAGAACACGAGCACGGTCTGGCCACGCAGGTCATTGAACGCGACGGGCTGGCCGTCCTGGCCGGTGAGTGTGAAGTCGGCAATCGCGCGCACCGGCTCGGCGCTGCGGTAGCGGCTCGCCACCGCGCCGTCCGGCGTCGGCTCGGCTGCGCGCGCAAACGGCAACGCCATGCCTGCCGTGCAGGCAACCAGCAAGCAAGCGGCCCGCAGCACTGCGCCCGATCGGGCAATGGATTCGCGCATCATTTTCGGCAACATGGGAGGCAACGGCACTTCGCGTTATGGGAGGGTGGGATCGCGCGTCTGGACCATGTCGAACACCACCGTCGACAGCACGGTCTGCACCTTGCTGGTCACGCCGAGACCGACGTAGACCGTTTCCGGCAAGGCCGACAGGGTCACCGAAGAGACCTGGGTCCAGGTGACGCCATCGCTGGAATGGAAGCCGGTCAGCACGTTGCCGACGCGGCGCAGACGCAGCCAGATCGGCGCCGTATTGGCTGGGTTGGCGCTGCCGGCCGAGAAAGTCTTGGCATTGGCGACCGCCCGGTTCTGGAACACCTCGCCGTTCGACGGCGTGACCAACATCGCGGCGTTGCGGGCGCCCTGGGTGAGATTCTCGCGCACCATCAGCCCGGCCTTGGCCCAGGCATTGGTGTTCTGCTGGCTCAGCACCCGCGCGACGACTTCGAAGTCACCTGCCTGTGCTTGGTAGGCGTAATAGAAGCGATCGCCGGCCCCCCAGATATCGCCGCCGGCGCCCCGCACGGTGTGCACGTCGTTGGCCACGCCGTAACTGCCGGCGACGGCGGTGTAGCCGATGTCCAGACCGGTCAAGGTCAGCGGCTGCGCGGCGGCGGCCGTGGTCACCGGCAGCGCCGTGGATGCCGGCGAACGCAGGCCCGCGCCGTCGATCGCGACCACGCTGAAGCTGTAGACGGTGTTGGCGGTCAGCGATCCGGCGACGAAGGTCGTCGTCGCGCTGGTGCCCACGACCACGTCGTCGACGGAGATCTCGTACAGGGCGATGCCGCTGCCCGGCGCCGGATCGACGGCCGCGTTCCAGGCGAGCGTGACCTGCGTCTGGCCGACGGCGGTCGCTCGCAGGTTGGTCGGCGGGCCCGGCGGCACGGTATCGACCGGGGGCGGCGGCGGATCGCTGGTGGTCACCGGCAGCGCGCCGGCAGCCGGCGAACGCAGGCCGACGCCGTCGACCGCGACCACGGTGACCGAGTACGCGGTGCTGGGCGCCAGCGAACCGATCGTGTATGGACTGGCCGCGGTGGTGCCGACGACGGTGCCGTCGACCGCGATCTCGTACAACGCGATGCCGCTGCCCGGTGCCGGGTCGATCGCCGCGTCCCAGGCGACCGTGGCCTGCGTTTCGCTGACCGCCGTCAGGCGCAGGTTGGTCGGGGCGCCGGGCGGCGTGGTATCGGGCGGGTCGGCGGTGGTCACCGGCAGCGCGGCCGACGCCGCGGAGCGCAGGCCGGTGCCGTCGATCGCCACGACGCTGAAGCTGTAGTTCGTGCTGGCGGTCAGCGACCCTGCGACGTACGTGGTACCAGTGCTGGTGCCAACCACGGCGCCATTGGCCGAGACCTCGTACTGGGCGATGCCGCTGCCCGGGGCCGGGTCGGTCGCTGCGTCCCAGGCCAGCGCGACCTGGGTCTGGCCGACGCTGGTGGCACGCAGATTGGCGGGGGTCGACGGCGGAGTTGTGTCGACGGGTGGCGGAGGCGGAGGCGGCGGCGCGGCCGTGCCGATCGAGACGCTGTCGAACTGAGCCGTAGACAGCGTGGCGCTGACCTGGCTGCAGGCGGCGAGCCCGACGTAGATCGTCTGCGGCAGGCCGGTCAGCGTCACCGACGAGACCAGGGTCCAGTCGGTGCCGTTGTTCGAGTAGTAGCCGTGGATGACGTCGCCGACACGCTTGAGTCGCAGCCACACCGGCGGCGCCGCGGCGCCATTGCCGGCAGCGACGTTGTACGACCGCTTGTTGGCCAGAGTCCGGTTCTGGAAATGCAGGCCGTTGCCCGGCGTGGCCAGCATCGCCGCGTTGCGCGCGCCGCCCGTAAGGTTCTCGCGGATCATCAGGCCGGCCTTGGCCCACGGATCGGTGTTGGTCTGGCTCAGGATGCGCGCGACGATCTCGCCGTCTCCGGTCATCTGCTGGTAGGCGAAGTAGAAGCGGTCGCTGGAGCCCCAGATATCCCGGCCGGCGCCCCTGACCGTATGCACGCCGTTCGCGACGCCGTACGAGCCGGCGACTACGGTGCCGATGTCGCTGCCGCCCAGTGTGACCGGCGGCGTCACGGTCGGGGCCGGTTCGAGGCTGTCGATCTGCTGCAGGTAGGCGACGAGTTGGGCCAGGTCCGCATCGTTGACGCTGACACCCGCATGCGCGCGCACCGCAGCGCCTAACGTGGCCGCCGAGCCGTCGTGCAGGTACGGCGCGGTCGACCAGACATCGCGCAGCGTCGGCGCATCCAGGCCGGTCAGCGCGCCGTTGAGGCGCTTGCCGCTGGTCGGCTGCTTGACCGTGCCGACGTCGTGCAGCACTGCGGCGCCGCTGTCGCTGAAATTGCTGCCGCCGTGGCAACCGGCGCAGCCCTGGGCCTGGAAAATCGTCCGTCCGGCGATACCGTCGGCGGTCAGGCTGCCGTCGGCGTTGCGGTGCGGACTGCGGTCGAACGCGTTCAGCGAGGCCACGTACGCCGCGAGCGCATCGAGGTCGGCGCTCTGCCCGGCCTTCGCGTCGCCTAGTGGCTGGCTGCGGGTGCCGGCGTTGAACAGCGCGTCGGGCATCAGGCCCGTGCCGCCGGCCAGGCTGCGGATCTGTCCCTCGAAGTCCTGCAGTTCGTCGAAGTTCGCGCTCCAGTGCATGAAGCCGTGCCCGGTCGCCGCACGACCTCGCAGCGCAATGGTATTGCGCAGGCCTTCGCCGTGCCCGGTCAGGTCCCAGACCCGGCCGTCGCCATCGCCGTCGTTGTGGCAGCTGGCGCAGCTCATGTAGCCCTCGCGCGCCAGCCGGCTGTCGCGGGCGTCGTAGAAGAACTGTTTGCCGGCCAGCACCGTGGCGCTGAGCTTTTCCGTTGCCACCGACTGCAGGTTGCCCAGCAGCGGCGCCTGCCACTGGCCTTCGTTCACCAGCTTGGTCAGGTCATAGACGCCGACCGTTCGGTCCATGAAGTTGCTGACGTAGAGCCGGTAGCCGTCGGCCGACACGGCCAGCCCCTGCGGCGCGCGCCCGACGTTGATGCGGAAGAACTCGACGTGGTTGTGCGCGTCGACCACGGCAACCTCGCGGCTGGTCTCCAGCGCCACGAACAGGAACACGCCGTAGCGGTCGAACGCGGCCGCGCTGGCCATGCTGGCGTTGTCGAAGTCGATGCGCGCGCCGAAGTCCTCGGCGCCCGTTGCAAGGTTTATGCGGGAAGCGATCGAGCGCACCGTGTTCTGGTGATTGAGGTTGCCGCCGCTGCGCAGCGTGCCGCGCTTGACGTTGTCCTTCTTCGACGGCACCCAGGCCGCCGCACCGTCCGGCGAGATCACGACCGGACCGAGGTAGTTGGGCACGCCGCTGCCGGAGTTCTCGAAGTCCATGTCGTCGCTGTGCCGCAGCACGACGACGCCGATCGTCCCGAGCGTGGCAGGGTTCAGCATCAGCACTTCGCCGCCGCGTTCGACGCCGCCGTCCTGGGTGACGACCGTCGCCGTCGACTCGCCCGGCAGCGGCGGGCTGACGAAGCGCGAGACGTACAGATTGCTGCCGTCGGCGCTGATCGACAGGTGGCGCGGCGTCGGCCCGACCGCGACGCTGCCGACCTCGACCGCGGTCAGCGGGTCGAGCCGCAGCACGCGGCCGGCGGCCTCGAGCGCGACGTACGCGGCCGAGCCGTCAGGCGCAAAGACCAGGCCGAACGGCTGCGAGCCCGGCGCCAGGTTGGAGGTGCCGGTGACCGCCAGCGTAACCGGGTCGATGCGGTTGATCGACGACGAGCGGCGGTTGGTCACCCACAGGTTTCCGTCCGGGGCGACGGCAATCGCGCGCGGCGCCGAACCCACCGGGATCTCGGCCAGTTTCTGGTTGTTCGAGAGGTCGAACACGCTGACCGAGTCGTTGTCCTGGTTGACCACCCACAGCCTGCCGCCGGCCAGCGCGAGGTTGCCCGACACCGCCGGCTTCTGCGCCGTGAGCGGCAGGTGGACCAGCTGTGAGAAGGTCTGGGTCTGCTCGATGCCGCGGTCGTCCTTGGCGGTGACCGCCACCCAGAAGATCGTCGGCCGGGTGAAGGTGTGCGTGATGCTGGGCGAGGCCGACCAGCCGGTCTCGCTGCCGTCGTCGAAGTACCACTTGTACCTGGTGTTGACGCCGTTGCGGGACGTGGCCGTATACGTCACTGCCGTGTTGACGAGCCGCGCCGGCTGTTGCGGCATCGGATCCAGTACCAGCATGGCCTGGTCGTCAATGGTCCAGGTGAAGCTGGTGGTGGTGGTGGCCTGGCCGTCGCCGACGCTGACCGTCACGCTGAACGTGCCGGTTGCCGACGGTGTACCGGAAATCGCGCCGGTCGTCGACGCGATCGTCAGGCCCGTCGGCAGCCCGGTTGCGCCGTAGGACAGGATGTCGGCGTTGGCGTCGCTGGCGCTGATGGCGAGGCTCGTGAACACGCCGACGCTGCCGACCTGATTGCCGGGCGGCGTGACCGTCGGCGGGGTGTTGACGTTGGCGTGTGTGATCGGTGCCGTCCGGCACAGCATGCCGATCGCATCCAGCAGACTGCCCGAGCGCCCTGTGAGTGCATACACGGGGTTGCCGGTGGAGCAGGCGAACGGCCCCTGCGCCGTGCCACCGCTGCCGCCGACCGCGCCCAGGTACTGCCCGGCGCCAGTGGTCTTGCCGGCCGGCGTCACCGCCTTGCATTCGACGTCGAACTGGTCGACGTAGGCCGAGCCGCGACCGCGATAGCCGCTGATCGCCATGTTGCGTGGACAGGTGCGGGTGTAGGCCGCGCCGGTCGCGGTTCCGGTGACGCCACGGTTGACCGGATCGCCGATCCACTGTCCGAGTTCGTTGAACTTCACGCACTGCAGACCGGCGCGGTTGACGTAGGTGCCGGCCGAGTTGCCGTAGACGCCGACCAGCGTCTCGTCGGCGTTGCACGAGAGCTGGAACTGCGTGCCGCCGGTGCCACCCATGGTGGTCGTGTAGTCGACCTGTATGACTGGGTTGGCCGGGATGTTGACGCGCACGATCTTCGCCACCGACGGCACGCCGGCGGCGTCGATCGCGAACAGCAGGTAGTAGCCGGGCGGCATTTCGGCGGCGCTGTCCGGCGCCTGCACGAACAGCGTGCCGCTCGAGTCCGAGAACGGCAGTTCGAGGAAGCGCTGGTCCATGTTCACGCTGTGCGTGACCGAGCCGGTCTTGACGAAGGTCAGGCGGCTGATGTCTGCACTTCCGACGCCGATCGTGAAATCCTGGCCGACCTCGATGCTGTCGGGGGCGGTGACGATCGTCGGCCGGGGTAGGAAGTTGCCCGCCGGATCGAGCAGGTAGGACGGGTAGTAGATCTCGGAATGCAGGTTGACCAGCGGTCCGGGCGCGCCGCCACCGGTCACCAGCACACTGGCGTCCGGCAGCAGCAGGGCGCTGGAGTGGTACAGGCGTGCACGCGAACCGCTGGGGCCGACCGTCCACTGCCCGGTCGCCGGGTTCCAGACCTCGGCCGTGTTGTTGACGCCGACCAGTTGGTTGTCGGTGGTGCTGCCGCCTGTGGCCAGCACGCGGCCGTCGGCGAGCACCGTGGCCGACACCCACTGCCGCTTGGTCGACATCGACTGGGTCGGGGTGACCACCGGCGTGCCGCCGGTGACGTCGATGACGACTGCCCCCCGGGAATTGCCACCCATCTGCAGTATCCGGCCCGGCCGGAACATAGCGGCAGCCGACGTCCAGCCGGCGTTTGACGATGAGAATTGTCCTGCCGCGACATACTGGCCGGTCCCGGTCGGATTGACGTAGTACATCACGCCGTTGGTGTCGTAACCGAACACGCGGCCATCCGGCGCCAGGAAGTTGCGCGGGAAGAAGATTCCGAGAGCGCTCGTGTCCACGCCGCTGAGCAGGCGGAAGCTTCCGTCGAGCTGGCGCACCTCAGGCCGGTCACCGCCGCTGCTGCCGCCCTGGATGTAGACCTCGCCGTTGACCAGCACGGTGGCGGACGAATACCAACGCGCGCGGTTCATGTTGGTGCCGCGGCTCAGCGTGTTGTCCGTGTAGCGGAAGGTGTTCGAGTTGTTGTTGCCGGTGTTGGTGGTGCTGGTGCCGGTCCAGTTATCGCCACCGGCGATGAAGATGCTGCCGCTCTGCGGCAGGACCACCTGCGAACTGCAGAAGAGGTCTGTCAGGGTCATGTTGTCGAGCGTGATGTGGCCGTTCGACAGACCCTGCGAGGGATCCCAGACGTCGTAGATGAAGTAGCCGGTCTGGCGGCCCGTGCCGTCGGTGCCGTAGGTGAGCACGCGGCCGTCTGGGGTGAGCGCGGCATGGACCGAGATCAGGGGCCAGTTGTTGCCGGCGGGGGAGAGCCATTTGCCGACGCCGTTGTCGGCCCAGGCCAGCACCGGACCAAACAGGCAGGCGAGCATGAGCAGGCAACGCGCGCGCAGGTCGCGGGGTCTCTGCCTCCATGCCGCTCCCACCATGCTTCTGGTCCCGTTCACCACCCCGACGCCACCCCTCTGAAACCGTCACTGCCTCGTCCGCAGGACCTGTTCAGAATGAAAACTAAGCATGAACCATGCCAGTGGCAGCGTTTGCTTACCGGTCAGGACCTTAGCTCTGCACCCCCATGATTGCTGACACAATTATGTAAAGCAGGCCGACAGCGCGGGGCGATTCCGCAGGCTGCAGCTGCGGCTGGGACTCATTCCAGCCAATCCTGCAGCCGCTCCTTCCAGCGCAGGACGCGGGGCTGGAGTCCCAGTCTGATCAGCAGCCGCTTTAGCGGCGGACGAAGCCGGAACTCGACGATGTGGTGCAGCGTACCGCGGAGGTTACGGCGATCGAAGTGCACGTCGGCCGTCGGTAGCAGGGCGGTCGCCCAGCTGCCCTTGTTGGGCAGGACGCCGCTCAGGAAGTCGAAGACCGCGTACTCATGTCGCTCGAATCCTTCCTGCAGTTCGCGCGCTGTCAGCACGACGCCGGGCGAGTGCCGATCCCATGCCGAGTCGTGAGCGATGTGCAGCGAGTACAGCCGCCCGCGCCACAAGAGGCCGAAGGTCGCGGCGATGTCGCGTCCCGCCACCGTCAGGAACCGGAAGCGCAGCCCCAGGGTCTCCGCGCAGTCGCGCGCGAGGGCGCGATAGAACGCCAGGTGGGCCGAGCTCTGCGCGACGCCGATCCGTTTTGCCGCAGCTTTCCAGCTGAGCTGCTCGACCGCCAGGTAACGGCCCAGGCTGTCGGCCGCCGCGCCGTCGGCAGCGGCGAATTCGACCGGCCCGGCCGTGGCCAGCGTGGACTCCTTGCGTCGCAGGCTCTTGCGGAAGGCTTTTGGCCGGGTGGCCAGGTACTCGGGCCATGCGCGATCGACGACGACGACGGGGCAGGTCGGGCCTTCGGTGACCGCCGTGAGCCAACCGGCGGCCCTGAAGCGCGCCAGCATCCGCTCCGCGAAGGGATCGTCGTGCAGTTGCTCGCGCAGGATCACCTGCTGCCATCGGCCGGCGTCGGCGACGATGTACTCGGCGACGTAGTCGAGGCTGCGCAGGTCGTCGGCCTGCCGCAGGACCATCGGACGGTCGCTCTCCGGCGGCTGGCCCAGGTAGATCAGCGTCTCGAACCAGAATCCCAGCCAACGTAGTCGCGTGACCTGCAGGGGCGCAATCGCCACCGGCACGCCCGACCGCTCGACGACGACAATGTAGAGTCGGTCGCTGAAGCCAAGGTGTTCCCACCAGGCCCGTAGGAACTCGAAGGTCTGGAACACGGTGGCGCCCGGCGTGGCGGCCAGCAGGTCGCTCCAGGCCGGCCGCAGCCGGTCCCAGGCCTGGAGCGACTCCACGACGCCGACCCGGACCGTGCCGTCGGGTTCGTCATGGTGGCGCACGCGTTGCAGGTCGAGCGGCGGTTCGGAGCTGTCCAGCAAGGACAGCAGCAGCGCGCGCCCGTCGGCCGGCAGCGGCGTTGCCGCCGCAGTGGCGGCGTCCGCCGGCGCGCCACCCAGCGCAGCAAGCAGTTGCGCGTCGTCGGCCACGCGCACCGCGAGCGCCGCGAGGTCGTCGCGGTGCCGCAGCAACCACGCTAGCTGGGTCAGCAGGCGCACGCCGTCCTGCCGCCGCGCGCGACCTGCCCGCAGTTCGACGACGCGCACGTAGCTGCGCTGCGCCGGCTCGTGCTCGATCCAGGCCAGCAGGTGGGCGCGCACACGACGACCGCGGTACAGGCCGAGGCTCAGGTTGTCGCCGTCCCGTTCGGCATGCTCGAACGCGGCGAGCAACGCGTCCTGGCCGGGTTGCGACGACCGCCAGGGCCGGGCCCGCAGCCGCTTGCGCGCGTCGCTCGCATCCAGCCAGTCAATATGCGTGTTGGCGTCCATGGGACTAAGGTCGTCCGGCCCGATGGTCCGGCAGCGTCGTCCCGGCCCTGCGGCTGCGTACGAACTCGAGCAGCTGCCGGCGCTCGCCTGCGCTGGCGCCGAGCAACCATGTCGCCGCGGCATGCAGCGCCAGGATAGCGGTCGCCGTCGCGGCCAGGCCCGTCCAGCTGAAACGCAGGGCGCTGTCCGACAACGTCCAGGCGAGTGCGACGGCCGGCAGCGCCGCCAGCGCGAGCCGGCCGAACAGGGCGCCGAGCCACGGCGCCAGGCGGACGCCGACGGCGGCCGCGACCAGCGGCAGCTCGAACAGCAGGGCCATCGAGCCATTGGCCACCAGCCCCGCGGTCGCCACGCCCTCGAGTCCGTAGCGGGGGGCGAGCAGCAGCGTCAGGGTCACGTCGAGCGCGACTTCGGCGAGCAGCAGCAGCACCAGCGCGCGCACGCGACCGATCGCCGTCAGCACGATCGAGGCCGGCCAGACGAACACCGACACAGCGCTGTTCGCGACCTGCAGCCAGAGCAGTTGCGGGGTGGCCTGCCGCGCGGCCTCCGGGACCCACAGCGACAGCAGCGGGTAGCCGAAGAACACCAGGAAGATCGCGAGCGGGGCGGCGAGCGCCAGGCCCGCCTTGGTCGCATGCACCAGCAACTCGCCGACCTCCTGCGTCGCGCCGCGCCCGTGCAGGCGCGACGCCATCGGAAACAGCACCGCGAGCAGCGGCATGACGGCGAGCGCCAGTGCGTCCGCCATCGATCCACTGACTGCATACCCGGCCAGCAGCGCGATCGGCAGCAGCAGCGCGACCAGCAGGTCGTCGAGGTAGGTGGTGCCCTCCGCCAGCAGGTCGTCGGTCCACGACCACAACGCGAACGGACGGATCCGCCGCGCGACGCGGCGGTCCAGCCCGACACGGGCGCGCAGCAGCCCGGGCACGAGTCGCTCGATCAGCCACAGGTCCACGAGAAGTCGCAGGCAGCCGAGCACCAGTTGCGCCGCGACCAGCGCGACGATGCCGAAACCCTGCAGCAGCAGCGTGGCCTGGACGATCGCCGTCAGCAGCACGTGCGCGATCGAGCGCAGGTTGCGCACGTCGAAACGCTCGATGCCTTCGTAAACGTCGTCGAGCGCGGCGGACGGGATGCCGACAAACACCTGCGCGGCGATCAGCAGCAGCACGACCTGCAGCGTACCGGCGAGTTCGGGTGGAACCTCGAAGTACTCCGGCAGCGGTCCGCAGGCCACCAGCACCGCCAGCGCCGCGGCCAGCAGCCCGCACAGCGTCAGTGCGGTCAGCACGGTCGCGGTCAGACGGCGCTGGGCCTGGTGCAGTCCGCGGGCCTCGAAGTGCGCCAGGAACCGGACCTGTGCCTCGCCGAGACCGAAGTCGAGGATGTGGAAATAATGTGCCACGGCGACGGACAGCACCCAGACGCCGTAGCTCGCCACCCCGAGGCGCGCCACCAGCAGCGGCGTCAGCAGCAGGTGCACCACTGCGATGACGGCGGCTTCCGCGTAGCCCGTGCCGACGTTGCGCAGGAAGTGCTTCAAGGCGCGAGCCGCGCTGCAATGGCCAGCGGCTGTGCGTCCACACGCACGTTGCCTGAGGCGGCGTCGACGACCTCCCAGGTAATCGGCCGGCCGTGACGCAGGCCGACCAGCGCCGCCGACCGCAGCGCCGTGACGACGGCAGGTGACCATCGGCGCACCTGCACGGTCAACACGGTCTCGGGCAGTCGCGTGGCGACCGGCACTGCGCCGAACTTGGCCTTGTAGCGGTAGCTGCCGTCGGCGCGGCTCGGTCGGGTGCTGCCGAGCACCACCCTCTGCACGCCGTGGCCGCGACCGAAATCGAAGCATGCCGCGTCGAGGACTTCGCTCGAGCCGACCGGCAGCGACTCGTGCCGGGATCCGTACCAGCCGAAACGCAGGACTTCCCCCTCGCGGGCCAGCAGCTGCCCGCTCACCCACTGGCCGTCCAGGTACAGGCAGGCGAGCATCTGCGACGCCGATCGCTGCAGGAAGTAGTCGCGTGGCACCAGGATTGCCTCCGGGCCGAAACGGGCTGCGACGTGCGGCCGGTAGTGCCGGTCGTAGAACTCCGCGTGTCGGCGTGGATCGTTATCGAACTCGACCCGGAAGTCGAAACGGCGCCGCAGGCGTTCGACCTCGCGGCGCAGGTGGCGCGGCAGCAGGTGCCCCGTCGCCGGCAGCGACACCTGCTGGCGCAGCCAGGCCGGGACGGCGATGTCCTGCGGCAGCCCACATGCGGCGGCCCAGGCCGGTGGCAGGTCGCCGAGCAGCAGTTCGTCCGAATCCAGCAGCACCCGGCGTGCCGAGGCACCGAGGCCGATCGGCGAGGGCAGCGTCGCCAGCGTGTTCGAAGGGCCGCCGGGCGCGAACAGCCGCCGCAGGAACTCGAGGTTCTGGCCGGTACCGGCGTAGACGGCCGCAAGGCCGGGTGTGTCGGTGGCACCGGCCGCGCCAAGCCGCAGCACCTGGCAGCCGCGCGGAGTGACCAGTCGGCGGGCCTGATGCAGCAGCACGCGCGGTTGCATGGCCCCGGCCGCTACCACTGCCGCTGGTAGACGCGGCGTTTGCCCGCGGCGGTGCGCGGGATCTCGTCGACGGCGCGCAGTTCGAGCGTCATTGGCTCCTGCAGGACGGCGGTCAGCCGCTGCCGGCAGGCCGCCAGCACGTCGGCGGACCAGGGCCCGCGACCCAGCAATTCGACCACCAGGGTGTCCGGCGCGGTGTGCACGAGGCGATACTGCAGCAGCCCCGGCAGGTCCTCCAGTGTCATCGTCACCGCGTAGGGGGACAGGCGCCGTCCGCTCGGCAGCTGGACCTGCTCCGCGACGCGCCCGCCGGCGATGACCAGCTGCGGCCCGGCGCGGCCGCAGGCGCAGCAGCCGTCACTGACCGAGCCCAAGTCACCGGTATCGTAGCGGATCAGCGGCATGGCCCGGTTGCACAGGGTCGTCAGCAGCAGCGACGTCGCCCCCGGGCAATCGGGCGCCGGGACGGACTCAACGTACACCGACTCCCAGTTGACGTGGTAGGTGCCATGCCGGCACTGCCAGGCGACTTCCTTGAACTCGGTGCAGCCATAGACGTCGTGGATCCGCCCGCCGAAGGTCGACTCGATGAAGCCCCGCGCATGGGCGGTCAGGAGTTCCGAGCTGGTGAACAGCCACGGTATGCGAGGCCGCCCGGCCTCCCGGCCGCGACAGGCAGCCGCCAGCTCGACCAGCCAGGACGGGTAGGCGTAGACCATGTCGGGGCGGAATTCGTCGATCGTCGCCAGGTGGCTCTCGAGCGGATCGAAGACCGACACCACGCGCTCGCGGTACAGCGGTCCGAGGCCGGACGGCCGCGTCCGGCGATAGGCCGCGAGCCGCTCTCGCGGCTGCTCGCTGACCACCAGGCAGCGGCGGAACAGCACCGGCGCCACGGCGAGCGTGCGGCGGATCTTCAGCGCGTAGCGCGTGAACGCCCAGCTCGCGTCGTCGAAGCGCGTCTCGAGCGGTTCGCCGGTACTGCCGGAGGTGCGCGACACGTGCAGCCGGGAGCGGTCGACGCCCTCGGCCAGGTAATCGTCGGGCGAGGTCTGCAGCGCGCGCCGTGTCAGGCGCGGAAAACGCCTGAGCGCGTCCGAGCCGGCGAGGTCGGCCGGCGACAGGCCGAGCCGACGATAGGCCGGCACCTGCGTGCTCGCGTGGCGCAGGGTCTGCAGCAGCAGGGCCGACTGCGCCGCGCGGACGGACGACTCGTCGCGCCACTGCGAGCGCAGCAGGGGCGGCAGCTGGTGCACGACGTAGAGTGGCGCCCGCACGACGACCCGGTCAGGCCCTGGACCGGTGCCTGGCCAGCACGCGCTGGTACAGCCGCAGGTAGTGCCGGGCGTTGCCGATGGCCGACATCTGGCTGCGTGCCAGCTCGACGTTGCGCTCGCCCATGCGCCGGCGCAGCTCAGGGTCGGCGATCAGCGCGCGCATGGAGTTGGACAGTGCCAGCACGGTGCCGGGCGGCACCAGCAGGCCGTTTTCCTCGTGCCGGATCAGGGCCGGATTGCCGCCGACCGAGGTGGCGACCACCGGCAGGCCGGCGTCCATCGCCTCGATCATCGCCATGCTGCACGACTCGGACAGCGTCGGCAGCACGAACACGTCGCTGTTCGAAAACAGGCGGAGGACGTCCGGGTGCGACAGGTAGCCGTGGAACACCACGCGCTGCAAGACGCCGAGCCGGGCGGCCAGCTGCTGCAGCGCGTGCATCTCGGGTCCTTCGCCGACCAGGTGCAGCTGGGTGTCGCAGTCGCTCAGCGTCGAGAACGCCTCGAGCAGGGTATCGATGCCCTTGCGCCGGATCAGCCGCGCGACGCAGATGAAGCGCACCTCCGAGGAGTCGTCCCGCTCGATGTGTGGCAGAGCCGGGTGGAAGGCGGCATTCGGCACGACCTCGTAATCGATAGCCGGTTCGAGCAGCCTCGCGAGGTCGGCGAGGCTGTCGCTGTTAGGCGCAACGACTTCGGCGCGGCGCCAGATCAGCCGGGTGAACGGCGCCAGCCAGCGGTGCAGCCGCTGCAGGGTGCCGTCCGATACGTCATAGCCGGGCACGTCCGAACCGCGCAGCGAGATCAGGTACGGCACGTTGCCGACCGCACGCGCATACAGGCCGAGCACGCCGGTCGGCAGGCCAAAGAAGCAATGCACCAGGTCGAAGCGCTTCTGCAGCAGCAGGCGCGACAGCCGCGGCAGGGCACAGGCGATGAACGTGGTCGCGCCACGCATGCCGCATTCGTGGGGGCCCCGGCGCCAGCTCGAAACGCGGTGGACGACGTAGCCGTCTTCCTGCATCACCGCCGGCAGCTTGGCGAAGCGCGACGTCAGCACGACGACTTCGTGCCCGAGTTGCGTGAGGCCGCGAGCCAGGCCTTCCGAGGCGAAGCTGGCGCCGCCGCCGAATGGCGGGAACTCGTAGTTGAGCAGGGCGATGCGCAGCGCGCGGGGCCGGACTTGATCGTCCTGGCGGTCGGCTGTGCTACATTGATGCAATGTCATCGGGCGAGGCAAACGTGCGTGATTATGTCATCCAGCGCATCGCGCACTGAGCGCACTGGGGCCGCCGGCCTGCGTCGATTTTCGGCATCGTTGTTGGTCGTGGCCTTTGCCATCGTCAGCTGGCCGTCCTTTGGTCAGTCGCCGGCGGACTATACCTTGAAGCCCGGCGACAAGATCGACGTCGCGGTGTGGAAGGAGACCGAACTGCAGAAGTCGGTCGTGATCCGGCCGGACGGAAAGTTCTCGTTCCCGCTCGCCGGTGAAATCAACGCGACCAATCGCAGCGTGGAGCAGGTGCGAGTCGAGATCGAATCCCGGCTCAAGCGGTATATCCCGGAGCCTGTGGTGACGGTGTCGCTGGCCGAGATCGGCGGCAACCGGATCTACGTTCTCGGGCAGGTCAACAAGCCCGGCGCCATCCTGATGAACCCGCAGCTCAACGTGCTGCAGGCGCTGAGCATCGCCGGCGGCGGCACGGCCTTCGCCAAGCTGGACGACATCTTCGTGCTGCGCGGCAGCGGCGCGGCACAGCGGACGCTGCCGTTCCGTTACAGCCAGGTCAGTGCCGGCAAGAACCTGGAACAGAACATCTACTTGGAGAGTGGCGATGTCGTCGTGGTGCCCTGAGCGGTCCGCAACCGGGAGGCGCCT
>Ga0105090_10001001_pt1 | contig 14903 bp, 15 predicted proteins | sample PPLLak3March2015_FD_79110 | JGI IMG/M metagenome (GOLD analysis project Ga0105090, IMG submission 79110) | Freshwater sediment microbial communities from Prairie Pothole Lake near Jamestown, North Dakota, USA - PPLs Lake P7 Core (1) Depth... | ecosystem: Environmental > Aquatic > Freshwater >... | reverse complement strand
CGAACTCGGCAAGCGCGCCAAGGCGGCGATGGACGCGGGCGAGCTGGTGTCCGACGAGATCGTGCTCGGGCTGATCCGCGAGCGGCTCGGGCGCCCGGACGCCGCCAAGGGCTTCATCCTCGACGGTTACCCGCGCAACGTCGCCCAGGCCGGCGCGCTCGACACGTTGCTCGCGGACCTCGGCCAGCCGATCGACTCGGTGGTGTTGATGGATGTCGAGGCGCAGGCGCTGTTCCAGCGCCTGACTGGACGCCGCAGCTGCCCGAAGTGCAGCAAGGTGTTCAACGTCTACAGTTCGCCGTCGAAGCTCGGCGACCGCTGCGACAACCACCCGGGCGCAGAGGCGCCGCAGCTCGTGCAGCGCGCCGACGACCGCGAGGACGTGATCGAGAACCGCCTCAAGGTGTACGAGAGCCAGACCCGCCCGCTCGTCGAGCACTACCAGGCACGCGGGCTGCTCAAGGTCGTGAACGCCGACCAGGCGGTCGACCAGGTGTACGCGGAATTCCTGCGCGCCGCGGGCGGCTAAGCAAGCAATTCCAGCAGCTGCAGGCCGATCACCTCGCGGCGCCAGCCGCGCAGCAGCGGCGAGTGCTCGGGCGAGCCGAGCACCATCCCTTCGACGTCGCGTCGCGTGGCGAGCACCTCCGGGCTGATCCCGAGGCCGGCGGCGACGTCCTTGACTCGCTGTTGCAGCCGGCCGATCTGCTGCGTCTGCTCGGGTGTCGGCCGCTCTGGCGCGCGCGTCGCAGAGGCGTCTGGTGCCGATTCGTGCGCCGCGGCTATCAACGCCAGCAGTTCGTCGCCGCGCTTGCGGACCGTGGCGGGCGGCAGCGCGCGGACCTGCTCCAGCTCGCTGGCCGTCCGCGGCGCCAGGGTCGCCAGCGCGTAGAGCGCCTCGTCGCTCAGGATCCACCCGCGCGGCTTGTCGGACGCGATGGCGCGCTGCTCGCGCCAGCCGGCCAACGCGCGGGCCACGGCCTGTTCGGCCGGTCGCAGGCGCCCGAGCCCCTTGAGCCGCCGCCACGCATCCGCCGGATCGGTCCGGTACAGGCGCGGATCCTCGAGCGAGACGCATTCTTCCGCGTTCCACCCCGCCCGGCCCGTGGAATCGAGTGTCGTCACGAGGTCTGCATGGAGCTGCAGCAGGTGATGCACGTCGTCGGCCGCGTAGGCGAGCTGGGCGTCGGACAGCGGTCGTCGCGACCAGTCGGTGCGCGTCTGGCCTTTGTCGATGGAATGGCCCAGGCGCCTGGCGACGAGGTCTGCATAGCCGACCTGCGGCGGCATGCCGAGCAGCGCGGCGGCCACCTGCGTGTCGAACACCGGGCCGGGCACCTGGCCGCACGCATTCAGGATGACCTCGAAATCCTGGCGTGCTGCGTGCAGGATCTTGGGCTTGGTGCGATCGGCGAGCAACGCGAAGAGCGGCGCGAGCTCGAGGCCGGCGAGCGGATCGACGAGGTAGCAGTCGGTATCGCTCGCCACCTGCACCAGGCACAGCTGCGGCGAATAGGTGCGCTCGCGCATGAACTCGGTGTCGATGGCGAAGCGCCGCGCCCCCTCCAGGCGGAACACCGCCGCGTCGAGTTGCTCGGGGGTGGTCACCAGCATGGCGTCGCGCATCGTTCGGGAATCCTGCGTGTAGAATCGCGGCACCCGAAGGCGCCCGTGGCACAAGTGCAGCAGTTTCTCAGGATTTGCCTCGACATCGTACTCTGGCGCCGTGGGCCGCAGGACCTGCCGGCCTCCAGCCTGTTGCTCGCGATCGCCCTGGGCGCCTACATCGCGGTGTCGGCCGCGCAGCTCGCGCTGCTCGGCGAAACTGCCGCGACCTGGATTTTCTTCATCGCGGTGGATCCCCTGCTGCTCGGCGGCTGGGTGTGGCTGGTGCTGCGTGTGTACGGCCACCCGGAACGTTTCCTGCAGGCCGCCTCGGCCGTGTTCGGCACGGGCGCGGTGCTCGGCATCGGCCTGTACCTGCCGCTGCAGCTCATCATCACCGGCCTCGGCTACGACCCGACCTCGGGGCTCGCGCAGTTCTTCGCGTTGCTGCTCGTCGTCGCCTTTGCGCTGGTGACCGGCCGCATCATCAAGCTCGCGACCGATTCGAACCTGTTCACCGGCATCGCCGTGTCGCTCACCTACTTCCTCGTCGTCAACTACCTGGTCGGCGTGCTGCGCGGCCCGGGCACCTGACCATGCACCTGCACATCCTCGGCATCTGCGGCACCTTCATGGGTGGCATCGCTGCGCTCGCGCGCGCGTCCGGCCATCGCGTCACTGGCTCCGATCGCAACGTGTACCCGCCGATGAGCACCCAGCTCGCGGCGCTCGGCATCGACGTGATCGAAGGCTACGAGCCCGACCAGCTCAGGCTCGAACCCGACGTGTTCGTGATCGGCAACGTGATGAGCCGCGGCAACGCGCTCGTGGAGGCGATCCTCGACAGCGGGCGGCCGTACGAGTCGGGCCCGGAATGGCTCGCGCGCAATGTGCTCGCGGGGCGCTGGGTGCTCGGCGTCGCGGGCACGCACGGCAAGACCACCACCACCAGCCTGCTCACGTGGATCCTCGACCACGCCGGCCTGCAGCCCGGGTTCCTCGTGGGCGGCGTGCCGCTCGACTTCGGCGTGAGCGCGCGGCTTGGCGCGGGGCGCCATTTCGTGGTCGAGGCGGACGAATACGACACCGCGTTCTTCGACAAGCGCGCGAAATTCGTGCACTACCGGCCGCGCACCGCGATCCTGAACAACCTCGAGCACGACCACGCCGACATCTACCCCGACGTGGCCTCGATCCAGCGGCAGTTCCACCTGCTGCTGCGCACCGTGCCGGGTAACGGCCGGCTCGTGGTCAACGCGGCGGACCGCAACCTCGCCGAGACGCTTGGCATGGGTTGCTGGACGCCGGTCGAGCGCTTCACCGCCGACGCCGCGGCGCCCACCGAGTGGCGGGTAGTCGCCGAACCGACCTCGGGTTACGCGAAGTTCACGGTGCTGCACGGTGAGCGCGTCGTCGGCGACGTCGAATGGAACATGCTCGGCCGCCACAACGCGGAGAATGCGCTCGCTGCACTGGTCGCGGCCTGCCACGCCGGCGTGGACGAGCAGGCGGGCCTCGAGGCGCTGCGGCATTTTGGCGGCGTGCGGCGCCGTCTCGAGGTGCGCGGCACCGTGGGCGGCGTCACCGTGTACGACGACTTCGCGCACCACCCGACGGCGGTGGCCACGACGCTCGAAGGCGTGCGCCGCAAGGCGGGCAGCGGCCACGTGATCGCGGTGCTCGAGCCGCGCTCCAACACCATGAAGCTCGGCACCCACAAGGCGGCGCTCGCCGACTCGCTGCGCGGCGCCGACAAGGTGTTCGTGTACCAGTCGCCCGAAGTGAAGTGGGACGTCGCGGACGCGATGCAACCACTCGGTGCGCTCGCGACGGTGCACTCTGATCTCGAACGGCTCACGGCGGCGCTGGTGGCCGAAGCGCGCCCGGGCGACCACCTCGTGCTGATGAGCAACGGCTCGTTTGGCGGCCTGCACGACCGGCTGCTGGCGGCGCTCCGGGCCCGGGGATCCGTGTGAGCGAGCGGGTCGAGATCCCGCTCTTCCCGCTCGGCACGGTGCTGTTGCCCGGCGGACCGCTGCCGCTGCGCATTTTCGAAACGCGCTACATCGATCTCATCCGGCGTTGCCTGCGCGACGGCACGGGCTTCGGCGTGGTGCTGATCCGGGAGGGCGTGGAGGCCGGCGGCCCGGCGCTCACCTTCGACGTCGGCACCTACGCGCGCATCGTCGATTTCTCGCAGCAACCCGACGGATTGCTCGGCATCCGCGCCGCAGGCGAGCGCCGCTTCCGCATCCTCGAACGGCGCCGGGAGCGTGACGGCCTCAACGTGGCCGAGGTCGAGTGGTTGCAGGAGGAGCCGCAGCAGCCTTTGCCGGAGCAGTTCGCGGAGCTCGGTCCTGCGCTCGACGCAATCCTCACGCAGCTCGGCGAGCCGTATGCATCGCTCGAACGGCACCTGGACGACGCCGCCTGGGTGGCGGGCCGCCTTACCGAGCTCCTGCCGATCCCGCCCGGTCACAAGCAGCACTGCCTCGAGCTCGACGATGCGGTCGAGCGGCTGCGGTTCCTGCGGCCGCTGTTCGAAATCCGCTACCAGTAGCTCGCTCGCGCGAATCTGCGTGAATCCCCGACGTTTATGACTGGTGCTGCGCCGTGCACCGCCCTGCAATGGGTGCACCGGGCCGGACAGGCCGGCCCGCCCACCCGGAGTCAACGTCATGGAAGACCTCAAGGCCGCCGAGATCATCAAGTCCCTGGCCGCGGGCAGCAGCCCGGCAGATGCGTCCACGCTGCAGTCGCCCGATGTCGTGCGCGCGCTGTTCCTCGCCGCGGAATCGCTGGAAGCGCGCGCCCGCGGCACGCGGCGCAATTCCAGCCTGCCACGCAATGCCGGCAAGACCTGGACGCCGGAGGAGGACGAGCGACTGCTCGCAGCCTTCGACGGTGGCACGGCGGTCGAGGCACTCGCCACCGCACACGAGCGCACGAGGGCCGGGATCGAGGCGCGGCTCGTGAAGCACGGGCGGCTCGAGGTCGAGCAGGCACCGGCGGCACGCATCCGGTGAGCGGGGCGCGACCCGCGGCGGGATAGAATCGCGGGATGACGCCTCCTGCGCATCCTGATGACCCGACGGTAACAGCGCTGCACGCCGCCGACGGCGGCCGACGGTTGCGCGTCATGCAGGTGATCCTGTCGCGCGGCTTCGCCGGGTCGGAGCGTGCGGCGGCTGAAGCTTGCGCGGCTCTGTCGCGCGGCCACGAGGTGGCGCTGGTCGTGCGCAGCGATCACCGCAACGCCGCCGGCGTGAGCGTGGTCGATGCGCTCGAGCCCGGCATCACGGTGTTCGAGGTGCCGCCGCACTGGGGCACCGAGAAGCGCGTCGCCGAGCTGGTCGCCGAGTGGCGGCCCGACGTCATCCACACGCACCTGCGGCGGGGTACGCGCTACGTGGCGCGCATGCGCCGCGATGCGGTCCACGTCAGCACCCTGCACCTGCACCTCAACGGGCCGCACTACCTGCGCACCGACGGCCTCTTCTGCATCTCGGAGTGGCAGCTCGCCACCGTGCCGAGCAGTTACCGTGGACTCGCGTTCCTGGTGCCCAACTCGCTGGTGGCGCATCCGCGACTGTCCGCGGCGCGGATCCGCGAGCTGCGCGCCGAGTTCGGCGCAGGCGACGATGACTACCTGGTCGGCGGCGTCGGCCGGCTCGTGGCCCGCAAGGGGTTCGATGTCCTGATTCGCGCCTTTGTCGAGGCCGGGTTGCCCAACGCCCGGCTGGTCATCGTCGGTGACGGCAGCGAGCGCCGCCGGCTCGAGCGGCTCGCGGGCGAGCGGGTCACATTCGCGGGCTTTCGTCGCGACGTGAAGGACGTCTACCAGGCGCTCGACCTGTTCGTCTGCCCGTCGAGCTACGAGCCGTTCGGCCGCGTCATCGCCGAGGCGCTGGACGCGAGCACGCCGGTCGTCGCCGCCGACTCGGCCGGGCCGCGCGATTTTGCGCGCCGCTGCCCGATCGAGCTCGTTCCACCCGACGACGTGGGCGCACTCGCCGCGGTGCTGCGGCGCCATGCCGCCGCCGGTCGGGTGCGGATCGACGCCGACCTCTCCGAGTACAGCCTCGAGCGCACGGCCGAGCGGATGGAGGACGCGTACCGGACGGTGCTCGAGACCGTGCAGCCGACCGTGGCGGACTCAGCAAGCGCTGCCGCGCCGCGCGTGCTGTTTGCACCCGTCACCGGCCCGGGCGGCGCGGGCGAGCTCATGCGTTGCCTGATCATCGCGCGGGAACTCGCGCGTGCCGAGCCCACGGCCGACATCCGCTTCCTCGTCGCACGTGACGGCGTGTTCCGCGAGGCGGTCGAGTTTCCGATCATCGATCTCGACGATTCGCCGACGCGCAGCACTGCACAGGTGATTGCCGCCATCGAGGCCTTCCGCCCCAACGTGATGGTGTTCGACAATTCGGGCCGCACCGAGCAGCTGCGTGCCGCCATCGAGGCCGGCGCGCGCGTCGTGTTCTCGAGCCGGGCGCCGCGACTGCGCTGGAAGGCGTTCCGCATCAAGTGGATGCGGCTGCTCGACGAGCACTGGATGGTGTTCCCGGCCTTCGTCACCGGTGGCCTGACGCGGTACGAGCGATTCAAGCTGCGGGTCTTTCCCGATTACAAGGTGCGGCAGTTCGACACGCTGTTCATCCCGTCGGAAGGCGAGTCGCGGCGTGAATGGCTCGCGCAGCGTGGCCTCGAATCCGGCGGGTACGTCGTGTTCGTGCCGGGCGGACGCGGCGAAGCGTCGCGCGTTGCCGAGCCGGCGGAGTTGTTCATTGCTGCCGCACGCGCGTTCGTCGCCGCCACAGGGCAGCGCGCCGTCGTGCTCACCGGCCGCAAGCGCGTGCCGGCCGGTGACGATCCACGGCTCATGCTGCTGCCGCGCGTCGAGCCGGGCGAGGTGCAGCACCTGCTGGCCGAGGCGCTGTTCGTGGTCAGCAATGGCGGTACCACGATGATCCACACGCTGGCGCACCGGCGGCCGCTCGTCGCCATTCCCCTCGCGAGTGACCAGGACCGCCGCATCCGTCGCGCCGTGCGCCTGCAGATTGCCGCGACGGCGACGCGCACGCCCGACGGGATCGCTGAGGTGGCGGCCACGCTGTTGCGTGAGCCTGGGCTGCGGGACGCGATGACGCGGCGCATTGCCGAGCTCGGCATCACGAACGGCGTCGCTGAGGCCGTGAACGCGCTGCGCTTGCTGGCGCGGCGGCGGCGTCGGCGATAGTCGATTCGGGAGGCGGCGACCTCGCTCAGTCCGCGGCGAGGATGTCCCGCAGGTCCGCGACGAACACGCGACGCCTGCCGTCCGGGCAGGCATTGAACGCGATGCGGGTGTGGCTGCGGTCCCAGGCCGGGTGCGGATCGACGCGCAGCGCTCCCGTGGCCCGCTCGGCGAGCGGCTGGATGCGGATGCGCGCCAGCGTGGATTCAAGGCCGCTTTTGACGTTCACCAGCCGGATGGGCGCCGTGCCGTCGCCGAACGCGAGCGGCTCGTCCACGTACGCATCGGTGAGCAGGTGCCGGCCATCGGGGTGCAACGTGGGATGCCCTGAGCCCGCCACGTTGGGGGCCAGCGTTTCGCAGGCGGCGCCATCGCGGGTCAGGCGCGCGAAACGTAGCCCGTCGCCCTGTGTGTTCAGGTTCATCAGCACGTGGTCGCCGTCGGGGCACCAGTTGGGGTGGTGCCCGCCGCGAGCCCAGCGCTCCGCCGACACGGCGAGCTGGACGTCGCGGCCGTCCGCATCCAGCGTGATGACGTGCTTGGCGCCGTAGCGACGCTTGCGCTTCCAGGGCAGCCAGCTGCGCGGCAGCCAGCGCAGCGCGAGCATGAGGCGCGTGCCCTGCGGGTTCCACTTCACGTGGAAGGCAAAGAAGTCGCCACGCCGCCCGGCAGCGGCGAGCGGCGGCTGCACCGACGCGACGATCTGCTCGAGCGACACGAGCAGGTGCGTGTCGCCGCTTTCGAGGTCGGTGATCCAGATGCCATCGTCGTCGGGCGCGCCGCGGTTCTCCGGGATGTGGTCGCGCGGCACCACCACGCCGTAGCCGCGCTGGGTCACCGCCATGCGCCGCAGGCAGGGGCTCGCAGCCCAGCGCCCGTCGGGTGACACAGAGTACACAGTGCCGGCCAGGCGCCGGTGCTCGCCGGTCTGCGGGTCGAGGCGCACGCCGTACGGCATCCAGTCGCGCGTCTCGAGATCGTTGTAGAGCAGGGTGCGGTCGTCGGCGCCCCACTGCAGTTGCGCGCCGAGCTGCACGTCCCAGCCGCGTGTCTCCGCCACGGTACGCAGCTCGCCGGTCTCGAGGTCGACGATCGCGATCTCGGCCACGTCGCCGGGCTTCGGCAGGCGGTCCTCGAACGGCAGGCGCGTGACGGCGAAATAGCGGCCGGACGGGCTGAACGGCGAGCTGTCGTAATAGCGGTGAATGTAGCCCGTGCCGCCGGGCGTCACGCAGTAGACGGGGACGCGCGGTGCGAAATCGGTGTAGGCGGGGAAGGTGCCGGCGAGCGTGGGCTGCATGGTCGGTGCGATGGTTCGTCGGGTGCGCCATCCTACGCCGGCCGGCGGCGGCGCGTGTAAAGTGAGCAGATTCGCAGTCCCTCGGGTCCCGCATGTTCCGGTCCATCTTCGGCGGTTTCACCGACCTGACGCGCGGCAAGCGCATCGTCTTCCTCGCCATCAACAAGACGGGCTCGAGCAGCCTGTGGACGTGGATGGACGAGCACCAGGTGCCCTACCTGATGAACCGCTACCGGGAGGACGAGGCGCGCAAGTTGCGCATCATCGCGGAGGTGAAGCACAAGCACCTGCCGTGCTTCACCGTGGTGCGCAACCCCTGGTCGCGTGCGGTGTCGAGCTGGAAGTGGTGCATGCAGGAGAAGGGCCTCGCACCCTGCAGCTTCGAGGAATTCCTGCGCATCCCGCTCGAGCGCATGACCGAGCAGCAGCGCTTCCACACGCTGCCGCAGTGGCGCCACGTGGCCGACGACCAGGGCCGCATCGACTACCTGTCGCACCTGGGCCGACTGGAGAACCTCGGCGCCACGCGCGACTGGCTGGCCGACACGCTGGGCCTGCCGCGGCCGGGCGAGTTGCCGCACCTGAAGAAGAGCGGCAGCGACGACTGGCGCCAGCACTACACGCCCGTGACGCGAAAGTTGGTCGCGGACACCTTCCACAAGGACTTCGAGCTGTTCGGCTACGACGTGGATTCCGGCCCCTGATGGGACGCCGCTACCTGCTCTACGGCTCCGTGCGCTACGCGCTCGCGATGCTCAGGCCGTTGCAGGCGGCGATCCGCGCGCGCGGCGACCAGGCCGCCTGGTTCTTCGACGGGGACGGCTACCAGGAACTCGGCCCCGACGAGCCGCTGCTGCGCTCGGTGCCGGAGGTGATGGACTGGAACGCGTGCGCCGTGCTGTCACCCAGCATCCGCCTGCCGCACTTTTTTCCTGGCGTGAAAGTGCAGGTCTTTCACGGCTTCGACGCCGGCAAGCCGCGGCACATCTACGACCGCGGCTTCTTCGACTTGTACTGCACGACCGGCCCGGCCGATACACGCGCGTTCCAGGAGCTCGCGTCGCAGCGCGGTTATTTCGCAGTCCGTGAGACCGGCTGGCCGAAACTCGATCCCTTCCTGCAGGCGATCGGCGCCGGTGAGCCGCCGCCTGTGCGGCAGCCGCCTGTCGTGCTGTACCACTCGACGTTCTCGCCATCGTGGAGTGCGGCGGAAACGCTTTACGAGACCGTACGCCACTTGTCACACAGCGGGCGCTGGCGCTGGATCGTGAGCCTGCACCCCAAGTCGAGCCCGGCGACAGTGGCCAAGTACCGCGCGCTCGAGGGCGAGCATCTGCACTTCGCCGACCCCGACAACATCCTCGACCTGTTCCCGCAGGTGGACGTGATGGCGTCAGACACGTCGTCCGCGTTGAGCGAGTTCCTGCTCACCGGCAAGCCTGTGGTGACGTTCAGGAACCAGCGGCCCGGGCCGCAGCTGATCGACATTGCCGATCCAGCGCAGTTCGAGCCGGCCATCGAGCGGGCGCTTACGCGTCCGCCCGAACTGATGCGCGCGATCCGGGCCTATGCGGACGCGATCCACCCGTACCGTGACGGCCGTTCGAGTGAGCGGGTGCTCGCCGCGGTCGATGACTTCATCGCCCAGGACTACGCCGCGCTCCGGCCGAAGCCGCGCAACCTCTGGCGCAGGCTCAAGATGCGCAGGCGGTTCGGCTACTGGCGTTAGAGCTTCGCGAAGACCCGCGCCGCGGCGGCGACCGTCGCGTCGATGTCGGCGTCGGTGTGCGCGGCCGAGATGAACCCGGCCTCGAACGCCGACGGCGCGAGGTACACGCCCTCGTCGAGCATGCCGTGGAAGAACCGCTTGAAGCGTTCCACGTCGCAGGCGGTCGCCTCGGCGTAGGACGTGACCTGCCGGTCCGAGGTGAAGAACAGGCCGAACATGCCGCACACGTGGTTCGTGGCGAGCGGCACGCCGGCGCGCTGCGCCGCGGCTTTCAGGCCGTCGACCAGGCGATCGGTGGAGGCCTTGAGCTGCGTGTGGAAGCCGGGTGCGGAAAGCCCCTCGAGCGTGGCGAGGCCCGCCGCCATCGCCACCGGGTTGCCCGACAGCGTGCCCGCCTGGTACACGGGCCCGAGCGGCGCGATGTGCTCCATGATGTCGCGCCGGCCGCCGAATGCACCCACCGGCATGCCGCCGCCCACGATCTTGCCGAGCGTCGTGAGGTCGGGCTTGACGCCGTAGAGCTGCTGCGCGCCGCCGAGCGCAACGCGGAAGCCCGTCATGACCTCGTCGAAGATCAGCACGGCGCCGTACTTCGTGCACTGCTCGCGCAGCGTCTCGAGGAAGCCGGGCACCGGCGGGATGCAGTTCATGTTGCCCGCCACGGGCTCGACGATGACGCACGCGACGTCGTGGCCGATCTCGGCAAACGCCGTGCGGACCTGCGCCGCGTCGTTGTACTGGAGCGTGATGGTGTGCGCGGCCAGCTCGCGGGGCACGCCGGGCGAGGTGGGCACGCCCAGCGTGAGCATGCCGGAGCCGGCCTTCACGAGCAGCGAGTCGGAGTGGCCGTGGTAGCAGCCCTCGAACTTGATGATCTTGTCGCGCTTCGTAAAGCCGCGCGCGAGGCGGATCGCACTCATCGTGGCCTCGGTGCCGGAGCTGCACATGCGAACCAGCTCGATCGACGGCACGAGCTCGATGATCTTGCGCGCGACGACCGTCTCGATCTCCGTCGGCGCGCCGAACGACAGGCCGTTCTCGGCGGTCTTCTGCACCACGCTGATCACGCTCGGGTGCGCGTGGCCGAGGATCATCGGCCCCCAGGAGCCCACGTAGTCGATGAATTCGCGGCCATCGGCCGCCCAGACCCGCGAGCCCTTGGCGCGCGCGAAGAAGATCGGCTCGCCGCCGACGCCGCGGAAGGCGCGCACGGGTGAATTGACCCCGCCGGGGATGTACTTGCAGGCTTCGGTGAACAGGCTCACGAGTGGCTCCATCGCTGTCGGGCGGCTGCGTAGTCTAGCAAGCACGGCGGTCCGGCCCGTACCATCGCGGGGCGTCGGGGCCCGAGGATGATGTCCGTGCAAGCGTGGATGTGCGTGAACTGCGGTTTCGTGTACGAGGAGGCAGCGGGTCACCCGGAAACCGGTGTCGCTCCCGGCACGGCATGGGCCGACGTGCCCGAGGACTGGACGTGCCCGGACTGCGGCGCACCGAAGTCGTCGTTCGAGATGGTCGAGATCTGAGGTTCAGTGCTGCGTGACGCGGTAGCCGCGTTGGCGCAGCAGGTCCACCACGCTGTTGCGCCCGACGAGGTGCAGCGCGCCCACCACCACCAGGTAATCGTCGCGGTCGTCGAGCAGGTCGGCGAGCTGTTCCACCCAGGCGCGGTTGCGGTCCTCCGTGAGCGGGCGGTACAGCTCCGGGAACTCCTCGAATTCTTCCGTAAGCACCTGGGCCAGGGTGGCGGTGTCGCCGGTTCGCCAAGCGGTCAGCAACTGCTCGAGCTGGGCGTCGGCCTGCTCGGTCTCCTCGAGCGTCATCAGCAGGAAGCGCTTCTGCTCGGCCAGCGACAGCCCCGCCAGCACCGCGAACTGGTCGGCGGGCGTCTCGAGCCCGAGGATCGGCTTGCGATCGGCCGCGGCCCGGTCGGCCACCTGTTGCTCGATGCCGTGCGTCGGATCAAAGCCGCGCTTGGCGACCTCGAGCTGCAGGATCAGCATGCCGACGAACCACGGCGCGTAGCCATCGAACATGGCGATGTCGAGGCCCGCTTCCTGAAGGTGGGAGGCGACGGCCGCGTGATCACTGCCCAGCACCGACTCGAGCGATTGCCCGGCCGGCAGGCGTGCTTGGCGCTGCATCTGCGCAGCCATCGCCACCGGATCGGCCACGGCCGGGTCGTCCATGTCGATTTCCATGACGAGTCGTTCTGCGTCGTCGTAGGCAGCCTGTGCCGCGCGCGGCAGGCCCACGTCGCCGGGTCGCAGCACGTGGATCGAGCCGAACAGGTAAACGGTGTTGTGCTCGCCGCGCACGCTCCAGACCACGCTGCGTTCGGCGGCGCCGGCGGGGGCAGGCGCAATCGCCAGCGCTGCGGCGGCGAGCAATGCGGTCAGGCGGCAGTTCATTGTCGATAGCCCTCCAGCCACACGACCTCGGTGGCGATGCCGCCGTCGTCGTGCAGGTCGAGCACACGATAACCGGGCGGCCGGTCGTCGATCACGAAACCGGGATCGCGCGGCTTGAACTGCATGCAGGTCGAGGGTGTGCAGAGGTAACGGACGTTGCCGCGGAACACGTCGAGCGACTGGTGGGCGTGACCCCAGACTACGGCCCGCACCTGCGGATGCCTGCGGATGACGGCCATGAACGCATCTGCATCGCCGAGCCCGAGCGCGTCGAGGCCCGCGGCCTCCATCGGCATCGGCTGGTGATGCAGGCAGACGAGCACGTGCCGGTCGCGATGCGCCTCGAGCGCCGCCTCGAGCCGCCTCAGTTCCGCGAGACCGAGCTGGCCCTCGCCGTCCTGCGCGTTGGCGTACCAGCTGGCAAGCATCACGATGACCCACCGACCCAGCACACGGGTCCCGCCGACCTGGAACGGCTCGTGTGCGAACCGTCGCTCGAGTTCGTCAGGCACGTCGTGGTTGCCGGGGATGAGCAGCACCGGTGCGCCAAGGCCGTCGAACAGCAGCTCGAGGGCGCCGTAGGCCTGCGGGTCGTCCTGCACGAGGTCACCCGTCACGGCGATCGCGTCGGCAGGCAAGTGCCGCCGGCGGGCATGGGCGAGACACGCCTCGAGACTGGCTTGGGTACGCACGCCGCGGACCGTCGCGGACGGGTCGGCCAGCAGGTGGGTGTCGGTGAACTGCAGCAGTCGGATCAAGGGGGCATTCTCCGATTTGACGCATTTTCCCGCATCCGGCACGGTCGTGGCGGCGGGCGTGCGAAAAATCGGAGAATGTCCCCGGTTTTGCCGTGCCGACCGTAACTCATGACCAATCGTTCGATCTCGCTCACGGATTCGCTCTACGAGTATTTGCTTTCCGTCTCGTTGCGGGAGCCGGAGTTGTTGCGCCAGTTGCGCGGGGAGACGGCGGCCTACCCGGAAGCGCGCATGCAGATCGCACCGGAGCAGGGGCAGTTCATGGCGCTGCTGGTGCGGTTGATGGGTGCGCGACGCTGCCTCGAGGTCGGCGTCTTCACGGGTTATTCGTCGCTCGCCATCGCGCTGGCGCTACCGGATGGCGGGAGCATCGTCGCTTGCGACGTGAGCGAACACTGGACCGCCGTGGCACGCCGCTACTGGGACGCCGCGGGCGTCGCGCACAAGATCGACTTGCGGCTGGCCCCCGCACTCGAGACCCTGGAGCGCCTGCTGGCCGGCGGTGAAGCGGGCAGCTTCGATTTCGCGTTCCTCGACGCCGACAAGGAGAACTACCCGCAGTACTACGAACGCCTGCTCGAGCTGGTGCGACCGGGCGGGCTGATCGTGGCCGATAACACCCTCTGGTCCGGACGGGTGGCCGATCTGGCGAACGACGAGGTGAGCACCGTCGCGCTACGCCGGTTCAACGAGCAACTGCATCGCGACGAGAGGGTCGACCTCAGCCTCGTGCCGGTCGGGGATGGCCTGACGCTCGCTCGCAAGCGGGACGCGAGGCTGTAGGGGCAGGTGTCAGCGGCGGATCTGCGCGAGCTCGTCCGTGTCGAGCCAGATGCCACCGCACTCCGGGCACTCGTCGATCTCGACCTGGGCCGCGGGGGAGAACCTGCGACGCAACATCACGACCTCAGGATGGCGCGGGCAGGTCAGCCGGATCGAGTGGTCGAGGAGGGTCGGGGGGAACTGCCTGAGATGGGCCACGAGTGCGTCGCCGAACACACTGCCCGGATCCTCGAAGCGGGCGAGTTCGATGCGGTCGAGCCACAGGCCGCCACAGTCCTCACACACGTCTGTATCGATGCCGCCGATTCGCAGCCGGGCCAATGGGGACGACGAGCGCGGGCACCGCAAGCGAGGGTCGGTCATGACGCGGAGTCCTCGGTGACGGCGGTGAGTCGACGACCAGTCACTTCAGCACGAGGGTGATGGCCTGTCGAGTTCCGCCCTGGTGGCCGCTCGCATCGATTGGGAACGCGAGCCTTGGATCGGAAGCGAAGGCCAGCAGCAAACATCCCGGGAAAACGGCCGCCCAAGGGCGGCCGTTTTCTATTCACTATCCCCTATCCCCTATCCCCTAGTACTTGTAGTGATCGGCCTTGTACGGCCCCTGCACCGGCACGCCGATGTAGTTGGCCTGCTCCTGCGACAGCGTGGTGAGCTTCACTCCGATGCGCTCGAGGTGCAGTCGCGCCACCTTCTCGTCGAGGTGCTTCGGCAGCACGTACACCTGCTTGCCGTACTTCTCGCCGTGGCAGTAGAGCTCGATCTGCGCGAGCACCTGGTTGGTGAACGAGCTCGACATCACGAACGACGGGTGGCCCGTGGCGCAGCCGAGGTTCACGAGCCGCCCCTCGGCCAGCACGATCAGGCGCTTGCCGTCCGGGAAGATCACGTGGTCGACCTGCGGCTTGATGTTCTCCCACTGGTACTGCTTGAGCGCGGCGATCTCGATCTCGCTGTCGAAGTGGCCGATGTTGCACACGATCGCCTGGTGCTTCATGCGCTTCATGTGCTCGTGGGTGATCACGTTCAGGTTGCCGGTGGCGGTGACGAAGATGTCGGCCTTGTCGCAGGCCTCTTCCAT
>Ga0105090_10001000_pt1 | contig 14909 bp, 17 predicted proteins | sample PPLLak3March2015_FD_79110 | JGI IMG/M metagenome (GOLD analysis project Ga0105090, IMG submission 79110) | Freshwater sediment microbial communities from Prairie Pothole Lake near Jamestown, North Dakota, USA - PPLs Lake P7 Core (1) Depth... | ecosystem: Environmental > Aquatic > Freshwater >... | reverse complement strand
GTCGATCGGCAGCGGCTTGTCGTTCACCTCGTGGCCGAGCGTGTGCGAGGGGAAGTACTCCATCGAGATGGCGTAGTTGCCGCGGATGAACAGGAAGTCGTAGATGCGGATGACGTTGCGGTGCGTGATCTTGCGCGAGTAGCGCAGCTCGTGCACGAACCGCTTGAGCATCTCCTCGTCCTGCGAGACGTTCGGGTTGAGGAACTTGAGCACCAGCCGCTCGTCGACGACCTTGTCCTCCATCAGCAGCACCGTGCCGAAGGCGCCCTTGCCGATCTTCTGCACGTAGGTGTAGCGGCCCTCGAGCACGTCGCCGACCTGCAGCGTCGAGATGTCGAGCCGCTGCTGCTCGCGCGACTGGCGCAGCATGCCGTCGAGCTCGGCACGCTCCGCCAGCAGCAGCGTGCGAGCCGTCTCCGCCGAGCGCGCCGGCGCCGCCTGCGTCCGGCCGGTGCTGGCGAATACCGGCGCCGTGCCGGCGGCGAACCGGCTGCCGAGGTCCTCCGCCGCCCGCAACGCCGCGTGGCACACGGTCGGGTCCGGCGCGGTGGCCCCGAGCTCCTCGAGCCGGGCGCGCACGGCCTCGGAGGTCCGGTCGTCCACCAGGCGCGTCAGGGCGCCGATCGCCTCCACGCGCACCTCCTTCGACGGATGGTCGAGCAGCGGCAGCAGGCGGTTGACCTGCGCGGGGCCGCCGACCTTGCCGATGGCGCGCACGACGGTGGGCAGCGATCGCTCGTCGCCCGCCTCGAGCATGCCGAGCAGCGCCGGCAGCGCGGTTGGGCTGCCGATTTCCGCGAGCGCGTCCACGGCCCGCTCGCGCACCCACCAGTCCGGATCCTTCGTCGCCTCGATGAGGAACCGGATGGCGCGTTCGTCCTTGGTCTGGTTGAGGATCTCGATCGCGGCGCGGCGCACGTCCTCGTCCTCGTCACGGATCAGCTCGAGCGCTGCGTCGATGACGCGCGGCCCGCCGATCTTCGCGAGCGCGTCGGCCGCACGGCTGCGCACCCACCAGTCGTCGTCCTTGATCGACTGCAGCAGGAAGCGCACGTGCTGCGGCGTGCCGATCTCGTTGAGCACCTCGACGGCCGCCCGGCGGGCGCTCTCGTTCTCGTCGCGCAGCACCCCAGCGAGGTGCTGGATCGTGTCCGGATGGTTGACCCGCACGATCGCATCGATGGCTTTCTGCTGGGTCTCGACGTCCGGGTCGCGCAGCACCTCGCACAGCAGTGCCGGGTCCACGCTGCCGCCGAGGCGGGCGAGTGCGTTCAGCACGGCCTGGCGGATGAACTTGTTGCCGTCCTTGAGCTGGGCCTGCAGCGCCCGGGCGACCTCCGGCCGGTCGAAGCGCGCGAGGATGCTGATGATGTGCGTGCGCGCGACCGGGTCCTTGCCCTCGAGCCGGCTCAGCAGCTCCGGCAGCAGGCTCGCGTCCGCGATCTCGGACACCATGCGGAACAGGGCGGCCTTTTCCGCGGCTTCCTGGCCGTAAGCGTGCTTGAGGATCTCGCGGGCGTTCAGCCGCGACTTCTGCGCCGCGATCACCGATACCAGCGGGCCCTTGGGAACGGCGGGGTCGTCCAGCATGGCAAGCAGCAGGTGCGGGTTGTAGTCGCGGCCGGCCGCGAGCGCCGCGGTGACCGCGGCGACGGTGCGCTGGTTGCCGTCCACCAGCCCCGCCACGATCGCCGGCAAGGACTTGTTGTCGAGCAGCGCGCTCAGCACGGCGACGAAGCCCGCGGTTTCCTGGTTGTCCGCACTCGCCAGCGCGTCGATGATGCGCGGGATGGCCGACGGGCCGAGCGCGGCGAGCTTCTCGTAGGACCGGACCGCCTCCGGGGCATCCGGGCTGCCCGCCGCCCTGATGGCGGCGATGAGTCGCTCGGCACGCAGGTTGGTGATGAAACTCATGGGGGGCGAGGTGGCTTCCTTCCGCGGGCGGGTCCGGCGGGGTCAGCGCGCGGGGCCTGCGACAGCGGATCCGGGCGACTCGCAAGTATGCCACGGTGCCGGCACGGCACCCGACAGCGTCGTGGCCGCGAGGCCCCCGGCCAATTCCGCTACAATCCGCCGTCTTCGGCCCATGCCGTTCTCCCACCTTCGTTGCGTTTTCCATCCATGACAGACGATCGCGTCCGCGAAGCCCGCCGTGTGGTCGAGAATTATGTCGAACCATGCCTCGGGATGCCTCTTTCGGAGGCCAAAGCTGTGACTTCCGTCCGGTCCGAGGGCGGATCGACCGTGGTCGAGGTCGAACTGGGCTTCCCGGCCCGGCGCTACGGCCCCGAGCTTGCGGCCGGCCTCGAGCGCCTGCTCGCGGCGCAGCCCGGCGCCGGTCCGGTCCGCGTGAGCGTGGGCTGGCGGGTCGCGCCGCAGGCGGTCCAGGGCGGATTGGCGCCGCTACCGGGCATCAGCAACGTGATCGCGGTGGCCTCCGGCAAGGGCGGCGTCGGCAAATCCACCACGGCGGTCAACCTGGCGCTGGCGCTGGCGCTCGACGGCGCGCGCGTCGGCCTGCTCGACGCCGACATCTACGGGCCGAGCCAGCCGCGCATGATGGGGCTGCAGGGCGAGCGTCCGGTGTCGCGCGACGGCCGCCGTATCGAGCCCCTCGAGGCGCACGGCGTGAAGGTGATGTCCATCGGCTTCCTCATCGAGGAGGAGCAGCCGATGGTCTGGCGCGGCCCGATGGTCACGCAGGCGCTGACCCAGCTGCTGTCCGACACCAACTGGGGCGAACTCGACTACCTGATCGTGGACATGCCGCCCGGCACGGGCGACATCCAGCTCACGCTGTCCCAGCGCGTGCCGGTCAGCGGGGCGGTGATCGTCACGACGCCGCAGGACATCGCGCTGCTCGACGCCCGCAAGGGACTGCGCATGTTCCAGAAGGTCGCCATCCCCGTGCTCGGGGTCATCGAGAACATGAGCACGCACGTCTGCTCGAAGTGCGGCCACGAGGAGCCGATCTTCGGCGCGGGGGGAGGGGCGCGCATGGCCGAGCAGTACGGCGTGGCGCTGCTCGGCCAGCTGCCACTCGACATCCGCATCCGCGAGGAGACCGACGCCGGGCGGCCCACGGTCGTGGCCGATCCCGACAGCCCCGCAGGCCGGGCGTATTTCGAAGCCGCGCGCCGCACGGCCGCGCGCCTTTCGGTCGCAGGCGGCGCGGCGGGTCCGAGCATCACCGTCGAGGACACCTGAACGTGAGCATCAAGTCCGACCGCTGGATCCGCCGCATGGCCGAGGGCCACGGCATGATCGACCCGTTCGAGCCCGGCCAGGTGCGCACCGTGGACGGCCAGCGGATCGTCTCATATGGCACCTCGAGCTACGGCTACGACGTGCGCTGCGCCGCCGAGTTCAAGATCTTCACGAACATCAACTCGACGATCGTGGACCCCAAGGACTTCGATCCCGATTCCTTCGTGGATTTCGGCGGCGACGTCTGCATCATCCCGCCGAACTCATTCGCGCTGGCGCGCACCGTCGAGTACTTCCGCATCCCGCGCAACGTGCTCACCGTCTGCCTCGGCAAGTCCACCTACGCGCGCTGCGGAATCATCGTCAACGTGACGCCGCTCGAGCCGGAGTGGGAGGGGCACGTGACGCTCGAGTTCTCGAACACGACGACTCTGCCGGCGAAGATCTACGCCAACGAGGGCGTCGCGCAGATGCTGTTCTTCGAGTCGGACGAGGTCTGCGAGGTTTCTTACCGCGACCGTGGCGGCAAGTACATGGGGCAGAAGGGCGTCACGCTGCCGAAGGCGTGAGGCGCCGCGCTAGAACTGCTCGAAGCTCACCAGTCGCAGCTGCGTCTCGAGCTGGCCCTTGCGGAACTGGACGGCCTGCACGGGAACGTAGCCGAGCGCGGGGGCGTGCCACACCTTCACGACGCGGTCCGACCCGGCCCGCTGGTTCGCCCACACCACCGTTTCGAACTGCCCGAACGGGGTGACTACGGTCGCGCGCCCCTCGCTCCAGTAGCGGTAATCGCGCAGCCGGCTGCCGGTCAGTATCGTGAAGCCCTTGGGCTCGCGACCGGCGAGCAGCTCGACGATCATCGCCGCCTGTACCGAGGCCGTGTCCTGCGTGCCGGGGGCCACGGCGAGGTCGAAAGGCTCCCCCTGCGCCTCCCCCTTGACGCGGCCCGCGCGCCAGTCGAACGCGAAGCGGACATCCTTGGCGGAATCCGATTTGCCGTCGTCGAAGTCGAAGGTCAGCGGGCGCACCCCGGCGGCGGTCACTTCCATCAAGCCGCGTTCACGCGCCTGCGGGCTCACTGCGACGCGACCGAGCAGGTTGGGGTAGGCGCGCGTCTCGTACAGCCACTGTCCCGGTTGGGGGCCGCGGCGCAGGCCGTTCTCGATCTGGCCGCCGCTGATGCCGCGGTAGGTCGCCTGGTAGCGAGCCTTGAACGGCTGCAGCGCGGCGGATTCCGCCTCCTTTGCGAGCGCGTGCGGGGCGGGCGAGGCGAGCAGCGCCGCGCCGGCGAGCAGCGCGAGCGCGCGGGGCCAGCAGCGCCAGCGGCGCCGGTCAGGCGGCGAGTTCATCGTGAGCCTCCCGCACCAGCGGCGCGTCGAGTTCGCGCCCGTCGAGCAGCACGCGCCCGTCGCGGCACGCGAGCCGGCCGGCGGCGAACCAGCCGATGCACTCCGGGTAGATGCGATGTTCCTGTGCGAGCACGCGGGCGGCCAGTCGGGCCTCGTCGTCGTCGTCCCGAACGGGGACGCGTGCCTGTATGACCACCGGGCCGCCGTCGAGTTCGCGCGTCACGAAGTGCACGCTGGCACCGTGCACGCGGTCACCGGCCTCGAGCGCCCGGCGATGGGTGTGCAGCCCGCGGTGCTTCGGCAGCAGCGAGGGGTGGATGTTGAGCAGCCGGCCGGCGTAGCGATCGACGAATTCGGCGCCCAGCACGCGCATGAATCCCGCCAGCACCACGAGGCCGGGCGCATGGCGCTCGATCTCGACGGCGAGTGCGGCGTCGAAGTCGGCGCGTTGCGGGAACGCGCGGGCAGACACGACGGCCGTCCCGAGGCCGGCCGCCGCGGCCCAGGCGAGGCCGGGCGCGTCGGCACGGTCGCTGATCACGGCGCGGATCTCGACGGGCAAGGTGCCGGCCCGTGCCTGCTCGGCGATGGCGCGCAGGTTGCTGCCGTGGCCCGAGATCAGGACGACGATCGGCAGCCGTCCGGCTGCGCCGCTCATCGCTCGATCACGATGCCGTGCGTGCCGGCACGGACCTCGCCCACTACGCTCGCCTGCTCGCCGCATCGACGCAGGATGGCGAGCGCCCGGTCGGCATCGCCCGCGGCCACGGTCAGCGTCATGCCGAGCCCGCAATTGAAGGTGCGGTGCATCTCGTCGCGCTCGATGCGTCCGGTGCGCTCGAGCCAGTCGAACACGGGGGGGCGAGGCCAGGCGCGCTCCTCGATGACGGCCTCGAGCCCGTCGGGCAGCGTGCGCGGGATGTTGCCCGACGGCCCGCCGCCGGTGATGTGGGCGATGCCGTGCACGGGCAGCTCGGCCAGCACCGCCAGCACCGATTTCACGTAGATGCGCGTGGGCGTGAGCAGGAGGTCGTAGAGCGGGGTGTCCTCGAGCATGGTGGTCGGCGTCGCACCACTCACGGCGAGCAGCCGGCGGATGAGCGAGTAGCCGTTCGAGTGCGGCCCGGAGGAGGCGAGGCCCAGGATCACGTCGCCCGCACGGGTCTGGCTGCCGTCGATGATCCGGTCCTTTTCCACCAGGCCTACGCAGAAGCCGGCGAGGTCGTAGTCGTCGCCTTCGTACATTCCGGGCATCTCGGCAGTCTCGCCGCCGACCAGCGCGCAGCCGGCCTGCAGGCAGCCCTCGACGATTCCCTTGATGACGCGCTCGGCGACGTCCACCTGCAGGCGCCCGGTGGCGTAGTAGTCGAGGAAGAACAGCGGCTCCGCGCCCTGCACGACCACGTCGTTCGCGCACATGGCCACGAGGTCGATGCCGATCGTGTCGTGGCGGCCGGTCTCGATGGCGAGCCGCAGCTTGGTGCCGACGCCGTCGGTGCCGGACACCATCACCGGCCGCCGGTAGCGATCGAGCGGCACTTCCACGAGCGCGCCGAAGCCGCCCAGCCCCCCAAGCACTTCGGGCCGCATCGAGCGCTTTACCGCGGGCTTGATGCGCTCGACGAGTGCGTCGCCCGCGTCGATGTCCACGCCGGCGTCGCGATAGGTGGTCGGTCGGATGTCTGGCATCTGGGTCTCGCGCGGGCCGCTGGCCCAGGGGTGGGATTCGAGGCTGTGCTATTTTACACGGCGCGTCCCCGCCGAGCCTGCTCCCCGACCGATGCGCCGACTCCCAAGCCTCGCCCGCCAGCACGGGCACCTCCTCGCGGCCGCGCTGGTGCTCGGTGCCGCGCTGTCCGGGGTCGGCGCCGACGCGGCGGAAGTGCCGCTGTACGAGGTGAAGGTGCCGCTGCGTGGCTCGGGCGAGGCCGAGCGGGGGGCCGCCTTCGCCGAGGCGATCCAGGCGGTGGCGGTGCGCGTGTCGGGGCGACGTGACGCCGCGGCCAACGCGAAGGTCACGGCAGCCGATCCCGCCCGTCACGTGCAGCGTTACACGAGCGGCACCGACCGGACGCTCACGGTCGGGCTCGACGGCGCGTCGGTCGATCGCCTGCTGCAGCAGGCAGGGCTGACCTTCTGGGCGGCGGAACGGCCGCTCACGCTGGTGGATGTCACCGCGGACGACCGCAGCGCGGCGATCGACGCCGCGCAGTGGCGAGGCCTGCCGATCGCCTGGCAGGCCGGCGCCGTTGCGATCGGCCCGGCACAGGCCGTGCTCAGGGGTACGCCGAGCGGAGCGCAGTTCGACTGGTCGTTCAGCCACGCGGGCGAGACCGTGCAGGCGCGCGGCTCGCTTGCGGACGGCATTCACCTGGCGGCCGACACGCTGGCAGCCCGCTATGCACCGCCATCCTCGCGCGGAACCTCGAGCCTCGTGCTGCGGGTGGCGGGCATGGACGGCGTGCGCCGGTATGCGGGCGTGCTCGCCTACCTCGAGTCGCTCAGCCTGGTCCGCGGCGTGGCCGTCGAGGCGCTCGAGGGCGACGTCCTGCGGCTGCGGGTGTCGGTGCGCGGAGACCGGGAATTGCTCGGCCGCATCGCCGCGCTGGATGGGAAGCTCAAGCCGGTGGCTGGCGACGCCGAGCCGGCCGCGGACGCGGACTTCAGTTTCGAGCCATGAGCCTGCGGCACCTGCCGAACCTGCTGTGCATCCTCAGGATGCTGCTGATCTACCCCGTCGCGCACTGGATCCTGCAGGGGCGGTTTCCGGCCGTCATGGGGCTGTTTGCGCTGGCGGCGTTCACCGATGCCCTCGACGGCTTCCTCGCCAAGCGCTTCGGGTGGACCAGCGAGCTCGGCAAGGTGCTCGATCCGGCTGCGGACAAGCTGCTGTTGATCACGGTGTTCGTCTGCCTGAGCGTCGCCGGGCTCGCGCCCTGGTGGCTCACCGCGCTCGTGATCCTGCGCGACCTCGTGATCGTGTTCGGAGCGCTGACGTACCGGCAGCTGTTCGGGCCGGTGCACGGTTCCCCGACGGCGGCCAGCAAGCTGAACACGCTGTGCCAGATCGTTTTCTGCCTCGCGGTCGTGGCGACCGCGGCCTACGGCTGGCCGGGCGCGACGGCGGTCACGGCGCTCGGCGCGCTGGTGCTGCTCACGACCGCGGTGAGCGGCATCGACTACACGCTGATCTACTCCCGACGCGCGGCGGAGGTGGTCCGCGCGCGCACTGCGGCCGCCGGCTGACCCGCCGTGCAGCAGCTTCCGCTCGGGGTGCGACTCGCCGAAACCGCGCGGTTCGACGGTTTCGTCGCCGGCCCCAACCGCGAGGCGTTCGAGCTGCTCGCCGGGGGCTCGCCGCCGCGCGTACTGTGGCTGTGGGGGCGGGCGGGGACCGGCAAGACGCACCTGCTGCAGGCGTCCTGCGCGGCGGTCGGCCAGGCGGGCGGCGCCGCGGCGTACCTCGACCTCGAGACCACCGGCACGCCAGAGCTGCTCGAGGGTTTCGAGGGGCTCGACCTCGTCTGCCTCGATTCGCTCGAGCGCGTCGCGGACGACGCCGCCTGGAATGCCGCGATCTTCAGGCTGCACACCCTGATGCAGGACGGTGCCGGGCGCCTGTACGTCGCGAGCACGGGACCGCCCGCCGCGCTGCATTTCCGGCTGCCCGACCTGCGTTCGCGCCTGCTGGCCGCCCCGGTCCTCCAGCTGCACGAACTCGCCGAGGAGGACCGGGTCGCCGTGCTCGAGCAACGGGCCGGCCGGCTCGGCCTGGTGCTGCCGAGGGAGTCGGCGGCTTACCTCGTGCATCGCATGCCGCGCGACATGCACTCGCTGTGCGCCGCGCTCGACCGCCTCGACGTGGCGGCGCTCGCCGCGCAGCGACGGCTCACCGTGCCCTTCCTGAGGCAGGTGCTCGAGGCTCAGGCCGTCGATTCGTCCTGAGCGCCCGGTCCCGCCGGTCTGGACACGCGCAGGCAGTAAACCAGGCTCACGAACCAGGCAAGGCTCGCGAACAGGATCGCTCCGGCCATGGCACGCACGGCCGGGTTGGCGATCACCTCGGTCGTGCCGTAGGCGAAGTAGGGGGCGACGCACAGCGTCGCCCACGCGCAGGTGCGTCGATTGCGGCGCCACAGGCCGCGCAGCGGCAACAGCAGCGGAACCAGCAGCACGGTCAGCCACCCGAGGCTGGACGGCCACGGCGCCGAGCGCAGCGCGGCCGCCGCGACGCAGATCCCGAGCAGCGCCGCGCCCGCGAGCGTCAGGCGCCAGGCGCGGTCGTGGCGGGCCGCAGCGGCAGGGGGCGGGCTCACGAACGCAGCGTCCGGGCGGCGACCGCGAGTTCCGCGACCCGGCGACCGAGCAGCCGCGCGAGCTCGCGTTCTTCCTCGCTGAGCCGAGCGGGATCGGGACTGCCCGGTTCGGCCCAGTGGCTCGCGCCGTAGGGCGTGCCGCCCGTGCGGGTGCGATTGAGCGCCTCGGCGGTGAACGGCAACCCGACCAGGTACATGCCGTGGTGCAGCAGCGGCACCATCATGGTGAGGAGCGTCGACTCCTGCCCGCCGTGCATCGATCCGGTGGAGGTGAACACGCCTGCGGGCTTGCGGTCGAGGCCGCCGTTGAGCCACATCGCGCTGGTCCCGTCGAGGAAGTGCTTGAGCGGGGCTGCCATGTTGCCGAAGCGCGTCGGACTGCCGATCAGCAGCCCGTCGCAGTCGCGCAGCTCGTCGTGCGTGGCGTACGGTGGTCCGGCGTCGGGCACCGCGGGCGCCACCGCCTCGCTCACCGGCGAGACCGGCGGCACGGTGCGCACGCGCGCGCTTGCCCCGGTCACGGACTCGACGCCTCTCGCGACCTGCCGCGCGAGTTCAGCAGTGGCGCCGTGGCGCGAGTAGTACAGCACCAGCACGTCGGCCATGGGTTCGGGTTCCTTGCCGGGAGGAGACGACGCGCTGGGCACGCGCGCGCCGGCGGATTCTAGGTCCGCCAACCTTGACGGTACAGGGTGCAGTTGTTACGGTCCCGGCACCCTGCACCCCTCCCGTAAGCCGTTCATGCGCCGTTACACCTTGCCCCTGTTGCTGGCCGCGCTACTGGCCGGCGTGACGCTCGGCGGCTGCGCCGGAGCGCCGCTGCAGGAGATGAGCGACGCGCGTCAGGCGGTCCGCGCCGCGGAACGGGCGGGGGCCGGGAAACACGCGCCCGAGCAGCTCGCCGAGGCCCGCCAGCTCGTCGAGCAGGCACGCCTCAGCATGCAGAAGGGCGAGTACAAGGCGGCGCGCGAGGACGCCGAGAAGGCGCGCGAGAAGGCCACGGAGGCCCGTCGTCTCGCCGAGGCAGCCGTCACCCCTCCTGCCGGGACGTGATTTTGGCATGAGCGACTGGGTCGCACGGCGCTGCTACGTGGCAGGCCGCGTGCAGGGCGTGTTCTTTCGCGCCAGCACGCGCTCGCGTGCCGAGGCGCTGGGCGTGACCGGCCACGCGCGCAACCTTGCGGATGGGCGCGTCGAGGTGCTCGCCTGCGGGGCTCCGTCGGCGGTCGAGGCGCTGTGCGGCTGGCTATGGGAAGGGCCGCCGGCCGCTCACGTGACCGCAGTGGAGGTCGAGCACGTCGCGACTGCGACGCTGCCAGGCCGGCCGGCCGCCTTCAGCACCGCCTGACGCCGTTCACTGGTCGTAGCGCCAGCGCGACAGCAGCCGGTCGATGACGAGGTCGGAGTAGGTCGGGCGGCCGAGGCTGCCGTTGTAGCGCTGCAGCGCTCGCTGGTAGTTGCCGCGTTCCTTGCGAAGGTAGTAGCCAAGGATGGTCGTGCCCATGCGGACATTGTCCGGGATGCGCACGAGTTGCTCGTTGCTCATGCCGAGCTCGCCCGGCCAGAACGGCATCACCTGCATCAGGCCCACCGCGCCGGCCGATGAAACCGCATAGCGGTTGAAGCGGCTCTCGACGTCCATCACCGCGAGCACGAGCTCGGGCGGCACGGCCACGCGGCGTGCCTCGCAGTGGACGTGGTGCAGGATCTCCTCGCGCTCGCGCTCGTCCCTCACGTACCGCTGCAGCCGCGGTTCCATGAACGCGAACCAGACGGCGCGCTCGTAGCGGTCGGCGAAGCAGTCCGTGGGCTGCAGCACCTCGGCGAGCACGCCGCGCAGCTCCGGGTCCATCTGCCGGTCGGCTCGTGCGGACGCCGCGGACAGCGTCGCGACCAGCAGCAGGGCCGTGAGCGCGGCGGGCCGCATGGCGCGTCAGCGGCCGCCGCCGCTCCGCTCCCGGAGGAACTGCACCACGGACTCGACCGGCACGTCCGCTCCGGCCCCGCCGGTGCGCGGCTTGTACTCGAGCGCGCCGCGCTCGAGGCCCTTGTCTCCCACCACGATGCGGTGGGGGATGCCGAGCAGCTCGTCGTCCGCGAACTTCACCCCGGGGCGGGCGTCGCGGTCGTCGAACAGCACCTCGAAGCCGGCCGCCTGGAGCTCGACGTAGAGGCGCTCGGCGACCTCGCGGACGCGCTCGGACTTCTGCAGGTTGATCGGGATCAGGGACACGTGGAACGGGGCGATGGGTTCGGGCCAGAGGATGCCGCGCTCATCGTGGTTCTGCTCGATCGCCGCCGCCACGACGCGCGTCACACCGATGCCATAGCAGCCCATGAACATGGTCACGGCCTTGCCTTGCTCGTCGAGCACGGTGGCGTTCATGGACTCGCTGTACTTGCGGCCGAGCTGGAAGATGTGACCGACCTCGATGCCGCGGGCGATGGCGAGCGTGCCCTGGCCCGACGGGCTCGGATCGCCCGGCACCACATTGCGGATGTCGACGACCTCGGGCTCCGGCAGGTCGCGACCCCAGTTCACGCCGGTGAGGTGCAGGTCGCGGCGGTTGGCGCCGCAGACGAAATCCGCCGCGTGGGCCGCGGCGTGGTCGGCGTACAGCCGCAGCTTCAGTCTGACCGGGCCGATGAAGCCGGGCTCGCATCCGGTCGCCTCGCGCACCTGCTCGGCCGTCGCCATCTTGAGCGGTGCGAACACGCCCGGCAGCTTCTGCGCCTTGACGGCGTTGAGGTCGTGGTCGCCACGCACGACGAGGGCCACCACGCCGCCGTCCGTGCCCTCGACCAGCAGAGTCTTGAGGCACTGCGCGGCCTCGACCTTCAGGAAGGAGGTGAGCTCGGCGATGGTGCGCACGCCGGGCGTGGCCGTCTCCTGCAGCGGGGCGCTCGCCGCGGCGCGCGCGCCGGATGGCGCGAGCGCCTCGGCCATCTCGAGATTGGCCGCGTAGTCGTCGCCGTCGGAGAAGGCGATCGCGTCCTCGCCGGAGTCGGCGAGCACGTGGAACTCCTGCGAGGCGTTGCCGCCGATGCTGCCGGTGTCGGCCCGCACGGCGCGAAAGCGCAGGTTCATGCGCGTGAAGATGCGCGAATAGGCCTCGTACATGGCCTGGTAGCCCTGCTCGAGCGAGGCCTCGTCGAGGTGGAAGGAGTAGGCATCCTTCATCGTGAATTCGCGCGCGCGCATCACCCCGAAGCGCGGGCGGATCTCGTCGCGGAACTTGGTCTGGATCTGGTAGAGGTTGACCGGCAGCTGGCGGTAGCTCTTGAGCTCCCGGCGTGCGATGTCGGTGATGACTTCCTCGTGGGTCGGGCCATAGCAGAACGGTCGCTCGTTGCGGTCCTTGAGGCGCAGCAGCTCCGGCCCGAACTGCTCCCAGCGCCCCGATTCCTGCCACAGCTCGGCGGGCTGCACCGTCGGCATCAGCAGTTCGAAGGCGCCGGCACGGTTCATCTCCTCCCGGACGATGGCCTCGACCTTGCGCAGCACGCGCAGGCCGATCGGCAGCCAGGTGTACAGGCCCGCCGCGAGGCGGCGGATCAGGCCGGCGCGCAGCATCAGCTGGTGGCTCACGACCTCGGCGTCGGCCGGTACGTCGCGCAGGGTGTTGATCGGATACTGGGAAAGACGCATCGGTGGGTCACAGCCGGGGGGAGGACGGGGCGCGTATGGTAGCAAAGGGCCCCGCGGGCCCCGTGGCGTGCCGGTCCGTTGTGCCGCGCCCGCGCCCGACCTACGATGGCGGCTTCCGCGACGCCGGGTGGGTGAATATGACGACCGATCCTTCCGCTTCCCCGGACGCCGCCCGGCCGGGTCCGCGCAGCCGCGGCATCTACCTGCTGCCCAACCTGTTCACCACGGCGGTGCTGTTCTCGGGCTTCTACGCCATCGTGGCGGCGACGGACGGCAACTTCGACCGCGCGGGCATCGCGATCTTCGTCGCCATGGTCTGCGACGGCCTCGACGGACGGATCGCCCGCTGGACCAACACCCAGAGCGAGTTCGGCAAGGAGTACGACAGCCTCTCCGACATGGTGGCCTTCGGGCTCGCGCCGGCGATCGTCGCCTACCAGTGGGGCGTGGCGCGCATCGCGGAGTACGGCAGCGTGTGGGGGCGCGTCGGATGGCTCGCGACCTTCTTCTACGCGGCCTGCGCCGCGTTCCGGCTGGCCCGGTTCAACGCCCGCTCGGGCGGAGCCGACAAGCGCTTCTTCGAGGGACTGCCGAGCCCGTCGGGCGCCGCGCTGCTCGCCGGCTTCGTGTGGATGCTGAACGACCTGCAGCGCGAGGGCCTGCGGGCGCTGATCCTCGCCTTCGCGGTTGCGCTCATCGCGGGCGTGCTCATGGTGAGCCGCTTTCCGTACCTCAGCGGCAAGGACTTCAACCTCAATCGCCGCATCCCGTTCGCGTTCCTGCTGCTCGTGCCGCTCGGCTTCGTCGTCGTGGGATCGAGCCCGCCCGAAATGCTGTTCGGCCTGTTCGCGCTGTACGCCGCGTCGGGCCCGGCAGTCTGGCTGTGGCGGCGCCTCCTGCGCCTGCGGCGACCGCCGCGCTCCGCCGGCGGCCGTCCGCCCGCGTGACGGGATCTGTCTCGTGACCGACGGTCGCAGGCTCGCTTACCTCGAGGCGCTCGGCGTGGACGTGTACGTGCGCCGCTCGCTGCCGTCCGCGGCGGCGGCGCCCGAGCCTGCGGGTCCGGCGGCGGTCGCCGCCGTCGTGCCCGCGCCGCCGGCGCCCGAATCGAGCCTCGACTGGGATGCGCTGCGGGCGACCGTGGCCGCCTGCACGCGCTGCGCGCTCAGCGAATCGCGCACACAGACCGTGTTCGGCGTCGGCAACCCCAGGGCGCGCTGGATGTTCGTCGGCGAGGCGCCCGGCGCGGAGGAGGACAAGCGGGGCGAGCCGTTCGTCGGGCGCGCGGGCCAGTTGCTCACGGCGATGCTCAAGGCGATCGGCTTCAAGCGCGAGGACGTCTACATCGCCAACGTCCTCAAGTGCCGCCCGCCCGGCAACCGCGATCCGCGACCCGAGGAGGCGGCGCACTGCCGCGGGTACCTCGACCGGCAGATCGAGCTCGTGGCGCCGGCCCTCGTGATCGCGGTCGGGCGCATCGCGGCACAGAACCTGCTCGCGACCGACGCGCCGCTCGCGCGGCTGCGCGGGCAGGTCCACGCGCTTGGGTCCCGCGCCTGGCCGCTGGTCGTGACCTACCACCCGGCCTACCTGCTGCGCAGTCCCGCGGAGAAGCGCAAGGCCTGGCAGGACCTGCTGTTCGCACGGCAGGTGTTCCAGCGCATCGAGCGCGGCGAGCGGGTGCTGCCGTGAGCGCCGCCGCGGGGGCCGGCCCGCACACGCGCCCGCGCCTGGTGCGGTTTCGCGGCATGACGCCCGGGGACCTGCCGGCCGTGGCGGCCGTGGAGCGGGCGGCCTACCCGTTCCCGTGGAGCGAGGGCATCTTCCGCGACTGCCTGCGCGTGGGCTACCTGTGCCGGGTTGCCGAGCTGGACGGCGAGATCGTCGGCTACGGCATCGTCGCCATGGGCGCGGGCGAGTCGCACCTCCTCAATCTCTGCGTGCGCCGGGACGTGCGCAACCGGGGCGTGGGCCGGCGGATGCTGCGCCTGTGCATCGAGCGGGCGCGGCAGTCGGGCATGGAAGCCATGTTCCTCGAGGTGCGGCCGTCCAACCCCCGTGCCATCGAGCTCTACGAGTCGGAAGGCTTCGTCCAGGTCGGCCGGCGCAAGGGCTACTACCAGGCGGAGGGCGGCCGCGAGGACGCTCTAGTGCTGAAGCTCGACCTGGCCGCCGGCCGGCCGGGCGAGCCGGCCTGATAGAATCCCGCTCCCTTTCGCGACCGACCGGCCCCGACCGATGAGCTCCCTCCGCGACGAAGTGGCGCGACGCCGCACCTTCGCCATCATCTCGCACCCCGACGCCGGCAAGACCACGCTCACCGAGAAGCTGCTGCTGTTCGGGGGCGCGATCCAGCTCGCCGGCACCGTGAAAGGCCGCAAGGCTGCG
>Ga0105090_10000999_pt1 | contig 14920 bp, 11 predicted proteins | sample PPLLak3March2015_FD_79110 | JGI IMG/M metagenome (GOLD analysis project Ga0105090, IMG submission 79110) | Freshwater sediment microbial communities from Prairie Pothole Lake near Jamestown, North Dakota, USA - PPLs Lake P7 Core (1) Depth... | ecosystem: Environmental > Aquatic > Freshwater >... | reverse complement strand
AATAATCCCAAGGCCCAATACTTCTGTCAAAAGCAGGAACGCGAACGCCATCATGGTTTAGCCTGAATAGGGTAACTTCTTTCCAGGGCCAGACTTTATTCAGGGATCCGATCATGAAACCTGCTAACATTGCCATTGTAGGGAAACGATAATGGGCAAGAATCCAACTTAAGAATCTGGAGAAACCCAACAGGCCAAAAAAACAGCCGAGTACAAAAACAATGACGACAGGGATGTTCAGCTCGATGAGAGCAGTAATCATGTATTCATATTTTCCGATCAGCAACAACATGAAGGCTCCTGAAATTCCAGGCAAGATCATGGCGCAAATGGCGAATGCTCCGCAAAAAAATATAAAAGGTAAGTTGGTAGGCGTTTCAGTTGGCGACAAGATAGTTATCAAGTATGCTCCTATTACACCGATAATAAATGACACTGCAGTTCCAAGGTTCCATTTCTTGATATCGCGCAGGATGAGGGGCGATGAAATCAGGATCAGACCAAAAAAGAACGACCAAATCTGAATAGGATAGTGTTCAAGTAAATAGGTCATTAAGCTAGCCAATGACACTAAACTCGTTACAATGCCTCCCAATACACAGATCAGAAAAGGGCCATTTATTTTTTTCCAGAAATCAACAATCCTGAAACGGAGCAATAGCTGTAAAGCCTCTTTATCAACTGATTTAATTGAATTAAGGAGTTCCTCATAGATTCCTGTAATGAATGCCACAGTTCCACCAGATACACCCGGGATAACATCGGCTGTGCCCATGCACAAACCCTTTGTGTAGAGGAGAAGATAATCTTTGGTAGTTCTCAAAATTTTTAATCTGCGTGAAAGGGTGGCGTGGTATTATCTTTTTTGCGCTCTAATCCCAGAAAATGAAGGAAGGTATCACCACGCAAACCCAGTCGTATCGTTTCGAGGGGAATCACTTCATTGGGGGCAATGTTGCCTACGTTAACATTGGCACCGAGTAATTTAATGAACCACACCTGTTGCGCTTTCTGTGGGGCCTCCCAGATTATTTTTTCGAAAGGAATCTTGGTCAAAATTTCCTGCACCAATCCTGAACGAACTTCACCAGTTGAGCGGAAGAGGCCTACGTTCCCACCTTCACGCGCTTCGCCAATCACCTTCCAGGCTCCTGCATCCAGTTCTTTCTGCATTAATTCAATCCACATGTAAGGAGGAATGATTTTGTCGGCATCTTTTGATCCTACTTCAGAAAGCACCGTTACCTGCTCAGAAAGTTTACGTATGTAGTCCAGTTTTTTATCGTGGTCCAGGTCAATAGATCCATCGGAAACTTCTGCAAATTGTAAATCATATTTATCGAGCACCCTGCGATAGTCATCAAACTGATCGCGTATGATGAATGCTTCGAATAATGTGCCACCAAAATAGCAGGGAATGCCAGCGTCTTTGTAGATTTTAATTTTATCCTGAACGTTGGGTGTTACAAATGAGGTGCCCCAGCCAAGTTTTACAATATCAACGTGGTCGGATGCAATACTCATAAAATCTTCGGCTTCGCGTATACTCAGGCCTTTATCCATGGCCATTGTAAAACCAGTTTGCCTTGGCTTTTTGGTTCGCTCAGGCAGGTTTTTAAGAATGTAGTTCATGAGGGGTCTTCTTTTCTAAACTGATCAATTATTTTGTAAAGGGCCTTTTGGGTTTCAATTTTCGGGAAAAAATCAAACAACATGGTATGACCTTCAAAGTTCAAAATTAATGCATTTTCCAGATAGTTAAGGGCTTCTTTAAATTTGCCAGCTTCAATCAGATAAACGGTCATTCGATAGAAAAACTCGGCTTCATCAGGAAGTTCACTCATCTCCTGGAGAAGTGATTCTACTGCTTTTTCGTGCTCGCCTTGTTCATAATAAATAAACGACCAGTTGAGCCATACTTCTTTATCATCAGGGGTTAGATTACTGGCCTCTTCATAGGCGCTTATGGCGGAGATAATGTTACCGATTTTGAATTCGGCATGTGCTGCTGCTTTCCAGTATTCAGCGTTAAGACTGTTAATCTTAATGGCTTTGTTAAAGAAGTGAAGTGCCTGGTGCCACTTTTCCTGTTTTTCAAGACAACTTCCAGCTCCAAACCAGGCTTCATCATACAAGGCATCCAGCTTGGAAGATTTCTGAAAGAATTTTAGACCCAGATCATATTGTTCCAGATTTTCGTAGGCGGCCCCCATGCAACAATATACTTCAGGACTTGGGCCTTCAATTTCAATGGTTTTTTTAAACTCCTCCAGGGCTTTATCATATTGCTCCAGATTCATGAAAGAATTGCCCATGTTAAAATGTGCGGAGGCAAAATTCTCATCGATGGCTATTGCAAATTCATAGGCTTCGATAGCTTCTTCAAAACGTTCAAGTTTATTGGAAACAATACCCAGATTATACCATGCAGCTGCGGAATATGGATCCTCGTCAATAAATTTTTTATAGTAAGATAGACTTCCTTCCAGCTGCCCGACTACATCCAGGCAAAAAGCGAGTTCGTATAAGGAACCTTCATGACTTATATTTTCTTCAATTGATTTTTTATAAACTTCAATTGCTTGTTCATATTTCTCCATGCTTTGATAAGCAAGTCCTACATTATAGTAGATTTCATCTTTTTCTTCTTCTGCAAATGCAAGAGCATCTTCATACAATTCTATGGCTTCCTCATATTTTCCCTGCAGGGATAGTATTGAACCAATCGAAAGATGTATTTCCAGATCAAGGGGATGTAGATTTTTGGATTGTTCCAGTAACTCCAGCGCTTCTTCATAGCGTTGAAGATTGGTTAGTATCTGAGCTTTAAGTGTCAGCAGTTCTGTTGAGAAGGGGTATTGTTCCATGGCCTGTTCAACCACAACGAGTGCTCGCTTGAACTTGCTTTTTTCCAGGTAATAACTGATGATCGTTTCATATGAATCGATATCAAAGAAATCACTCTTGTTTTGCTTGAGATTTTCTTCGTAGCGCCTGATCAACTCCTCTTCCTCTTGTCTCTTTCTGAATTCCTGGGCCATCCGTAAAGGGTTTACCTAAAGTAGGTAAATTTGGTTTTAACTAAAAAGATCAATTGCAAATTTCTGCTAATAATTACAGCCGGTCAAGGTTGCAGTTTTTAAATGTTTGTAGTATAGACGCCAGAATAGTGTTTACAGCACCAATCAAGCGTATTTTCGAGACTGTGAAATTGAAAATTGAATTTACGTAGCGCTTTTTCGTTCGAATAATGAAAGAAATGCTTTGCCAGTTTGGTGGATTGCCTCGTAATCATTGGTTCTTTACCTGTAATTCGACTGCGCATTTCTTCTGCTGTTGCAAGCACCGAAAGCAAGGAGGAAGGCATTCTTAGGTACGGAGGTCTCTTATTTAGTCTCAGCGCCATCTGGGTAAAGAGGTTTTTAAAAGTGGTGTGTCCGCCATTGGCAATTATTCGTTCACCATACATTTTGCTGGTGTGCATCTGCCAGATCATTTCCACCACATCGCGCACATCAACAAAGTTGAGCTGGCCATCCGTGTAAAATAATTTCTCCTGCAATGCATAATGAAATAACTGGGCACTGCTTTTGGTTTGATCTGGAGGAGCAAGTATAACGGAAGGATTTATAATAGATACATTAAGTCCTTCTTCATGTCCACGCCAGACTTCCAGCTCTGCGAGATATTTTGATTCTGCATAATCCGTGTTAAGATCGCCAGGCACCCATTTACTTTCTTCATTAACATGATGAAAACCTTTTTGTCTTCCAATAGCAGCTACTGAGCTAACGTGAATAAGTTGACCAATTCCCTGGGAGAGGCACACATTAACTACATTGCGGGTGCCGCCTTCGTTTACTTCAAAGAGTTTATTCTTTGATCGTGGGTTAAATGAAACCTGTGCGGCAGTATGGATAACAGTGGTTGCTCCCTTTAATGCTTCGGCAAGTGATTCCGTATCAAGTAAGTCCGCATTGCGCCATTCAATTTTTGACAGATCGTCCAGATGACTTTTATCACTTTCAGGTTTTTTTACTCCGACCACTGTTACGTTTTCATTCGACAGTCTTCTAAGAAGATGACTTCCTAAAAGTCCATTTGCTCCGGTAACAACAATCATTTAAAGTAAATTATTTAACAGAGGCAAATCTAAAACTTTTTTGAAATTCCTATTTTGAAAGGCTGCTTCAAGTGCTTTTAATTGCAACAGGTTATGACAATCACTTCCTACAAAATCAACCCACCCCAATTCAATAAATTTAACCGCCATGCGCTCAATGGGTTTGCCGTAGTAGCCGGCAACAGAAGGGATATTTAATTGAAGTAAAACACCCCGGTCTCTTAATTCTTCTGCTTTTGCCATGGTCATATACTGATAACGCTCCGGATGGGCAAGCACCGGTTTATAGCCTTGAGTAATTGCGTTGAAAATAAATTCGTTGAGATGATAAGGTTCTGAAAAGAAGTTTGTTTCAAAAAGAAGATAATTTTCACCAAGTGTGAGCAGTCTTTTTTCTTCGTTAATTATGGTTGCAAGATTTTCATCCAGGTAATATTCTGCTGCAGCTTTTACAGTAACAGCAATCTGATTTTCTTCCAGTATTTTGTTTAATTCGACTGCTTTAGACAGGATTTGTTCAGGTTCATTCCGGTAATAGTCACTCATGATGTGAGGCGTGGTGATTATCTTATTGTATCCAAGACGATGAAAATATTGAATCAACTCAACGGCCTCATCATGAGATTTAACTCCATCATCAAGGCCGGCAAGCAGATGAGAATGCATGTCGGTTTTGATGATTTGCCTTATTGATTCGTTTTTTTTCTTGAAAAAGGATATCACGTCAGGTTAAATATTTTTTTCCATCGTTTTTTAAGCGGAGTCCTGTCTTCATAGTATCCATAACCATAGTTCCTTGATTTTTCGGGCATGGCATTTAGTACTGCGGAAACATTTTTTAATTTATTCAGTGTGACTATGCGCAACAGATTGTGCATAAAGTCCATATGTGAATAATTGGCCCTGAACACATAAATAGAAATGTCAGAACGTTTCATGGCCATAATGCCATCCGTCACAAGTCCTACAGGCGGAGTGTCAATGATGATGAATTCGTAATGTTTTTTAAGGTCATCCAGAAATTCTGTAAATTCTTCATTCGCCAGCAGTTCGGATGGATTAGGTGGATGTGGACCTGAGGGAATAAAATCAAAATTCTCAAGTGAGGTATGAATAAGACATTCTTTCCAGGTATTCTTTTTAATAAGAATCGTACTCATTCCCTTTCGGGAGTTACTTCCTTCTGGGTATTTATCATTTTTTGGCTTCCTCATATCCAGATCAATGAGCACTACTTTTTTTCTTGACAATGCGAGTACACCACCAAGGTTTACGGCAAGAAAAGATTTTCCTTCTCCGGATATAGTAGATGAAATTGAGATGACTTTGCTGGCAGCATCAGAAGTGAAAAATTCAAGATTCGTTCGCAACGTCCGGATAGCTTCACTTACTACTGATTTTGGATTATCAATAACATGAAAGATGGTTTCGGTTGCATGATTTGACATAGGAATTGCACCAAGAATGGGCACATTGGTTCCGTTTTCCAGCTCTTTTATACTGATTATTTTGTTATTTATCAGATATAGGAATCCGATTAAGAAAACATTCAAGACAATTCCTGCAACAAAGCCGATGGCAACAATAAGATTTCTTTTTGGCGATATGGGTTGAGATGGTAGTGTTGCAGGGGCTAGTATTTTAAAATCCGGAATGCTTCCCGCCTGGGCAATTTCAAATGCTGCTTTTGACTGCATCATGGAAAGGTAGAATTCTTCGTAGAGTTTATAGTAGCGTTGATTTTTGATGAATTGAGTATTCTTATCAGGCAATAGCATAAACTCTTTTTCAAGTGTTTCCTTACTTCGGATGATATTGGCCAGGAGTGTCAGCCATTCTTTTTTGAGATTGCTGAGTTGTGTAAACAGATTGTCTTTTATGGTTGTATATTCCTGCTCCTTTTGTCTGTATGCAAATGTATTTTCATTGTAGGCAAGTGTAAGCTTGTCGCGTTCCTGCGTTATTTTCTGTAATTCTTCTACATTCTTATAAACAGATTCGGGAAGTATTTTAATGTACGACAAGTTAACTGGCTTATTACTTTGTAAGTCATCGAGCAGCGTGTTTAACTCAAGCACTTTTTTATTCAAATCATAGCGTTGGGAATCAATTTTGTTGATTGCAATGATCGTCTTTTTTAAGTCGCCCCTGAGATCGTCACTTCTGTTTTTTAATGTAACGTCTTCGAAATAATCTTCAAAATCATCAATTCGCTTTTCGATTTGAACAAGCTCTCTGTTCAGCCATTCAATTTTTTGCCTGTTTGCAAGGTTCTTCTGCTGATTACTATAGACAATGTATAGCGTGTCTATTTTGTTCACGATGTCGTGTGCTTTGAGTGCATTATGATCCTTGAAAGAAATACGGATTGTGTTGGCATTCGAATTAAGCGGATCTACATTAAGATTTTGGGATATATAATCAATCAGTTTCGCCTTGCTGTTTAATATGAAATAGTAATCATTGCCGTCATTCTTTTCATACAAGGCTGTTTTTGTTATCTGTAATTCAGTATTATCTACGTTCACCGGTTTACCAAACGTACCTGTGATTTTTGTCTGACTCTGACCTATGCGTAATTGAAACTGGTAATCATCTATAAAATCGAAGTAAATGGGAATGTCATAGTGTGCCTGATTGATCTTAATCACCCTTACTTCAAATGGGGATCGTTTGTAAGTCTCGTCTCTCAACACTTTTCCTAAACTGTAATAACTGATTTCCAGTTTCATGGAATCCAGAAACTTACGAATAAAAATTTTTGATTTAATCTGTTCTATCTCTCCGGAAACAATATTCAGACTCTGATCTTCGATCATGGTTTTAATTCCCATCTCGGTAGCATCACGCTTGATATCGAGTTTCAATTCAGACTCTGATTCAAATAGATCGCGCGTATAGCGGATAATCATTAAACTCGCCAGATTGGCGGCAAGGAAAATGAAAACTAACAAATAGATATTCTTCTTGAATACCATTGACAGTTTTTCGAAGTCAATAGTTTCGACTGATTGCGCCAGGTTCTCTGAATCGGAAGGATGTTTCAAGCCAAAATCAATTTAAAGTGCTTACCAGTGTAATCAGTGTTATAAGGGAAACCAGTATGGTAAAGATTCCTGTATAGTCCTTTAACGCCTCACTAAATGGCTTTCTCACAGGTTCAACGTAAACAATATCACCTGATTGTATCAGCATGTTACCATTCATATATCCTTCAATGGTACTGAAGTCTATTTCATAGACTTTGTCGGCACGTATAAGCCTCATATTTTGAGCCTTTGCAGAATTGTCCAAACCTTTGGCTAAAGCGAGTATTTCCACAAGTCTTGTATTTTCATTTTCCAGTGGAATAACCTGTCCGCCCTGTGCGCCCAGTACGATTACCCTTTTATTGACAAAAGAAAGTTGTACATAAGCTTCCTTAAAAAACCGGGTGTATTCTTTTTGTAAAAAATATTCCGCTTCTTTTAAAGTAAGGCCCTCCAGCTTCACTTCTCCAACCATGGGTAATTTAGTCAACCCATTCAGATCGATTAAATAAACAGGCTCATTTGTAACTGTTGACTTTACATTTGTGTTGACTCCAGTAAGTTCTGGATTGGGGTCAATCAACCGCTCGCCTCCATTTGAATACACCTTGATAGTAAGCCGGTCGTTTTTTACAATGTGAAAATTATTTTCGGTGCCCAATGCTTCCTTTTTTAACTTTTCGGCAGTTGCAGTTTCACTGGATTTGAACATGATATTCTGCTTGTAGGAAGCACAAGAAGAAACTAAAATAATAAGGAGAAAATAAGTAATACGCACAGACCGATGAATTTATCGGGTGAAGTTACAGATTTTTAATAAATAAGGAGGGTCTGTTGCTTTGTAATCCGACTTTAGACGGCCGTACGGAATGTTTCAAGTTCACTCAGATACTTGTCGATAACCAGTTTTTCGTCAAACTGAATTTCAATTTTTCTGCGACCGTTCTCTCCAAATGTTTTCAGCGTTAAATCATCCAGGTGCGACATCTTTTCCATTTTTTCTGCCAGGTCATCAGCGCTCTTGATTTTACATAGAAGTCCGTTATAGTTGTCTTCTACAACATGATGACAACCAGGTACATCGGTGGCGATTATGGGTTTTGATGAGCTGGCTGCTTCCAGTAAGGTTCGTGGTGTTCCTTCCCGGTATGAAGGAAGAACAATGCAATCTGCCTGTTGTATAAATGTCCGTACGTCATCGGTAGTGCCAAGATATTCAACTGTGCCCGAAGAAATCCATTGATCAATAACCGGAAGTTGAATCCCTCTTTGATGTTCGGGGTCTTTTGCACCCAGTAATTGAAATCGTGCATTCAATCCTTTTTGTTTAAGGTTTTCAATGGCCTGCACATACTCAAGAATACCCTTATCGGTGATCAGTCTTGATATTAGTAAAAATGTAAAAACTTTATTTCGCCTGAATTCCATAGGTTGAAAGTGAGCAAGATCAATCCCTGAACCGGGGATAAGATCAGCAGAACTTTCTGGAATAAGGTTTTTTTCGACAAAGAGTTTTAAATCATCAGAATTTTGAAAGAAAACCTTTTTGGGGAACAAAAAAGCGATTTTATAAAGAGTCATTGCAATCACAGACACAAGGTTATTCTTCAAAAAAACTGTGCCCAGGCCACAAACATTATTTATTGTGGGAATGTTAAGAATGGATGCAGCCAGTGTTCCATACACATTGGGCTTAATAGTAAAATGAAGAATGACATCGGGTTTTAGCTTTTTGTAAATGCTATAAAGCTCAAAAAACAAGGCCGTATCCTTAATGGGATTTACACCCCGGCTATCCATGGTAACATCGTGATGAGTGCAGCCCGCTTCTTCCAGCAAGTGTGTAAATCGATCGTGTGGTGCTATGGTATGTACTTCGTAACCTTTTTCGAGTAAGGTTTTCACAAAATTCATCCTGAAATTATAGATATTCCAGGATGTGTTTAACACAATTGCTAATTTCATTTTCATGGTCTCCCCGCAGCTTTTTACAAAACTTTGGGAACAGGTTAGATTTAAGACAACTTCAACTCCATCAAAAATCGTAAAATTTTCAGAAAGAAACATATGGATGGCTTACATATTAAATGGCAACCACAAAATTCAACTGATAATCAACTAAGTTTGAGAATCAATGTAAATTATGGGAACGAAGAAAGCGATTTTGGTGGCATTGGCTGAAAAAGACAAGCCTGAACTAACTGATGAGCATCTGGAGGAACTGGCTTTTCTGGCCGAAACGGCTGGCATAGAAACAGTTAGGAGGTTTGTGCAAAAATTACCCCATCCGGATGTGCGCACCTTTGTAGGGAAAGGTAAACTTGAGGAGATAAAGCAGACTGTGGCAGCAAAAAATGTAGATAATGTCATTTTTGATGATGACTTAACACCCTCTCAGTTGCGGAATCTTGAAAAGGAATTTAATTCCATTGAGGGTCATGAAATTAAAGTACGTGTGTATGACAGGAGTTTACTGATTCTGGATATTTTTTTAATGAGGGCCCAGACCGCACAGGCACGCACTCAGGTGGAACTTGCCATGAATCAATATCTGCTGCCCAGACTAACCCGTATGTGGACTCACCTGGAGCGGCAGCGTGGTGGAACAGGCACACGGGGCGGGTCTGGCGAGCGTGAAATCGAGACTGACCGCAGAAATATCCGCTATCGCATCACGCTTCTTAAAGAGGAACTGGAGAAAATAGACAAGCAGCGACAAACACAACGAAAGTCGCGAAGCAATGTGGTACGGGTTGCACTGGTCGGTTACACGAATGTGGGCAAGTCTACACTGATGAATTTATTATCGAAATCGACCGTGATGGCTGAGAATAAACTATTTGCTACGGTAGATTCTACGGTAAGAAAAGTAGTAATTGGAGACATTCCATTTTTATTGTCCGATACGGTTGGGTTTATTCGTAAACTGCCGCATCATCTGATAGAATCTTTTAAGTCTACACTGGACGAGGTGCGTGAAGCTGATATTTTGCTTCATGTGGTAGATGTTTCGCATCCGTTTCATGAAAACCATATTGAAGTAGTAAAGAAAACACTGGCTGAGCTTGGTGCCGGTGATATCACCACCATGCTGGTATTGAATAAGATTGACTTGCTGGAGACTACTGAAGATTCCGTGAAGGTGGAAGAGCTGGCAGGATATTATCGTGAACAAGGTTTCGATAAAGTGGTGTTTATATCTGCGCACCGGAAGGATAATATTCAAATGCTGAAAAAAATGCTTTTTGAAGAGGTAAAGAAAAAGCATCTTAGGATTTATCCAAATTATGTGGAAGGCAGAGAATTTGTTTTTGAGTAATGGTGAGGGATGCGATTATTCAATGAAATAAATCAATTCGGGTAGTAATGACTTCTTATAAATTACAAACGAAAGGTTTAACCAGTCATCAAGTACTCGAGTCGCGGGCCAGGCATGGCCAGAATAAAACAGATCAGAAAAAAGAAAATGGTTTTTTAATTGCTGCGAAGAGCTTGATTAAAGAACCGATGTTCTTGCTTTTGCTGGCGGCATCAGCAATTTATTTTATAAGCGGAGAAACCGGAGATGGAATTTTTATGGTGTCGGCCATTGTGCTGGTGGCTGCTATTTCTTTTTATCAGGAATCACGTAGCCGCAATGCGATTGATGCTTTACATAAACTCACACAACCCTTTAGTAAAGTCATTCGCGATGGTGAGGAGATAGTAATTCCCAGTGAGGAAATTGTGATTGGAGATCATATGATTGTGAGGGAGGGAACATCTGTTCCTGCCGATGGTGTGGTGATTCAATCCAATGATTTCTCTGTCAATGAGTCGATCCTTACGGGTGAGTCATTGCCTGTGAGTAAAAATCAGGATGAAAATAACCAGGTTTATCAGGGTACAACGGTAATGGGTGGCCTCGCTATCTGCAGGGTTGATACTATTGGAAGTAATACCAGGCTTGGTAAAATCGGTAAGAGCATCGGGCAAATCGAAGAAGAAGATACGCCACTTCAAAATCAGATTGGCAACTTCGTAAAGAAGATGGCACTTATAGGTGTAATCGTATTTCTTTTCGTATGGATTATCAATTTTTATTTATCACGCGATTTCCTGGATAGTCTGCTCAAGTCGCTTACACTGGCCATGAGCATTTTGCCGGAAGAAATTCCCGTGGCGTTCACTACGTTTATGGCGCTTGGCGCATGGCGTCTGATGAAACTCGGAATTATTGTTAAGCAGACGAAGACCGTTGAAACCCTTGGCAGCGCTACGGTGATCTGTGTTGACAAAACCGGAACCATAACTGAAAACAAAATGACGCTGGCAAAGATGTATGTTCACGCCAGTAAAAAAATTGCGCTGCCATCGGAAGTAAGCAGTGAATCTGAAAAAGAGCTTATCCGTCTTGCGATGTGGTCCAGCGAACCGATACCTTTCGATCCGATGGAAGTTGCCTTGCATGAAGCCTACTCAGGTATTACGGCAAGCGATGAGCGTGCATTGTACAAATTGATTTTTGAATATCCGCTTGAAGGCCGGCCTCCTATGATGACGCATGTCTTTGAAAGTGAATCGGGACATCGCATCATTGCTGCCAAAGGTGCACCGGAAGCATTGATTAAAGTTTCTGAGTTAACTACGAGTGAAAAAGATGAAGTGCACCGGGTGGGTAATCAATTTGCCAGTGAAGGATATCGGGTATTAGGTGTTGGAGTTACTGAGTTTGAAGGTAGGGATTTTCATGTCACCCAGCAGCAATATACTTTCCGGTTTGTGGGTCTCGTTGCTTTCTATGATCCGCCAAAGAAGAATATACGTTCAGTGCTGGATTCATTCTATAAAGCCGGTATTCGTGTAAAAATGATCACGGGGGATAACGCAGCTACCGCCACAACGATTGGTAAGCTTGTGGGTTTCAGGGGTGTTGAAAATACACTCAACGGAGAGGAACTGATGGCCATGAACGAATCAGAACTGGAGGACTGCGTATTGAATACGCATGTATTTACGCGCATGTTTCCGGAGGCGAAGCTGAGGATTATCAATGCATTGAAAGCAAAAGGTGAGATTGTGGCTATGACCGGAGATGGTGTGAATGACGGACCCGCATTGAAAGCCGCACACATTGGCATCTCTATGGGCAAGAAAGGATCAGAAATTGCCAGGCAGGCTTCTTCACTGATCCTGATAGAAGATGATCTGGCTCGTATGGTCGATGCTGTGGCTATGGGCAGAAAGATTTATACTAATCTCAAAAAAGCAATCCAGTACATCATATCCATTCACATTCCCATCATTCTCATTGTCTTTCTTCCGTTGGCGCTGGGTTGGATATACCCCAGTATTTTTTCACCCATACACATCATTTTTCTTGAATTGATCATGGGACCAACCTGTTCCATCATCTATGAGAATGAACCGCTCGAAAAAAATCTGATGGTGCAAAAACCAAGGCCATTCACCAGTACATTTTTTAATCTGAGCGAATTAACAACCAGTATTGCACAAGGACTTATCATCACAATAGGCACTTTGTTTATATATCAATATGCCATGCGAACCGGACATGATGAAACATCGGTAAGAACCATGGTATTTATCACGCTGATTTCAGCCAATGTATTTCTTACGCTTGTGAATCGTTCATTTTATTATTCGGTGATCACTACTGCCAGTTATAAGAATAAACTGGTTCCCTTGATTATTTCCATCACGGTTTTGTTGACGGGCATGCTGCTTTATGTTACACCGTTTACCCGGTTCTTTGAATTTCAGAAACCGGATGTCCTGGAATTATTGCTGAGTATGGGTATCGGATTTGTATCGGTTATCTGGTTTGAACTTGTGAAATGGCAAAACCGAAGGAAAGGTTAGTTGCCGTTGGTTAATACCATTTAAGCAATTTTTAAATGTGGTGAAAAAGGTTAAATTTAATTATGTTTTTTCAGTGCGTATTGTCACATATTTAACCATTCATGCATATGTTATTCGACAGTAAGTATGAACTGAACGTTCTAATCAATCTTGCCGCAATCGACCGCATCATTGAAGCCCGGGAGGCAAGACTTATACACATGATTGGGAAAGCAAATCAATTGACGATTTCAGAAATAGAAGAGATGATCAAAATACCAGAGCCCATACACGGTTTTGGTGTGATGACGCAGGATGAAAAATTTGAACATCTCTGTTACCTCATTCGCATGATGAAAGCCGATGGACGTATCATTCAGGATGAGATTGATTTTTGCGAAACCATTGCTGAAAGACTGGGGTATAAGAAAGGTGTCGTGCGCGAATTATCGGCACACATTTATGCAGATATTGCCGTGCCGTCTGATATTGGGTTACTCAGAAAAAAGGCAGACAGGTTTGCGGAAGACTGAGAATACCTTTTCCTAAATCAATACCCATAAAATGAAAAATGCTAACGATTTAATAATTAGCATTTTATATTATAATTGTAGCCTCGACAGGAATCGAACCTGTATCAAAAGTTTAGGAAACTTCTATTCTATCCATTGAACTACGAGGCCAAAAGACGCTGCAATTTATAAAATACTTTTTGCTTTCTGATATAAAGATGATTTTGATGCTTGTTTGTAATTTGGACAACAATACTGGAGTTGATAATTGTATAATTTTTTTAATAAACAGCTATGAAAATCTGTATAGGTATGCTGGCCATATCTCTTATCCTGACAAGTTGCGCACCACCGCAATCAAATCAGGAAATGGTAAAAGGAATTTATGGAGACCCTAAAGTTTTGTTAAACAAAGGTTATTCACTTACCGAACTTGGCATAAATTCAATCTTTGTTCATAAGGCAACTCTAACACCTGAGCTGATTAAGAATGCACATGACCAGAACATAAAAGTATATGCTGAATTTCCGCTGCTGAATGGTAAAGAATTCCTTGAAACTGATCAGTCGGCCTGGCCGATCGATTCAAAGGGAAACCGATCTCCGCAGGCAGACTGGTTTATGGGGATTTGTCCATCCAACCCGGATTTTAAAAAATACCGTGAAGAACAATTAGTAACCTTACTCACTGATTTAAAAATTGATGGTGTGTGGCTCGACTATGTTCACTGGCATGCGCAGTTTGAAACTCCCGATCCGATTTTACCCGAAACCTGTTTTTGCCCGCATTGCCTGAATAACTTCGCCATATACAGCAACCTGACACTTCCCGAAGGTGACACGAAAACAAAAGCTTCGTGGATATTAAAAGAACATGATGAAGTTTGGAGGAAATGGCGGAGTGATGTAATCACAGGTTGGGTAAGGGACTTCAAAAAGATCGCGCAGGCACATAATCCTGAGCTAAAGGTTGGCGTATATTATTGCCCGTGGTATCCATCTGATTTTGACAATGCGGAATATCGGATTTTAGGTCTCGACATGGCTGCGTTATACAAAGAGGCAGATGTACTTTCTCCTATGCTTTATCATGGTCGCATGGAAAGAAAACAAGAATGGGTAGGAGAGTATCTGGAATGGTTTCAAAAGGAAATTATTTCTCCTGGCGGAAATGGCGCAGCCATCTGGCCCATTGTGCAGGCCAGTGATGAGCCTGTTAGAATTACTCCTGAAGATTTCCGCAATGTAATGATTCAAGGAACTTCAAAGCCATCCACCGGCATCATGATGTTTTCAACATGGGCTTTTCAGGATGACAGTTTGAAAATTGAAGTCATGAAAGAATTATACACGCAAGGGTTTTCTACGAACAAATAACCACCTTTAGTTTATCCGATCAGATTCACTGCTTTTTT
>Ga0105090_10000998_pt1 | contig 14928 bp, 13 predicted proteins | sample PPLLak3March2015_FD_79110 | JGI IMG/M metagenome (GOLD analysis project Ga0105090, IMG submission 79110) | Freshwater sediment microbial communities from Prairie Pothole Lake near Jamestown, North Dakota, USA - PPLs Lake P7 Core (1) Depth... | ecosystem: Environmental > Aquatic > Freshwater >... | reverse complement strand
CGCAGGTGGGCGCCAAGAGCGGCGCGCTCGAGTGGATGACGACGCGCAAGGACGAGCTGATCGGCTGGGCGCGCAAGTTCTCGCTGTTCCCCTATCCGTTCGTCACCGCCTGCTGCGCGATGGAGTTCATGGCGGTGAGCTCCACGCCCTACGACACCGACCGCTTCGGCGCCGCGCTGCCGCGCTTCTCGCCGCGCCAGTCCGATCTCCTGATGGTCGTGGGGACGATCAACCACAAGCAGGCGCCGGTTCTGCGCAAGGTCTACGAGCAGATGTGCGAGCCGAAGTGGGTGATGGCGTTCGGCGCCTGCGCGACCTCCGGCGGTTTCTACCAGAATTACGCGGCGGTCGCGGGCATCGACCGCATCGTGCCCGTCGACGTCTACGTGCCCGGCTGCCCGCCGCGGCCCGAGACGGTCATCGACGCGATCATGCAGCTGCAGGATCGCATCGCCGGCTCGAAGCACCCGATCTTCACGGACCGAGTCTGACGCGATGAGCACGGCGTTTTTCGACTCGATACGTGCGTCCCTCGGGGCAGCCGGCGAACAGGCGGCCGTCGAGCACGGCATCCTGGTCGCGGCCATCGCGCCGGACGGCGTGCGCGCGGCGGCGGAGGCGCTCAAGCGCGCCGGTTGCGACATCTTCCTCGACGTGACGGCGACCGACTGGCTGCCGCGCGTGCCCCGCTTCGACGTGGTCTGGCACTTCTACTCGACGTCCGCGCACCTCCGCGTGCGGCTCAAGACGCGCGTGCACGACGATGCGCCCGCCGTCGACTCGCTGGTCGGCGTCTATGGCTCGGCCGACTACATGGAGCGCGAGTGCCACGAGATGTACGGCATCGCCTTCCGCGGCAACCGCGACCTGCGCCCGCTGCTCCTCTACGAAGGCTTCGTCGGCTACCCGCTGCGCAAGGATTACGACAAGCTCGCCGAGCAGCCGTTGATCCCGATGCGCGATCCGATCGCCGAGCGCGTCGCCTCGGGCTTCGCCGACGTGCCCGCGGGTGCGCCGGAGCGAGGGCCCGCCCCGCTTCCCGCCGGCGACATGCCGAACCCGGTGCGCCCCGCCTTCGACCGCGCCAGCCGCGAGGACCGCGTGGTCGTCAACATCGGCCCGTCGCACCCGGCCACCCACGGCACCGTGCAGATCATCGCCGAACTGGAAGGCGAGAAGATCCTGCGCGTCGACGTGCACTGCGGCTACCTGCACCGGGGCTTCGAGAAGGAGTGCGAGTCGCACACCTGGCACAACCTGATCCCCTACGTCGACCGGCTCAACTACTGCTCGGCACTCATCAACAACTTCGCCTACGTCGAGGGCGTCGAGAAGCTGATGGGGATCGCGATCACGCGGCGCTGCGTTGTCCTGCGCACGCTGCTCTCCGAGTACTCGCGCCTTGCCGACCACCTGACCTGCATCGCCGCCTCGCTGATGGAGCTTGGCGCGATGACAGCGTTCCTGTACCTCGTCATGCTGCGCGACTGGATCTACGAGCACCTCGCCGATCTCACCGGCGCGCGCGTCACCTACACGTACGGACGCATCGGCGGGCTGGCGCGCGACCTGCCCGACGGCTGGCTCGACCGGCTCGAATGGATCCTCGGCCAGTACAACGACTTCGTCGGTCGCGTGCACGGGCTGGTCGACCGCAACCGCATCTTCATCGACCGCATGCGCGACGTCGGCGTGCTCTCGCGAGACGAAGCGCTCGACTACGGCTACACGGGCCCGATCCTGCGCTCGACGGGACTGCCCCGCGACCTGCGCAAGGACACGCCCTATCTCGCCTACGAGGAGCTCGACTTCGAGGTGCCGGTGGGCATCAAGGGCGACAACTACGACCGCTACTACGTGCGCATGCGCGAGATGGACGAGTCGGTGCACATGATCCGCCAGTGCGTCGACCTGCTGCCGGACGGTCCCGTCGACGTCGACGACCGCCGCTGCACCTTCCCGCCCAAGCCGCTCGTCTACAGGGAAATCGAGTCGCTGATCAACCACTTCAAGCTGGTCATCGACGGCCCCGTCGTGCCGGCCGGCGAGGTCTACACGGCGCACGAGTCGCCGAATGGAGAACTGGGCTTCTTCCTCGTCTCCAACGGCAGCGGCACGCCGCACAAGGCGCACGTGCGCGCGCCGTCGTTCGTCCACCTGGGCGGCCTGCACAAGATGCTCGTCGGCGACCAGCTGGCCGACATCGTGCCCACGTTCGGCTCCGTGAACATGATCGGCGGCGAGTGCGATCGCTAGCGCCATGAAGCACCTGATCCCCGAGTTCGAGAAGATCAAGCGCCGCTACCCGGCGGGCTTCGAGTCGTCGCTGCTCCTGCCCTGCCTGCACCGCATCCAGGAGGACCGCGGCTTCGTTGCCGACGAGGACATCGACGGCTTGTGCGAGTGGCTCGGCGTGCCGCGCATGCAGGTCGAGGAGGTGCTGTCGTACTACACGATGTTGCGCCGCGAACCCGTCGGGCGCTATCACGTGCAGGTGTGCCGCAACGTGTCGTGCTCGATGCGCGGCGCCGAACGGCTGATCGGCCACGTGTGCAAGCGCCTCGGCGTGGGCGTGGGTGAGACGACCGGCGACGGACGCTTCACGGTCTCCACGGTCGAGTGCCTCGGCTCCTGCGGCACGGCACCGGTGCTCGTCGTCAACGAGGCCTACCACGAGAACATGGATGCGGCGAAGACTGACACGCTGCTGGAGGGCCTGAAGTAATGCCCGGCCGCGCGCTGCTGATGGACTTCCCGGTCACGGCGACCTCGCACCTTCTCGCCGACTACCGCGCCCGTGGCGGCTATGCGACGCTGCGCAAGGTCCTGACCTCGATGAAGCCCGAGCAGGTCACCAAGGAAGTGACCGCCTCGGGCATCCTCGGCCACGGCGGCGCCGCGTTCCCCGCCGGCCGCAAGTGGCAGGTCATCCACCTCGACGACGGCCAGCCGCACTACCTCTGCGCCAACGCCGACGAGGGCGAGCCGGGCACGTTCAAGGACCGCTGGATCCTCGAGAACGCGCCGCACCGCCTCGTCGAGTCGATGGCGATCGCCGGGTACGCGCTGCAGGTGCGCCACGCGTTCGTCTACATCCGTGGCGAGTTCGACCTCCCGTACCGGCGACTGCAGGCCGCGGTCGACGAGGCCTACGACGCGGGGCTGCTCGGCGAGCGCATCCTGGACACGGACTTCGCGATGGACCTGGTCGTCTACCGCGGCGCCGGCTCCTACGTCTGCGGCGAGGCCTCGGGGCTGCTCGCGTCGATCGAGGGGCGCAAGGGCTACCCGCGCAATCGCCCGCCGCGCCTCACCGTCAAGGGCCTCTTCAAGCGCCCCACCGTCGTCAACAACGTCGAGACGCTTGCCAACCTCACGACCATCCTCGCGATGGGCGGCGAAGCCTTCAAGCAGATCGGCGCGCCCAAGAGCCCGGGCACGCAGCTCGTGTCGATCTCGGGCCACGTCAGCAAGCCCGGCGTCTACGAGGTCGAATACGGCTACCCGGTCGCGAAGTTCATCTACGACGACTGCGGCGGCGTGCTCGCCGGACGCAAGCTCAAGTGCATCGTCCCCGGCGGCATCTCGACGAAGGTGCTGACCGCCGCGGAGATCGAGACCGTCACCTACGACCACGCCTCGTTCACCAAGGCGGGCTCGGGCGTGGGTTCGGGCGGGATGATCGTCATCGCCGAGGGCACCTGCATGGTGCGCCTGCTGCAGGTGATGATCCGCTTCTATCACCACGAGTCGTGCGGCCAGTGCACGCCCTGCCGCGACGGCATGGGCTGGATGCACAAGCTGATCGACGGCATCGTCGCCGGGCGAGGCCAAAGCGGCGACCTCGAGCGCATGGAGCTCATCGCCAAAGCCAACGACGGCACGACGATCTGCGGCATGGGCGATGCCTGCGGCTACGCCGTCGTCGGCATCCTCGCCAAGTACCGCGACGAGTTCGAGTACTGGATCGTGCACGGCCGCTCGAAGTTCGACGGCCGCCTCGAGGTCGATGCAGCGGAGCTCGCCCATGCCTGAGATCTTCGTCGACGGCATCGCCATCGAGGCAAAGGACGGCCAGACCGTGATGGAGGCCGCGCGCGACGCCGGCATCTACATCCCCGGCTTTTGCTGGCACCCGAACCTGTCGATCGCCGGCAACTGCCGCCTGTGCATGGTCGAAGTCGAGGGCGAGTCGGGCGGCTGGATGGACATCGCCTGCAACATGCCCGCGACACGCGGCATGCACGTGCTGACCAATTCGCCGAAGGTCCAGGAGCGGCGCAAGGCGATGCTGGAGCTGGTCCTGCTCAACCATCCGGTCGACTGCGGCGTGTGCGACAAGGCCGGCGAGTGCATGCTGCAGGACTACCACTACGAGCACAACGGGGCACCCTCGGTCGCCACGGTGGCCAAGCACCGCACGACGAAATTCCATGAGCTCTCCAAGCGCATCCTGCTCGACAACGAGCGTTGCGTGCTGTGCTCGCGCTGCGTGCGCTTCACCAAGGAAGTGTCGAAGTCGCATGCGCTCGGCATCCTCGACCGTGGCGACCACTCGCTGGTGCGCTGCGACGAGAAGCGCTCGCTGGACGACGATCCGTACTCGGACAACGTCGTCGACCTCTGCCCGGTCGGCGCGCTGCTCTCGAAGCGCTTCCTGTACAAGTCGCGCGTCTGGTACCTCGACCAGACGCCCTCGGTCTGCCCGGGCTGCGAGCGCGGCTGCAGCGTCGACTTGTGGCACCGCAAGGCGGAGTGGAAGTTTGCCGCGCTCGACCCGCGCCACAACGTCGCCATCGAGCGGGTGACGCCGCGCGAGAACCCCGCGGTCAACGGGCCGTGGATCTGCAACAAGGCGCGCGACCTGCCCGACCTGCTCGAGCGGCCGCGCGGCGCAGGCCCGATGCTCAAGGGTGCGCGCGTCGACCTGGGCGAGGCGGCGGGCGCGGCGCGGCGGCTGATCGACGCCGCCCGCCATCCGGTGGCGCTGATCTCGTCGTGGGCCAGCAACGAGGAGCTCGACAGCGCGCGCGCCACGCTCCTCCCGCGCTTCCGCTGCTTCGTGAAGGCGGACCACTTGCCGCAGCCGGGCGAGCGCGTCGCCGACGACGTGCTGATCCTCCCCGACAAGAACCCGAACGGACGGCGCGCCCGCGAGCTGTTCGGCAGCGCGCCGGCTGCGCTCGACGGCGCCGATCTGGTGCTGATCTGGGGCGAGGGCTTCGACTTCGCGCAGGTTCCGCGGGGCGCAAAGACGATCCTGATGAGTCCGTTCCTCGCCCCCGAGAACGGCCACGCGGACGCCTACTTCGCCACCACGCTGCAGACCGAACGCTCCGGGCACTACACGAACTTCGAAGGCGTGGTCAGCGCGTTCGCGCCGATCAGGCCCGCGCCCGCCGGCACGGTCGACGCCGCGACGCTGTTCGGCATGATCGCCGCCGTCGCGAGGGTGAGCGCATGATGCAGGATCTCGTCGTCTACGCGGTCTACATCGGCTACGCCATCGGCGTGCTGATGACCTTCGGCCTCATCCTCACCTGGGTCGAGCGCAAGCAGGCCGCCATCATGTCCGACCGCATCGGCGCCAATCGCGCCTACCTGCGCATCCCGTTCACGCAGGTCAAGCTGGTCTGGTGGGGGCTGTTCCACGGCATGGCCGATGGCCTCAAGATGCTGCTCAAGGAGGACTTCAAGCCGAAGACCTACGACTGGTACGCGTACATGGTCGCGCCGTGGGTCGTGTTCACGCCGGTGCTGCTCGTCTTTGCGGTGATCCCGTTCGGCGGCACGCTGGTGCCGGGCCAGCTCGTACCCGCGCTCGCCGAGTGGTTCGGCGACCGCGAGTACCCGATGCAGATCGCGCGGCTCGACGCCGGCCTGCTGATGGTGTTCGCCTTCGGCGGCGTCTCGGTGATCGGCGCCATGCTCGCCGGCTGGTCGTCGTCGAACAAGTTCTCGCTGCTGGGCGCCTTGCGCGCCGGCTCGCAGATGATCAGCTACGAGCTGGTGCTCGCCCTCACCCTGCTCGGCCTGATCCTGATCTACGGCACCGTCGACCTCGACGAGATCGTGCGCCAGCAGTCCGGCCGCATCGCGGGCCTGCCGGCGTGGGGCATCTTCCTGCAGCCGTTCGCCGCCACGCTGTTCCTCGCCGCGGCGATCGCGGAGAACAAGCGCATCCCGTTCGACCTCCCGGAGGCCGAGTCGGAGCTGATCTCGGGCTACTTCACCGAGTACAGCGCGATGAAGATGGGCCTGTTCATGTTCGCCGAGTTCATCGAGATCGCGATCATTGCCGCGCTGTTCACCACGCTGTTCCTCGGCGGCTACAACCTGCCGTACATGCACGACGGCGGCTTCTCGCTGCCGTTCGGCGTCGAGATCGCGTTGGGCCACACGGCCGTCGTGATCACCCAGATCGTCGTGTTCCTCGGCAAGGTGTTCCTGCTGTGCAGCTTCCAGATACTGATCCGCTGGTCGCTGCCGCGCTTCCGCTACGACCAAGTGCTCAAGTTCGCGTGGAAGTTCATGTTCCCGCTCGCACTCGCCAACCTGATCGTCACCGTGCTGTTCGTTTGGGCGATGACGCCATGAACGTTGGTCGCACGCCCGCTCGCGCGCCGTACGTCCGCAAGGTGTACTGGAACGAACCCGTCATGGGCTGGTGGGAGCGCGCGTACCTGTTCGAGATCCTGCGCGGGCTCGCCATCACCGGCGGGGTGTTCCTGCGCAACATGGGCAAGTGGGTGACCGGGCGCAAGGGCGCGCTCACCACCTACTACCCCGAGGAGACGCGCGCCGACTTCGGGCGCCACAACCGCGGCAAGCACGTGCTCACGCTGCGCCCGGACGGCCGGCCACAGTGCGTCGCCTGCAACATGTGCGCGACCGTGTGCCCGGCGAAGGTCATCGAGATCGAGGCGGCGTTCGACCCGGACGACCCCGCGCATCCCAAGTACCCGTCGCGCTTCGAGATCGACTACTCGCGCTGCGTATTCTGCGGCCTGTGCGTCGAGGCTTGCCCCGAGGACGCGATCCGCATGGACAAGACGGTGCCCGACCTGCCCTCACCCGACCGGCTGCGCATGTGGCTCGGCCACGAGGAGCTGATGACGTGGAAGCCGTCGAGCGACGTCGCGAAGCCCTATGGTCCCAAGCATGGCTGACGCGCTCACACCCACCGTCGTCATTCCCGCGAAGGCGGGAATCCAGCGACGTTGCACACGCAAGACACTGGGTCCCCGCTTTCGCGGGGACGACGACATGCTGTGGAGAGCCGCATGACGTGGCTGCTGGTCAATCTGGAGACAATCCTGCTGGCGATCTTCGCGGTGTCCGCGCTGATCGGCGGCGTGCTGGTGATCCTGCTGCGCCAGCCGATGCGCGTGGCCATGGCGCTGATCTCGACGATGATCTTCCTCGGCGGCATCTATGGCCTCCTGGGCGTGCACTTCATCGCCGCGTTCCAGGTGCTGATCTACGTCGGCGCCGTGATGGTGTTCATGGTCTACGTGATCATGCTGCTCGACCCGCGCGACCCGGCCACGCGGCACCGCTTCTCGCCGCTGGTGATTCCCGGCGTGGCCATAGCGGCGGTCATCGGCGGACTGTTGATCCGCGGCGTCGCCAGCGAGGGCGCCCAGGCCGCGCAGGCGGCGCCCGCCAGGGCCTTCAGCCTGGCCGAGTTCGCCGCCGCGTTCCTCAACGAGTACTGGCTGCACTTCGAGCTCACCTCGGTGCTGCTGGTGGCCGCCGTCATCGCCGCGATCGCCGTCATCCGGGTGAACCGGGAGGATCATGGATAAGACCCAGGCGCTGCTGTATCTGGCGCTGACGCTGTTCGCGCTGGGGCTGTGCGGCGTGGTCATCCGCCGCAACCTGCTCGTCATGCTGATGAGCATGGAGCTGATGCTGAACGGCGTGAACCTTTCGCTGGTGACGTTCGCCAACCAGATGGGCGCGGCGGAAGGCGCCGTGCTCGTGTTCCTGATCTTCGTCGTAGCCACCGCCGAGATCGCCATCGCGATCCCCATCGTGCTGCTGCTGGCGCGCCGCCGCCGGACGCTGGACGCCGACGCGTTCGTCGACCTCAGGGGCTAGGATGAAACGGCCCCCACGCTCACTGCGTTCGCTGCCCCCCGGGGGGGCGGGTCAGTCCCTCGGGGCGGCCCTTCGGGACTGACATCATGTCCGAACTGGTCGCCATCGCCCTTGCCCCGCTCGCCGGCTTCCTGCTGAACGGACTTCTCGCCACGCGCCTCGTCCCTCGCCCGTACGGCCACCGCTTCGTCACGCTGGTCGGCTGCGGACTGCCGATCCTGTCGTTCGTGCTGACGCTCATCGCGTTCGGCGAACTCCGCGCCGGCGGCTACGCGCCGCTGTCGGAGACCGTCTACACGTGGATCGCGATCGACGGCGCGCCGTTCGAGATCGCATTCTGGTTCGACCGGCTGACCGCGGTCATGGCGCTGATCGTCACCGGCGTGGGCTCGCTGATCCACGTCTACAGCGTCGGCTACATGAAGGACGACGAGGGCTACGCGCGCTACTTCGCGTACCTCAACCTGTTCCTGTTCTTCATGCTCATGCTGGTGCTGGGCCGCAGTCTGCTGGTGCTGTTCGTCGGCTGGGAGGGCGTGGGGCTCGCGAGCTATCTGCTGATCGGCTTCTGGTTCGCCGACCCGGAGAAGGCTGCCGCCGGCAAGAAGGCGTTCATCGTCAACCGCATCGGCGACGCCGGCTTCCTGCTCGGCATGTTCGTGCTCTACACGGCGCTCGGCACGCTGGACATGGACCGCATCAACGCCGCGTTCATGGCCACTCCCGGCCCGGCGGTCTCCGCGACGCTGGTCGGCGTGCTGCTCTTCATCGGTGCGACCGGCAAGTCGGCGCAGATCCCGCTGTACGTGTGGCTGCCCGACGCGATGGCCGGCCCGACGCCGGTCTCGGCGCTGATCCACGCCGCGACGATGGTGACCGCGGGCGTGTACATGGTCGCGCGCATGTCGGGCATCTACACGCACGCCGAGGGCGCCTCGCAGCTGATCGCGTGGGTCGGCGTGCTGACGGCGTTCTTCGCCGCGACGATCGCGGTGGCGCAGACCGACATCAAGAAGGTGCTCGCCTACTCGACGGTGTCGCAGCTCGGTTTCATGTTCCTCGCCGCCGGCGTGGGCGCCTACGGCGTGGCCGTGTTCCACCTCTACACGCACGCATTCTTCAAGGCCTGCCTGTTCCTCGGCGCGGGGAGCGTGATCCACGCGCTGTCGGGCGAGCAGGACATCCGCAAGATGGGCGGCCTCGCGCGGAAGATCCCGATCACGTTCGTCACCTTCGCCATCGCCACCGCCGCCATCGCAGGGCTGCCGCCGCTCGCCGGCTTCTTCTCCAAGGACGAGATCCTGTGGTTCGCCTACGCTTCCGAGCGCGGCGGCTCGTTCTGGCTGCTGGCGATCGCGGCGCTCACGGCGCTGATGACCGCCTTCTACATGTTCCGCCTGCTGTGGCTCACGTTCTTCGGCGAGAGCCGGCTCGACGCCCACGCCGCTGCGCACGTGCATGAATCGCCGCTGTCGATGACCGGCGTGCTCGTGGTGCTCGCCGTGCTCTCGGCGATCGGCGGCTTCCTGTCGATCCCGCACGTGCTGGAGCCGATGCTGCCGCTGCCGGGCATCATCGCGCAGCGCTCGGGCGCGCACCTGCCCATCGTGATCATGTCGGTGGCGCTGGGGCTCGCCGGGTTGCTCGGCGCGTGGTGGATGTTCGGCGGCAGGGCGGAGCGCGCAAAGGCGTTCGGCGCGAAGGTGGCCGGCGTGCGCCGCGTGCTCGAGGGCAAGTACTTCGTCGACGAGCTCTACGACCTCCTCATCGGCCGGCCGTTGCTGTGGATCTCCGAGCACGTGTTCCTGAGGCTCGGCGACCGCACGCTGATCGACGGCACGCTGAACGGCCTCGCGGGGCTGGCGCAGCGCACCGCCGGCGTCATGGGGCGCCTGCAGACCGGCCACCTGCACTTCTACGCGCTGCTCGCGCTCGCTGGGCTGCTCGGCGCGCTGGCCTGGGGATGGCACCATGGCTGACGCGCTGATGCTCAACGTCGTCCTGTTCCTGCCGGTCGCCGGCATCGTCTACACGACGCTCGCCGACGAGCGCCGCCCGGACGCGGTCCGTTCCGTGTCCTTCGCGCTGATGCTCGCGCAGTTCGCGCTGACGGCTTGGCTGTACTTCCGCTTCGACGCGGCCGACCCCGGCCTCCAGTTCGCGACGAAGCTGCCGTGGATCCCGGACTGGGGCGTGTCCTACCTGATCGGGCTGGACGGCTACAACGTGCTGCTCGTCCTGCTCACGGCGTTCCTCGGGCCGATCGTCGTCGCCGGCTCGTGGACGGCGATCACGAAGGACGTCCGCCTGTTCCACGCGATGGTGTTCCTGATCCAGTTCGCGATGCTCGGCACGTTCGTCGCGCAGGACCTGTTCCTGTTCTACCTGTTCTGGGAGCTGATGCTGGTGCCGATGTTCCTGCTGATCGGCATCTGGGGCGGCGAGCGGCGCATCTACGCGACGATCAAGTTCGTCCTCTACACGGCGTTCGGCAGCATCCTGATGCTGGCGGCGATGATCTACCTCGTCTGGTCGCTGAAGACGACGACCGGCGTGACCTCATTCGCGTTCGCCGACCTTTACGGCGCGGGCCTGAAGCCGTCCGCGCAGACGTGGCTGTTCGCCGCGTTCGCGCTGTCGTTCGCGATCAAGGTGCCGATCGTGCCGCTGCACACCTGGCTGCCTGACGCGCACGTCGAGGCGCCGACCGCGGGCTCGGTGATCCTGGCCGGCGTGCTGCTGAAGATGGGCACGTACGGGTTCATGAAACTGGGCTTCCCGCTGTTCCCCGACGCCGCGCGCGAGGCGACCCTGCTCGTGATGGTGTTCGGCGTCATCAGCATCGTCTACGGCGCCTGCCTCGCGCTGGTGCAGACCGACATCAAGAAGATCATCGCCTACTCGTCGATCAGCCACCTGGGCTACGCGATGCTGGGGCTCGCCAGCCTCGACCTCATCGGCATCCAGGGCGCGGTCATGCAGATGGTCAGCCACGGGCTCACCGCCGCCGGCCTGTTCCTCATGGTCGGCATGATCTACGAGCGCTGCCACAGCCGGAACCTCGCCGACTACGGCGGGCTGGCCAAGTTGCTGCCGGTCTACTCGGTGTTCTTCATGGTGTTGACGCTGGCGGCGATCGGGCTGCCGACGACGAGCGGCTTCACCGGCGAGTTCCTGGCGCTGCTGGGCACCTTCCGCACCGCGTGGCAGGCGCACCTCGCCGGCCACGACGCGATGTTGTGGCTTGCCGGCATCGCGGTGACCGGCGTAGTGCTGGGCGCGCTGTACATGCTCTGGTTCGCGCAGCGCTTCCTGTTCGGCGCCACGCGCGCGCCGCACGCCGAGCACCTGACCGACCTCTCCGCGCGCGAGGTCGGCATCCTCGTCGCGCTGGTCGTCGCGGTGTTCTGGCTCGGCCTGTTCCCCGATGAACCGATGCGCAAGACCGAGCTGGCCGCGAAGCAGTACCAGCAGCTCGTCGGCGGCGCGCGCGCGGTCGCCGCCCTGCCGGCGACGGAGCCGCGGCGATGAACGTCCAGACGATCGTCGTCTCCATGCTGCCCGAGCACCTGCTGCTGGGCGGCCTGTGCCTCGTGCTCGTGCTCGACATTGCCGGTCGCCCCGCGCGCACCAGCTTTGCGCTGGCTCTCGCGACGGTGATCGCGGCAACCGTGGCAGCCGCGGTGCTCGCCACCAGCGGCTACGCGGCGGCGACGTTCCTCGGCCATCTCTCGGTGAGCCCGGCCACGTCGGCAGGCAAGGCGATCGTGCTGCTGCTCGCCGTGCCGGTGCTGATGCTCTCGCGCGACGAGTTCCGCGACGCGCAGTTCCCGCTGCTCGTGCTCGCCTCGCTCTACGGCGCATGCCTCGTGATCTCGGCGGACAGCTTCCTCACGCTGCTGCTCGGCCTCGAGACGCTATCGCTGCCCGTCTACGTGCTGGTGCTGCTGGCGATGCAGCGCGAGGACAGCCCGGAGGCGGCGCTCAAGTACCTGGTGCTCGGTGGAGCAGCCACCGGCATGCTGCTGATGGGTGCGTCGCTGCTGTTCGGCTGGAGCGGGACGCTGGCGACCGAGACGTTCGCGCGCGCGCTCGACGCGCCGTCCGCGCTGGCGCGCGCCGGCGTGGGGCTGGTGTTGTGCGCGTTCTTCCTCAAGGCCGCGGTCTTCCCGTTCCACGCCTGGGCGCCGGACGCCTACCAGGGCGGCTCGGTTCCGGCGACCGCGTACATGGCGACCATCGTCAAGGCCACGGTGCTGCTCGCCGTCGTGCGCCTGTTCGGCTCGGCGCAGCTCACGGTCGCGATGACCGCGCTGGTTGCCGTGCCGCCGCTGGTGTCGATCGTCTGGGGCAACGTGACCGCGATGCGGCAGCCGAGCTTCCGACGGATGATCGCGTACTCGTCGATCGCGCACGCGGGCTTCCTGTTCTTCGCGCTGCTCGGCGCCGCCGAAGGCCGCTTCCAGGCCATCGCGTTCTACCTTGCCGCCTACGGCCTGATGAGCCTGGTCGCGTTCGCCGCGCTGCCGCGCGACGGCGAGGACGTCGTCGACGACCGTATCGACTCGCTCAAGGGGCTGTTCCAGCGACGGCCATACGCCGCGGTGACGCTGGCGATCGCGATGCTGTCGCTTGCCGGCATCCCGCCGCTGCCCGGCTTCGTCGCGAAGTTCCTCGTCTTCCGCAACGTGATGGCTGCCGGTCACACGGAACTCGCCGTGCTCGGTCTGGTCGGCAGCTACCTCGGGCTGTACTTCTACCTGCGTGTCATCCAGTATATGTTCATGAGCGCGCCCGCCGAGGGCGCAGGTCGCGCGACGCTGCGCCGGCACGCGTTCGCGGCGAGCCTCGTGTGCCTCGTGCCGGTCGCGCTGCTGACCGTGTTCCCCGGCTGGGTGCTCGGCATGCTGCGCGGTTAGGAAAGCAGGGTCAGACACTACTTTCCAGTCGTCCGTCGCAAATCGAAGTCGTTTCGCGGGAAAGTAGTGTCTGACCCTACTTTCCTCTGAGGAGGAGCGATGCAGACGAGTGAATTGGTCGCCGCGCTGAGGCGACACCCGTTCGACAAGGACTTCGCGGCGCCGCACATCGAGCGCCTCGGCGCGCTCGCCAGCGAGGCGCACTTCGCCCGCGACCAGCTGATCTTCCGCGAAGGCGAGGAGTTCTCGAAGTTCTACCTGATCATCGCCGGGCGCGTGGCGCTGGAAATGGCCACCCCCGAGGGGCCGCTGCGCGTGCAGACGCTCTCCGCCGGCGACGAACTCGGGTGGTCGGCCGTGCTCGAAGGCCAGGGCAAGTATTTCCAGGCTCGCGCGCTCGAGCCCGTGACCGCGCTGGCGTTCGAGGGCAGCGAGCTCCTCGCGGCGTGCAAGGCGGACCCCACGTTCGGCTACGCGTTCATCTACCGCGTGCTCGAGGTCGTTTCCGAGCGCCTGAGTGCCACGCGGTTGCAGGTCATCGACCACTTCGCCCCCGCCGCGAAGCGCGCCGGAAACTGACGCTGCCGGTCTCCCCGGCGCCGAATCGCCCCGGCCGAGCCGGGGCTACGCCGCTCGCGGCTGCGCCGGCAGCCGGCTGATCACCGCCAGCGTGACCAGCGACGTCGCGGCCATCAGCCACAGCAACGCCGTGAAGCCCGCCTGCTTGACGACCGGGCCGATCAGCCACACGGCGAGCGAGCTTGCGCCGAACGACACCGCGAGCCGCATGCCCGAGACGCGCGAGCGCATGCGGTCGTCGACGTAGCGCACGATCATCGCGTCGGTGAACGGGATCGAGCCGAAGATCGCCGCCATGAACAGGAACTGGACGGCGTAGAACGCCCACCCGTCGACGAAGCTCGCGAGCGCGATCAGCGCGGCCTGCACGGCGACGATGCCGGCGTAAAGCGGCTTGAGCGCGTGCCGGTCGATCAGCCAGCCCACCACGAGCTGCGCGAACGCAGCCACCGCGTACACGGCGGCGAGCAGCGTCCCAAGCAGCGCCGGGTCGCGCGAGATCGCGGCGAAGCGGTCGGCGAGCAGCTCGTAGTTCACGTTGGTCGAGAAGTTGAACAGCAAGCTGCCGGTGGTCGCAGCCAGCGTCATGATCAGGAAGAGCCGCGCCATCGACGCACCCGCGGGCGCGGCGGCGACGGCCTGGCGCCGTGCCGGCGGCGCGTCCTCCTTCACCGCCAGCATTGCGAACGCGATGCCGCAGGCGATGCTGAACGCGCCCGGCACGACGAACGCCGTGCGCCAGCCGTAGTGCTTGACCAGGAAGCCCGTGACGACGGCGGCGAGCGCGACACCGAGGTTGCCAGCCAGCCCGTTCACGCCGATCGCCCAGCCCGGCCGCGGCGAACCCTGCACGAGCATGGGAATGCCGACCGGGTGGTAGATCGACGCGAAGCAACCGAGCAACGCCAACGCCAGCGCGACCTGCAGCGGCGAGTTCGCGAGCCCGGTGAGGATCGCCGCAGCGCCGATGCCGACGAAGAAGACGATGATCATCGGCCGCCGCCCCCACAGGTCGCCGAGCCTGCCCGAAGGCAGCGCGCCGATGCCGAAAAAGAAGAACGCCGCCACGCTGTAGGGCATGAGGTCCTCCCACCGCGCGATGCCGAACTCCAGCGCGATGCTGGTCACGGCCGTCGCGAAGACGAGCAGGAACATGTGGTCGAGCGCGTGACCGACGTTCAGCAGGAAGCGGGTGGGGCGGTGGGTCATGCCGGCGCCTGGAGACCGCCATGGTGCACGCGATCGGCGCGAAAGTCGCCGGGCAACGCCGCAGACGAGAGGGCCCGCTCGGGGCGGGCACCTTCCCCGCTATCCTGGCGGCAGGCGG
>Ga0105090_10000997_pt1 | contig 14936 bp, 16 predicted proteins | sample PPLLak3March2015_FD_79110 | JGI IMG/M metagenome (GOLD analysis project Ga0105090, IMG submission 79110) | Freshwater sediment microbial communities from Prairie Pothole Lake near Jamestown, North Dakota, USA - PPLs Lake P7 Core (1) Depth... | ecosystem: Environmental > Aquatic > Freshwater >... | reverse complement strand
CGGGATCGTCCGGATTGGCCCGGAAGTACTCGTTGCCGATATTGAGCCCGCCGGTAACCGCGATGCCGTGCTCCGTCTCGCCGTCGACGATCCACATCTTCTCGTGGAAGCGCTTGTCGAGCGCGTCGGGGTCGGTGTGCGGGACGAGCTTCGGTACCGGGACCTCGTTCAGCCACTGCAGCGCCATCGCCTCGTAGCCCTCGACCTCGATGCCGTGCTGCTTGAGGTCGAAATACATCCATTGCGTCTGCAGCCACGGATTCGAGAGGGCATCCACGATGATGCGTACATCGAGGCCGGCGGCCTTCTTCTGCTTCAGGATCTCCGCGATGCGCAAGCCGCTCTCGTCACCCTTGAACACCAGCGCCTGGATCCGGATCGAGCTGCGGGCACTCTTCAGTGCCTGGAGACGGACAGCGAACGAATCCTCGCCGCCCTCCAGCACGGCAACCTGGCAGCCCTCCGGGCCGTGCACCGGGAACAACCCGTCCAGTCCGACGTCCGGGTAAGGGCTGCCAGCGAATCGAGCTTCCGGGCCGAGCACCGACGACGCGCTGGTCTCTGTGATGAACTGGCTGACCCCCGGCTCCATGCGGCCCTCGGACCCGGACGACATGGTGGCGCAGCCCGCGAGCGACAGCAGGGACACCAGGAGTCCGCACCGGGCACTGATACTCGATGCTCGGTCAGCCAAGATAGATCGCGTCCCCAGTAAGCGTTCCTGTCGCTCGGCGTGTCCGCCGATCATCGCCGCCAGCAGCTTGCTATATCGGCACAACGCGAGCAAGCGATCACAGCCTTGATGCACGGATCGACGCAAGCGAGCCGGTAACCTCTCGTCTCCTCGTTCGCAAAACGGATAGCGATAATTCTTTTTCCCGTGCAGCAGGTGCACCTCGGGCCGCACGGTCCAGCGTGACTTCAAGCATGGGCAGGAAGCGGGACATTGATGCGGGAAATCATCGTCCAGCAAGCGCCCCCGTCCGGCCAATCGGGCGATTCACGGGGTCGAGGAGGACGCCCGGGTTCAGGATCCCCTTGGGATCAGCGACCTGCTTGGCCGCGGCAAGCATCCGCCGGAATAGCGGATCCACTTCGAGCTCGTAGCCACTGCGGTGGTCGCGGCCGACCGCGTGGTGATGGGTGATCGTGCCACCGTGGTCCACCACGGCAGCGTTGGCCGCAAGCTTGATGTCGCGCCATGCCGCGAGGGCACTCGCTACACTGCCATCCGCTGCGCGCGAGGCGAACGTGAAGTAGGGCGCCGGCCCATCGGGATACAGGTGGGTGAAGCGGCAGGAAATCTGGATCTGCTGTCCCGTGGCATCCCGGACTGCACGCGCGACATCCGATTTGACGTTGCGGTAGAAGTCCTCGAACCGGTCCCAGGTGATGGCGGTCTCGAACGTGTCCATGATCACGCCGAGGCCAACGGCCGGATCGCGCCAGTAGGGCATGCGCAGGAAAGCCTCGCGCCACGCGCCGGCGGCACCGGTGCGATGCTCGCTGGAGCCTTCGTCTGACATCGAGCGGGCGACGGCCGCGTTGTCATAGCGTCCCCCATGGTCGGCCACAATTTCCAGGGCCCGCGCCATCCAGGGTTGCAGCGGATGGTCGGCCGATTCGAAAGCCAGCACGAGGATGGCGGAGCGCCCGTCGCCGACGCCGGCGAATACGGTTTCGATGGGATCGAGCAGACGGCCATTGCTCGGGTTGAGTCCGGACTGCGCCAGCGATCGCACGCACGCGACTGCGGCGAAATAGTCGCTGAACTGGACCGACGCGGACGCGCGGAATCGCGGCACGGCCTGCAGGCGAACCCAGGCTTCGGTCAACACGCCGAGCGTGCCCTCGGAGCCGATCACGAGCCGGTCCGGAGCCGGGCCGGCGCCTGATCCGGGCAGGCGCCGCGTCTGCATCACCCCGGCCGGCGTCACGAGGCGCGTAGCTTCGACGAAGTCGTCGATATGCGTCTGCTGCGTGGCGTAGTGACCGCCCGAGCGCGTGACGATCCAGCCGCCCAGCGTCGAGAACTCGAAGCTCTGCGGAAAGTGTCGCAGCGTCAGGCCGTGCGGCTTGAGTTGGCCTTCAAGTTCCGGTCCGAGTGCGCCGGCCTGTATGCGCGCGGCACGACTGACTGGATCCACCTCGAGCACGCGGTTCAGCCGCTCGAGATCGAGCGAGACGGCGGCGGCGTACCCGGGCCCCACGGCCGCCTCGACTCCGCCGCAGACGCTGCTGCCGCCGCCGTAGGGAATCACGGCAACGTCGTGGGCCTGTGCCCAATCGAGGATATCGACGATCGCCTGCTCGTCTTCCGGGAAGGCGACCCAGTCCGGCGGCGAGGGTGGCGTGCGCAGCCACATGCGTGCGCAGTCGGCGTAGCCCTTGCCGGCGCAATGGTTGAGGCGATCGAGCGGCGCGGCCGAGAAACGCGCAGCCAGCGCCGGCGGCGGGGAGATGCGCGGTGCCGGCAGGTCGAACTCGCCGACCCGCGGCGACGGGCGCTCCTCGACGCGTGCTCCGAGGCCAGTCAGCATCGCGGTAATCGTGGACCGCTCGCGTGGGCTGAGCGCATCGCTCTCCAGGCCCCAGCCCCAGAAACGACGCATCGGGCGGCGGGAGAGGGTGGTGCTGGTGTCCATTCGGCACACGATACCTCATGAATCGCCCGCAAGCGCTCAAGTGGACTTCGTCCAGGGTGCCGTCGCAAACTGATCGTCGGTTCACGCAGCAGGCTTTCAGACAGGAGTGACCGATGGCCAGGAAGAGTGCCAAGTCACGGCAAAAGGCGCCGTCCACCAAGCTGCCGAAGGCGCCGAAGCCTTATCGCGAATTCGTGGTGCGCTATCCGGGGCTTGCTCGCGCGTGGGACTCGATCAACGAAGCCGGTGCGGACGGTCCGCTCGACCCGCGCACCAGGCGCCTCGTCAAGATTGCGGCGTCGATGGGCGCGATGCGCGAAGGTGCAGTACGCTCGGGCGTGCGCAAGGCGATCGCGGAGGGCATTCCGCTCGAGCAGATCGAGCAACTGGTCCCGCTGGTCGCGGGCACCATCGGCTTGCCGTCGGCGGTGGCGTGCTGGAGCTGGTTGCGCGACGCGGTTGGCCAGGAGTCGTGAGGCTGGCGTGCCCGCACCGGCCACCCTGTCCAGGCTGCCCGCGATTCGGCGAGCCGGGTATTTCGCCGGCTGCAATCGCGGCTCTCGAGGCGCTGACGCGCGTCCATGACCTGCCCGGCGTTCCGGTGGTCTCCGGAGCGACACACGCGTTTCGCCTCCGCGCGAGGCTCGCGATCCGAGGCCGGCGGGGTGCGCCCAAGCTGGGGATGTTCCAGCTCGGCACGCATCGCGTGGTTTCCATCCCGAATTGTGTCGTGCAGCATCCGCTGATCAATCGCGTCGCTGCGGTGGTTCGGCGGGCGCTCGTCGATGCCGACGTGACGCCCTATTCGGAAGCGGCCCACCTCGGCCTCGCCCGCTATCTGCAGGTCGTCGTGGAGCGCAGCTCACAGGCCGCGCAGGTCGTGCTGGTCGGCAACTGTCCGACCGTCGAGCCGCTGGCAGGTTGCCTGGACCTGATCCGCGAGCGGCTCGGCTGCGAACTGCACAGCCTGTGGTTCAGCGCGCATTGCGAGCGATCCAATGCGATCCTGGGTGCGGAGTTCCAGAACTGGTGCGGACCGGCCAGCGTGATCGAGCGTTTCGGCGGCGCGGCGATTCATTACCCGCCGGGCGCCTTCGGCCAGAACAATCTGGACATTGCGGAGCGCATCATCGAGCACGTGCGCGCCCTGGTGCCGGAAGGTGCGCGAGTGACTGAGTTCCATGCGGGTGTCGGCGCCATTGGTTTCTCGCTGCTGCCGGGCGTCCGCGAGATCCGCATGAACGAAGTGAGCCCGCATTCGCTGCAGGGCCTGGAGCTCGGGCTCGGGGGCCTGGATGCGGCCGACCGTGCCAAAGTCACGGTCGTGCCGGGCCCGGCGCGCGAGGCGGTTCGAGCGGCGTCGGGCGCGGACGTCGTCGTTGCGGACCCGCCGCGCAAGGGTCTCGACCGGGAACTGCTCGAACACCTTGGCGAGGAGCCGCCCGGGCGATTCATCTATGTAAGCTGCGGCCTCGAGTCGTTTCTCGATGACACCAGATACCTGACATCCCGCGGCAGCCTACGGCTGCGCAACCTCGCCGCCTTCAACCTGATGCCCTTCACGGAGCACGTGGAAACCGTCGCCTGTTTCGAGCGTGCCTGACTAGGAAGCTCGGGTAAGCTCGCTCGCCGTGTACTCGTCTGCCGGAAAGAATGACTCGATCGCCAGTTCCTGCAGCGTGATGTCGTGAGGCGTGCCGAACACCGTGACCGTGCTGATGAAGCTCAGCACACCGGTGGCCGTCTTCAGCTTCAGCGGCAACAGCACGCCCAGGTGCTCATGTTCCAGGTCCTTCTCGTCCTCGCCGGCTGGTCGCGGATAACCGAGGACCTCGTCAATCAGTGACTTGAGGTACGCGTCACCGGTGAGCTCGAGTTGCTGCTGCAGGCGGCTCAGGATGTGTCTGCGCCACTGCGAAAAGTTGGCAATGCGGGAAGCCACGCCACGCGGATGCAGGCTGACCTTGACGACGTTGACCGGAGCTGCGAGCAGGTCCGGATGCGCTCCCTGCAGCAGGGCACCCACCGCCTGGTTGGCGGCGACGACGTTGTAGAACCGATCGAACGCCAGCGAAGGGTTCGGCAGGTGGCTGCGCAGGACGATGTCCAGTGAGCGCCGGGCCGCCTGCATTTCCGGCGCATCGAGTGAACTGCGCCGGTACAACGGAGCGTAGCCGGCGGCTTCCAGCATCGGGTTGCGCTCGCGCAACGGCACGCTCAGGCGCTCCGCCAGCCGCAGCACCATCTCCCGGCTCGGTGTCGATCGACCGGTCTCGATGAAGCTCAAGTGGCGAGCCGACAAATCGGCGCGATCGGCGAGCGCCTGCTGGCTCAAGTGGCGCCGTTGGCGCCACAGGCGCAGCTGATCACCGAAGGGCTGTCTGGTCATGGCCGGCATCCTAAACCGTCGGTCGGAGCAACCTCATTACCTCCGAGGTAATTGTGTGCGTGATTGGCGCGCTCGATACTCCGCGCACACTCAATCGAAGGTGCCACCCATGCAACGCAGCCTGCTGGTCATCACGCTCATCCTGTTCGGGGCACTCAGCGCAGCCGCCCTCTGGCAGCACGGCTACCTCGGCATCTTCGCGCTGCATTTCCAGACGTTCGGCGGCGCCCAGGTCCTGGCCGACCTGGTGATCGCGCTCGTGCTGGTCATGATCTGGATGTGGCGGGACGCAAAAGCCACGGGCCGCAACGTCTGGCCCTGGATCATTGCCACGCTGGCATTGGGCTCGTTCGGGCCGCTGGTGTACCTGCTCACCCGCAAGCCGGCGGCCGTTCGGCCCGCCGATCAAGCCCGGTCGCACTCGACCGGGCGCTGATCGCTCCGGTGCTTTACGAACCGGTTGCTTCCACGGTCACTTCGGCATCCTCGACGATGATGTCGTACTGATAGCCCATGCCGAAGTCCTTGTTGAGCGCCACCGTGCCTTTCACGACCACGGTGTCACCGACGTTCGGGACCGTACCGGCGGTGGTCACCGTGAGATCGTTCGTTCCCTCTGCGCCCGATCCGTCCCGGACGTGCAGCCAGTTCTTGCCCATGATGTTCGGGTTGGTCTTGACGACCTTGCCGCGGAACACGACAGGCTGGCCTGCCAACTGATCCTTTTCGGCGAACACCTCGGCGATGGTCTTGCCGCCTTCCGCCTTCGCGATACCCGACAAGTCGACTGACTCGGTGGGCGCAGCGGGGGTCGGGTGTGGCTCCGCCGCCGGCATGGTGGCCGCGGGGGCCTCGGGCGCAGCGGCGGTCGTCGCCGCAGGTTCCTTGTTGCAGCCGGAAACGGCCACGGCGACGGTCAGGGCGAGCAGGCTGCTAAGGGTTCGGTTCAACACGGCGGGCATCTCCGGGTTCGGTGCATGAATAAGGGGTGGGTATCCAGCGCAGCAGTCTAGCGAATTCGGCCGCAATTGGCGTCGGTGCCCAGGGGTCGTAATCCTCTCGCGGACATCGGATTGCCACGATTGGCACACGGATCGGCGCTAGCGTGCCGGCGCGGCCACGGGTTCCAGCCGATTGTGGCGCCGCAGGATCTCCTGCAACCGCGGGTGATCGATCGCCACGAGGCGATGGCCGTCGACGCCGGTCATCGTTCGCGCAGCGACCAGCGCATTGATGATCGCTTCCTCGGTCGCGAGAACAGTGGCCTCGAACAGGCCATCGAGCCGGTCGTTCGGCAGGAAGGCCATCTGCTGCAGCCCCTCGGATGCGTCCGCGGCCGGTGCGTTTGCCGTCGAGAAGGCGAGGAAGATGTCGCCCGAGCCGTTGCCCGCTATTCCACCCGCACGCGCGATTCCCATCGCGGCACGCGACGCGACTCGCTTGAGCTGGGTTGGCAGCAGCGGTGCGTCCGTCGCGACGACGACGATGATCGAGCCCAGTTCGTTCGTCGGACCGTATTCCGCCGTGAATGGCGCATCCTCCGGCCATTCACGCCCGACCGGAATGCCGGCGACCTGCAGCTGCCAGCGCCGGCCGAAGTTCGACTGGACCAGCACACCGACAGTGTAGTCGGCCGTGCCTTTGACCCGCACGCGGCGCGACGACGTGCCCGTGCCGCCCTTGAACTCGAACGTGTGCATGCCGGTACCGCCGCCAACGTTGCCTTCGGCGATCGCGCCGCTGCGCGCTCCGTCGAGCGCGGCGAACACGTGCTCGCGCGTCACGTGGAAACCGTTGAGGTCGTTCAGGTAGCCGTCCCAGGTCTCGGCCACGACCGGCAGCCCCCAGGCCTGCTCGGTGCCCCCGTTCGCGAGCATCCACGCGATCACCGCGTCGCGCACCACGCCAACGCTGTGCGTGTTCGTGATCAGAACCGGGGTACCGACGATGCCGGACTCCTCGATCCAGATCGTGCCCGTCATCTCGCCATTTCCATTACCGACCGCGTAACCGCCAAAGACCGAACCGTGTGTCTTGCGTCCGCGCGGCAGAATCGCAGTCACGCCAGTGCGGATCGGACCCTTGCCGACCTGCAACGCGCCTTCGCCCTCGATCAGCGTGGTGTAGCCGACTTCGACGCCGGCCACGTCGGTGATCGCATTGAGCGGACCGGGCTGGCCCGGGAACGGGATACCCAGGTCTCTCGCTCGAGGCTCGGCAATGGCGAAACCCGCGACCAGCAGCGCTCCGCCGGCCGTCAGCGCCATGCGCCCGGCCGGTCCGACGATTTCGGTGGTTTTCATTGCGATCCTTTCCATTGTTGCTGGCGACCATTGCGGTTTTCCCGGGCTTGACCTGCATCAAGGTGTCCGGGTGGGCGTGATCCTACAGTCAGGCGGCAGCAACTGCTGTTCCCCGCGGTCGGCAAGGAGATCGAGGATGCTTCGGCGCCGCACAGCAATACTCGTCGTGACCGGGCTGTTCTTTGCGGCCTTGCTGCTGTCGCTGCTCACCCACAGCACCGGCGTGGTGCGCAATGATCCAGCGCGGAACATCTGGATTCCCGCCGAGCTGACGATGCCGCTGCAGCTGCAGGTCGCCTTCAACGACACGCAGATCTACTTCCGCTATCGCTGGCCGGCCAGAGAGCCGCACGTGCTGACCGACCTGCTGCGCTACAGCGACGGGAAATGGCAGCGCCAGCTGCGCACGCCGATCGGTTCGGACCCGGAGGGGATCGCCGAGGATCGACTGGCGATGATGCTCGACGACGGCAGCGTGCCGGAGTTCCAACGCTACGGGGGCTACATCACGGTCGGCGCCAACATGCGGGACTTCACTGGCTCGGGCGCCGACGCCGCGCATCGCCGCAAGTACCTGCCCGCCACGCGAAAGGATCCCGGCGACTGGTACTCGATCGCCGATGCGGCCACGCTCGATGCACAACGCCGGGCCGGCTATTTCCTCGATCTCTGGCACTGGCGCGCGCACCTGTCCAATCCGCTCGGACGGTCCGACGACCAGCACGTCGCCTGGTACCGGCTCTACGACTCCGGCGAAACGCTGTTCTTCAGCAACTGGGATGCCGACAAAGGGCAGCCGCGCTGGATGTTCGATCCGGAACACGGCGGCGTGCGCGCACTGCGCTGGGAGGACGTCCCGGCTGCGCGCGCGAACGCCAAGGAACACTACTACCTGCGTGAAGATGTCGCGGTGCCGTTCGACCCGGATCACGAGTGGCGCGAGGGTGACGCCATTCCAGGCCAGGTGCTGCGCGAGGCAGGGGACTCTCGCGCCGAGATCCGCGTGCATGGACAAGGCCGCTGGGCCGATGGCTACTGGGACGTGACGCTGGTCCGTGCGCTCGACACGGGCCATCCGCTGGAGGACAAGGTGCTGCGTGACCAGGGCGTCTACACGGTCGCACTGTCGGTGCATCGTGATGCGCGCGCCAGCCGCTGGCATTACGTCTCCTTGCCGTTGCAGGTGGGTCTTGCACGCGAGGCCGACCTCGTGGCCACCCGCTTCACCGGGAACGCGCCGGACTGGACGACCGTCGAGACCCGGGACATCACGCTCTTCTACCCGGGCCAGGTGAGCTGGCCCCACCTCACGGGCGCGAGGCACGCCGGGTCCAGGTACATCGCGAAGGGCGTGCCGGTGAAGTACCGCCACAAGGAATCCCAGCTCGCCCGGTACGGCATCGAAATGGAGTTCGACCGGGAAATCCGCCGCCAGTGGTGGCTGACGCTGGTCGCGGGCGTGCTGCTGATCGTGAGCTTCGTGTTCTCGGTCGGTCGACTGTGCCGACTGCGGGAGGGATGAGGTCATGGGTCCGTACCACGCCATCATGGTGCATTTCCCGGTCGCGCTTTGGACCGTGGCCGCCGGCATCATCATCTTCCGCGGCGTCTCCGAAGGTCCGCTGGCCCGGGCGTTCGATCGCGTCCTGGTCTCGTTGCTGTTCATCGGTGCCGCGACCGGGCTCATCGCCTACGTGCTTGGCCAGCTCGTCTGGTCGCCCGACACGCTGCAGGCCACGCCGCTGGGCCGCAATCACATGATGGCGGCCACCTGGTCGCTGTTCTACTGGGCCGCGGTGCTGTTTCTGCGCTGGCGAACCGGCGAGCGGGCCTGGGAGGGCGCGATCAACCGACTGATCATGGTGGTGCTCGGCGCGCTCGGTGCGGGGTTGCTGGCGATCACCGGCACGCTCGGCGGCCACCTGCACGGCGCGCCCGCCTATCTCAGCGAGATACTGCGAATGCTCGGCCTCGACGTCTACCAGACGTACTACGTTCCTAACGGGGTGCTCGCGGTGCTGGCGATCGTGATCGTCGCAATGCCGGCGCTCGCGATCGCCGCTGCGCGCGAACTTGCGGCGACGCCACCGCACGGGGAGGCCGGAAAATGAGGGGCGTCGGCGCTGCACTGGCCGTCGCCTTGCTGGCGGCCGGGCTGGTCGGCTCCGCCTGGGCGGTGCCGCCGGGCCTGACGATCGAGTTCGACGGCAATGGCGAGGGCAAGGTGATCTTCGCCGGTGCCACGCACGCCGGCACCGGCATGCACTGCTCGAACTGCCACATGGAGGTGTTCTACGTGAGTCGCAGCGCGCAGATCACGCAAGCCGATCACAAGCGCAAGAGCTTCTGCTTCGTGTGCCACGACGGCGAGAAGGCCTTCGCATCGCGAAAGAACTGCGACCGGTGCCACGCGGAACCGGAGGAACCGCCGGCGGAGCCGCTCGAGGCGACGGCGGCACAGTAAGGCGTGCCGTGTGCACTCTGCGATCTTGCCCGTCCTTTTAGTCAAGCCGAGGAGAGTCACGATGAAAATTTCCCAGTTCCAGGTGCTGCTCGCGGGCTGCATGCTGGCCTGCGCGCCGGCGTACGCGGCCGATGTTGACGCCGGCCAGGCGAAGGCTGAAGAAGTCTGTGCCGATTGCCACGGCGACGACGGTAAGGGCGACGACGAGAGTCCGGACATCGTCAAGCTGTCGCTCAAGGAGTTCGTCACGGCGATGGAGGAATACCAGACCGGTGTCCGCACCAAGCACGCCAAGATGGCCCGGGCGGCCAAGCGGCTCAGCGCGGCCGATGTCGCGAACCTGGCGGCGTATTACGCAACGCTGAAGTGACGCGACCAGCGCGCCGGCGCTAGTGCAGGAATCCCGGTTCAGTGGCGGGTCGAGCTGACGCGTTGCGCGCTTGCCGCCAACGGCAACGTGAACCAGAACCGGCTGCCGTGCCCGGGCTTGCTGGTCACGCCGATCGATCCGCCCATGGCATCGATGACGGCGCGATTGATCGATAGGCCCAAGCCGAGGCCTTCGCGCAATACGGGTTGCTGGCCTGCGACCGGCTGGAACGCGTGGAACACGGTTGCCAGCCGCTCTGGCGGAATGCCACGGCCCGTATCCTGGACCTCGACCAGCACCGCGCCGTCGAGAACTCGCGCGCGGACCTGCACGTAGCCGTGGTCCGTGAACCTGACCGCGTTGGCGAGCAACTCGCGCACGACCTGGGCGAGTCGGGCTCGGTCCGCGAACACGACCAGGTCCTCAGCGCAGGATAGGGCTCTCAGGTCGAGTTCCCGCTCCAGCGCCCGAGCCTGCATCGCTTCGCATTGCTCCTGCAGGACGTGCCGCAGGTTCACCGACGTGCAGCAGACCTCGAGAGTGTTCGTCTCGATGCGGCTGACGTCGACGAGGCGCTCGACGCGTTCGGAGAGCTGCTGTGCAGATTGCCTGATCAGCTCGAGGTGCTCACGCGCCTGCGGCGGCAGTTCGCCCGGGTCTCCGTCGAGCAGCCGCGCGCACGAGTCGATGACCACGCCGAGAGGGGTGCGAAGCTCGTGGCCGACTTTCGCCAGCAACACGTTCTTGGCGCGGTTTCCCTGCTCCGCTGCGTCTGCGGTCTCGATCAGCTTGCGCGTCTGCAGTCGCACCAGCGCCTCCAGCTCCTGCTGGTTGCGTCGCAACGCGACCTCGAGATCGCGCCGCAGCTGCTCGTTAGCCTTGCGGTCGCTGATGTCCAGGTGAAATCCGATCATCCGCAGCGGCTGGCCGTCCAGGCTGTGTTCGACTACGATGCCGCGGGATTCCAACCAGGCAAACGTGCCGTCCTTGCGCAGGACGCGAAACTCCGCCTGGTAGAAGGGAGTTTCGTTGCGGAAGTGCTGGTCGACCCTTGCGCGCATTTCCTTCGCATCGTCAGGGTGGATCCTCGCGACCAGTTCGTCATAGGTATTACCGAGCGGCTCCGAGTCCTCGTAGCCGAGCATCCGGTTGTTCATCCGCGAGTGGGTGGACCGCCCGCTGACGACGTCCCATTCCCAGAGACCCATGCCGCTGCCGTCGAGGGCCATTTCGATCAGGTCGCGCGGGACCGCGAACGGCATCGCATGCAGCTGTTCGGCCGGGAAAAACGGGGTTGGTTCGCTCATGGCACAGTTCCTCGCATCGGGCACGCTGCGCCTGGGGAGCCGCAATCTCAATCGGTACCCTCCGCAACCGCGCCCGTCCGGCGCTGCGGGTTCGCTGGAACGACGCGGGCAAGGGCGCTCCGCTGTTGCTGCTGCACAGCATCAATGCGGCCGGTTCGGCCCGCGAGGTGCGACCGGCATTCGAGCATGCGCAGCGCTCGCGACGTGTCTACGCACCGGACCTGCCGGGCTATGGCTTCTCCGACCGCTCGACGCGCCGCTACGACATCCCTCTCTTCTGCAACGCGATCCGCGACATGCTGGCGGTGATCGCCGCCGACCACGGCAAGCAGCGGGTCGATCTGCCCGTGTGGCTCGCCCACGGCACCCGCGGCGACTTCAGTGACTTCTCCGAGGCCGGCTGGCTCCGTGCGCGACCCAATTGGACCGTGCAACCGTTCGAGACCGGAGCGTTCGCTTATTTCGAGCAGTCGGCCGAGTTCTTCAAGAGCTGGGACGCATTCCTGTCTCGCGCGCAATCAGTAGGCTAGCTCCAGTGCTTCGCCGACCAGGTCCTGCAGTTGCTGCAGGCCAAAGCTCGGCAAGGGGCGGCCGTTGACGAAGTATTCCGGTGTTGCCGTCACTTTGAGAGCCCGGGCGTCGTCGATGTCGCGCTGCATGCGCTGCTCGACTTCAGCGGCGTTCATGTCCGCCATCAGCTGATCGGTGTTCAAGCCGACGCCTGCGATGGCCGGCCAGACCCGATCAGGCTGGACAGTGTGATGCGGCGCCCACTGGGCTTGCGAGGCCAGCAGGGCCTCCAGCGTCTGCCAATACATGTCCTGCTTGCGGCTCGCCTCGAGCACCCGGACCACGTACTCGGAGCCCTGGTGAAACGGCACGTGGCGAATCGACAGCCGGATCCTGTCCGGGTTGTCCGCCATCATCTGCTTCACGACCGGGAAGAACATCGCGCAGGTTTCGCAGGCCGGATCGAGGAACTCCACGATATGGACCTTGGCGTTCGCATTGCCGAGCATGGGCGAATGCTCGCTCGCGAGTGCGGCAGCGTTCGTCTCGAGCGCTGGCTGCGACGGCTGCGTCGCCTTGCTGTTGAACAGCAGCATCCAGGCCGCAGCGACCAGCAGCACGACGACGACGGACCAGGTCAGGATTTCCCTGCTGCGAGAGCCGCTGGTCCCGGGCGCCACCGGCGATTGCGAGTCCTTGCGCTGCGGATCCGACTGGTTTCTCTGGGTCTTGCGGCTCATCGGGGGCTCCGGTCGCGTGCGTTCGGCGCGAAGTCTGCCGCAATGGGCACGGCTCGCCAAGCGCAGCGGCCGCGCGCCGTACAGGCTATTCTGGCGCCTGCCCCGTCGGCACGAGGAGCTTCCAGTGCATTCCCAAGGACTACGTCACCCCCGGTTGAACCACGCGAGTATCGCCCGGCTCCTGCTGTTACTCGGCGCCGCGTCGCTTTCCGGGTGCGGCAGCCAACCGACCGCAGCGGGTGCGCGGCAGGAGGGGGCGCCGCGCGACCAGTCGTTCACCCGGGTCCTGGTCGTCGGGGTCACTCCACACGTCAACCAGCGCTGTGGGTTCGAGTTCTTCCTGGCCTCGCAGATCACGAGCGAGTCCACGAAAGGAATCCGGAGTTGCGACGTGGTCAAGGAGAAGAACCCGCTCACGCTCGAAAGCATCGAGGCCGCGATCGCATCGCAGAAGGCCGACGCGGTGGTGGCGACCACGCTCGTCACCGCGGACTGGAGCGCGGAGGAAGGCCGCGGCCGGGACGAGCGTGGCGGCGGCATGTACAAGGCCACGGATGCCGGGTATGCGACGGGTTACTACGGCGCCTATGGCATCCCGGTGGTCTATGGCGAGTTCCAGACGGCGCCCTCGATCACGACGGTCACGGGCGAGGCCAAAGTCATCACGAAGGTCTACGAAACGCGAGGCGCGACGCTGGTCTACACGGTGGAGACGACGGCCAAGAACCTCGAATCGCGCGATGCCGCTCTCGCATCGGTCGCGGAATCGATCGCGAAGCGGCTGCGCCGCGAAGGGCTGATCCGATGACGAGACTCAAGGGCAAGGTTGCCGTCGTCACCGGCGGCACGAGTGGCATCGGACGGCGCATCGTCGAGCGCTTCGTGGAGGAGGGCGCCACGGTCTTCTTCAGTGGTCGCCGCGCGCCGCTCGGCGCCGACGTGGCGAAAGCCACGGGCGCAACGTTCATCGAAGCCGACGTGGCTCGCGAGGAGGATGCGGCGCGCACGATCGCCACCGCGGCGGCGGGCAGTGGCCGCGTCGACGTGCTGGTCAACAACGCCGGCGGTGTGGCGGGCGGCGGCCGCCTCGAGAACACGTCCCTCGAGAGTTTCGACAGCACGATCGCAGTACACGTGCGCGGCGCCCTGGCGCACATCAAGTACGTCAGCGCAATGATGCGGGCACAGCAGCAAGGCAGCATCATCAACATCGGTTCGGTGGCCGGCCACCGAGCCGGCTACGCGTCGTCGATCAGCTACGGCGTGGCCAAGGCCGCGGTAATCCAGCTCAGTCGCTGTGCCGCCCTGGAACTGGGCGAGGACGGCATACGCGTGAACTCGATTTCACCGGGTGGCATCGCGACCGGCATTTTCGGCAAGGCGATGGGGATGGACTCGGCGGCCGCCGAAGCGACTGCCGAGAAGGCGAAGATTGCGCTCGCTCGGGCGCAGGTGATCCCGCGCGCCGGCCTGCCGAGCGACATCGCCAACGCCGCCGTCTACCTGGCGAGCGATGAGTCGTCGTTCGTGAACGGTGCGGATATCCTGGTCGACGGCGGGCTGATCGGCGGTCGGCGCTACTCCGAGGTGGCGCAGCAGGCCCAGGCGATGCGCGCCCTGTTCGTTTCTTAGACGGCATGGGAGGAACGGTGATTCAGTCAACCCAGGCAGTTCGTTCGCAGGTCAGTGCGGAGGAGTGGCAGCAGCGCGTCGATCTCGCCGCGTGCTACCGGCTGGTGGCCCTCCATGGTTGGGACGATCTGGTCTTCACGCACATCTCGGCGCGGGTGCCCGGGCCGGAGCACCACTTCCTGATCAATCCGTACGGCATGACGTTCGACGAGATCACGGCATCGAGCCTGGTCAAGGTCGACCTCGACGGCCGCAAGGTCATGGACAGCCCGTACGAGATCAATCCCGCGGGCTTCACGATTCACAGCGCCGTCCATGCGGCGCGCGAAGACGCCAGGTGCGTACTGCACGTCCACAGCGTCAATGGCGTGGCCGTGTCAGCGCAGAAGCAGGGCGTGTTGCCGATCTCGCAGCAATCGATCTTCGTGCTGTCGTCGCTCGGCTATCACGCCTACGAGGGCGTGGCGCTGAACCCCGAGGAGAAGCCGCGCCTCGTCGCCGATCTCGGCGACAAGAGTTTCCTGATGCTGCGCAACCACGGACTGCTGACCGTTGCGGCCACCGTGCCCGACGCAT
>Ga0105090_10000995_pt1 | contig 14941 bp, 12 predicted proteins | sample PPLLak3March2015_FD_79110 | JGI IMG/M metagenome (GOLD analysis project Ga0105090, IMG submission 79110) | Freshwater sediment microbial communities from Prairie Pothole Lake near Jamestown, North Dakota, USA - PPLs Lake P7 Core (1) Depth... | ecosystem: Environmental > Aquatic > Freshwater >... | reverse complement strand
CATGCGAGCGCCGCGGTCGCCCTCGATTCGGTTCTCGACCCACATGAAGATTTCGGTATACACCGTCTGCGGGCAGGCATAACCGCAGAAGAGGCGTCCGGCTACCGCGGTAAACAGGAACAGGCCATACGCCGAGATGATCAGGAGCAAGGCCAGATAAAAGACATCCTGCGGCCAGAGAACCAGGCCAAAGAGATAAAACTTGCGCTCGGCCAGGTGGAAGAGAACGGCCTGACGGCCATTCCACTGCAACCACGGCAAGCCGTAGAAGAGAATCTGGGTAAGCGCCACGAATACCCAGCGCCAGGTATCCCACCACCCCTTGACGTCGCGGATATAGATCTTCTTGTGCTTTTCGTAGAACGCGACAGGCTCCGGCGCGGGTGCCGGCTTCCGGGAGGTGTTTGCGGTGGGGTCCATGAGAGGCCTATCCGTATCAGGATTGCGCTAAAGGCAGCATGTTGCGGGCGTTGCAGAAACGCAATCTTGATACAAATCAGACGTTGCTAATATTAATGCAAAATTGAAACGGGGCGGTTGCCCGCCCCGTTCGTGTCGAATTACTTGCCTTGGCTGAGGCTGTAGACGTAGCCTGTCAGCAGGTGAACCTTGTCATCGCCGAGGAAGGCCTTAAAGGCTGGCATCTTGTTCTGGCGGCCATTGATGATCGTCTCGGTGATGGTTGCTTCGGAGGAACCGTACAACCAGATCTTGTCGGTCAGGTTGGGTGCGCCAAGGGCCTGCATGCCCTTGGCGTCCGGACCGTGGCAGCCCGAACAACCCGCCGAGGCAAATGCTTCCTTGCCCTTGGCAGTACGCACGGAATCGTTGGGCAGGCCAGACAGCGAACGCACGTAGTTGGCCAGATCCTTGATCGTCTCGGCGCCGAGCTGCGCGTGCGGCGGCATGACGCCCAAGCGGCCTTCGGTGAGGGTCACCTTGATCTGGTCAGGCTCGCCGCCGTACAGCCAGTCGCTGTCGGTCAGGTTCGGGAAGCCCTTGGCACCGCGGCCATCCGCACCGTGGCACTGCATGCAGTACGTCAGGTACAGGCGCTTGCCCATTTCATTGGCCGTCTTGTCGGCAGCCACCGCCTTGACATCCATCGCCTGGTACTTGTCGTACAGCGGCTTGACGGCGGTATCCATGCGTTGGCGCTCGGCCTTGTACTGGCCGACAGAAGTCCAGCCCAAGACCCCCGGGAAGTTGCCAAGGCCGGGATAGAGGGCCAGGTAGACGAAGGCGAAGACGATGGTGATGACAAAGAGCCAGCTCCACCACTTCGGCATCGGGTTGTTGTACTCCTCGAGGGTTTCATCCCAGACGTGACCCATGGTCTTGCCCGGCGTAAAGGTCGCCTTGCTCTGGACGATCAGCAGCACCACACAGGCCAGAATGCTGGCCGTGACGATGACAATCACGTACAGGTTCCAAAATTGACTAACGAAATCGCTCATTTGCTTTCCTCTATTTCAGCGCGGGTGCGACGTGCGGGACGCCGCAACCTGATCATCATTCTCCAGGAACGGCAAGTTGGCGGCTTCCTCGAAGCCTTTCTTGCTGCGCCTGCCGTAGGCCCACGCCACGATCCCCAGGAAGCAAAGCAATCCGAGAACGGTCGTGAGGGAACGCAGATCGTTGATGTCCATGGCTATTACTTCATGGTACTCAGTGCCGTACCCATACCCTGCAGGTAGGCGATGAGAACGTCCATTTCCGTCATGTCACCGATGGCGGCTTTCGCCCCCTTGATTTCCTCATCGGTATTGCCGGGAATGCCACGAACCTTTGCATAGCCTTGCATCAGCTTCATCTTGGCTTCGATGTCGGCACCGACGGTGTCCTTGGCCTTGGTATTAGCCAGGAAAGCGAACGCCGGCATGTTGGATTCCGGCACGACGTCGCGCGGATTCATCAGGTGGGCACGCTGCCACTCGTCGGAGTAACGACCGCCGACACGGTGCAGGTCCGGGCCGGTACGCTTGGAGCCCCACTGGAACGGATGGTCATAGACGAACTCGCCAGCCACCGAGAAGTGACCGTAGCGCTCGGTTTCGGCGCGGAACGGACGGATCATCTGCGAATGGCAGAGGAAGCAGCCTTCGCGGACGTAGATATCACGTCCGGCCAGGGCAACGGCGTCGTAAGGCTTGACCCCCTCGACCGGCGTCGTCGTCGACTTCTGGAAGAAGAGCGGAACGATTTCGAGCAGCCCGCCCCAGATCACCGTCAGAATCGTCAGAACGATCAGCAGCCCGACGCTTTTTTCAATTTGCTCATGCTTAAGCATTGTGATTCCCCCTAATCAGGCGTGATGGCCGACCGGAGCAGGCACCGGCACGTCCTGAATCTTACTTCCCGCCATGGTCTTGAACATGTTGTAAGCCATGAGCAGCATGCCACCGAGGAACAGAACACCACCCAGCCAGCGGATAGCCCAGAACGGGTAGGAGCCCTTGACCGATTCGACAAAGCTGTAGGCCAGCGTACCGTCCGGGTTGACCGCGCGCCACATCAGGCCCTGCATCACGCCGGCAATCCACATCGACGCGATGTAGAGCACGGTGCCGATGGTAGCGATCCAGAAGTGGGTCGTGACCAGCCTGGTGCTGTACATCTCCTGCTTGCCGAACAGGCGCGGCAGCAGCCAGTAGACGGAGCCGATGGAAACCATCGCCACCCAGCCGAGGGCACCGGAGTGCACGTGGCCAACCGTCCAGTCCGTGTAGTGCGACAGCGCATTGACCGTCTTGATCGACATCATCGGGCCTTCGAAGGTCGACATGCCGTAGAAGGACAGCGAGGTGATCAGGAACTTCAGGATCGGATCGTCGCGCAGCTTGTGCCAGGCACCCGACAGGGTCATGATGCCGTTGATCATGCCACCCCAGGACGGCGCCAGGAGGATCAGCGAGAAGACCATGCCGACGGACTGGGTCCAATCAGGCAGCGCGGTGTAGTGCAGGTGGTGCGGACCCGCCCACATGTACGTAAAGATCAGCGCCCAGAAGTGCACCACGGACAGGCGATAGGAATAAACCGGACGACCCGCAGCTTTCGGCACGAAGTAGTACATCATGCCCAGGAAGCCTGCCGTCAGGAAGAAGCCCACCGCGTTGTGGCCATACCACCACTGAATCATCGCATCCTGAACACCCGAGTATGCAGAGTAGGACTTGGTCAGAGAAATCGGCAAGGCAGCACTGTTAACCAGATGGAGAATAGCAACCGTCAGGATCATCGAGCCAAAGAACCAGTTCGCCACGTAGATGTGGGAAACCTTGCGCTTGGCGATGGTGCCGAAAAAGACCAGTGCGTAGGAAACCCAGACCAGCGTGATCAGGATGTCGATCGGCCATTCCAGTTCAGCGTACTCCTTGCCGCTGGTGACACCGAGCGGCAACGTAATCGCAGCCAATACAATGACGATCTGCCAGCCCCAGAAGGTAAATGGAACCAGCGGACCACCCCAGAGTCGGGCGTTGCAAGTGCGTTGAACGCACCAGTAGGACGTTGCGAACAGTGCGCAGCCACCAAACGCGAAGATCACCGCGTTGGTATGCAGCGGACGCAGTCGGCCAAAGTGCAGGAAGCCGATATTCAGCTCCGGCCAGACCAACTGGGCGGCGATGATGACACCGACCAGCATGCCAACAATGCCCCATATGACGGTCATTACGGTGAATTGCCGTACGACCTTGTCGTTATATGTGGTTTGCGTTCCAGACATGAACCCACCTCTCTTTGATTAAAGACTGGATGCCTCTCCTCCCAACACGAAGAGGCACATAAAAGCGGATGGTATTCTAGAATGAAAGGGGGGATTTGACCTAGATCAACCCGCTGATTATCTAGATCAACCTAGCTCGAACGAACTAGCCGTTTGTCCGCAGCGGCGTCGTGGACAAAAAAAGGGTGCGCCGTAACGCACCCCAACCCCAACAGAGAATCATTTCAAAGCCTTCGCTTCAGATGCACAGATTCTGCCGACGCCGGCCGCAGAGCATGTTGATTCAGGTCAAACTTTGTCTGGTTTTCCAGCCTCCGGCGCCGACCGGGATGCCGGAATGTCCGGCCCGTCGTCATCCATCAGCACCTTGAACCCCGGTCCCTCGAGGTCGTCGAACTGGCCGCTCTTGACCGACCACCAGAACACGACGGCAATCGCGAACACCAGCGCGACTGAAAGCGGGATCAGCAGGTAGAGGATTTCCATCAGTCCGTATCCACGCGCTGGATGCGCAGCGAGTTGAGAACCACCAGCAGGGAGCTGGCCGACATGCCGATGCCGGCCAACCACGGCGTCACGAAACCGGCGATGGCGAGCGGCAAGGCGACAAAATTATAGGCGAAGGACCACCAGAGATTCTGCCGGATGACGCGCAGGGCCTTGTCGGCCCGCAGCAGGCCGTAGCGCAGGTGATCAAGGTTTTCCGAGAGAAGCACGAAATCGGCCTGCGTCCGCGCCAACTGGGCGCCGCCGCCCATCGCCACCGACACCTGCGCCTGCGCCAGCACCGGCGCGTCATTGACCCCGTCGCCGATCATGGCGATGACGGCGCCGCCGGCCTGCAAGGCAAGCACGCATGCGTGCTTGCCGCTCGGCGAGATGCCGGCCCGCACATCGGCGATCCCGAGCCGTTCCGCCACCCGCCGCGCCACTGCCGGGCCGTCGCCGGTCAGCAGGACGACCTCCTTCCCGGCCGCCTTGAGCGCCGCGATCAGCGCCGGCGCCTCGGGACGCAGTTCGTCGCCGAGCCGGAACAACGCCAGGCAACCACTGTCATCGGCGAGGACGACGACGGTATCGCCGCTGTCCAGCCAGCCTGGCGCCGCGTCCGGAAGGACGCCGCCGCCGGCGAGCGCGTAGTCCGGACGGCCGATGCGGTAGCAGCGCCCACCGATTTCCCCGGCGATCCCCTGTCCCGGCTCGCTGACCGCGGCGCTGGCGGGTGCCGGCGGCTCACTGCCGACCGCCAGGCGCAAGGCCGTCGCCACCGGGTGCTCAGAGGCATGCTCGAGCGCCGCGGCAATCCGCAGGCACTCGTCACGCGCCAGGACGCCGGTCGGCAGGACATCGACCAGGCGCATCCGGCCGCTGGTGAGCGTACCGGTCTTGTCGAAGACGAAATGCGTCGCCCGCGCCAGCGTCTCGATGGCGTGTCCGCGCGTCACCAGCAGACCGTCCCGGGCCAGCGCCCCGGCCGCCACCGTCAGCGCGATCGGCGTCGCCAGCGACAACGCGCACGGGCAGGTGACGACCAAGACCGAAACGGTGATCCACAGCGCCCGGGACGGATCGACGAGGTACCAGCCGACGGCGACCGCGGCGGCGACGAACAACAGCGCGGCGACGAAATAGCTGGCGATCCGGTCGGCAAGCACGACGATGTGCGGCTTTTCCGCCGCTGCCCGCTCCATCAGCTGGATGATCGCCGACAGGCGCGTACCTTCGCCGACCCGATCGACGCGCACGACCAGCGGACTCTCGACGTTGAGCGAGCCGCCGGTGACCGGCAGGCCGGGCGACTTTGGCACCGGGCGGCTTTCGCCGGTGAGTAGCGCCTCGTTGGCGCAACTCACACCCTCGATCACCTCGCCGTCGGCCGGCACGACGTCGCCGGGACGCACCAGCACGACATCGCCGGGGCGCAGGTCGGCGACCACGCGCTGCTGGCAGCTGCGGTCGACCGGAAAATCCGGCATGATTTGTGCGAAGGCCGGCAGCAGCTTGGCGAGCGCCTCGGTGACGCTGACCGCCTTCTGGCGGGCGGTCATTTCGAGGTAGCGGCCGCCAAGCAGGAAGAAGACGAACATCGTCACCGAATCGAAATAGACTTCGCCCGCCTGCATGAAAGTCGCCCAGCAACTGGCGAGGAAGGCGGCGCCGACGCCGAGCGCCACCGGCACGTCCATGCCGACACGGCGCAGCCTGAGATCGCGCCAGGCGTTCTTGAAGAACGGCGACGACGAATAGAAGACCACCGGCAGCGTCAGCAACAGGCTGGCCCAGCGCATCAGGCTCTCGATGTCGGCCGTCATGTCGCCCTCGGCCAGATAGACCGGGATGGCGTACATCATCACCTGCATCATGCCGAAGCCGGCCACCCACAGTCGCCAAAGAGCGTCGCGCCGCTCCTTGCGCGAGATTTCCTCGTTCTTCGCGGCATCGTACGGATAGGCGCGGTAGCCGATGGCAGCGATCGCACCGAGGATGTCGGACAGCTTGATGCGCGCCTCGTCCCAGCGCACCCGCGCCCGGCGCGTCGCGTAGTTGATGTCGACCGCAGTTACCCCGGGCAGCCTGCCGACGTGCTGCTCGTTGAGCCAGATGCAGGCGGCGCAGGTGATGCCCTCGAGCAACAGCGACGCCTCGCGCTCGTTGTCGCCCAGTTCCTTGACGAAGCTTTTCTGGAAATCCGCGTGGTCGAACAGCGCGAGCTGGTCGAGGATGGCCGGCACCGTCCCGCCCGGCGACTCGGGCAGCGCGCCGCGACTGCGGTAGTAGTCGCCCAGTCCGTTGTCGATGATCGCCTGTGCCACCGCCTGGCAGCCATGGCAGCACATCGCGCGCGGCGCGCCGGCGATGGTCACCCGCAGGTCCAGGTCGTCCGGGATCGGCTGGCCGCAGTGGTAGCAGGAGGATTCCGGCATGCAAACGGGAAGGCACCGGAGTGCCCTGGTTTCGGGGGGATGCGCAGTATAGTTGATTTCATCCCCCGTCCGGACGGCGCGGGGAGCGGTTGCCGGCCGGCAACCCGGCGCCGGGACGTCTTCACAAAATCAGCATTGACTGATGCTCCCGGTGCCATGGATACTTGCCAGTGTTCAATTCCGGTTGGAAGTTGATTCACGATCTCTTTTGCGAAAGGGGAGCGCATATGAGCGAGACTGCTGATCTGGCAGCCTGGGTAGTCTGGGGGGGATTCGGGCTGGCGCTGATCCTCGGCTTCGTCGCCGCCAAGACCAATTTCTGCACCATGGGTGCAATTTCCGACGTGGTCAACATGGAACACTGGGGCCGCATGCGCATGTGGCTGCTGGCCATCGCGATCGCGATGCTGGGCAGCAACCTGCTCTACTACTTCGACCTGATCGACCTCGCCAAGTCGCTCTACCAGCGCCCGTCGGTACCCTGGCTGTCGCTGCTGCTCGGCGGCACCCTGTTCGGCATCGGCATGACCATCGCCGGCGGCTGCGCCAACAAGAACCTGCTACGGTTCGGCGGCGGCAGCCTGCGCTCGCTGGTCGTCCTGGTATTTGTCGCCATCTCTGCCTACATGACGCTCAAGGGCCTGTTCGGCCAGTGGCGTTCGAGTTATCTCGACCCCGTTGCCATCGATCTCGCCGGCTTCGGCATGGAAAGCCAAAGTCTTGCCGACCTTCTGTCCAGGCTGTCCGGCCTGCCGGCCAAGACTGCGTTGCTCGTCACCATGGGTGCCGTGGTTCTGGGCATACTGATCTTCGTGTTCAAGGACTCGCGCTTCCGCATCAACGCCGAACAGTGGATCGGCGGCACGATTCTCGGTCTGCTGGTCACCGCTGCCTGGTACCTCACGGGCCATGTCGGCTTTGCGGAAAATCCGGACACGCTGGAAATGACCTATTTCGCAACCAATTCCCGCACCCTGGAATCGTTGAGCTTCGTCGCCCCTACCGCCTACAGCCTGGAATTGCTGATGCTCTGGACCGATAAATCCCTGCATGTGACCTTCGGCATCGCCACCGCCCTCGGCGTCGCCGTCGGTTCGCTGATCCATGCCATCAGCTCACGCCAGTTCCGCTGGGAAGGATTCGCCTCGTTCGAAGATCTGCGCAACCACCTCGTCGGCGGCATCCTGATGGGCTTCGGCGGCGTCACGTCGATGGGCTGCACCATCGGCCAGGGTCTGACCGGCGTCTCCACCCTCGCCCTCGGTTCGTTCATCGCCCTCGCCGGCATCATCGCCGGTTCGGTGGCGACGATGAAGTGGCAACAGCGCTGAGATAGCCCGCTGCGGCCCCTACAGGCCGCGACTGGTGCGGAAGAGGCGCGTCTTGGGCAGGCCGAGTCCGAGGAAGAATTCCTCGGCCAGCCGGGCCGCCGCTTCCGGGCCGGCGACGTAGAGATCGCCGTCGGCCACCTCGGGGTGTTCGCTGACCACCCCCGCGAGCAGGCTCCGCAATGCGGCTTCGCGCACCGGCGTCGGAAGGTTCAGGTCATGACCGGCGACCAGGCTCGCGTAATGGAAATTGTCCAGCGCATCGGACCAGGCGCGCGGCACGTTCGCCAGGTAGAAGCTCTTGTCGTGCGACCCGATCCAGTACAGCGTGATCGGCCCGACCGGATCGAGCGACATGGCATGCTCGATCAGGCTCTTGATCGGCGCGAAACCGGCATCGAAGGCGAAGAAATAGAGCGGCCGGGCAGCCTTTTCCTGCAGGATGAACTCGCCGGAAGGGCCTTCTATTTCCACCGCTTCGTTGGCCTTGAGTCGCTCGAACAGATAGTCGGAGAACAGGTTCCCCGGCAGCCGACGAACGTGGAAAAGGATGTTGCGTTCGTCGCATGGGCAACTGGCGATCGGCAGCTCGGCGCTCAGCGCGTGGCCGAGGCGCAGGGTCACGCACTGCCCGGCGAGGAAGCGCAGGCGGCTGGAACGCGGCGTCTGCAGGTGAAGCAGGGCCATGTCCGGATTGAGCAGGCCGACCGTCTTCACCCGGGCGGCAATCTGCTGGAACGGAATGTCCTGCACGCCGCCCGCCACCGCGGCCTCGATCTCGACATCGGTCACCGCGGTGTTGGCGCAGAGCAGGATGCAGCCGCGCAGCTTCTCTGGCTCGGTCAGCACGAAGTCGTGCTGGCGGGTCTTCCTGACCTCGCCGGTCACCAGCCGCGCCTTGCAGCGGCCGCAATTGCCGCCGCTGCACCCGTAGTCGAGCGGCACCCCAGCACGCAAGGCCGCCTCGAGCAGGGTGTCCGGCCCATCGACGAAGAAATCGTGGCCGCTCGGCAGCACGGTCACATGCGCCGCCGCGACGCGCAGCAGGTTGTCGCGCACCGCCAGCGGATTGGGATAATCGGGCTCCTGCGCCGCCCGCGCCTCGGTCGCCAGCCAGGCGAGCACCCCGCCCACCGCGCCGCGCGCATCGATGCCGGGCTGGGTGCAGATCTCGCCCAGCTTGTCGCGCAGACGGTCGAGCAGCAATCGGAAATGCCGGACCTGGATCTGGCTGATCGCCAGCTCCCGGCTGAGTTCGGTCACCCGTGCCGCGATGGTCTCGACGTCCGGCATGGCGCGCTCGAAAATGCGCTTGCCAAAGGCCTTCTCCTTGATCTGCGCCACCCGCGCGAACTCGGTGTCGTCTTCCAGTTGCGCGCCCGGATAGGCGAGCAGGAGGTCGTCGATGTCGACCATGCCGTCGAAGGAAGGCAACTCGCCCTGCTGGATCTTCTTCTGCAACTCGCTGCGGATCACGCCGATCAGGCGGGCTGCCCGCGACAGCGTGATCAACTGGATCGAATCCGACATGGCAACCTCCCGACGACAAGGACTCCGGCTCCCGGCGGGCCTGCCGGGCCCGCCGTCTACCGCCTACTTCGTACCCATGCGGATGGCGCCGTCGAGGCGGATCACCTCGCCGTTGAGGTAGGCGTTTTCGGCGATGTGCAGCACCAGCGCGGCGAACTCCGCCGGCCTCCCCATGCGCGACGGGAACGGCACCATCTTGCCAAGCGACTCCTGCACCTCGGCCGACATGCCGAGCAGCATCGGCGTTTCCATGATGCCCGGGGCGATGGTGACGCAGCGGATGCCGCTCCTGGCGAACTCGCGCGCCACCGGCAGCGTCAGGGCGACGATGCCGCCCTTGGAGGCGGCGTACGCCGCCTGCCCGAGCTGCCCCTCGAAGGCCGCCACCGACGCAGTGTTCACGATCACGCCGCGCTCGCCGCCGGCGTCGGCATCGCCCTTCATCATTTCGGCGGCTGCCAGACGGATCATGTTGAAGGTGCCGACCAGGTTGATGTGGATGGTCCGCGTGAAGACGTCGAGCTTGTGCGGCCCGTCGCGGCCGACCACCTTCTCGGCCGGCGCCACGCCGGCGCAGTTCACCAGCCCGTGCAGACCGCCGAAAGTGGAAACCGCGGTGTGCACGGCGTTGACCGCACTCGCCTCGTCAGCCACGTCGGTAGCGACGAAACAGGCGTTGTTCCCGAGTTCGTTGGCGAGCCTCAAACCCGCATCGCGATTGACGTCGGCGAGGACCACCTTCGCCCCCGCCGCGACCAGCGCCCGCGCCGTCGCCGCACCCAGCCCGGAGCCACCGCCGGTCACCAGAAAAACCTTGCTCTCGATCCTCATCGTCGCCTCCACAGGGTGTCACGAAATCCCGAACCCGCCGCCGCGTCCCGACGCTGCCGTCGGGGCCGGATCGGGATGATAACGCGGGAACGGCAGATCAAAATGTCGCCTACCGTGAATTTTCTCGCAGTAAGACCCCGCCCGCCAGCGGCTAGAATGGTGGCACCGATAACGCAACGCCAGCCATTTCAGGCAAATCAAGCCATGAAGAACAGCCCTCTGCCGCCGATCCGTGTTCTCCTCGTCAGCGAATTCCCCATCGTCGCCTGGGGGCTGGAAAAACTCCTGCACGAAACGGCGGCGCGCATCGCGCTGACTGCAACCGCCACCGGCATCGCCGACGCCCTGGTGATCCTCGCCGGCCCGGGAGCCGACGTCGTCCTGCTCGACCTCGACGGCGACAACGGCATCGAGGCGATCGCCCGCCTGTGCTCGGCATCGCCGGCGTGGGTTCTGGTGCTCACCTCGGGGCGTGCGTTGGCGCTGCGCGACTGCGCGGTGCTGGCCGGCGCCCGCGGCGCACTCAGCAAGAAGGCCGGCGCCGAGGCAATGACCCAAGCGATTGCCCGGGTCGCCGCCGGCGAATTCTGGTGCGGCCACCCAGCCACCGGCCAAACCCTGATCCATCTCGCCCCCACGCCGGCGCCGCGGTGGGCCGCCGACGACCCCAGCAAGATCGCCGCGCTGACCACTTGGGAACGCCACACGGTTGCCGAGATCGCCCGCGATGCGACGGCCAGCGGCGGCGTTCTCGCCGAGCGCCTCAACATCAGCGAGAACACGCTGCGCAGCCAGCTCGGCGCGATTTGCACCAAGCTCGGCCTGTCCAGCCGCCTGGAACTGTTCGCCTTCGCCAAGCTGCACGGGGACAGCAGCAGCGCCTGAGCCGGACGGCGGCGCACACGTGAAAAGAGCCTGCGCCTGGACGCAAGCCCTTGAATCCTGGTGCTGCAGAGAGGAGTCGAACCTCCGACCTACTGATTACGAATCAGTTGCTCTACCAACTGAGCTACTGCAGCGACACAGCGTAGAATTATAGCTTTTACGCGCCCCTTCAGGCAACGTCGCACCCGATGAATCTGCTTCGCGCCCTCGCCACGATCAGCGGTATGACGCTGCTCTCGCGCATCCTCGGCTTCGTGCGCGATTTCGTCATCGCCCGCGCGTTCGGCGCCGGACTGGCGACCGACGCCTTCTTCGTCGCCTTCAAGCTGCCCAACCTGCTGCGCCGGATGTTCGCCGAGGGCGCCTTCTCGCAGGCTTTCGTACCCATCCTCGGCGAATACAAGAACAAGCGTGGCGACGTGGAAACCCTCCGCCTCGTCGATCACGTCACCAGCATCCTGGCCGTTATCCTGTTCGCCGTAACGGCCGTCGGCGTCGCCGCCGCGCCCTTGCTGGTCTGGATTTCCGCCCCCGGTTTCGCCGCCGACGCCGGCAAGTTCGAGCTGACGGTGACGCTGACCCGCATCACCTTCCCCTACATCTTCTTCATGTCGCTGGTCGCCCTCGCCGGCGGCATCCTCAACACCATGAGCCGCTTCGCGCTACCAGCCTTCACGCCGGTGCTGCTCAACCTCGCCTTCATCGCCATGGCGCTCTTCGCCACGCCGTACTTCGACCCACCGGTACTGGCGCTGGCCTGGGCGGTCTTCCTGGGCGGCGTGCTGCAACTGGCGATCCAGATCCCGGCGCTGCGCCGCATCGCCATGCTGCCGCGCCCGTCGCTGGACTGGCGCGCGGCCTGGGCCGACCCCGGCGTGCGGCGCATCCTGACCCTGATGGGCCCGGCACTGCTCGGCGTTTCGGTGTCGCAGATCAGCCTGCTGATCAACACCATCTTCGCCTCCTTCCTCAAGAACGGCAGCGTTTCCTGGCTCTACTACGCCGACCGCCTGATGGAATTCCCGTCCGGCATGCTCGGCGTCGCGCTCGGCACCATCCTGCTGCCCTCGCTATCCAAGTACCACGCCAGCGCCAACCACATCGAATACTCGAAGCTGCTCGACTGGGGCCTGCGCCTCACCCTGCTCCTTGCCGCGCCGGCCGCGCTGGCCCTCGCCGTGCTCGCGGTGCCGCTGATCGCCACGCTCTTCTTCCACGGCGCGTTCACCGGCAACGACGTGTTCCAGACGCGCGATGCCCTCGTCGCCTACAGCATCGGCCTGGTCGGGCTGATCCTGGTCAAGGTGCTGGCGCCCGGTTTCTATGCCCGCCAGAACATCCGCACGCCGGTCAAGATCGCCCTCATCTCGCTCGCCTTCACGCAGGCCATGAACCTCGCCTTCATCGGCTGGCTGCAGCACGCCGGCCTGGCGCTGTCGATCGGGCTGGCCGCCTGCCTGAACGCCGCGCTGCTCTACCGCGGCCTGCGCCGCGACGGCATCTACCAGCCGCAGCGGGGCTGGGCGACGTTCGCGCTCAAGCTGGCGGCGGCGCTGGCGGCGATGGGCGGCGCCCTGTGGTTCGCCGCCGGCAGCGACGGCGACTGGCTGCGTTATGGCATCGCCGAGCGCGTCGGCCGCCTTTGTGGCCTGGTGGGGCTTGGCGGCAGCGTCTATTTCGCTACACTATGGATTCTTGGCTTTCGCCTGCGTGATTTCACGCGGCGCGCCGCCTGAACCGAGGAGACCCGACCCATGAAACTGACCAGCACCAGCTTTGCCGACGGCCAGCGCATTCCCGGCGAATTCGCCTTCTGCATTCCCGACCCCGGCCATCACGTCTGCCTCGGCCGGAACCTGAACCCGCAACTGGCGTGGTCCGGAGCCCCGGCCGGCACGCGCTCGTTCGCGGTGATCTGCCACGACCCCGACGTGCCGAGCCGGGGCGACGACGTCAACCAGGAAGGCCGCAGCGTCCCCGCGGCGCTGCCGCGCGTCGATTTCTTCCACTGGGTGCTGGTCGACCTGCCGGTTGCGGTCAACGCGATAAAAGAGGGGCAATTCAGCGACGACGTCACGCCGCGCGGCAAGGCCGGGCCGCAGGCGGCGCAGGGCGCGCGCCAGGGGGTGAACAACTACACCGACTGGTTCGCCGGCGACAACGACATGCGCGGCGACTACTTCGGCTACGACGGCCCCTGTCCGCCGTGGAACGACGAAATCATCCACCGTTACGTGTTCACCGTGTATGCGCTCGACGTCGACCGGCTGCCGCTCGACGGCAGCTTCGGCGGACCCGAAGTGCGCGCCGCGATGCACGGCCACATCCTCGCCGAAGCCAGCCTGACCGGAACCTACACGCTCAACCCGAAGCTCGGCGCCTGACAGGCCGGCAGATCTCCGCCGAATAGCCGATGACGTAGTCGTCCTCGAGCCCCGGCAGCACGAGGGAGAAGGGCGTTGCCGACAGTTGCGCCTTGCCCAGGCCCCCTCGTGGCGACTGGTGCGGAATTTTCCACAGTCGACGGGGACAACCATATCGACCATTTCCCCCGCAGCCGCACCAATATCGGCGAAAAGCCTATAATCGTGCATCCTTCTATCCGACCGACGGGCTCCGCGCATGGCTACCGAAATCGAGCTCAAGCTCCAGTTGACGCCGCAGGCCACCCGGCAACTGGCGGCGCACCCGCTGCTGGCCGGCATCAAGCCGCAGCGCCAGCACCTGCTCAACACCTACTACGACACCCCCGATCTCGAACTGCAGAAGCGCCGCATCGCCCTGCGCTTCCGCAAGAAAGGCGTGCAGTGGCTGCTCACCGTCAAGTCGGGTGAGGCCGCCAGCGGCGGGCTGGCCCAGCGCAGCGAATGGGAAGCCCCGGCGAGCCCGGGCGTGTTCGATTTCAGCCATGTCGACAACCCCGAGCTGCGCACCTGGCTGGAAGCCCGGGCAGCGCGGCTGGTACCGGTATTCACCACCGATTTCCAGCGCACGATCCGCATCGTGCCGTTCGGCAAATCCGAGATCGAATTGGCCGTCGACCGTGGCAGCATCGAAAGCCAGGGCCGCAAGAGCACCATCTGCGAAACCGAGCTCGAACTGGTCCGCGGCCACCTTGCCGACATCCTCGCCCTCGCCCACACCTTGCAGGAGACGCTCGCCCTGCGCCCGATGGTCGCCAGCAAGGCCGAACGCGGCTATGCCGCGTTCTCCAGCACACCGCCGGCACCGTTCCGCGCCAAGGCGGCGCCGCTCAATGTGAAGATGACGCCGCTCGCGGCCTTCCGCAGCATCGCCCTCAACTGCCTCGAACACTTCCAGCGCAACGAGCGGGGCCTGATCGTCAGCTCGGATCCCGAATACGTTCACCAGGCGCGCGTCGCGCTGCGCCGCCTGCGTTCGGCCCTCAAGCTCTTCGCCCCGGCGCTGCCCGCCGACTTCGTCACCACCTACGGCGAAACCTGGGGCAACCTGGCCGGCGCGCTTGGCGACACGCGCAACTGGGATGTCTTCATCAGCGAAACCCTGCCGCCGATCGCCGCCGCCTTCCCGCGGCATCGCGATACCATCCGCCTGCAGAAACTCGCCGCCAGGCACGCCGCCACCGCCCGCGCCGAGGTGGCGCGCCGTGTCGCCCTGCCCGAATGTCCGCGCCTGATCGTCGACTTCACCGCCGCCCTCTTCGCGCTCGAAGAGATTCTCCCCAAGAAGCT